>TARA_R110000765_G_scaffold4666_3_pt1 | contig 68455 bp, 65 predicted proteins | sample TARA_R110000765 | Tara Oceans TARA_R110000765 (sample SAMEA4398168) | marine metagenome | biome: Polar Biome; feature: [MES] marine water layer (ENVO:01000295) within the mesopelagic zone...; material: water (ENVO:00002006), including particulate matter (ENVO:01000060) such as...... | reverse complement strand
CTTCGGGAGACGGCCTTATAGGGACGAAAGAAATGGCGCGCAACCATCCAAAACGCCGAAACGCACAAGGTCCCGCCGGACAGGACGGATCGCCGCGTCCACGGCAGGATCACCCGCGCGAGCGTTCAGGCGGCGGGGATGGCGAAGGCTGGCTCTGGGGCACCCATGCAGTGACGGCGGCGCTGGCAAACCCTTCACGCACCATCCACATGCTGGTCGCCACCGAAAATGCCGCCGCACGGCTCGGTCAGGTCCGAATCAAACCGGAAATCATCCTCGGCAAGGATCTCGACTATCGTCTGCCAGCCGGCGCGGTGCATCAGGGCCTCGCCATCAAGGTGGCGCCGCTCAATCCGTGCAGCCTCGAAGACCTGATAGATCGCGGCGTGTCCCGTATCTGCGTGCTGGACCAAGTCTCCGATCCGCACAATCTGGGCGCCATCTACCGGTCAGCCGCCGCCTTCGGCTTCAACGGCCTGGTGCTGCAAACCCGCCACGCTCCGCCAATCACAGGCGTCGTTGCCAAGGCCGCCGTGGGGGCCATCGAGACTGTGGCTGAGGCCCGGGTCGTCAATATTGCCCGCGCCCTCGAACTGCTGGGCGAAGCTGGCTACCATACGGTCGGTCTGGATGGCGGCGGCCGCCGCAAGCTCGCGGATGCTGTCGCCAATACAGAGAAAGTCGCCATCGTCATGGGCGCCGAAGGCTCCGGCCTGCGCCCGGCGGTTGCCAAGGCTTGCGCGGAACTGGCCCACATTCCGATTTGCCCCGCGATGGAAAGCCTGAACGTGTCCAATGCTGCCGCAATTGCATTTTACGAAGCGAGCCGGGAAGGTTTCCCTGCCACGTAAAGCTCTGCTAGAGTTAACGTGTAAAATCGCCATTTGGGAGCACGTGCGATGCTAAGATTTATCTCCATACTCCTGCTGCTTGGCGGCATGGCTGCAGCAGCAATTGGCGGCGCCGCGGTTATGGAAAGCTATCGTCCGCACGACACCACGAGCATGGCCACCGAGAGTGAACCGGTCGCGGCGGATGAAGCCTACGAATCGGCTGCGATGGAAGCCTATCCTGAGCCTGAAGCCATGATGGAGGCCCCGCCAGTTGAAGCGATGGCCGAAGCGCCCCCGCCTGTTGCGGCCATGGAAGTGCCCGTTGAACGGGAAATGACCCCTGCCGCTCCGATGGCGCGCTCTTCGGCTCCGCGAACGCGCTCTCTGTCCAGCGGCTCCGGTGAAGATGACATGGCGTCCGTTGCCTCCGCAGGCGAGGGTTTCGGCGGCGCTGAAGACGGGTTCGCAGACTTTGGCGACACGTCCGAAACCTTTGCCGAATCCGCCGGCGTGGCGGCACCCGCGCCCCAGCAATCGCGCGCAGCAGCGTTCCTCGAAACCCTGCAAACCGTTCCCGTCGCGCACGAGACGCCAAAGTCAGCCGAATATAAACGCGCATTTGATGTAACCCTCGCCATCGACGCGACGGGCGATGATACAGCCGTCGATGCCCTTCCTGGTCGCGGAAACATCGTCACCGGCGAGGCCAAGGTCTCCGACCGGGTCGAAGCCCGCGTCAGCGGCGCAAATTTCGAAATCGTACCCATGTCGCCCGCCACGCAATCGCTGTCCCCCCTCACCGAAAATGTCTGGCGCTGGTCGGTCATGCCTCTGTCGGCCGGCGATCATGACCTCGTGTTCGAGATCTATGCCATCGACCAGGACTCCGTCGTGCCGCTACGCACGTTCCGTGACACGGTCACCGTGCAGGTTTCGGGCATCAACCGGGCCATCGCCTTCGCTGACCAGGCAAATCCGCTTTTCGTTCTTCTGGGTGGGCTCGGTTCGGCCGTTGCCGGCCTGCTGGGTGCCGTGAAGTTCTTCGGGCGACGCTAGTCAGGCAATCAGCAATTCCCGCTGAGGCAAAGCTGCAGATCTGTTGCACAGGCGCGCGCATGCTTCTCGTCGGCCTCCGACATGTCATTCCGGTTGCGCACCACGGCGGGCTTGCCTTCGCGCCAGTCGACGCCGTACAGGCCGCCCACGCTGCGCGCCGTCAGGCAGGCCGACGCCGTCTGATAGCATTCATTGTCAGTACGTATCCGGCAGACCGGTGGCTGGGACATCACATTGTGGTTCGCGGAAGGCACCTGCGAAATGACCGGTGCGGGAGAAGGCTCGACAACGGAGGAGACCGGTTTGGTCGATCCGAGCACCTGCTCCATCGCACCCACTGTCGGCTGCGCGGTTGTTGGCGCAAAGGCCACGGCAAGGCTGGCGGCGATCGCCGTCAATGTGCCTGTCGCTTCAATATACATCTACACTTGCCCCTCTGGCGGCACATTACTGATACGACATTTCGGCGAAATGTGCCACATGCGATAGGCAATCTAGAGGCGAAACCTGCAGCCTGCCTTGCAGTTGTGCAGACCTCGTTTGCTTTGACAGCGCATTCAAAGGCGTCTTTGTGGTGAACAGATGAATAACAAGAACCCTACTCCCCTCACATTGTCTGCTGCGCAGGACTTCCTGCGCGCTCAATCGGAGCGAATCGCAGTCGATCCGATGACCAATTCGGTCTTCGCCATGGCTCAATCCCTGTTCCAGGATGTCGAGTCCGGGACGACCAGCGTCGCAGACCTGGCCCGGTTTGCCGGCGACCTGCACCTGACACTGATCGAGGATCGCGCAGATCGCTTCCGCAAACAGCATTATGATGCGGATCCAAAGGCCGGATGGTCCGAGGTCCGCGCCGCACTGGAAGCGCATGCAAGCAAGGGCTTTGACGCCTTCAAGGAGGCCGTCGAACAGAACACCGGCGGCATTGTCTTTACCGCCCACCCGACCTTTGCGCTCTCGCGCGCGCTTCGTCAGGCGTTCACATCGCATGTCACACGGCCCAACAAGACGAGCCGCCACGCTCTTATCAAACACATCCGTGAAGATGGACGCGCCTGGAACAGGTCAATCAACCTGGTGGGCGAGCATGAAGAAGTGCAGGGCGCGCTGCTGCACGCCGCCGGTGCGCAGCAGGCCTATGCCGCACTGGTCACGCAGGTGGCTCGCAAGGCCTTTCCGGACACCTGGCGTGGTCTGCGGCCCTACCTCCCCACGCTGGCAAGCTGGGTCGGCTACGATCTCGACGGCCGAACCGATATTCACTGGTCGCAATCGCTAACATTCCGCCTACGCGAAAAGGCGGACCAACTCGCCCGCTATGGTGACAGGCTGGAGACCATGTCAGGTGCCAGCAAGATGGCTTCGCTGGCACGTCTCACCGTCCGCCTGCACGCTGCATCAAAAGACGCAGACGCTGATGCCGCCTTGTTCGCGGAAGACCTGACAGACCCTGAACACCTCGTGCGCGCCGCCAATGCGCTGACCGCCCACAGCAAACGCATGATCCTTGACGCCACCGAGATCACGAAAGTGCTCGACGACGCCATTCCCGCGGCGGACGACAGCCTGGCCGCCGCGATGATCGCGTTCCGGGCCGAAGTGGAATCGCTCCAGCTGGGTACCGCCCGGATCCACCTGCGGGTCAACGCCGCGCAGGTTCGCACTGTCATCAACCGTGACCTTGGCCTTGAAACCGAAGACCGCGAACTCGGTCGTCTCGCTCTGGCCCAGCTGTCGCAAAAAGCCCGTCAATCCAAGCCGGTGCAGGTCAATTTCGCAGATCTTTTCCTTGAGCAGTCAACCGCCCGTCGTCAGTTCATGATGTGCGCCCAGATCCTGAAACATATCGATTCTGGTTCGGTCATCCGCTTCCTGATCGCCGAAAGCGAAAACCCCGCCACCGTCATGGGCGCGCTCTATCTGGCCCGCCAGTATGGCGTGGCTGACAAACTCGACATCTCGCCTTTGTTTGAAACGCCAGAAGCGCTGGAAACCGGAGGTCGCTTCATCGAGCGCCTACTCGATGAACCCGAATTCCTGCGCTACCTCAAGGAACGCGGCTATCTCTCGATTCAGCTCGGCTTCTCCGATGCCGGACGGTTCATTGGCCAGGTCGCAGCCGACATGGCGATCGAGCGCATTCACAACCTCATCGCCCGGGCGCTCGCCGCAAAGACTGATGGAGTCGCGCTCCTCATCTTCAACACGCATGGCGAATCCATGGGTCGCGGCGCATGGCCCGGCAGTTTCGGCCAGCGTTTCGATCACGTCCTGACACCCTGGACACGCAATGGCGCTGCGTCGAGAAATCTACGGCTGATACACGAAGTCAGCTTTCAGGGCGGTGACGGCTTCCTTCACTTTGCCAGCCTGCCAATCGCCGAAACGACCTATGCGGCCTGGTGCCAGCGCGCCTTGTCCAGCCCGCCGGATACGTCGAAAGACCCGTTCTACACACGAACGGACCTGGTCTGGGATTTTTACCGGTCACTGCGCGCCTGGCATGAGCGTCTGTTCGTTAACCCGGACTATGGCCGATTGCTGGGAGACTTCGCTGCCGGTCTGGTGGTCAAGGCGGGTTCGCGCCAGAAGCGTCGCACCGGCGGCCCAACTGGTCCGCGCGCCCTGCGCGCCATTTCGCACAATGCAACGCTGCAACAGCTCGGCATCCCGGCCAACACGGCTGCCGGTATCGGTTCATCCCTTCAGCGCGAGAATGACCGTCTGGTCGAGCTGATAAATCATAGCCCGCGCATGCACGCCCTCATCCTGCTCGCCTTGCGTGCGCGCGTGATGACCAGCCTGCCGGCCTTGCGCGCCTATGCCAACGTTTTCGACCCAACCGTCTGGATTGCCCATTCGCGGCTTGCAGAACCGGAACGCGCCGCTGCCTATCGCGCCGTTTATTATGGCCTGCGCGATAACGAGAATTCCGTCTCGATCAACCGGATCGCCAACTTCCTGTCGATCGACCTCGGCAAGTTCGACCGCCTGCTGGCCCAACTCGATGATGCCCCTTCCGCCGAGGAGCGCCATGAAGGTCGGCTTGACCTGCACGCCCTGCACGCAATCCGCCAGGCACTGATGATGCGCGCCTTCATGCTGGTGGGTCAGGTGCCGCGCATCTCGGAACGTCACGATGCTGATGCCCGCGACCTGATGCGCATGGTGCTCGACATGCGGATCGGTGAAACCGTTGAGCTGCTGAAGGATATCTTCCCCCAGGCTCACGACGAAGAAACGCCCTTCAAGGCGCTCACCGAAACCGGGTCGGAGGCGAAGCCTGTGGCCTATGGCTATGATCGCATCCACCGCGATATCATCGCTCCGCTTGACGAAATCGACCGTACCCTGCACGGCGTCAGCCTGGCGATCACGCATGCCTATAGCGCCTTTGGCTAACTGGCTTTCTTAAACTCCTGTCATTGTTCGGCGTCTTGCGACGGACAATGAGTTTGTTCTCGTTGAACGTCTGTCGATCAACCCCGGAGAACTCCCATGAAACCTTCCCTCGCCTTCAAAACCGCCAGTCTTTCCCTTCTCGCCATCGGTCTTGCCGGAGCGGCCTCTGCCGGAGAGTGGCGGCTTGATCCACGTCGGTGCCCGGATCTTGTCGAAGACCGGCTCGACCAGCGTGTCACCACCTCACGGGCCGATGCCCGGGAGGACCTCAGAGACATGCGTCAGGTCAGTTGCCCATCCTCCGCCTGGACCTATGTTCCGGCCAAGGGCGAGAAATTTGTTGATGGTCCACGTATCTATACCGGCCCGTCAAAAGTCTATGCTGGTCGCGGCGGCTATTACCAGTTTGTATCGCCCCCCAAGGGCCACGCGAACAAACCGGCCGCTATCAAGATCGTCGTACGTTAGGCGTCTTGACCGATCGCGTCGCACGTCCCTGAATGGCGCCTGTTTTGGTTCGGTGGGGACACGCCTTCCCTTGCGTCGCTCTACGACGATTTGAGCGCCTCTCCCAACGTCATCCCTTCCTATGACGCTTACGTGCGCGTAAACCTCGGGAATACTATTCAATAATGATGCGAACCGGGAGAAACCCTAATGGCTGAAGCCTATATCATCGACGCCTGCCGCACGCCGCGCGGCATCGGCAAAGTGGGAAAGGGCGCCCTCGCCCATATCCACCCCCAGCAACTGGCTGCCACCGTCCTGAAGGCGCTGGCCGAGCGCAACAAGCTCGACACGGCAACTGTCGACGACATCATCTGGGGCACCAGCAGCCAGCGCGGCGCGCAGGGCGCTGACCTCGGCCGCATGGCCGCCCTCGACGCCGGTTACGACATCAAGGCATCCGGCGTGACGCTGGACCGTTTCTGCGGTTCGGGCATCACGTCCGTTTCGCTCGCCGCGGCCCAGGTCATGTCCGGCATGGAAGACTGTGTCATCGCTGGCGGCACGGAAATGATGAGCTACACTTCGGCTACGGCAGACCCGAAATCACCGCCAGTCCTGGACGCCGGAAACTTGCGCCTGCGCGCCTCACACCCGCAAACCCAGCAAGGTGTGTGCGCTGACGCGATCGCCACACTGGAAGGCATCGACCGTGAAGCGGTAGACCGTCTTGCCTACACCAGCCAGCAGCGCGCCGCCAAGGCAATCGAAGAAGGCCGTTTCGACAAGTCCGTCGTCCCGGTTTACAACGAGGACGGCTCGCTCGCCCTCGACCATGAAGAATTCCCGCGCCCGTCCACCACGATGGAAACGCTCGGCGGCCTCAAGACCGTGTTCAACATGTACATGGACATTCCCGTCGACGACACAGGCAACACCTACGGCAACCTCGTGACGCGGAAATACCCTGAGCTTGAAGGCAAGATGAACCACGTCCACCACGCCGGCAACTCGTCGGGCGTTGTCGATGGCGCGGCCTGCCTCCTGCTGGCCTCGAAGGAATACGCTGACAAGCACGGCATGAAGCCCCGCGCCCGCATCGTTGCGACAGCGAACATGGGCGACTGCCCGACCCTGATGCTGAACGCCCCTGTGGCGGCGGCGAAGAAAGTGCTGGCCAAAGCAGGCCTCACCAAGGACGATATCGACGTTTACGAAATCAACGAAGCGTTCTCGGTCGTCGCCGAGAAGTTTATCCGCGATCTCGATCTTGACCGTGAAAAGGTCAATATCAATGGCGGCGCCATGGCCCTTGGCCACCCGATCGGCGCAACCGGTTCGATCCTGATCGGCACCGCTCTCGATGAACTCGAGCGTTCCGGCGGCCGTTATGGTCTGATCACCATGTGCGCCGCTGGTGGCATGGCACCAGCCATCATCATCGAGCGCGTCGACGCCTGATCGGGTCTTTTCCGGGTAGATACTTTTTTCAAACGCCCGGCCCTTACGGCCGGGCGTTTTATGTAACAGATACAACACATTACGCAGACACTATTTTTGAGAATAACTCTCATTCTCTGTTGCGATTCATTCTCACTTGCATTACTCCCCCTGAAATGGTCGCGCGGGGCGGCCGACAGGGAGATCCAAATGACCCAAGCTATCCGCAAGCCGCGGACCCTTCGAACACCGGCCAGCGCCTGCCTTGCGCTCGCCTTTTGCGCTGCCGGCAATGCGCCTGCTCTGGCTGATGAAGCCGAGCCCGAGCTTCGCAACGAAACCATCACTGTCACCGATGTGACCGCTGACACGAACCCGTATGGCGACCCCGATGCCCCCTATCGCGCGCTCCGTTCCGCCAGCGGCCTGTTCACCGAAGACCTGCTGGACACGCCCAAATCGATCACCGTCCTGACCGATGCAACGATCAAGGATCTGGGGGCCGATTCCTTCCGTGATCTTTTCCGTTCCCAACCCGGCATCACGCTAGGCACGGGCGAGGGCGGCAACGCATTTGGCGACCGCATTTTCATCCGCGGCTTTGACGCGCGTAACGACGTCTATGTTGATGGCGTCCGCGACCCTGGCGTCGGCTCGCGTGAGACATTCGCCGTGCAACAGATCGAAATCCTGAAGGGCCCCTCATCCGCTTTCGGCGGGCGCGGCACAACCGGCGGTGCCGTCAGCCTGGTGTCGAAGCAACCCGGCAAGGGAAATTGGGGAGATGCCGAATTCACCTTGGGCTCTGATGCAACGCGCCGCGCCACCCTTGATGTGAACCATGAAGTGACCGACACATTCACCGTGCGCGTTAATGGCATGATGCACGAGTCCGAAGTCGCTGGCCGCGATGAAGTGTTCAACGACCGCTGGGGATTTGCGGCTTCAGCCGAATGGCGGGCGTCTGACGACTGGACCTTCGGAGCTGACTATTATCATCTCTCCACAGATTACATGCCCGACTGGGGTCATCCGTATGACGTGGACAACAACCAGCCGTTCAAAGTCAACCGGGACAATTTCTACGGCATACTGTCGCGCGACTCCGGCGAAACATTCGCGGACGTTTACACAACCCGAGCAAATTGGGCGATTTCCCCCAACATGACGTTCGACACGGTCCTGCGCTACGGCCAGAGCAAGAACGCGTACACAGCGTCAGCGCCTGAGCGTCCTGACTCAGTGGCCCGTACCGTCAGCGCAAATGCCAAGCGCCGCGACGCGATTACGGAGTACTGGACGAACCAGTCTTTCCTCACGATTGACTTTGACACTGGATCCATCGGCCATAAACTGGTGACCGGCTATGAAGTCTCCAGTGAAGAGACGCTGAACCGTCAGCGCGCCTTCACCGAATGTGCCGTATTGCCGTGCACGGGCGCCACATCAAACCCGCTGCTTGATCTGGACAACCCTGACAATTCCACTCCTTGGGGCAATGACACGGAGGTGACGGGGCGGCCGACGATCAAGACGGAAACGGCCGCGATATTCGTCGTCGACACGATCACGTTCTCTCCGCAATGGGAGGCCTTTATCGGCCTGCGCGGAGACACCTACAGTGTCGATACGACCGGCCTTGATCCAGACCGCTCCAGCGAATCCGACTTCTTCAACTGGCATGCCGGTCTCGTTTACAAGCCGGTCGAGAACGCCTCACTCTATGCCAGCTATTCGTCGGCCTCCAACCCGCCATGCGAACAGCTTGACGCATTCGCACTCGACTATGGCGGCTGTGACGCGCGGGTTACCGGGTTTGATCCAATCGACAATACGTCCTTCGAACTTGGCGCGAAGTATAATATCGGTGGCCACTTTGACCTGACCGGCGCTGTGTTCCAGATCAGGCGCGAAGGCGTGCCCTTCTCGTCCGGCCGCGGTGCTTCTGCCACACTGGGCGAACAGGACCAGGAAGTGACAGGTTTCGAAATTGGTCTCGCTGGCAACGTGACAGAAAACTGGAGCCTGTTTGGGGGCCTGTCAGTATTCGAGGCAGAGATTGTCGAGAGCACCACCCCAACGCAGGTTGGCGAGAGCTTTCCGAACGTCTCCGAGCAGAGCTTCACGCTGACATCACGCTATCAGATCACCGACCGGCTCTACATCGGCGGTACAGGTGGCTACAACAGCGAGAAGTTCGGCGGCACGCTGACCGCTGGCTCCACCGAACTGCCAGACTATTGGCGCTTTGATCTCTTCGGCGGCTACCAGATGACCGACACGATGAAAGTGTCGTTCAACATTCTGAATGCCACTGACGAGCTCTACTATGATGCCATCTATCGCTCGGGCACGCCGTTCAGTTATGTCGCTCCGGGCCGCTCTGCGCTCGTCACGCTGGACATCGACTTCTGACCAGACCAAGAAGGGGCGGCCTCGCGCCGCCCCTCTAACCATACTGACGCCATACATGTTGATTTGCATTCCCGAAGTCCTGACCAAGCCACAAGTGGCTAATATCCGTCGCTTGATCGACGCTGCAGACTGGGTCGATGGCCGCGTCACGGCCGGCGCGCAATCGGCGCAGGCGAAACGCAACACGCAACTGCCAGAGGAAAGCCCGGAAGCCCGCAAGGCGCAGACGCTGGTCAGCGCGGCGCTTGGAAGCAATCCTCTTTTCCTGTCGGCGGCCTTGCCGCAAAGGGTCTTTCCGCCGCTGTTCAATCGCTACGAGATAGGCGACCGGTTCGGCGCCCATGTCGACAATGCGATCCGTCCCGTCAAGAATTCGCACGAACGGATTCGGACGGATCTATCCTGCACGTTGTTCCTGACCGAGCCCGAAGATTATGATGGCGGAGAGCTCGTCATCGAAACGCTTTACGGTGCCCAGGACGTCAAGCTCGCTGCCGGCGACATGGTGCTCTATCCGGCGTCCAGTCTTCACAGCGTGAGCGAAATCACGCGGGGCGCACGCACTTCGTCCTTCTTCTGGCTGCAAAGCATGGTTCGCGATGATGGCGAAAGAACGCTCCTCTTCGATCTCGACCAGTCTGTTCAGACGCTGTCAGCAACCCATGGGCCCACCGATCCGGAAGTTATCCGGCTGACCGGCATCTACCACAACCTGATCCGTCGCTGGGCCGACGCCTGACCCGTTTTCCCTTGGCACCCCATGCAGTTCGCACCTAAGCTGGGCGGCAAAGGGGACATTACATGAAACACCTCACAATCGCCGGCACGCTCTTTCTCGGTGCATTCGCTGCGACAGCCTGCACAACCGCGACCATCACCACCGAACCGGCGGCAAACTCGGCACCGGCTTTCGATGAAGCGTTCCCGCCTTCACTCGTCGAGCTGCATTTCGAGAGCCATGGCGACCGCATGAACGGCCACGCCTATCTCGCTGAGGGGGAAGGCCCACACCCAACGGTCGTGCTGCTGCACGGCTTTCCAGGAAACGAGCGCAACCTTGACCTTGCACAAGACCTGCGCAGCAACGGGTTCAACGTCCTGTTCTTCCACTATCGCGGCGCATGGGGCAGCGCGGGCACTTACTCCTTCACGCACGTAATCGAGGACGTGGCGGCCGCTACCGACATGCTGCGCGCCAATGCCGAAACTTATCGGACAGCCCCGGACAAGCTGCTCCTCATTGGTCATTCCATGGGTGGGTTTGCTGCCCTGCAGGGCGCCGCGCGCGACGAGCGCATCACCTGTGTGGCAGGGCTTGCGCCTGCAGACCTCGGAGCAATCGCGAATGCCTTCGACGCCGATCCATCCAGCGCTCAGGGTTTCGCCGGCTATGCTGGCTCGATGCAGATGCTGGCCGGCCTGAATGGTGAGGCGGCCTTGGCAGAAATCAGGGACAATCGCGACGCCTTCGATGTTGCCGGGCTCGCGCCGAAACTGTCAGGCAGATCCGTGCTGCTCATTGCAGCTGACAGGGACGCATCCGTACCGCCGGATTTTGCGCACGTTCCGATGGTTGCCGCTTATGAGGCAGAGCCCGGCATCGACCTGACCGCGAAGATACTCTCCGGCGATCATTCCTTTTCATGGTCGCGTGAAGAACTCATCGCTGAAGTGCTCGATTGGGCCGAGACCTGTCGCTAAACCGGCCCGTCTGGCGAAATCAGACAGCAACCTCTAGAGTAAACAAAAAGGAAAGCCCGCCTGGGTTGGAGGAAGAGCGCATGTACACAGTCGACCTGACAAAATCTTATTTCCCGGCCCTTGGCGGAGATGAACCTTCTCCCATCACGATCGGCGATATGTTGCGCGCATCGACTGCCGCTGCACCTGACCGCCCGGCCCTGAAGGCGCTCGACTATGACGGAACAATTCTCCGGACATGGTCATATGTAGAGCTCCTTGAAGAAGCTGAACGCCTGGCCCGTGCCCTGGCCAGTCGGCATGACGAGGGGGCGCGGATTGCGGTCTACGCCAACAATGTGCCGGAATGGGTTTTGCTGGAAATCGCGTCCGCCCTTGCAGGCGTCACACTGGTCACAGTGAACCCCGCCTACCAGAAGCGAGAGCTCAAATTCGTACTCGAACAATCCCGATCCGAAGCTATCTACTATGTCAGGGATTTCCGGGGCAATCCGATGCAGGAAATCGCGGACTCAGTCTGCAATGACATTCCTGCCATCCGGCACCGTATCGTCCTGACCGACCATAACGCCCTGTTCGCGGGCGAGGATGACGGCGAGTTGCGCAATCCGAAACCGTCTGATCCTGTGCAGATACAGTATACGTCCGGCACGACAGGCTTTCCCAAGGGCGCACTGTTGCACCATAATGGCCTCGTCAGAAACGGCGTTGACGCCATGGTCCGCGCTGGCATGGCCCCGGGAAAATCCTTCATCCACAATATGCCGCTGTTCCACACGACAGGATGTGCCATCCTCGTGCTCGGCGGTCTGGGCGTAGGGGCGACCATGTTACTCGCGCCAGTGTTCGACCCGCAAATGATTGTCGAAGTCATCGAACGGGAAAAGACGGACTTCATCCTCGGCGTACCCACCATGCTGGTGGCCTTGATTGACGAGGTTCGAAAATCCGGCCGGGACGTTTCGTCTATTTCGCGCATCATGTCCGGCGGCGCAATGGTAGCGCCCGAACTCTGCAAGCAGGCGCGCGCGGTTCTGGGCGCGCCCATTCAGATTGTCTATGGGCAGACGGAAACCTCGCCGGTTATCACACAGGCCTGGTTCGAGGACTCTCTCGAGGACCTGACACAAACGATAGGGCAACCCGCCGCGCACGTCGAAGTCTCAATCCGCCATCCGCAAAAGAACACAGTCATGCCGGTGAATGAACAGGGCGAAATCTGTTGCCGCGGCTATCTTGTGATGACCGGGTACAATGACAATCGCGACGCGACTGCGGCTGCGATCGATTCCGAGGGCTGGCTACACACCGGCGATCTCGGGCGCATGGACAATCGCGGCTACGTCCGCATTACAGGCAGGGTGAAGGAAATGATCATTCGTGGCGGCGAAAATCTGTTCCCCGTCGAGATCGAGAATGCCTTGCTGGAACATGAGGCCGTCGCTGAAGTCGCCGTCGTCGGCATACCGGACGAAAAATGGGGAGAACAGGTTGCCTGCTTCCTGCGCGGCAATGGCAAGCCCAAACCGGATGGCAGCGCGTTGAAGGCGTTCATTCGCGAACGCCTGTCACCCCAAAAGACACCGGCCTACTGGATATGGGTTGAAGAATGGCCGTTGACGGGATCAGGAAAGATCCAGAAATTCAAACTGCGCGAGTCCTTCGAGGCGGGTGCCTTTGAAGAGCAACTGGCCTGAACCGGACTAGTTCGCCCGTTTTTCATCCTCATGGCCGTTCCAGAAGCGTTTGATGCGGCCTAGGAAGCCCTCGCTTTCCGGATGACAGTCGGCACCTGAGCATTCGCAGAATTCGCGCAGGATTTCCTTCTGGCGGGCGGAAAGGTTCTGCGGCGTCTCAACGAACATTTCGACATAGAGGTCGCCGGTCTGTCCTGACGAACGTACGCTGGGCATGCCCTTGCTGCGCAGGCGCAGCTTGCGGCCGGTCTGGGCGCCTTCCGGAATTGCAACGCGGGCGCGGCCGCCATCGATGGTCGGAATCTCGATTTCGCCGCCCAAAGCCGCTGTCGCCATTGGCACGGGTGCACGGCAATACAGGTTCGGGCCATCGCGTTCGAAAATGTCGTGTTCGACAACATCGACGAAAATATACAGGTCACCTTTGGGTCCACCCGCCGTACCAGCTTCGCCTTCACCTGACAGGCGAATGCGCATACCACTCTCGACGCCCGCAGGGATCTTCACGGACAGTTTGCGCTCTTCGCGAACCTGACCGGCGCCGCCGCATTCCTTGCAAGGCTTGCGGATGACCTTGCCCTTGCCCGAACAGCGCGGGCAGGTGCGCTCCATCGTGAAAAAGCCCTGCTGGGCGCGTACGCGGCCATGCCCGTCGCACATGTCGCATTTTTCAGGCGTGCTGCCCTGCGCAGCGCCACTGCCGGAACAGGGCTGGCATGGCACGGCTTGCGGCACGTGAATGTCTTCGTCCTTGCCGAAATAGGCTTCGGCCAGCGTAATCTCCAGATCGTAGCGCAGGTCTGCGCCGCGCTGCGGTCCGCCCCGCCGACGTCCGCCACCGAAACCGCCTCCTCCACCGAACACCTGGCTGAAAAGGTCCTGGAAAATGTCTTCCGGGTTGGCACCTCCACCGAACGGACTGCCACCGCCGCCGCCATTCTCAAAGGCTGCATGGCCAAAGCGATCATAGGCTGCGCGCTTGTCAGCATCGGAAAGAACCGCATAGGCTTCGCCGACTTCCTTGAAATGCTCTTCGGCTTCAGGATTTCCGGCATTCTGATCCGGATGGAACTTCATGGCGAGTTTGCGGTAGGCTGATTTCAGCTGCTTGTCGTCCGCATCGCGAGCGACGCCGAGCACTTCATAATAGTCGCGCTTGCTCATGATTTACTGCTGTCTTCCCAAATTCCCTGATGTGCGCAGTCATGTGGGGCGAACTGCTGCCGCCCGCAAGGGACAGCTGCAGATTACACCGCGTCAGCTTGGGCCGGCACCAAAGGCCGTAATGCCCTTTTCGACAACGCTGACGCCAGATGACTGGATTTGCATCACGGCCAGGCCGCGCTGTGATGTACCATCAATTCGGAACCGGAACAGACCATTCACTCCCATGAAACCGTCAGGATCGGTTACACCATTGTAGCGCATATTGTCCTCGGCCCCGAGCCGTACCGACAACGCGGCGGCGTCATAAGCAACCGCTGCAAGGTCCGTCGGATTGCGGCCATAAATGCGATTATAAGTCTGTTTGAACCCGGCCAGATTCACTGGATCAGGCGCCGCATACACACCGCCCGCGAGGGTCGGCTCACGCCAGATGCTGGAATCGTCCCACAGGCTGGTGCCCATCAGCATGACCTGACGCATATCAACACCATTATAAGGCAGCAGCGGCGCCACTGAGAGCAACTTTACGCCCCGTTCGGGTATCATGACGGCGACCTTGCCACGCATGATTTCGGCCTGAAGCACTTTCGCGATCTGACGGGCTTCGGCGGTCGCGCCGGACGCAGGATCGTAAAAGGCTGACGCCACGACGACACCCCCCTGAAGCGATGCCTGGTAACGCATCGCCGCCTCGACCTGACGGCCATATGGCGTGCTGGGGCCGAGATACACGAACGAACGAACGCCGCGCGCGCCGGCGTATTGCATCACGCGCGACACTTCTTCTTCCGGCGAGATCGAAGCCAGATAGGCCCCGCCGCCAGCCGCGCTGCGATCATTTGAGAAGGCGATGATCGGCACCTGATTCTGGTTTGCCATGGGCTTGATTGTTTTCACATTCGCGCCAAACAGCGGCCCCAGAATGATGTCGGCACCTTCCTGCAGGGATTCATCGACCCGCGCCTCGGTGACCGACTGCTTGCCCGCCGTATCCTTCGGCATGATCAGGAAATCATCGCCGGCATATTCAAACAGAGCCAGCTCGATACCGGCCAGCATGCTTTCGGCCTCAGCGCGCACCTGCGCGTTCGGGTGTGAGAAGGGTAACAGCACAGCGGCGCGCTTCACATCACGGCCTTCCATGAAGGGCGGGATCAGGCCGCCATCGCCGCGCACAGGCTTTTGTGGGTCCAGTTCGCCAAGACGGGTCTCGTCCACTTCGCCGGGCTGAAGCACCTCGCCTGTGACGGGGTCAACCCGTGGTTCGCCGGTGCCGATCTGGACTGGCGGGCGTGCAGGCGCTGTGGCACAGGCCGTTACCAGAAGGAGGGAAGCCAGAACAAGGCTTGGCGCTTTGAGCTTCCTGAGCAATGGTTGAAGCAATGTCATCTCCTGATCCTTCCGAGCCCGAGGCAGTTCATGCACCGGGCGACTCTACGGGCAGCCGCCGTGCCGGGCAACCGGCGCAGACACTTGCTGCCGGGCTTTATGTTGTCTCCACCCCAATCGGCAACCTTAGAGACATTACGCTTCGGGCGCTGGATGTCCTGGGCGGCGTCGAGGAAGTGTTGGCCGAAGACACCCGCGTCGCCGGAAAACTGATGTCTGCCTATGGCCTTAAGGTGCGGCTGAGCCCCTACCATGACCACAATGGGGCGGAACGGCGGCCAGGCCTCATTTCCCGTATGCAGGAAGGCGCAAAAATCGCTCTGATTTCTGATGCCGGCACACCGCTCGTATCCGATCCGGGCTGGAAACTCGCCCATGACGCGCTCGAAGCTGGTGTTAGGGTTTTCCCTATTCCGGGTGCATCTGCCATGCTGGCGGGCTTGGTGGCCAGCGGCCTGCCGAGCGACCAGTTCATGTTCGCCGGCTTCCTTCCGCCCAAGAGCGGGGCGCGCCGCGCAGCCGCCGAAGCGCTGAAGGCCGTGCCCGGCACGCTGATATTTTATGAGAGCGGGCCCCGACTTGCCGCCTCCATCGAAGACCTTGCGTTTTCTCTCGGGGGCAAACGTCAGGCTGCCGTGGCGCGGGAACTGACCAAACTGTTCGAGGAAACACGTCGGGGTACGCTCTCGGACCTCGCCGCCCACTATGCAAAAGCCGGTCCTCCGCGCGGCGAGATCGTGCTGCTGGTCGGCCCGCCCCTGGAAACCGAGATCACGCAGGCCTCCCTCGACGCCGCCCTGATTGATGCCCTGCAGGATCAGCCGACCAAGGCCGCCGCCAATGCGGTGGCCGATGCGCTCGGCCTGCCCAAACGGGACGTCTACCAACGGGCGCTCCAACTTAAAGCCAATGGCTAGGGCGGCCCGCCAGCAAGCCGAACGGCGCGGCCGGACAGGCGAACCGCTGGCCGCGATCTGGTTGCGCCTCAAAGGTTACAGAATACTCCAAACCCGCTTGCGTACACCGGTCGGCGAGATTGACCTCATCGCCTCCAAGGGCCGGATCATCGCTTTTGTCGAAGTGAAGGCCCGCGCCCGCCGCGACTACGCCCTTGGCGCCGTCACGCCTGCTGGCTGGCAGCGCATTTCACGTGCCGCAGACTACTGGATGGCACGGCGTCCGCGCTATGCTGACTACGGCTGGCGCTATGATCTCGTTGCGATCCAGCCCGGACGCCTGCCCGTTCATGCGCGCGATGCATGGCGGCCCGGAATGGTATGACGGTCAATCTGACCTCTCCGCCCCTGCGATCGGGCTCGAGAGACGTCGCAGCAGCACCTCAGTCCTCTGCAGACGGTTCCTGCTGGATTGACACCATGTAGGCGAGCAGAACCTCAGCGCCCAACGGGCCAAACACGAAATCAGGCATCATGTTATGACCAACATGTAGCCCGGCCTGAAAATCCTCAGACAATGTGTTGGGATTGTACTGCGCCAGCAGATAGCGAAGCGGCGGCGGATCCTCGGGTCTGATTTTCGCATCCTGATCAAGTGCATGGCAGTTTGAACACTGGGCTTCAGCGATCGTGCGGCCATCCGCAATCGATTGGGCATCCGTCTTGATCATGGCGATCGGCGCCACGTCTGAATCAGCCATATTGCAGGCAGCCGTTCCCATCGCGAGGATAAGCGCGAGGGCAGCGGGTCGAAGGGAGGGTGTGAACATGGGAATTGGCACTCCTGATCTGCGCCCGTCACGCCGCGTTGAAATACGGTCCGTGTCTGGCGATTTGACGGGCATTCGTCGAGGTGACTATGCCCATCCAAACGTATACGACCATACGCACTATTCCTAGGTACCACCGGGTACCCACACTGAAGGGCACATCAACCGCGCCTTCACCCTGCCGTAATCAAATCGCATGTAAAACACCGCCCATGATTCGATGCACAGGCTGAAATGGCTAAATCTGCTCCACCTTCGCATACGCCGCGCTCTATAAAAGTGCCGCGTGAACCGATTTTCCGGCGGCCAACAACCTGGCGCGGCTGGGCAATTCTCATCGTGCTCGTTGCGGCACTGCTGGTCGGCGGTTTTGCGCTCTACAAGTGGCGTTCGCTTTATTTCGGCATGCCGAAACTGCCCGAAACCGCCGAACTGTGGGAAGTACACCGCGAACCGGCCATGGAATTTGTCGATCGCGATGGCAACACGCTGTCCGTGCGTGGGCCCCGGTATGGTCACGCCACTGACGTATCGGCTCTTCCGGCCTATGTGGCCCAGGCCTTCATCGCGGCCGAAGACAAGCGTTTCTATGAACATGATGGCGCCGATGACGCGGCCATTGCGCGTGCCGCCCTGTCGAACCTGCGGGCCGGTGAAACCGTTTCCGGTGCCTCGACCATCACCCAGCAGCTGATCAAGAACTTCGTGCTCGACAATCGCCAGACGCTGAAGCGCAAGGCACAGGAAATGAAGCTGGCCCGTGAGCTCGAAAAGCGCATTAGCAAGGACGAAATCCTCTCGCTGTATCTCAACCGGGTCTATTTCGGTGCGGGCCTGTACGGCATTGATGCAGCCTCACGCAATTATTTCGGCAAGCCACCGGAAAAGCTCGAAATCCAGGAAGCCGCCCTGCTGGCGACCCTGCCCAAGGCCCCATCTAAACTGAACCTGCGCGACAATCTCGCCGGCGCACGCGACCGTCAGTTCTATGTGCTGTCGGAAATGGTCGATCTGGGCTTCATCACCAAGGAACAGTCTGACACCGCACGCGCCGCAGACGTGAAGATTATCGACCCGCCGGTCTATGACCCGCAGCTTGGCTATGTGCTCGATGCATCTGCCGAACGCGTCCGGGCCATGTTGCCACGCCTGCCGGGTGACCTGGTCGTCACGATTTCTATTGATCCCAGAATGCAGGCCGGCATCGAAAAGCTGCTGATTGAGCGCATGGCCAAGGACGGCCAGGCGCAGGGCGCAACCCAGGTCGGCGCGCTGGTGATGGCAAAGGATGGACGCGTCGTCGCCATGGTCGGTGGGGCTGATTACACGGCGTCGGAATTCAATCGCGTTACGCAGGCCAAGCGACAGCCCGGCTCAAGCTTCAAACCTTTCGTATTCGCCGCTGCTCTCGAAGACGGTTTCTCACCCTATGACGTCATGATCGATGCACCGATCACGATCGAGAAGTGGAAGCCAGAGAATTACGGTGGCGGCTATCTCGGCCCGATGACGCTCAGCGAAGCACTGACACGCTCGACCAATACGGTCGCCGCGCAGCTTGGCCAGGAGACGAGCGAAGAACGGATCATCGCGCTTGCCAAGCGCTTTGGCATGACGAGCCCGATGCAACCCTTTCCGTCGCTCGCCCTCGGCAGCCAGGAAGTGAGCATGTGGGAACTCGTGCGGGCCTTTGGCGCGTTCCAGTCCGGCGGCCTTCGCATGGACCCCTATCTCATCGACAAGATCGAGGATTCACGCGGCATGGTCCTTTACCAACGCCCTGACTACGAACGTGAACGCGTCTATCCCTACGAGCTGGCCGAAGACATGAACGCAATGATGACGCGCGTCGTGAATGCGCCGATCGGCACTGGCGGGCGGGCAAAAATCAAGAACTGGACCGTCGCCGGGAAGACAGGCACGTCGCAGGACTGGCGTGATGCGTGGTTTGTGGGATTTACGGCGGCTTATGTCGGGGCTGTGTGGGTTGGCAATGATGATGACAGCGCCATGAAACGTGTCACCGGCGGCGGCCTTCCCGCCGATCTCTGGTCGGACATGATGGAGCTGGTCCATGCCGGCATGCCATCTGAAAGCCTGATCGGTGCCGAAGGCGGCGTGGTGATCAGCGAGTCCGCAGAACAGCGCATTGCCTTTTATCGCGGCCTTAGCCAGGCGTTCAGCGTGGCAGCAGCGAACAGGGCTGCCGGACGCACACCACAGTAAAACCGGGCTTTCCAGAGCCACCCATACCGCCTAACAGGCGTGCGCATGGATATAGATGTTCTCGACACACTGAAACTCGCCCTTGATGGCGGCGGCGTAACCGTTCCGGAAACCGGGACCGTGCTTTTCCTACGGGCAGAGCCGGGGCCTGTCCTCCCCCTGTTGCCGACGGATCGGCTGACTTGCCAGCAGACATTCAAGCCGCCGCACGACGCGCTGAAAGGGGCGGGATGCACCTTGCTTCCTCCGGAGACAGAGACGTTCGAACCCGCTGAACTTACACTGATCCTTCCGCCCCGCCAGAAGGACGAAGCCCGCGGCCTGTATGCCCGCGCAATGCTGGCCGCGCCCGAAGGCGGCGTCGTGCTCGCCTGCCTGCCGAACACGTTGGGAGGCAAGACGGCTGAGAAGACGCTGGGCCAGATTGCGGGCGCGACCGAGAGCCTGAGCAAGAACAAGTGCCGAGCCTTCTGGGCGCGCAAAGACTCCTCCGTGTTCAACACCGCTCTCGCCGAAGCCTGGGTCGCCGCTGACCAGCCGCAACCTGTTGCCGATGGGGCAATGTGGAGCCGGCCTGGACTATTCTCATGGGACCGTGTGGATGCCGGGTCGGAACTGCTGGCCGAGTGCATTCCCGAGGATATCAAGGGCGCGGGCGCCGACTTTGGCGCAGGCCAGGGCTACCTCACAAAAGAGGTGCTGACTCATTGCCTGAAGATCAAGCACATGGACCTTTACGAGGCCGAGCACCGCGCTATCGCGTGCGCGACCAAGACCCTGGAAGGTGTTGAAAACGTCGCCATCCACTGGACCGACGCCACGCGCGACGTGCCGAACAACCAGTACGATTTCATCCTGATGAACCCGCCCTTCCACGTCGGACGGGCAGACGCTGCCGGCCTTGGCCAGACGTTTATCCAGGCCGCATCGCGGGCACTGAAGTCTCACGGGTCGCTCTACATGGTTGCCAACCGGCACCTGCCCTATGAGGCAACAGTCGCCGCCTGCTTCAAGCAATATGAAATCATTGAGGATTCCGGCGGCTACAAGGTAATCCGCGCAGACCGTCCCAAGCGCGTGAAATGAAGGATATCAGACCCCTAACCAAATATCTTGCCGGCCTCGGTTATGGCAGCCGCAAGGAGGTGGAGACGGCGGTGCGCAGGGGGCGTGTGGGGGGCCTTGAGGGGGGTGGTAAGGGTGGGGTTGCACCATTCCATGGTGTGACCTTCGACGGGGAACCGCTGGACCCGGCCCCCGGCATGGTGATCGTGATGAACAAGCCGGCAGGATACACTTGTTCCCGCGCCGATGGTGGATCTCTCGTCTATGAACTGCTTCCGCCGCGCTTCCTGAAACGCTCGCCTGCCCTCTCCAGTGTCGGGCGGCTGGACGCGCCAACGACCGGCCTGTTGCTGTTCACCGACGACGGGCAATTACTGCACAGGCTTATCTCTCCCCGGTCGGAGACGCAGAAAGTGTATGAGGCCGTACTCGCCCGGCCGCTGGAAGGCCATGAGGGCGAAGCCTTCGCAAGCGGCACACTCGTGCTGCGCGGAGAGGGCAAGCCGCTGAAGCCCGCAACCCTGGACGTGACGGGAGAGCGCACCGCGCGCATCACCCTCACCGAAGGCCGTTACCATCAGGTGCGCCGAATGTTCGCCGCAGTCGGGAATCACGTCGAAGCCCTGCGCCGCGCCCGGTTCGGCCCCCTGACGCTGGACGGGCTGGCCGAGGGCAAGTGGCGGCTATTGAGTCCAGCGGAATTGATTGGGTTGGGACAAAACCCGGACTGACCGGTTGCTGCGAAAGACCTCAATCCGCAATTCGTCTTTTCGGCTGGCCTTCACGCTGACGCGTTTCCCAGTTCTCCGCAAACCAGGGCGATACAGTCGCCGGAGGCAGCGCCTCTTTTGCCAGAATGATGTCCGCAGCCTTCTCGGCGACCATGATGGTTGGCGCGTTGATGTTGCCATAAGGGACGGTCGGGAAAATCGAGGCATCGACGACGCGAAGCCCTTCCAGCCCGATCACGTGGCAATCGGAGTCAACGACTGCGCCCTCATCGCCGGGCGATCCCATCCGGCACGTTCCGCAGGGATGGTAAGCGCTTTCAACATTTTCCCTGACCCAAGTGTCGATGTCAGCGTCAGACGCGATGTCTGTACCGGGCTGGATTTCGTCGCCCCGAAAAGCGTCCATTGCCGGTTGGGCGATGATTTCCCGTGTGAGGCGGATGCATTTCCGCCAGATGGCAATATCGTCCTGATGCTGTAAATAGTTGAAAAGGATATGCGGCGCCGCAGCCGGATCGGCTGACGCAATCGTGACGCTGCCCCGGCTTTTCGGCTTGTTGGGGCCGACATGGACCTGGAACCCGTGGCCCTTGATCGACGCGGCACCGTCATATCGCATCGCCGCCGGGAGGAAGTGATACTGGATGTCCGGCGACTTGCGCCCGGCGTCTGACCGGATGAAGGCGCAAGATTCGAAATGGTTGGTCGCGCCCAGACCCGTTTTGAACAGGACCCAGCGCGCCCCGATCAGGAACTTGCTGAACCAGCCGAGTTTGGTGTTCAGGCTGACCGGCTGTTTGCAATGGAACTGGAAATAGACTTCGAGATGATCCTGCAGGTTCTGCCCGACGCCCGCAAGCGAATGGACAGGCGCTATGCCAGCACCGCGCAGGACCGTTTCCGGGCCAATGCCCGAGCGTTGCAGGATCATGGGCGAGGCGATTGCACCCGCCGACAGGATGACTTCCCTATTGGCATGCAGGACAATGTCTTTGCCCTTGTGCCGCGCGGCGATGCCGATGGCGCGCTTTCCATCGAACACGATCTTGTCGACAAGGACATGTTTCATCACCGTCAGGTTCTGGCGGCTGAGGGCCGGACGCAAATAAGCGCGTGATGTTGATTCCCGCACGCCGCCCCGCACGGTCATGTGCATAGGGCCAAAGCCCTCCTGGCAATATCCGTTATAATCGTCCGTGATCGGATATCCCGCCTCGCCACCCGCGTCGATGAAAGCCTGATAAAGTGGATTTCCCGCCATGTTGTTGCCGCCCGACACTCCGAGCGGCCCGCTGCCGCCGCGATATTCATCTTCACCGTCCTGCCATGTTTCGGCCCGCTTGAAATATGGCAGGCAGTCGGCATAGCCCCAGCCAGCGGCACCCGCGGCAACCCATTCCTCGAAATCACAGGCATGGCCGCGCACATAGACCATGCCATTGATCGAAGAGGTGCCGCCGAGGCCCTTGCCACGGGGGCAAGAAATCTGCCGGTTGTCGACGCCGGGTTCGGGCGCGGATGAATAGCCCCAATTGTAGGTGTCCGATGCCATCGGATAGGACAGCGCAGTCGGCATCTCGATGAGGATGTTACGATCGCTACCGCCGGCCTCGAGTAGCAACACGCTGTGCCGGCCATCGGCAGACAGCCGGTTCGCAAGTACGCAGCCGGCTGATCCGGCGCCAACGATGATGTAATCGAAAGGTGTGTTCATTCAGTCAGGGCCTTCGGCACGGTGGGAGTTTTCAGGATCGCCCGGCGCTGGAATGTCAGCGCGTAAATGGCGCAATAGATTCCGATCACGACGAGGCCGATCCATTCAATCTTGAGAGGGGTGAACTGGTAGAGGAGTATCAGGCCAAAGATGAGAGCCCAATGCGCCGCGATGTATCCCGGACCGGTCAGGCGCGCCACCGTCAGATTCAGGTTTTCCGAATACAGCCTGATCAGCGAATCCAGCGAATTGACGACAAAGATCACGCCGACGATGACCATGCCGAGCCGTGGCAGCGCGCTCAAGGCTGTATCCCCGCTATAGATGAAGAATAGCAGCGAAAACCACAGCGCTATCGGAATTGATGGCAGCACCAGCAAGGCAAGGAGCAGTTGCCAGACTGTCAACCCGCCCACGAAGCGGGCGACGAACTGGCCGATCATGATGCTCCACGCAAACCACCAGAACAGATAGAATGCGTGATAGTCGGAGATTGGCGCGATGAACCGGCCGATGTTCCGGAAATAGCCGGCAAGGTTGGTGGCGCTTGCGAGGAATTCAGCGGGACCCATGCCGCTGACAAGCCATAGCAGCCCAATCAACCCCAGGAACAAGGCCGTGGAGCCCATGCTGAGCCATTTCACATAGCGGATATCGGTGCTTGAGAGGACCGCCACCAGAACGACCAGCGCCACCAGCCCATAGCGAGCGAGCGGCGTGATGCCGACAATGTAACTCGGCAGATAGCTGAGGAAGAGAAATCCCGTGAATGCACAGGTCGCGATGATGACAGCCGCGTTGATCAGTTTGATTGGGCGCAGTTCGAACAGTTTAAGTTTCGGCTCAATGGCACAGAAATAGAAGGTGGTAAGAAAGTAGAAGCCCCAGACGAGGAAGCCCCAGAAGCCGAACTCTATCGCCAGCGCATTGGTGAAGCCATAAGCGGCTTCTGTCTCATAGGTGGGAAACTCGGTTAGCGGAAACATGATCAGTCCGACATCGAGGCCCGACGTGAACAGGATGGCCATGAACGCGCCAAGCGGCTGTGGGTCATTGCCTTCCAGCCGCAGCCGGCTGAACCGCAGGACAATCAGGGCCGATGTCAGCAGCGTGATGACAATGGCCACCGATAGGATCAAATTCACGCGGGTCGCCCCCTTGCTCAGCTTGGGCATTCCGGCATTCGGTGCCGCAAATTGGATTGGGTGACTTGTGGTAACAGATTTTACCGCGTGATGAAGGCCAGGGCCGATATTAGTCGCGGGGCCATCGTGAACACACGGTGGCCCAAAGCCTGGCGGTCGTCAGATGCGGACAATAAAAAGCCCCACGAACCGGGTGGTTCGCGGGGCCAGTCATTTTCGATCGTCGGACCGAATTACTTGGTCAGGCCAAGCGACTCGACTGTCGAGACGGTCAGGTAGCCGACCGGCAGGTTGTTGGCGCGCTGGTAGGATTCCATGGCCGTGAGTGTGGCCGGGCCAAACTCGCCATCGACGGGTGCCGTGTAGCCGGCGTCTGTCAGCGCCTGCTGAACCGAACGGATCTTGCCGGGTGTTGCGTTCGTGTCGCACAGCACTTCACGCCATTCGAGACCGCCACCACCGCTGACAACGCGCTTTTCAAGCGTCTTGTAGGTGGCTGGAATGACGATGGTTTCTTCCTGGGCCGCTGTAACCAGCTTCTGCACCTGAACCGTCTCGTAGACAGCCGGGACAACTTCCTCGATCACCTGCGCTGGCGCGCTGACAACCTGACGGGTGACCGTCTTGTATGTCGCCGGGATGACCTTGGTTTCAGTGCGCTCTGGCGAAACGAGGCGCGTGCGCGAAACCGTTTCGTACTGGGCCGGAATTTCAACGCGGCAAAGCAGTTCGCCTGTCGAAACGCCATTGGCCGATGCCGAAGCGTCGATTGCGCGACCGTAGAGACCGTTGCCTGGCTTCCATGTCGTGTAGGCAGCGCGAGTCATGACCTGCTCTGTGTACGATTCGTATTGAGCCGGAATGACAACTGTATCAATACGCTCAGGTGTTTGAAGGACCTGCTCGGTGACTGTTTCAAACGTCGCTGGAATGACGCGGACGTCCTTGGACTCTTCCTTGACCAGGACTTGCTCGGACACGGTTTCGTATGTTGCCGGGATCAGCTTGATCTCGGTGCCCTCTGGGCGGTCAATAACCTGTTCGGTCACGACTTCCGTCAGTTCCGGGATCAGCACGCGAGCATAGCATGTGCCTGCATCGGATTCTGGCGGATAGTCAGCCGAACCCTGCGCAAAAGCCATACCTGCGAACGCTGCCGCGGCAGCTGAAAGCATAAGAATTTTCTTGGACATATTATTTTTCCCCTTCGGCGCCCTGCGTATTCAACAATCGGGACGCCCCATTTTAATTTAGTAACCGGATCGACGTATGCGGACCCGGCTTCCACAAGACATGTCACTCGCCAAACGCGCGAATATTATCCGCTGGCTGAGCAACATGCGTCCTCATGAAACTTCCGTAATGAACGCTAGATGAATATGAACAGAATTGGCTGCTATTGCAGGGGATGCAGCCGGAAATGGGAATATCTCCCGCTGAAACAACTGCAGCATTGACCGCGCTGAAAAGGCGTTCCGCTCACGCGAATTGCCCATGTAGACAACAGATCGCCCCTAGCGCTGGGCCGCCGCGCACGCTATCTGCGCGGCATGGCTCAACCTCCCCTGATTTCCCTGTCCGATGTCCGCCTTTCACTTGGCGCAAAACCCCTGTTTGAAGGCGTGACGCTCAGCCTGTCCAAGGGCGAGCGCGCGGCGCTGGTCGGACGCAACGGCGCGGGCAAGTCCACTTTAATGCGCATTATCTCTGAACAGGCCGAGGCCGATAGCGGCCAAGTGTGGCGTCAGCCGGGCACCACGTTCGCGACTGTGGTGCAGGAGCCGCGTTTTGACGGCTTTGACAGCGTGCTTGATTATGTCAGCGAGGGACTGGAATACACCTATATGGCCGAGGCCGAACTTATGGAGTTCGGCGTTGACCCGGCTGCTGACCCGAAAACACTGTCTGGCGGGCAACAGCGGCGCGTGGCGCTGGCGAAGGCCTTTGCGGCCGAGCCGGACGTGATCCTGCTGGATGAGCCGACGAACCATCTAGACGTGCCGATGATCGAGTATCTCGAAGGGCGCCTGAAGGCGTTCAATGGCGTCGTGCTTGTGGTCAGCCACGACCGCCGCTTTCTTGAGAACATCTCGACCAACACGCTGTGGCTGCGCCAGGGTGTCGTTCTGAAATCGCCCGAAGGCTATGTGAAGTTCGACGAATGGGCCGAAGCCATCGAGGTGGAAGAAGAACGCCAGATGAAGCGGATGACGACGCAGCTGAAGGATGAGCATCGTTGGCTGGCGCGTGGCGTGACCGGACGGCGCAAGCGCAACCAGGGCCGCCTCGCAAGGCTGCACGACATGCGCGCCCAGCACGGCGCCATGCGGGCGGCACTGAATGATCGCAAGAACACGGCCGAGTTCAGCGCAGGCGTTGGCGACTCGATGAGCAAGAAGGTGATTGAGGTCAAAGGCGTGTCGAAGACATTCGACACACCGAACGGGCCGCTGGTGATTGCGAAAGACCTGTCGATCAAGATCCTGCGCGGGGACCGGATCGGTATTATCGGGCCGAATGGCGCAGGCAAGACGACGCTGGTGCGCCTGCTGCTTGGTGAGATCGAACCCGATGAAGGCAGCGTGCGCCACGGCAAGACGCTGGACGTGACCTACATGGACCAGACACGGGACACGCTGGACCCCAAGGACACAATCTGGGAGGCGCTGGCACCGGCCGGCGGCGACTCGCTGATGGTGCAGGGCCAGCAGCGCCACATTGCCTCCTATGCCAAGGACTTCCTTTTCAAACCGGAACAGCTGCGCCAGCCTGTCGGGGCGCTGTCGGGCGGAGAACGCAACAGGCTCGCGCTGGCCATCGGGTTGGCAAAGCCATCCACGCTTCTGGTGATGGATGAACCGACCAATGACCTGGACCTGCAAACGCTCGAAATGCTGGAGGACATGCTGCTATCCTATGAAGGCACGCTGCTGCTGGTGAGCCACGACCGGGCCTTCCTGGACTCCTCTGTGACGAGCTGTCTCTGCCCCCTGGGCAACGGCAAATGGGTGCAGACGGCGGGCGGCTGGACTGACGCGCAGGAACAACTGGCGCGCGTCCGCCAGCATGACGATGCCGAGACGCGGGCCAGCAAGCCAAAACCAGCCGAGGCACCCAAGGCCAAAGCGCAGAAGAAGCTGTCATTCAAGGACGAGCACCGCCAGAAAGAGATCGATGAACTGATCCCCAAATTGAAGGCCGAAGTGGCCGCACTGGAAAAAGCGCTGGCCGACCCTGCCCTCTACACGCGCGATCCCAAGGCCTTCAATGCCAAGTCCGAGCGTATCGGCGCGGCGCGGGAAGAAGCCGAAGCGGCCGAGATGGAATGGCTGGAAATCGAGGAAAAGCGCGAGGCGCTGACAAGCTGAACGTAAAAGCTTCCTTAACCGGCGCGACCTAGATTCCGGGGCTGGATATATGGGAGTTCAGTCAATGCGCCATTCATCGATGTTTGCGATTGCCGCCTTGCTTGTGGCGCCTGCTTTTGCCGATGCACCAATGTCGTTGAAGGCCGATGCGGTGGCGACACCTGAAATTGTCGGTGCCGAGCCCGGCCTGTACCGCTTTGGTGCCACGTATAGCGTGGCCCCCTCGGAAGACGCATTGAGCTGTCAGACCGCCTGCGCAGACGATGCAGCGTGTGTAGCCTGGAGCCATGTCGCAACAACCGGAGAGCATGATGCTTGGTGCGAACTGAAACGTGGCGGCGGCCGTGTCGAGCACAATCCGCTCGCCACATCCGGCATCTCGCCGCGCCACGAGGCCATCTTTGCGCCGGTTGTTGAAGCCCCTGCCGAGGAATTGCTCGGTGACGAGGCTGGCTCGGATGCAGATCACATCAAGGCCATAACCGTCGAGATCGAAAAGGTCGACATCGATGGGCCAACGGATCTCACACCCAGCGAAAACTAGAGCGCGCGTTCCTTGGTTGCCGTGAACCGGATCGACGGGTTCTTTTCCTGCGCGTAACCGACATCCCAAGCGTTCTTCGCCAAATAGACCGGCGCGCCATCAAGGTCCGTTCCCGAAACCGATTTATTCCGCTCGAGGAACTCCTCGAGCTTGGCGGGATCGTCGCATGCCATCCAGCGCGCGACATTGTAGGGTGCCGGTTCAAACACGACCTCGAGATTGTATTCTGCCGCCACACGCTCGATCATGACTTCGAACTGAAGCTGGCCGACAGCGCCAACGATCATGTCGGAGCCAATGGATGGCTTGAACAATTGTGTGACGCCTTCCTCAGCCAGACTTTCCAGCGCCTTGCGCAGGTGTTTCGCCTTCATCGGATCTTTCACCCGGGCGCGGCGCAGCAATTCCGGCGCGAAGTTCGGGATGCCCGCGAACTGGATGTCTCCGCTCTCTGACAGGCTGTCACCGACGCGAAGCTGGCCATGGTTGGGCACACCGATGACGTCGCCAGCATAAGCCGTTTCTGCGATCTCGCGGTCCTGCGCGAGGAACATCAGCGGATTGTGAATGTTGAGCTGTTTGCCGCTGGCGCTCTTCAGGCGCATGCCGCGCTTGAACTCACCAGAGCAGAGTCGCAGGAAGGCGACACGGTCACGATGGTTCGGGTCCATGTTTGCCTGAATCTTGAACACGAAACCGGACACGTCATTGTCCGAAGGCTGAACATCAATCGGAACGCCTTTTCGTTCGGCCTTCTGGATGCGTGGTGGGGGCGCGTAGTCACGCAGCGTGTTCAGCAATTCCGCTACGCCGAAATGGCGCAGCGCGGAACCGAACACAACTGGCGTCATGTTGCCCGCCTTGAAGGCTTCCTCATCGAATTTCGGCAGGAGGCCCGTAACCATTTCCACGCCTTCGATCAGGTCGGCATAAACATGGTCATCCAGTTTGCCGATCAGCGCTTCATCGCTGCCGGGAATGCGAGTCGCCGGACCGATATGCGGCGGCTCGCCGGGGCGGCGGTCGAACTGGCAAAACTCGCCGGTGGTGAGATCTTTCATTCCAGCGAAACGCTGGCCAGAAGCCGCAGGCCAATAGAGCGGCGCGGTATCAAGCTGGAGCTTGTCCTGCACCTCGTCGAGCAGTTCGATCGGCTCGAGTGCTTCGCGGTCCATCTTGTTGATGAATGTCACGATCGGGATATCGCGCATGCGACACACTTCGAACAGTTTCAGCGTCTGCGGCTCAATACCTTTCGCGGCATCAAGAACCATGACGGCGCAATCGGCGGCTGTCAGTGTGCGATAGGTATCCTCGGAAAAGTCTTCGTGGCCTGGCGTATCAAGCAGGTTGAAGACGAGATCGCTGTATTCGAATGTCATGACCGAAGCCGACACCGAAATGCCGCGGTCACGTTCAATCTTCATCCAGTCAGACCGCGTGCGCCGTTGCTGGCCGCGCGCAGCCACTTCGCCAGCCGCACGAATGGCGCCGCCTGCAAGCAGGATGTTTTCGGTGAGCGTGGTCTTACCCGCATCCGGGTGCGAAATAATGGCGAAGGTGCGCCGCCGGGCGGCTTCCTGGACGTGAGACATTTGAGTTCCGGACAAATTGGGTTTCAGCCGCCAGCCCCTAGCCGATTTGGCGACAGGATTGAAGGGCTAGTTGGCGGCTTCGCATTGGCTGAACATTTAGCTATGATGGCGCCGGGACGCAAAACCATGATGAAGGGGACATTTATCATGACCAATCGATACAAACTGCTGGTCAGCTGTGCTGCACTGGGATTGCTGGTGGCCGCTTGCGGCAAGCCAAAAGTGCCAACGCCGGATGTGCCGGAAAATATAGCCCCGACGACAGAGGGCGCCGAGATGCCCAGCGGGCCGGCAGAGGCCGAAACAACCGCGCTGGAGGCTGGCGATGCCGCCAATATCGTGGAAGCCAGCCTTGAGGCACCCGCCAATCCTGCAGATGCCGTTATCAAAACGCCCAAGGGGCCGATGAAGGTGATGGTGGTCATGGATTCGTCCGGCTCGATGTGGGGCCAGATTGATGGCCGCTCGAAACGCGATATCGCGCGCGAGGCTGTGCGCGCCATGGTCGACAGCAATCCGGACCTCGGTTCAGCCGGGCTGATCGCCTATGGCCACCGGCGCAAGGGCGACTGCAAGGACATCGAACTGATGCGCAGCCCGGGGGCGCGCGTGCCGCTGGCCGACGCGGTGGACAAGCTGGTGCCGGTTGGCAAGACGCCGCTGACGGCAGCGGTCGAGACCGCCGCCGATGCGCTGAAGATCGAGGAAAACCGTGCAACGGTGATTTTGGTTACCGATGGCATCGAGACCTGTGACGCTGACCCGTGCGCGGCTGGCCTATCGCTGGAAGAACGCGGCATTGATTTCACCACACACGTAATCGGCTTTGGCCTGAGCGCGGATGAAGGGCGCCAGGTTGCCTGCCTCGCCGAGGAAACAGGCGGCCGCTATATCGAGGCGTCCAATGCGGGCGAATTGTCGGAAGCCCTGAAATCAGTCGCGGAAGCGGTCGAGTCCGGTCCGCCGGAAGCCGCCACGGCAACGGCGTCCATAGACGGTCCCGAAACGGTTGAGATTGGAGACAGCTTCTCGGTCAGCTGGGATGGGCCCGGCACGGAAAGCGATTATGTCGACATCGTTCCGACCGGCTACAAACCCACCAGCGGCGAGCTGTCCTATGGCTATACCCGCCATGGCAACCCGGCGACCTTGCGTGCACCGGGCGAGCCGGGAGAGTATCAGCTGCGTTATGTGTGGACCGCCCCCCAAGGGCGCACCGTTCTGGTCACGCGCCCGATCATCGTAACCGATGCCGAGGTCGCGCTGATGGCAGAACCGACCATTGGCATCGGCGAACCGCTGACCGTTGACTGGCGCGGCCCGGACAATCCCAGTGACTATGTCGATATCGTTCCGCGTGGCTATACGCGGACAAATGGCGAGAAGGCCTATGTCTACACGAGGGATAATCCTGACACCCTGACCATACGCGTGCCCGGTACAGCGGGCGCGTACGACCTGCGCTACGTGGCCCAGGCCGGGGACGGCAAAAAGGTCTTGAAGACCCTGCCGCTGGACGTGACGGAGACGAGCGTTGACCTTGCCTTCAATCCGGCCATTTCGCTTGGCGGTGTGCTGGTCGTCGACTGGTCAGGCCCCGGCACACAGGGCGACTATATCGACATCGTTCCACGCGGATACACGCTGACCAGTGGAGAGAAATCATATGCCTACACATCCGGGGGCAACCCGCTGGAGCTGGCATTGCCAGGCGAGCCGGGAAAGTATGACGTTCGCTATGTCTTGCAGTCGGCGGATGGCCGGACACTGTTGAAGACTGTGCCCCTCACGCTCAACGACATCGATTTTGCTCTCGCGCCGTCAAAGGCCAGCGGCATATCCGGCGAAACGATCAGTGTGAACTGGACCGGCCCCGGCAATGACGGCGATTATGTCGATATCGTCCCGCGGGGGTACAAACAGACGAGCGGAGAGAAGACATACACTTACATAAAGGCAGACAATCCGCTGACGATCAGGCTGCCGGGCGCAGCTGGCGACTATGACCTGCGCTATGTTTTCGCGTCATCGACCGGACGGTTCGTGAAAGCCGTCAGGCCCATTCGGGTGACGCCAGCGACGGTGACGCTGGACGTGCCATCAAGCGTGACGGCGGGAGCAAACTTCGATGTCAGCTGGACCGGGCCGGGCTATGCCAATGACTATGTTGACCTTGTGCCCGAGGGACACACCAGCACCAGCGGTGAACTGTCCTATGCCTACATAAAGAAGGGCGAAACACTGACGCTGATAGCGCCGGACGAGGCCGGGTCATTCATTGTGCGGTATGTTCTGCAGGGGCCGGATGGGCGCATGGTAGTGACCAGCAAACCGATCACCGTGAACTGAGCGGATCAGGCCGCCAGCGGCCAGATCTCTTCGATGTTGGGCGGCGTGCCTTCCTGTTCGGCACGCTGCTTCAGCGTACGCAGGATGGCTTCGGGCAGGATCGTCAGCCGCGGTTCGCCGACGCCACGGTCCTGCGCGGGAAACAAGGCTGCATTCGCGCCTGTCTTGGCGATGATCAGTGAACCGAGATCCTGCACGAGCACGGTATCAATCGGCATGCCCTCACGCACATGGTCGGCAACAACGCGGGTGACGAAATCGAGCGCATCGCGTGCCCGCATGCCATAGGGATCTCCGCACCCGAGGCTTTTCCAGCGCTTCGACAGGTGAATTTCAGGAATGTCTATCTCGGCGATCGTGTCGTTGAGAAGAAATAGCATGGTCTGCTCGCCCCCGGCAGTGGATACCTCCGGAAGCTGCCTTGGACGGGTTAATAAGCGGTTTACCTGCAAACACGCGGGCGGTAATCGGTGCGGGATGCCCTATTCGGTCTCGATATCTTCTGTGAGGAAGTGACGGCCCTGACGGTCTTCAATCTCGACAACCCAGAGGTCGCTGTCGCGCTGGCGCGCACGCTGGACATAGGCATCGACGCTGGCTTCGTCCGGACCGACGCCCTGGACCGAGAGGTCCCGGAACACATGTTCTCCGTCGAGGTTTGTCGTGGGCGTATAGGCGGCCGCCGTTCCGTCAAGACGGGCCACCTTGATCAGAGTATCACCCCGCGACTCGTCGCCCTTCTGGACCACGAACGCGGATGCGCCTGCGACCTCGACGCGGCGGATCAGGGCTTCAACCCATAATTTTGAAGGCAGGCGAACCATAATGGTGACTTTTGCTCTTTATTCCGGGAAGCGGCAAGCGCCAGCCGTCTATTCTGCCGCGTCTTCCAACGGCTGGACATCGGTCATGTCCGCAAGGGGAAGCGTCACCTCGGCCCGTGTGCCCTTGCCCGGCTGCGACAGGAGGGTCAGCTGGCCGCCATGCAGTTCGGCAAAACTGCGTACGACCGCGAGGCCAAGCCCGGTGCCTGCGCGGCCACGCGAATTGCCACCTTGCGAAAAAGGTTCGGTCACCCGCTTGAGATCGTCCTCGGACATGCCTGCGCCCTTGTCGATAACGCTGAGCACAGCCGCGCCGCCGGCCTCGTATGCATCCAGCGTGACCGTGCCGCCCTTGTTCGAATATTTGATCGCGTTCGATACAAGATTCTGCCAGATCTGGCGCACGGCGCGCGCATCGGCTTCGGCCCAGACTTCACTGTCAGACTTTATCTTCAACTTCACGCCGGCGCGCTCAGCCTGGTTGTCGAGCTGGCGCACGATCGACTGAGCCGATGCGATCAGGTCAACCGGCTCAGGCTCAAGACGCTGACGATCGGCATTGGCCTTGGCGAGGTCCAGAATGTCATCAACGAGCAGCAAGAGGTCCTGACCGCTTTCATGAATAATGCCGGGATAATCGGCATAGGCTTCCGGCAATGGGCCACGTATCTGGGCGCGCATCATGTCCGCATAGCCAAGAATGGCATTAAGGGGTGTCTTGAGATCGTGCCCGAGCGACGCAAAGAAGGCCGTCCGGTCCTGCAACTGGCTGGCGGCGGCGGCCAAGGCCACCGAGGCCTCTTCAGACTGCCGCTGCGATGCGCTGATATCCTGAACCAGAATATGCGTGCCCGAAGGGCCAGCCTCGGCGGCAAACGCGGCAAGGCGCCCGTCGGCAAGCTTGATTTCCCCACGCGCAGCGCCGGTCTCAGGCAGTAGGGCAGACAAGTCTGCATCCGGTTCAAACAGGTGAGCAAGTACGGCGCCCTGCTTGGCCGAGACCAGGCCCAGCGCATCGCCCGCTAGGTTACGCACGCGGCCTTCGGGTGAAACATCGAGCAGGAGGATACCCGAGGCTTTCGGTAAGACCGGAATGGCCGGGGCCGTCGAGGTGGCCTCCTGGGCGGGAGCGTCAGGCACGGCGCCGCGACCGGCATAGCGACCGCCGACAAGAACCCAGACAAGAAGGCCAGCCAGCACTAGGCCGGCAAAGGCGATGGCAACGGTCAGTGCCTGATAGGCGTCTGCCCCCGACGGCAGCAATTGGAAACGCCCCATCAGGAGCACGGCAAAATAAGCAACCACACCGAATATGGCGGCTTCAGCGGCCATATCCGTGTCTTCAAGGTTCAGCGCGACCAAAGGCGCGAGCACGAACAATATGGTGAGCGGCGAAGACGCCCCCCCAGTCAGAGCGACACCCAGCACGGCCAGCAGGGTCCAGCAAATAACAAGGAGGGGCGGCGCAATCGATACCGCTTCCCTGTCATGTCGAAGGAAGATCAGCCCGACGATTGCCGGCAGTGCCGAGATCGCCGCACCGCTCAGCAGAGGCAAAATTGCGATTCCCCGGAACACAGCAATGAGCGTTGCTGCAGCGACCAGCGCCAGCCAGGTTACATTAACGAACTGTAATCGCTTCTGCGTCATGAGGGGGGACATATTAACATCCCATAGAGATTCCTTAGGCATTCTCGCACCTGTACCCACCGTTTGCTGTATTTGTAATGTTATCTACAGGCAAGGCGAGGTTCCCCAAGGGGGGAAGATGGGGCAAGAGTATCGCGTGTCGCGTGAGGGAGAGTTGATACTATGAAATCCATCAGAATGATTGGGGCAGCACTCGTCGGATTCGGCCTGGCTGCTGGTGTAAATGCTCAAGGAAAAGACCCGATTTCGGATACGGCGGCGGTCTATGCCACGTATCAATCGGATGTCACAGACGTAAAACAGAAACCGCTGACTTCGGCCGGAGACATCGACCACGCGCTCAACGCGCTTGGCGGACATAACCCCGACCAGCTGTCAAAAGGCTGGATCGCCTATTCGGCGCTTATCGCCTCGCAGAACCCGGAATATCGCGCCGCCGTGCGTGACATCGAAAGCTTCTATGGTCGTGAAGCCCTCGAAACCGGCATGCGTAATGACGTGCGGTATGCCCGTACGCTGCACGGCGGCGACAATGCCGTCAGTTCAGCCCTGTCAGCCACCGAAGCCGACAGCCGCCGCCTGAACAGCGCAGCGGCCTATGTCAAGGAACAGGCCTATTCCCTGCAGGGATCCGGTTGGGCAAAAGCCAAAATCGGCAATTCCGGGTCCAAGGCGCGCAAACTGGACTCCAGCCAAGCATCAGGCATTCCCGCCAAGCTCGGCCTTTTGAACGCAATGAATGCGACGGATTTCGATTCTGTCCTCGTTCAGGCGGGCAACACGGGCGCACCATCGCTGTGGGACAATGTCTCCGGTGCGGCGAGCGCGATCAAGTTCCCGGCTGCGGTGACGTCCGGTCTGACCGGCAATCGCAAGCGTGTGAAATTCGGCAAGGAACCTGTTGCCGACCAGATCGCGACATTAGCCGCCTATCGCGTTCTGGGCAGCAGCACCGAGAAGAACTCCAGCCAGATCAATGCCGCAATGGCCGAACGTGAGACAAAGGGCTGCCTCAACATGGCAAACCTGAACCTCCAGCAATGCGTGGCCGCCGCCAACCAGCAGTATGAAGTGCCATTCTGCATCGGCGAACATGCCCTGTCGGACGTCGGCAAGTGCATCGGCGGCGTCTATCAGTAAGCCTGCCGCACAATCCTGAATTCAAAACCCCCGGTGCCGGTAACGGCGCCGGGGGTTTTCTTTTGCGCGGCGATGCCCCATTTCAGGCGCATGAGCATCGAAACGGCGGCCGCCGAAATACGTGAAGAGTTTTCCTGGCTTGAAGACTGGGAAGCGCGCTACGCGCACATCATTGACCTAGGCAAGGCGAACCCCGCACTGGCCGATGACGAGAAAACGCCGGAGACCATCGTGAGAGGCTGTGCGTCACAGGTCTGGATGGTGACAGATGTTGATGATGGCCGCCTGATCGTGAGGGCAGAATCCGATGCGATGATCGTTTCAGGACTGATCGGGCTTCTGGTGCGCCTCTATTCCGGGGCGCCGTTGCAGGAAATCGAGTCGTTCGATGCCAAGGCGCTGCTCGACGAGATTGGCGTTTCCGGCGCCCTCACCGCGCAACGCTCGAACGGATTGGCGTCGATGCTCGCCAGGATCCAGCAGGATGCGCGCGCGGCACTGACTGCCTGACACGTACGCGCATCAGGCAACGGCTGGCGCCTTGCTCAGCAGTACGACGCTCGACAGCCCTAGCAACAATTGCTCCAGCCAATCGTCGAAATCCGTATCGTCGCGTTTGTCCTCGATCAGATGACAGGCATAGGCGATGGTTGAGCGGTCCCGGTCAAAAGCCCGCGCGACCCGTGCCAGGCTCATGCCAAGCGCAACATGTGTGAGATAGATGGCGATGTGGCGCGCGCGCCTCAATCGGACGACCTCTCTCCGGTGACAGGATGGTCTCCAGCTTCAGGCCGAGCGCATAGGCTGTCAGTGCCGCGGCGAGATAGGCCCGGTCTCCGTCTTTCTGTGGGTCGAATTTCGCCATCTCTGTCTCCTCCTGGTCTGGCAGGCACAAGACTACCCGGCATCAGAAGGTGTAGGATAACTTTCCTATGCCATCAAGTTGGCATCAGGCGTTGCGGGCGATTCAAGCGGCCGCGCGGGGAGAAGAACTGTGGACAGAATTGGCTTGGCTATCATTGGGCGTCAGCATGCGACGGCTCGGCAGCATCTCATCGTGGCAGAGGACCATCGTGAGGCGGCCTTCAGAATCCATCAATGGCAAACGGAGCCAGGCGTGCATGCCGCCATTCTGTTCGATTATGCCGCCGACAGGCGAGCGGCGTTCGAGCGCGACGGACAGGCCCAGTGAAAAGGCATCGCCGTGGCCTCCCATCACTTCCGAAACCCGCAGACCGCGGGCTTCAATGCCGAAAATGTCGCGAAGGCGCGATCCGGCGATGCGGAACCGGCCATCCCCGGACTCATCAAACTGCACGATGGAAATGCTGGCCAGCATGCTGCGAAGCGCGCCGGGATCGATCTCGTCGCGCGGCACGCAGCCTGCACCGTCACGCAGCCGCTTCCAGTAACTGATCAGGTCTTGCTGGGCGATTGTAACGCCCCGGAATAGTGTTTTGTTTGACATCGGTTGCACCCCCAGGTGATTCGATAGAATCACCTATCGCGCGAGTAGAGTCCGGGATCAAGAGTCATCAACAGACATTCTTAACCTTTGTTACCGAATTATTTCATTCCGGAAACGCAACGACAAGTATTCGCTTAAAGCAACTAGGCCTTCTCGCCTTTGCCAAGGCCCATCTTTTTGGCAAGCATTGACCGATGCTTTGAATACCCCGGCGCCACCATGGGATAATCAGGCGGCAGGTTCCATTTTTCGCGGTATTCATCGGGGGACATGTCGTATTTTGTGCGCAGATGGCGCTTCAATGACTTGAATTTCTTGCCATCCTCGAGACAGACAAGGAAGTCTTCGCCCAGCGACCGTTTCACCGATACGGCGGGCTTTGGCCGCGCGATTTCGCTGTCTATATGGCCAAGACCAGCCAGCGACGCATGCACATTGCGGATGAGTTCGGGCAGCTCGACCGACTGGACCGTGTTGTTCCCGACATAGGCCGCAACGATTTCACTTGCGAGCTCAATAAGCACGCCGTCAAGTGGCGCGGCATTGGTGGCGTCGGGCATTATCTTGGCTCCCCAGCTATAATCTATTCTGGGGTAAATGAAGACGACGAAGTGTAAATACCAAAAAGGCAGCCTTTGCGCCCCAAAGTTGAGGGCAACAACAACTATCGGGCAAGCTGATCACTGCCGAGACTTCAGCCTGTGGTGATGAACCCCAGCAGGAGGACGAGTCCCAGAAGCGCTGCTGTCCATATCGCCATCGCCCCGGTCAGCCTGCCCCGGGCCAGTTCGCCGCGCGGACTGAACGTCGATTCGATCCTGCTATAGGCCCGCCCGGTCAGACTGAAGAAGATCGCCGTCATGGCCGGCCCCACCTTACCCCACACTGTACCGGCCCATTGAGCCATGCCGAGTCCCACCTTGCGATAAATCCAGTCCGTATCAAGCACCGTGCCGGGCTTTTCTGGCGGATAGAGGCCGAAGCGCTTGAGCAGGACGAAGGCAAACATGGCCAAGACCAGCAATTGCATTTGCGTCAGGATATGGCTGAGCGTGAAGGGCTGGTAGTTCATCGCTTCTTCGCGGAACGGCAGCAGGTTGTAGAGCCATTCGTAGCCAAGGCCGGGAATGATGGCCGGAATGCCCACGGCAACGCAGATGAAGGCCCCCATGCCCATGGCGAGGAGCATGTTGAAAGGCGCCTCTTTCACGCGGCGGCCGCTATCGTGGCCGAAGAAGGCGAAATACGGGATCTTGATACCGGAATGCTCCAACACGCCTGCCGACGCGAACAGCAACATCAGCCACACGATCGTCAGGCCCTCATGCGACACCGCACTCATGGTGAGGGATTTTGCAACGAAACCTGAAAACAGCGGGAACGCCGAAATCGACATGGCGCCGATGATACAGAACAGCGCAGTCCACGGCATCGAGCGGTACAGCCCGCCGAGTTCGGAGGCCTTTGTGGTTCCCGTGCGATAGAGCACTGCACCCATGCTCATGAACAGAAGGCCCTTGTAGATGATGTGGACGAACGCGTGGGCCGTTGCGCCATTCAGCGCGAGCGCATTGCCGACCCCGGCCGTGCCGAGTCCGATGGCGCAAATCATGAAGCCGACCTGGTTGTTCAGCGAATAAGCCAGCACTTTTCGCAGATCATTCTCGATGACCGCGAAGAAGACGGGGAACACGGTCATGACGGCGCCGATCCAGATCAGGGCATCCTGACCTGGGAATAACCGGATGAAACCATAGACCGCGAGCTTGGTTGTAAATGCCGACAGGACGACGGCGCCCACAACGCTGGCCTTCGGATAGGAGTCCTGCAGCCAGTTGTGCATGAACGGGAAGGCCGCCTTGATGCCAAAGGCAATGAAGATCAGCAGAGCGCCCGGCTCGCTGAGGCTGACAAAGGCCTTGATCTCGAGACCGCCAGTACTGTTGTAAACATAAGCCGCGCCCGTCAGCAGCAGGACACCCGACAGGACCTGAATGACAAGGTATCGCATCGACGCAAAATACGCAGCGCGCGTGCCCGCCGCCAACACCATGAAGACCGACGTGACCGCGGTGATTTCCCAGAAGACGAACAGGGTCATCAGGTCGCCCGAGAAAGTGGCGGCGATTGCCGCGCCAGCATAAGCGAGCGCCATGCCATCCTGCAGCCGGTCGTCGGTATGCCACGCATAGATCGCGTTCAGCAGGGCTGCCAGCAGGAAGGCGAGGCCGAATACGAAACTGAGGCTGTCGACCCGGTAGAGGATCATCTGGAGATCAAGGACCTGCGTCGCCAGGTGGATTATGTTCTGGTCGGCCATCGCCAACAGGGCAATGCCGACGATCGGTGTGGCAACAGTGAGGATATGGCGGGCCTGTCGGGATGTGATGAACATGCAGGCAAGACCGACAAGGATCAGCAACCAGCCCGGATTGAGAGCGGCAAGCAAAGCGGGCATTACTCGTCTCCCTCATAGGTAGGCCGGATATTGTCAGGAATGACAGGCAGGTCAGGGTCGACATCCGCCGGTGGCCCACCCGCATCGCCATAATAATTCTCGTCCCGGCGCAACAGGTTGCCGAGGGGCCAGCCCATCAGCACCACGAAGGCGAACGCGGCAAAGCCGTAAAGGCCGTAGAAGCCTGTCGAATTGGCAAAATTGAAATATTCGTGGCGATCAAGGAACAGGTCGAGCACAATCAGGAAGGCGCTGAGCAGGCCCAGGCCCCAGAAGATGATGGCACCGATATTCTTGGTTTGAGTCCATCCGAACAGGACCTTGGCCATCGGATGAACACCCTCATCCGAAACCGTATGCAGATCGTGCGCTTTTTCGGCGGCGCGCTTCAGGAAGCGCCCGGTCTTGTCGCGGGTCTCAGGCGTGTCGTTGCTCATGGCTGGACTCCGGTCACAATCGCAGCAGCGCTGCCGCCAATGGTGGGTGCGAGGAATTCGGCGAGTGGCCCGACCAGGAAGAACAGGATGATGCACAGCGCAGCCGTAAATACAGGCGCGGCCACGGTCAGGGCTGGCGCGCCACCCGGGCGTTTGAAGGCACGGGGTTCGCCCGAGCCAGGCGGCGGCATGAGGGCCAAGATCGGGATGGGCAACAAGTAAACGATGTTCAGGAGCGACGACCCGATCAACACCCAAGGCACATACCCGTTTCCACGGTCGATGGCGCCCTGCATCAGTTCATACTTCGCCCAGCTGCCAGCCATTGGCGGAATCCCGATAATGGACAGCGCGGCGATGAAGAAAGCGATGAAAACCAGCGGCATGCGGCGGCCCAGACCGCGCATGTCGGAAATATTGGTCGCGCCGGTCGCCACGTAAATTGCGCCAGCGCACATGAAGAGTGTCATCTTGCCAGTCGCGTGGGCCGCAATCTGAAGGCTGCCACCTAGGAAACCGGCTTCATTGGCCAGCATGGCGCCAGCGGTGACATAGGCCAGTTGCGCAACCGTCGAATAAGCCAGACGGGCCTTTAGGTTGTCCTTTGTCATGGCCACCAGCGAGGCCGCGATGATCGTGAAACATGCAATCCACAGGACGAATTCACGGCCCGGTGTCGCATTGAGCAGGTCTTCTCCGAAGATGAAGATCGACACTTTCATCACTGTAAACACACCGGCCTTCACAACTGCCACAGCGTGCAGCAATGCCGAAACCGGCGTGGGCGCAACCATCGCGTTCGGCAGCCAGAAGTGGACTGGCATCAATGCGGCTTTGCCAATCCCGAAAACAAACAACAGGAGAAGTGCAGTCGACACGGCCGGGCTGATATTCAAGCCTGACAGCAGTCCGCCCTGCACGAAGTCGAGGTTCTGGCCAGCCAGCGTCCATGTCCACATAAGGGCCGTCAGGAACAGGCCGATGGATGTGCCCAGAAGTGTGAGAAGATAGATACGCGCGCCGCGCTTGGCCGCCGCATCGCCCTTGTGCGCGACCAGCGGATAGGTCGAGAGGGTCAGCACTTCATAGAAGACAAACAGCGTGAACAGGTTGCCGGACATGGCAACGCCAAGGGCACCGAAGATGGCGATTGCAAAGCAGATATAGAACCGTGTCTGGTTACGCTCACGATTGCCGCGCATATAGCCGATCGAATAGAACGAGTTGACGATCCACAGGCCGCTGGCGACCAGCGCGAAGAGTGCGCCCAGCGGTTCCAGTTTGAACGCGAATGACAGGCCGGGTGCAGCGGCACCCAGGTCCAACGCCGGAGCATTGCCACGCGCCACAGAGAGTGCGAGCGCAATTACCACACCCAGAAGGATGACCGACCCAACGACGGTAACGCCTTCCCGCACGTTTGGAAAACGCCCCGCGGCTGCAATGCCGGCGGCGATCAACAGTGGAATACAGAGCGCAGCAAGGACCAGCATGTCAGCGCTCATCGGAACATCTCCAGTCCGAATGCCGCGGCGGCTGCATCACGCGCCAGTCCAAGCGGAATCTCTGTCGTGATGCCAAAAAATATGTTCGCCAGCGCCAGAATCCAGAGTGGGACGAGCAGCACAATCGGCGCTTCCTTGCGGGTTTTCCGCGGATTAACAGGCGGCTGGAAGAACACGGCTTCGAGGATACGGCCGATATAGATGACCGCCAGGAAGCTGGAGAACACGACCAGAATAACGGCCCACCACCAGCCATGTTCAAACAACGCATAGCCTAGCTGCAACTTGGACTGAAAACCTGCCGTCAGCGGCACGCCGATCAGCGACAGTCCGGCAATGGCAAAGGCCGTCATCGTCCACGGCGCTGACCGGCCAAGGCCGGCAAAATCGCGAATGTTGGTTCCCTGGTAGGTCAAGACCACGCCTGCAACGGCCATGAACAGCGCGCCCTTGATCATCGCGTGATTCAAAAGATGGAAAAGGCCTGCGCTGAGGCCTGCTGCCGTGCCAATCGAGATGCCGAGGATCATGTAGCCGACTTGCGCGACCGATGAATAGGCCAGCATGCGGCGCACATCTGTCTGGAAGACAGCCTGGAAACTGCACGCGATCATGGCCGCGATACCGAGCGGCATGAGGAGCGCGCCAAATGCGGCATTTTCGAAAGCGTAGTTCGGACTGAAGACGAAGAACAGGAAACGGATCAGGGCATAAAGTGCCACCTTGGTCGCCGTGGCCGACAGGAACATGGTGACAAAGCTGGGACTGTAAGAATACGCGTTCGGCAGCCACTGGTGCAGCGGCCACATGGCCGCCTTCAGGCCCAGGCCAACGACAATGAAGGCAAATCCGGCCTGAACTGTCCGACTGCCTTCAAGGGCCGGCAGTTTGGTCGCAATATCTGCCATGTTCAGCGTACCGGTCGCGGCATAGAGAAAGCCGACCCCGATGATGAAGAAGGTCGCGCCGATCGTACCCATGATCAGGTAGTTGAAAGCCGCGTGCAGCGCGCGTCTGTCACGCGAAGCGCCCAGTGCCACGAGCACATAGGTGGAAATCGAGCTGACCTCGAGAAAGACGAACAGGTTGAACGCGTCACCGGTAATCGCGACACCGCACAGACCCGCAAAACAGGCCATGAACGCGGCGTAGAAAAGCGACGTCTTTTCCTTGGGAATCTCTGCCACAACTGTCGGATACGACATCACCGATGCCAGCACACCAATCGCCGAGACAAGCACAAGGATCATTGCATTCAATGCGTCGACGCGGAACTCAATTCCCAATGGCGGCAGCCAGTTGCCGAGCGCATAGCTGATGATACCGGACGTTTCGGGTGTCTGCACGATTGCGAGCAGGATGAGCGAGAAAACCAGCGACGCAGCCGTGCCCGCGATGCTGATAAACCAGGCAACGCGGCCGCTAGGCACGAGCGTGAGAACAGCTGCCAATATGAGGGGCACCATGACCAGCAGGGGCGCAGCATGGGCAAGCGCCCAGTCTGGTGCGGAGCGCAACAGAATATCGATCATGCGCTCGCCTCTTTGAGCCATTGGTCAACTTCGGCTTCCTGGGCCAGCGCCGTCTCCATGTCGACGTCGCGCACTTCGTCGCCCTCAATCGTGCCATAGGCTTCACGAATGCGCACGATCAGCGCCAGGCCGACAGAAAGTGTTGCCACGCCAACGACGATGGCGGTCAGCATCAGGACATGTGGAAGCGCGTTGGAATATGTGTTCACCAACTCCACTGGCGCACTGGCATTGCCCATTGCATGCGCGCCGGGAACCGTGGCGGCATGATGGACCGCCTCGGTATCATAATCGCCGCCATGGTAGACCGCGTCGGCGCCAAAGAGGATTGGCGCCGTTCCGCCAGCCACTTTGCCAAGCGTCACGTAGAACAGACAAACCGACGTCTGGAACGTTGACAGGCCGACCAGTCGCTTAATGAAGTTGCCACTGGCAAACGTGATGTACAGACCGATCATCATCAATCCGATGATGGCCCAATAGTTTGCCCGTTCGAGAATGAATTCCAGCATTGTCTACCAGTCTTTGTCGCGGATTTCGGCGACACGGCCCGCAAACGCATAGAAGATTGTGAGCATTGCACCTGTCACGGCGAAGAGCACGCCGAGTTCGATCAGAATGATGCCAACATGCTGGCCGTGATGTTCGCCGGGCGGCTCCTGGAATAGCGCCTGATATTCCAGGTAGTTGCCACCCTGCAGCAGCGCCCAGTAACCGACACCGGCAAAGAGCATTACACCAATGGCAGCGAGCGAACGCGTGAACACGGGCGGCACGGCCCGCATGGCAGCCGGAACACCGAAGACCAGCGCGTAGAGAATGACGCCGACAGCGATGATGATACCGGCCTGAAAGCCGCCACCGGGACCAAAGTCGCCGTGGAACTGCGTGTAAAACCCGAACATCACGATGACGGGAATCAGCATCTTGGAGATGACGCGAAGGATTACGTGATGATCGTTGTTCACGAGGCATCCTCCTCAGACTTGGCTTCGGATCCGGTACTCTTTGCGCCACCAGGAATCCGGCCTTCACGACGGATGGATTCAGCCAGGGACCGCTCGCCAAATCCGAGCAGCAACGCTACGGAGAGACCCGCGAGGAACACAACTGCTGTCTCGCCCAGAGTATCGAAACCACGATAGCTGCCGAGGACCGAGGTCACGACATTGGGAATGCCCGTATCGGCCCAGTTTATCTGCGCATACTGCATACCAACGCCCGCGTTCACCGGGGAATTCGGATCTCCCAGCGCGGGCAGGTCGACAGAAGCGTAGATCAGCATCACGCCTGTCGCTAGCACAACGAGAAGCGGGCCGAGGCGTGCGAATTTCTTGTCCGGCTTGGCTGTGCGTGATGTCAGCAGCATCGCGCCGAGCAGCACAACCGTCGACATGCCCGCGCCAACCGCCGCTTCCGTGAATGCAACGTCCACCGCGTCGACAACAACATACCATGTTGCCGAAACCAGCGAGTAGATGCCCGACAGCATCACGATAGCGAAAAGGTTGCGCAGTCGTGCAATCGAAATTGCCACCACGAACAGAACCGAAAGCAGGAGGATGTTTACAAGCGCAATACCAATATTTCCGTCGAGCACGCCGGTCATGCTGCATCCTCCTCATCATCGCGTTTCGGATTGATCCGTCCGATCAGCGGCTGCAGACCCGCAGTGTGGGCCGCATTTGCAACGGCGTGAGATGCAGCAGGGCTGGTGAGGAAAAGCAGCCAGAAGATAACGCCCAGTTTGACAACGATGACCCAGCCTGGCGCCATCAGCGCCATGCCCAGCAAGACAACAGCCGCACCGGACGTATCGGTAATGCTTGCCGCATGCATGCGGGTATAGAAATCGGGGAACCGCATCACCCCGATGGTGCCGATCATGCACAGAATAGCGCCAGCCAGGCATAGTGCCGATCCGGCCGGATAGCGCACCAGTTCAAAGAATTGCTGCAAGTTCGCCAGGAGATCAGCCATTACGCTTGCCTCCCTGGGCGCCGCGCCGGACCAGCGGAACCTGGAACGAACGGTAGCGGAAGAATTTGAGGATCGCGATCGTCGAGACGAAGTTGATCATTGCATAAAGGATGGCAATGTCGAGGAATTCCGGGCGCCCCATGACATAGCCGAGCAGACCAAGGCCAAGCACCGTTTTCGTACCGAACGAGTTCACCGCAAGGACACGATCATAAAGCGTGGGGCCGATCAGCGTGCGTATGAGCAGCAGGATCATGCCGAGCAGAATGGCGATGAGAGCAGCGGCGGTCATTTGGCAGCTCCCTTCCCGTCAATTGCGCGCGCAGAACGCCTGTCCATTTCGATAAAGGCTTCGGGCTGAGAGTCCTGCTCGTACAAACCATGCACCAGCAGTTTGTCTCCCTCGACCTCGACCGTCACAGTCCCCGGCGTCAGCGTGATAGAATTCGCGAATGTCACCTTCGCAAGGTCTGACGTGCAAACGGTCTTGAGCTTTACCAGCGTCGGCGAAATGTCGAGATCGGCCCGCAGACAGGCCCGGATAACGGTCCAGTTCGCTTTCACGATCTCTTTCAACAGCCAGGGAAGATATAGCGCGAAACCGACGATGCGCACATAGGGCACGCCTTCACGATCGAGCAGGCCAAGCCGGTAAGCCAGAATCAGCGTGAGGGCCAGCGACACCGTGCCAAGACCCAGCAGCAAGGGCACGAAATGACCGGACATTCCCAGCCAGAACGCCGCCAACGCAATTAAAAGCCCTAGAAAGTACGCCACAGTGCGCCTTCGCTCCCAATACAACCCAAATCACGAACGCCTGACCTAAAGACAGTGGGCGGGCTTGGGAAGAGTATTTCGGAGTTTTTCGGTCGCTAGCTGCCAAAAACCAGTCTGGCTGTGCGTTGGGACGTCGAGAATGCGGCTTCTTCATTTGCCGGTTCGCCGCCCTCTTGAGCGTCGCGCAACGCCTGCGAGGAGAAGGCCGCAGATAGCGACCAGTTCCAGTAGCGCAGGGTTGTTTGCGCCTTTGCAACCGTCAGCATCTCGTAGGTTTCGGCCACCATCGCGAATTGTGGATGAATCTCGCCTTCCTCAATCTCAAGCGGACGACGAAGGGCAACCCAGAATACGGGCAGGAAGTCCCGCTTCACGCCTGTTGCCTTGCACAGAACGGCAACGCCTTCCCCGCCCGGATCGGACAATATCTTCGCTATAGTCACGGGTCGAACGCCGCAGAGATAGCCGATCTCCTGAGCAAGTTCAGATGTCATGCCTTCCAGTGCTGCCGAATTGATGGCGCTTTCCAGGCTTTCGAACTCACTCCGCTCGAGCGCTTCACGATTGCGCTGGCGCCGTTCGATAAGTTGCAGGGCTTTGCGGGCGACCGGGTCAGCCCACTTTTCCGCCGCCATGATTTCGAATACGTCCTTGCAGGTCTCAATAACCTCCAGACGATCGGCGGAATGGCGTTGGAGAATCTTGCGGCGCGTTATGCTGTCAGACCACCAGAACATCGCCATCGCCTGTGATGGACGCAATTCCAGGCGTTCTACCAGCAATTCGCACAGCTGGGATTCGTCTCTCGACCGCACGACCAGCTTGTCGACAGCCGTCTCCGGCAGGACCGACCCGGAATTGATGACCATTTCACGCACAACATGCGCTTCCCCATGCTCGGCAAGCGCCACGCAGACGCCCGGCGCCACGATCTTGCGGCGGGCAATGGCCAGACGATGTTCAGTGGATGTCGCCTCGACGATTTCACTCAGGTCACAAGCATCAAACGCTTCGTTCTGTTCCAGCAGGGGCTGGGCGATCTCGAATGAACTCTGGGCAAGATAGCGCAACAGGCGGCGCGGCGCTTCCCGGCTCTGCGCCAGTCGGCTCGCACACAACATCCGCTCACGCGTATTCGCATGAAACAGCATATCCAGCAGGATATCGCCCACCATGTTGCGATCCTGGTGGGCCAGACGAGACGCCGGCATCGCCACAAGGTCGAGCAGGCGCCGGAACAAGGCGTCCCGGGCACGGCCGATTGGCGGCGGATTCATTGGCTCTTCTAACTCGTCCATCTCTATGCCTGCGTCGCAATGGCAATAGATTGAACGCAAACTGTTAACGAGCCGTACAGACGCGCTTCGGAAATATCAGCCTCAATCTTGTGCGCGCGGATGCACCACCAGCACAAGCAGGCTCGCCACAAGCATCACGATGGCCAGCATGAACAACATCCCTCCATCTGTCTGGGCCGCGCCAGGATCAAGGGACAGAGGAACCTCACGCCCCAGCAGAGGCGACAAATGGAACGCAACGGCCCCGCCCAGCACCACGCTGGCAATCACGGCGCCGAGACGCCGGGTGAGCGGCAGCAACAGGAACAGCGCAGCGATCAATTCAAGCACACCCGTCAGAACTCGGCCCGCTGGCTCGAACAGGGTTTGCCCGGAGCGCTCTGCAATGGTCTGGAACACGATATTGCTGCCGGGCGGGTCAAAAAACTTCACCGATCCCGCTGGCGGGTTTGGCAAAGGGTGGATTGTCGCATGGACAAACATGGCAATCAAAAAGAGCGCGAGCGCCCAACTGACGAGTTGCCTGAACAGTCTCATGATACTCCACCCATGGCTTGTAATTGGAACACAGCCCGAGTGGGAGGTTACAAACTGGGCAACTCAAAGGCAACTGACCGTTCATCGGCACGAACAAGTAGGGGCTGAACACTGAGTTCCGGAGGAAAGCTCAGCATCTGATTTTACTTTCCATGAACCGGCGCTCTACATACAGTCGCTATCGCCGACGGGAGCAGGCATGAGCGACAAAATCGAAGAAATCGTTGACGACATGGTCGAGGACGCCGTCGGCGACGTCACCTCACCCGTCAGCGGAATCAGCGAGGCGCTCGGCGCTGGCGCATCCCTCCTGTCGACCGCGACCCATTGGCGGGCCCGGCGCCTGCGCCGCGGCGTTCGTATCGAACTGCCCGCGTATTTGATGGTCCAGTGCAGCTGGTTCATGGCCTTCGGGCTCCAGATGGTCCTGTTTCCCTATCTGATCACGGGCAAGGACCACCTCCATATGGACGGCCTTGCACTGGGGCTGGCCAACATGGCCCTCTCCGCGCCTTCTGTAATCTTCCTGCTGATCGGCGGCGTCGTGGCAGAGCGGGCGGATGGACGGCGCCTGTTGATCGTCCTTCACCTGCTGGCGGCCGTCCCTGCCCTCATCCTCGCCACATCGGTGGCGCGGGGCGAACTGTCCTATCCGGTCATGATCGCCTACGGCCTGACCATAGGCACCGTGGGTGCCTTCATGATGCCTGCTCGCGATTCCATCGTGAATGAAGTCGTTGAGAGGCGCATGCGCATGGGGTCCAATGTCACGCTGCAACTCGGCGTGACACTGGCCACGATGGCGCAATTCCTGGCCCAGATCGCCGGCCTTATCCTGGCGGGCTATGCCGACAAGATGACCCGCATGCCGCAATGGATGGGCGGTTTCGGCATTGGCCCGATTGATGCTGACAAATTGTTGCTGGCACAGGGAGCCGTACTGGCGGTTGGCGCAATCTTCGCGCTCAACCTGGCAAAGGGCCGCCAGATAAGCACAGGTCGCAGCGGGTTTGGCGCGGCCTTCGGCGACATTGCGGAAGGCTTCCGGGCCGTCCGCGCAGATGGACGGCTGTGGGCCATGACCGCCCTAATGTTCGGTGTCGGAATCTTCGTGATTGGCGCCTTCCTTGTCGTCCTTCCCATTGTGAACCGCGATGTTTACGGCTTCGGCTCCGATGGTATCCGCGACATGTTCGTCACGTTCTGGATGGGCGCCTTCGTCTCGTCTGTCGTCCTGTCCATCTTCCGGCGTATCAAGCGACAGGGCCGCCTCCTGCTTATCGCCCAGTTCCTCGGCTCCAGCAGCATTCTCATCATGATGTGGGCCGTCCCCCACTGGGTTTTTCTCGCTATCGTGTTCGTCTGGGGCCTCGCTGCCGGCATCTCGATCGCGATGAGCCGCTCAATCGTGCAGGACGCGGCGCCCAAGGCAAAGCTCGCCCGTGTCCTGTCGATTTACCAACTGGGTTTCATGGCGGGCGCTCCGCTGGGCGCTGCGCTCATGGGCGCACTCGTCGACATATTCGGTCCGCAGAAAATCGCCATCGTTCCGGCGGGCGGCATGACAATCATCATCCTGTGGATGGTCTTCTTCACGCCGGTCTGGAACATGAAGGGCCAAGCTTGGAAAGAGCATGCCGCCAGGAAGTGACACCTCCTGCAAAGCGTCCTAAATCGCTGTTCATGAAACAACTGCCACGCGCCACGATCCATTTGTCGAACATTGTCTCGAACTGGCAGGCGCTGGACGGGCTTCATCCTGGCGCAACCACAGCAGCAGTGGTCAAGGCGGATGCCTATGGGCTCGGCGCCGTGCCGGTCGCACGCGCCCTGCTTCGGTCCGGCTGTTCCACCTTTTTCGTGGCTTACCTTGAAGAGGCCCTCGCTGTGCGCAAAGCGCTGGGGCTTGGCCCGCGTATCTTCGTTCTGAATGGGCCAACGCGGAAAGAGATGTCGGCCTATATCGCTGCGGGCATCACCGCAGTCCTTTCATCACCAGACCATCTGAAAGCATGGGCCAATGCGCCCAAGGGCACGTCGGCACTGCATTTTGACACAGGCATGAACCGGTTGGGTCTGAAAGCAGCGGCACTCGCCACCACGCTGACCGACCTACAACGGCTGCAACCTGTTCTCGTGATGAGCCATCTCGCCTGCGCCGACGAGACGGGCAACGCGATGAACACGGCCCAGCTAAAGGCCTTCGATGATATCGCCTCGGCCTTCCCCGACACACCTGCCAGCCTGGCGAACTCTGCCGGGTGCTATCTTGGCAAGGGTTTCGGATACGATCTCATCCGGCCCGGTATCGGGCTCTATGGTGGCTCCCTTCCGCCGAAAGGCTTGCGAATCAAGCAGGCGCTGACGCTCGACGCTGCGATCCTCAGCGTGTTTGATGGCAAGGCAGGTGAAACCGTCGGCTATGGCGCCACGCAGACGCTGCAACAGGATACCCAGCTCGCCACGGTCGGCATTGGTTATGCCGATGGGTTGCCCCGCACCGGCGGAAACAACTTGGTCGCCTATTTGGATGACGTTCCATGTCCGGTCGTCGGTCGCATTTCGATGGACCTGACGACGATTGATGTTTCTAAGGCACAGGACAAGGCAAAAACAGGCGCGCGCGTTGAATTCATCGGCGAGCATGCCAAACTCGAAGACCAGGCCGCCCGCGCGGGCACGCTTGGCTATGAAATCCTTACAGGGCTCAATAATCGTGTCGAACGTGTCTACGCATAAAAGCGGCCTCCCGAATCCACTGCGCTGGATCGGCGCCAGCGTTCTCGGTTTCTTTGCCGAGATCGGCAACCTGTCGGTGTTCGCCGCCCGGGTAAAATTCGCTGCCTTCACGCCGCGCTGGTTCTTCGGGGAAATCGGACGCCAGATGATCAAGATCGGTTTCTATTCGTTTCCGGTTGTCGGCCTGTCTGCCGTATTCATCGGCGCAGCCCTGGCGCTCAACATCTACGAAGGCGGCAGCCGCTATGGCGCAGAGCAGTTTGTCCCCAGCATCGTCGTTCTCGGCATCACACGCGAACTTGGCGCCGTGATTACCGGCCTGATGCTGGCAGGCCGGGTTTCCGCCGGCATTTCGGCAGAGATTGGCGCCATGCGCGTAACCGAACAGATTGACGCCCTCGAAACCCTCTCTGCCTCCCCCTATCGCTACCTCTACGCCCCCCGCTTCCTCGCCGCATTGATTACCCTGCCCCTGCTGGTCGCAGCGGCGAACATTATCGGCGTGATGGGCGGATGGCTGGTCAGCGTCTACAGTCTCGGCTTCGATTCGACTGTCTACCTGCGCAACACGCTCGATTTCGTCACCCGCAACGACATCATTGTCGGCCTCATCAAGGCGTTTGTCTTCGGCGGCGTCATTGCCATTATGGGCTGCTATCAGGGCGATCGCTCCAAAGCTGGCGCAACAGGTGTGGGCCGGGCCGCGACCCTCTCAATGGTCGGCGCAGCGGTGCTGGTGCTGGCAACCAACTTCATCATGTCCAACCTGTTTGTGGAGATTGGCCTGTGACCCAGCCCATCCTGAAACTGGAAGGCATCGAAAAATCGTTCGGCAAGAACAACGTTCTGCGCGGCGTTGATATTGACGTAGCCCCCGGCCAGAGCCTGGTCGTGATTGGCGGTTCGGGCTCCGGCAAGTCAGTCATGCTGAAGGTCGCGCTCGGACTCATGACACCTACCGGCGGCAAAGTCCTGTTCGACGGGCATGACGTCACCAATTCCACCGGCAAGACGCGGGAATCCATGCGCGCCCGCATCGGCATGCTGTTCCAGTCCGGCGCGTTGTTCGACAGTCTCACCGTCTGGGAAAACGTCGCGTTCCGCCTGATCAATGCTGACGGCGTGAAGCGCACCGATGCGAAGGAACGTGCGATTGCCACACTGAAGAAAGTCCGCCTCGGCGCGGACGTTGCAGGCCTCTATCCGGCTGAACTGTCCGGCGGCATGCAGAAGCGCGTTTCGCTAGCCCGATCGATCATTTCTGAACCTGATCTCATCTTCTTCGACGAACCGACCACCGGCCTCGACCCGATCACGGCTGACGCCATCAATGACCTGATCGTTGAGCAGGTCCGCGGCCTTGGTGCGGCGACCGTCACGATCACGCACGACATGGCCTCGGCCCGCAAGATTGCCGATGAAGTCGCCATGCTGTTCGAGGGCAGGATCATCTGGCGCGGCAAGGCGGACGAGGTTGATCACAGCGGCAATGATTATGTAGACCAGTTCGTCCACGGTCGCGCCGAAGGCCCAATTCAGCCGGCGATCTGATCATTCTCTAGCGCTTCGCGTCTTGACCTGACGGGTGAGGTGCTCCCCTATCCGCATCAACACGGCGCGGGGGGGGAACAACGCCATGATGGACTTCATCAAATACATTTCCGTGGCGTTTACGGCGCTGTCGCTCGCGTTCACCGGCTGGCTGCAATACGAAAAGTTCCGGCTCGACGGCGAATGGCACATCGATACCTGCACGATGGAAGCAGACTTGAAAGCCTATGAGGGGCTCCACCTCGCCTGGCGCGTATTCCTCTCAGACGATCCGCTGTCTGCGCCGGTCGTCGGCGATGGTGAAAAGGTGGAAGAGGCATTCAAGCCCATTCCGTCTTCGGGCCGCTACCCGGTTCGCCTTGTCGGCACCAAGGAAATCAACTCGGTCAGCTTGACCGGCCGCTTCGAAGGCGCGCGCCGCGCCTCGACCGGGCGCTTCGAGTTCCACCCGACGCTCTCCAAACGGCTGTTCTCCGGCTACATCCCCTTCTACCAGCGCAATGCGGATGTTCTGGAAGGCAATTTCGCCTTCACTGCGGGCAATGCACGCGGGCCCGCCCGCGCCTTGCGCCTGACCGACGGCAATCCGCCAGAAAACGTACCGGCTTTTGTCTGTGAGGCACCTGATGCCCCGATCGAAACCGACGTCCCGGCAGCCGCAATCGAAGAATTGCCAGCTACGGGCCTTTCGCCGAATCCCGACACGCCTTAACTCCGTCCCATGGCCAAGACACCGACCTCTGCTTTCGTTTGCCAATCCTGTGGCGAGGTCCATTCCAAGTGGACCGGCAAGTGCAATGGCTGCGGCGAGTGGAACACGCTTGTCGAGGAAGCCGTTGCCGCAGTACCGGGCGGCCTCGCTCCAGCCAAGGCGGGTACGAAACGGAGCAACAAGACCGAATTCGTCGCCCTGAATGACCGGACGGACCCGCCCAAGCGCATCATCATGGGTGTAGAGGAACTCGACCGCGCCTTTGGCGGCGGCCTCGTTCCATCGTCCGCAACACTAATTGGCGGAGACCCCGGCATAGGCAAGTCGACGCTGCTCTTGCAGGTCGCAGCCCGCCTTGCCCGAAATGGCCTGAAATCCGTTTACGTCTCCGGAGAGGAAGCCGCGGCGCAGATACAGGAGCGGGCTGTCCGCCTCAAAGTTGCCGACAGTCCCGTGCAGCTCGCCACAGAAACCGACCTGCGCAAGATCCTCGCCGCACTGAAAGCCGCCGAACCCGATTTCGTCGTCATCGATTCGATTCAGACGCTCTGGTCTGACAGTCTCGAGGCCGCCCCCGGTTCGGTCTCCCAGGTTCGCGCCTGTGCTCAGGAACTCACCCGCTGGGCCAAGAAATCCGGTGCAGCACTGGTGCTGGTTGGCCACGTGACCAAGGAAGGCAATATCGCCGGCCCGCGCGTGGTCGAGCACATGGTCGACACCGTATTCTATTTCGAAGGCGAGCGCGGCCATCAGTTCCGCATCCTGCGCGCCACCAAGAACCGCTTCGGCCCGACAGACGAGATCGGCATTTTCGAAATGCACCAGTACGGCCTCGCCCCTGCCAAGGAACCGTCTGCGCTGTTCCTGTCGTCTGATGGCGACACGTCGGGCGGCGCCGCCGTGTTTGCGGCGATGGAAGGCTCGCGCCCGGTTCTGGCCGAAGTGCAGGCACTTGTCGCCAAGAGCGCCTATGGCACGCCGCGTCGCAGCGTGGTCGGCTGGGACACGGGTCGCCTCGCCATGCTGCTCGCCGTGCTTGAGGCACGCTGCGGTGTCGGCTTCGCCGGCATGGATGTCTACCTTTCGGTTGCCGGCGGGTATCGCATCGGCGAACCGGCCGGCGATCTTGCCGCCGCTGCTGCGTTGCTGACCTCCCTGTCAGACACGGTCGCGCCTGAGCGATCGGTCTTTTTTGGGGAGGTGTCATTGTCCGGCGCTGTCCGTCCCGTCGCCCGGATTGAACAGCGGCTCAAGGAAGCAGCCCGCCTTGGATTCATGCGGGCTTTCGTGCCCGAAGGCAGTCCAACTTCAGTCGATGGCTTGACGATCACCCCGATTAAGCGGCTTATCGAGCTCGTTGAGTTGCTTGCCCCGGACGCCCTGAATGCTTGATTTTGTTACAGCTTTCGACGCCATTGCCGTGGCTGTTATCGTCATTTCCGCCATCATGGCCTTTGCGCGCGGTTTTCTTCGGGAAGTGGCGACGATGGGCGCATTCATTGGTGCACTGACGGCCGCCGTCTACGCCAACAAGTTCTTTCGCGATGATCTGGCAGCAATACTGCCGGAGAACCTGTCGCAAATGGACCTGGGCGTCGTGACAATCCCTGTTCCGAGCCTGCTTTTGATCGTCACAGCGTTCATTGGTGTCTATGTTCTGGTTGCCTGGTTTGGCCAGCGCCTGTCCAAGAACATACAAGGCGCCGACGGCATCGGCATGTTCGACCATGTCGCAGGCCTGGTTTTTGGCATCGCCCGCGGCATCATCGCCCTTGTATTCTTTGTGGTCCTCCTCCACCTCGCCCTTGATGAAAGCCGGGTTCCCGCCTTCATCCAGAATGCAGCCTGCTATCCCGCACTCAGCAGTGTTGCCGATTATGTGAACGAGAATGCCACGAAAGTCGGTCAGGATGCCCAAACGGCCCTTCCCTCCACGGTCAAAACAGGCCAATAGACGAACCGAACCTGTCACGCACGAGGGAGGCTTCGGTCTCATATGATCCTTTTCGATCATGACGATGACAAACCCCGCGAAGAATGCGGCGTTTTCGGAATCTACGGTAATAACGAAGCCAGCCTTTACACCGCGCTCGGGCTTCACGCCCTGCAGCATCGCGGACAGGAAGCCTGCGGCATCACCACATTCGACGGCAAACGCTTTCCGTCAGAGCGCCACATGGGCCTCGTCGGAGATCATTTCGGCGGAGACCTGCGCACCCGCCTGCCCGGTTATGCCGCCATCGGCCACAACCGGTATTCCACGCAGGGTCGGCCGATGCTTCGCAACATCCAGCCGATCTTTGCCGACCTGTCTTTCGGCGGCTTTGCCGTTGCCCATAACGGCAACCTGACAAATTCCCGCGAATTGCGTCACCAGCTGGTGCGCGACGGCGCGATTTTCCAGTCGACGATGGATACCGAAGTCATTCTTCACCTCGTCGCCCGCAGCGCCAAGCCGCGATTCCTGGATCGCCTGGTCGACGCGCTGCAGCAGATCGAAGGCGGCTATGCCCTTGTCGGCCTGACCGGCAAGAAGCTGATTGGGGCGCGCGACCCGATTGGCCTTCGTCCACTCGTCATCGGCAAGCTGGGTGATGCCTATGTGCTGGCATCGGAAACCTGCGCGCTCGACATTATCGGCGCCGAATTTGTGCGCGAAGTCGAGAATGGAGAACTGGTCGTCATTACCGACGAAGGGATCGAATCGATCCGCGCATTCCCGCCGCGCGCCTCCAGCCCGTGCGTCTTCGAATACGTGTACTTCGCCCGCCCTGACAGCATCGTCCAGGGCCGGTCAATTTATGAAGTCCGCCGTCGCATGGGCCACCAACTTGCGGCAGAAACACCGGCCGATGCAGACGTCGTCGTGCCTGTACCCGACAGCGGCGTACCGGCTGCGCTCGGCTTTTCAGAGGCCTCGGGCATTCCGTTCGGAATGGGCATCATCCGAAATCACTATGTCGGACGTACATTCATCCAGCCGACAAATGTCGGGCGTCAGGCCGCCATTTCAAAGAAGCACAGCCCGAACCGGCCGGTGCTCGAAGGCAAGCGGGTGATCCTGGTCGACGATTCCATCGTGCGCGGCAACACATCGAAGAAGATCGTCCAGATGGTGCGCGAAGCTGGCGCCAAGGAAATTCACCTGCGCTCAGCCAGCCCCCCCATCATCAATCCGGACTTCTACGGCATCGACATGGCAGCCAAGTCGGAACTCTTCGCCGCGATCCACACGCATGAGGAAATGGTTCGCGAACTCAAGGTGGACAGCCTCGGCTTCCTGTCTGTGCCGGGCCTCTACAGCGCAATTGGCGAGCCCACCCGCAATGCCATGCAGCCCCAGTTCGCCGACCATTGCTTTACGGGCGACTATCCGACCACGCTGGTCGACCATCAGCACGACGAGTCAGACAAGGAGCGTCAACTCTCCCTGCTGGACGACACGTAGGCGCTGCGATAAACGCGCGGCATGACTGACCAACCCAGACTTGTACTCGTAACCGGCGCTTCGCGCGGGATCGGGCGCGCCGCTGCGCTTCACCTCGCCCGTCAGGGCGATATCGTAATCGCCGTAGCGCGTTCAAAGGCTGCGCTCGAAAGGCTCGACGACGAAATTCGCGCCATGGGCAACGAAGCAGTTCTCGTGCCGATGGACCTGAAAGATGCCAAGGGCGTAGAGACGCTGGGCAAGGTGATTGGTGAGAAGTTTGGCCGTCTCGATGGCCTCGTCGCCAATGCCGGTGTACTCGGCACACTTGGCCCGCTGGAAAGCTGTGGCCCGCGCAGTTTCGAAGAAACGATTGAGGTCAACCTCACCGCCAATTGGCGCCTGATCCGGGCGCTGGCGCCTTGGCTGCACCAGTCATCCGCGCCCCGTGCAGTCTTCGTCACCTCGAGCGTGGCGTCCAATCCGCGCGCTTTCTGGGGGCCTTACCAGGCCTCGAAGGCAGCGCTCGAAGCGATGGTGATTGGCTGGGCAGACGAGACCGAGAAGATGGCGCTGCGGGCAAACATCTTCGATCCCGGTGCAACGCGTACCGAGATGCGCGCTGCCGCCAAGCCAGGCGAAGATCCACTGACCCTGCCCACTGCCGATGAAGTGGCCGCCGAACTGGTCAAGCTTGTCTCTGTAGACGAAGCACGCACCGGTGCAAAAATCGTCTACCGCGACCTTCATCCGGCGAATGGCTGAGGCGGACGGCAAACCTGTATCGCCCCTGGTCCGGTCGGCGCGACAGGAAGACCTCCCGATCCTGCTGGAATTTGAACAGGGGATCATTTCTTCCGAACGCCCCTACGATCCCACGCTGAAGCCCGATCCGATCAATTATTATGATATCGCCGAACTGATTGCATCCAATCACGCTGAAGTCGCCGTGATCGAGATGGATGGTCAACTCGTCGCCTCCGGATTCGCCACGACAAAGCTGTCAAAGTCCTATGTGCAGGACATCCGCCACGCTTATCTCGGTTTCATGTTTGTCAGGCCAGACTATCGCGGCCAGGGACTGAACAAGCATCTGCTTGATCATCTTTTACAATGGGCAAAAGCGCACGATCTCCCTGAGATCCACCTTACAGTCTACAGCGACAACGCCCCCGCAATCCGAGCCTATGAAAAGGTCGGATTCACGTCGCATATCGTTAAGATGAGGATGAACCTGGACGAATAGCTTGACGCTTGTGCTGACCGGTCCCGGCTATGGGGCTCAGGGCGTGAGCGCCTCTTGCGTCGCCAGCGTGTCGGCATATTGCTGGAACGTGACAGCCTTGCTGTCTTTGAAGGTCCAGACATGCACCACCTGCGGGTCCATCGTCTTGCCGGTTGCGGCCGAAACCGCATGGTATCGCCCGAACATCGCAACCTTGTCGCCCTGTGCAAGATAACTTTCTGGCACGACCTGGAAAGTCGACCAGTCCGCCGCCATTGGTCCGAAGACACCCGCCACAACCGCGTCTGGCCCAACATGCGGATTGGTCACGGCATAGGGAAAGTTCTCGGCTTCATTCCAGACTATTCCCGAGCCCATCATTCCAAGGAAACTCGGCACGTCCCCAGTTTCGAAATAGGCGTAAATCTGTTTGACGGTCTGCGTGTTGGTTTCTTCTGGCGAAACGACCACTTCGGCAGGCGCTGGCGCTTCAAGCGCGGTCGTTTCTGGCGCAGAGCACCCAATCAGGAAAAGTCCTGCCATGGCACTTATGGCTATTTGCTTGATCACTCATTGTCCCCCCAAGGATTTGATAAACAGCGAGGGTACATCGCCCGGGAAATTCAGCAAGGCTTCGCTTGCAAACCGAGCCAATGGCTCACAGCGCGAAATGTTTCGACAGTTTCAGGCCCTGTCCCTGATAATTTGACCCGGAACCGCCGTACAGCCCCGAGGGTTTGGCTGCCATGGGCTCATAGATCAGTTTGGCGACCGGCTGACCGTGCTCAAGGATAAAGGGAACATCACGTGAGCGGACCTCAAGCACAGCGCGGCTTCCACCCTTGTTGGTGCCGAATCCTGGATCGAAAAACCCGGCATAGTGCGCCCGAAACTCACCGAGTTCCGGCGCAATCGGGGCCATTTCAGCTGCCTCAAGTGCGGCCACTTTCACGGTCTCCCGACTGACGAGAATGTAGAAGTCTTCCGGGTTGAGCACGATGCGACCATGGCGCGGGAACACAGGCTCCCAGAACTGACCTGCCTCATGCGCGCCGATCCCGCGCAGATCGACCACGCCTGAATGCTGCTTCGCGCGATATCCCGCTGGCTGCCCTGCCGGCGGCTCAAGGTTGATTGATACGACGCGTTCTTTCAGCGCCTCGGGGCGTTTGCGCTTGAACCGCACCTGCGCCAGCCGGTCTCCCGGCCTCACCATGATCGGAAATGTTCGCGGGCTCACTTCCAGATAAAGTGGCCCGGAATACCCGGTCGGCACATCATCGAACGCCTTGCCCCGGTTCGTCACCAACCGCGTGAACACGTCGATGCGCCCTGTCGAGCTTTTGGGGTTCGCCCGCGCCGAAATGCCGGCTGGCAGACGCAGAGATTCCTGCAGCGGCACCAGGTAAACGCAGCCCGTCTCCAGCACCGCGCCTTTTTCGGTCAGATCAATACGGTGCATGTGCACGCCTGGCTCTTGCAGCATCTCGGCAACTGTCCGGTCCTTGCCGGGCAGGAAGCTCGCGCGCAGCCGATAGGCGTCTTCAGCCAGACGCAGGTCGAGGCTCGCCGGCTGGACCTGTCCAGCCTCCAGCGGCACATCGCTGCGGATCGCCCCGACCCCGACCAGCGCCTCAATTTCATGGTCGGGCAAAACGCCCGTTTCCTGCACCATCTCTTGCACCCCTTGTGCTCTCAGGCATAAGACCCAATGCAGGAAAGACAAGGACTATAACAGCATGTCGAACGGGCCAGACACATCGGGCAAAGCCAGCTGGAAGCCAGCCACCAAAGCGGTGCGCGGCGGCCTGATGCGGTCCGAGCATGGTGAGATCTCCGAGGCGCTCTATCTGACGTCCGGCTATGCCTATGACAGCGCCGAGCAGGCCATGGCCCGGATGAAGGGCGACGAGCCGGGATTTGTCTATTCCCGCTATGGCAGCCCGACCTGCGAAATGCTGCAACAACGTCTCGCACTGATCGAAGGCGCCGAGACGTGCCGCGTCACCGGCAGCGGCATGGGCGCCATTTCCTCGGCGATTCTCGCCCCACTGAAATCAGGTGATCGTGTGGTGGCCGCCACAGCGCTGTTCGGCTCGTGCCGCTGGATCATCGCAAACCTTATGCCCAAATACGGCATCCAAACCGTCTTCGTGGATGGCGCAGACCTGGACGCCTGGGAACGGGAAATCGCCAAGGGCTGCCAACTCGTCCTGATCGAAAGCCCGGCTAATCCCCTGCTCGACGGCGTGGATATCGCCGCCGTTGCAAAGCTGTGCAAGACCGCCGGCGCGCTGCTGGTGGTCGACAATGTGTTTGCAACCCCAATCCTGCAGCGCCCACAGGAACTTGGTGCAGATGTTGTGGTCTATTCGGCCACCAAGCACATGGACGGTCAGGGCCGCGTCATGCTCGGCGCAATCCTCTGTGATTCCAAGTGTATGGAAGACGTGTACGATCCGTACCTGCGCCATATCGGCCCGGCCGCTGCGCCGTTTAACGCATGGGTCGTGCTCAAAGGCCTCGAAACCCTGAAACTGCGCGTCGACGCCCAGAGCGCCACGGCGGCCCGCCTTGCTGATGCCATCGCGACACATCCCAATGTCGCCGCCGTGCGTTACCCGCATCGCAAGGACCACCCGCACTACGAAACCCACAAGCGTCAGATGTCGAGCGGCGGCACGATGATCGCGCTCTCGGTCAAGAACGGACAGGAAGGTGCGTTCAGGTTCCTGAATTCATTGGAGCTTGTCGACATCTGCAACAACCTTGGCGACACCAAATCTCTCGCCTGCCACCCGTCCTCCACAACCCACCGCGCGCTCACCGACGAGGAGCAGGCTGCGATGGGTCTGGACCGCAGCTGGATACGCTTCTCTGTGGGTTTGGAAGACGCAGATGACCTTGACGCCGATGTTCTTCACGCCCTTAACAGTGTGTGAAGGAATTCAGATCAATTTCTCATAATGGCAAGACGTCACGCTCCTCCGCTCTATGAAGAAATCACGCAAGGCGTGCGCATTCGCGTACGCCCGAAATTCATGCATGACGAATCAGAACCATCGCGCGGCCGCTTCATGTGGTCCTATACGGTCGATGTCGAGAATGAGAGTGAGCAGACCTGGACCATCATGCGCCGGCACTGGCAGATCGTGGATGCGCAAGGCCGCATGCAGGCCGTCGACGGCGAAGGCGTGATCGGTCAGACACCCACCCTGATGCCGGGTGAGCGCTTCAGCTACACGTCAGGTGCACCGCTGGCCGCCCCGTCTGGCATGATGAGCGGCACATATGAACTGAGAGACGAAAGCGGTTTCGAGATCGTCGCAACCATTCCGGTTTTTTCGCTCGACAGTCCCTACGACAAGTCGCTGCCGAGCTGACGCAGCTTACTCAGCTGGTTGTCCCGGCAAGACGTCGCCCATGTCAATCAAACGGAAATGCTTGGCCATGGCCTCCGGCGTGAAAACTGCCTGTAATGCGTCAGATGCCAGAACACCGTCCCACGCTTTCAACTGTTCCGGCCCGCTCTCGGCAAACAGAACGTTTCCCCCCGCGTCTTCACTCAAGTAGGCACCATATTCCTGCAGCGCGCGCGCGATGACCTTGCCTTCAGGTGACAAGGTGGATCCGCCGACATCAAACGCTGGATCAAGCTGTATGCGCGCGCCGACCGGCATCCCGGTATCGCGGCGCTCAATGTATCGTCCCGACGCAATTGCTGTGCTGGCTGGCGGGATGAAGGCATCTGTCCGTGCCCCCGGATAGGCAAACATCAGGGCGTGAGGAATGCGTCCGGCCTTGATCTCGTCAACGCGGATCAACCCGGCTGTCAGCGGAAAGCCTGATGCCATGGCACTTGCGGCATATTTCGGGTCTTCGGCTTCATGCCAGGGTTTAGCCACCCCCGAACCACGCAGATTGGTGACGACGCCAAAGCCGGTCAGCCAACGCCCGTCTTCGCGCTTGAAAGCCTGGCGCATATCCCATTCAAGATTACGAACCTTGTCGACAATGGCGATATAGCCAACCCCCTTTACCGGCTGGGCGGGCGTCGCGTCATCGGGAATGGGAATCGCCCGCGGTGGTTCAAAACCTCGGCCAAATACACCCGGATACAGGTCGATCACATCATGCTTCGGCGTCTCCGACATATCGATGTAATAGACCGGGACTGACCATTCAGCGATGTTGATATAGAGTGCACCTTTGGAGGCGAAGTCGGCGATTAGCGCATCAGACGCCGGGTCGATCACCGGATCGTCGGCTATCTTCGTGTTCCAGGGGCTGTCATCCGCAAATGGACGCCACGTCTCGATAGGCGCGTCGGGCGCGTTGTTGTTCGAGGCAGATTGTGAGCAGGCCGTCATGGCCAATGCCAGGCCACCAAGAGCGAGGTTCCGGATCGTGCAAGACATGGCTGCATTCCTTCTGTGGGCCGAGAATAGGCGAAATTTGGTTTCAAACAAATAACCGCATCCTGTGGGGCGAGTTGCCCCGCCGGGGTTCGCCCGGCAGGCGTAGTGCCCGCCGCAACAGCGGAAGTCCGCCCCCGGTAAGGGACGGACTTCTGAGTCATCATGTTGAAGGCCCGCGTTCTGCGGCACCTGAAAGGTCAGGCTATTTGTTCGGATTGATGAGATATTTCTCACCGGTGGCACGTCGATTGTAGGCCTCGATGACGGGAAGCTGCAATGCTTCGGCCAGCGATATTTCCGACGTATAGTGGCTGGCGAAGGTCGTCTTCAGCTCTGCGCCAACGCGCGCACGCAGTTTTGCGCGTCCCTCGGAACCGACCTTTTGCAGGAACGGCGTCAGCAGGAAGCCGCCCACGCCCCAGGCCATGCCGACGCCCGGTGGCAGTGTGGTCGGGCTCATGTCGAGGCGGCCATAGATATAAACCTGCTTATGTGTCGCCGATCCGTAGCGGCTGTATTCCTTCGCATTCAGATTGGCCGCTGCCTCCATCGCGACCAGTATCTGCCCGGCCAGTGGTCCGCCGCCAATCGCGTCAAAACCAAGCGTCGCATTGGTTGCGGCCAGCGCGCTGATCAGGTCGTCCATGAACCCAAGCGACGTGGAATTGACGATATATTTGGCGCCAAGGTCTCGCAGGATTTTTTCCTGTGCATCGGAACGCACCACGTTCACCAGATCAATGCCGTCAGCGATGCAGATCTTGTTTAGCATTTGGCCAAGGTTCGACGCAGCCGCCGTGTGCAGCAGGGCCGTGTGGCCTTCCATGCGCATGACTTCCGTCATGGCCAGCGAGGTCAGCGGGTTGACGAAGCAGGACGCGCCGTCACGCGCCGTCGCACCCTCAGGCAATTCCATGCACTGGGCCACATTGAGCATGCGGTATTGCGAATACATTTCACCGCCAAGACCGGCCACCGTCTTGCCGAGAAGCGCTTGCGCGGCGGGCGACGAACCGGCGGCGACCACTGTGCCCGCGCCTTCATTGCCAACTGCCATCGACTCGTCGATGCGGGGCTTCATGGCCCGCATGCCGGCCGCAGGCACCTTGGCCGTCACGACGGGGCGGTCGCCCGTGCCGGATGCCTTAGCGCTACTCATGTCGGCCGCTCCCAGCAGGAGGCCGAGGTCGGACGGGTTGATCGGTGTCGCTTCGACACGGACGATCACATCATCCGGGCCAGGGGTTGGAATATCCACTTCGACGAGGGACAGCTCCAACTCGCCGCTGGACTTTACGTGTGATCTCAGTTGAAGGCCCTTGGCCGGAACGCTGGACGCCATTTTGTCTCTCCCTGGTGCAGTGTTTGATGTGGATTTTCCACATGCCTACACGTTGCGAGAGCCCGCGTCCAAGTCTTGTATTTTGGCCAACCTGCACCCAAGGCACGCAAGATGACGCCGGGTCACCCTGTCAGACGCTAGTGCTTCGGCTTGTAACGCTTCGACGGGCGTTGCTGCGCGGCCTTGTCGGCGTAGGGGTTTTTGCCCTGACGCACGAACAGGCGGATCGGCACGCCGTTCATGTCGAACGCGTCACGCACACCGTTGACGAGATAGCGTTTGTACTGGTCCGGCATCTGGTCACCGCGCGAAGCGATCAGCACGAACGTCGGCGGACGCGCCTTCATCTGCGCCATGTAGCGCGGCTTGATCCGCTTGCCGTGCACGGAGGGAGGTGGATGGCGCTCGATGGTATGGCGCAGCCAGCGGTTCAGGTCGCCGGTCTTCACCCGCGCCGTCCAGTTGGCATAGACGTCGACTACGGCTGGCATCAACTTTTCGATGTTCCGGCCCGTCAGGCCCGACAGGAACACGATTGGCGCCCCGCCGGCGTTCGGCATCAGGCGGTTGGAAAGGTCACGGATATGCTTGGCGGCCGCATCGGGATCCTTCACAAGGTCCCATTTCGAAATCACCAGAACGATGCCCCGGCCTTCGCGCAGCGCAAGATCGGCAATCTGCAGGTCCTGCTTCTCCATGGCCTCATCAGCATCCATGACCAGCGCGATGATATCGGCATACTTCAGAGAGCGGATGGTTTCCCCGGTCGACATGCGTTCCAGCTTTTCCTGCACGCGTGATTTTTTGCGAAGGCCGGCTGTATCGACCAGGCGAATGCGGCGGCCTTCCCATTCCCAGTCGATGGAAATCGAATCCCGCGTAATACCGGCTTCCGGCCCGGTCAGCAGGCGGTCTGATTGCAGCAACTGGTTGATCAGGGTCGACTTGCCCGCATTCGGACGGCCGACAATCGCCAGCTTGATGGGTTTGTCGGGGCGCACCGGTTCCGGCTCGACGTCCACATCGGCTTCCTCGATGGCGGCGACAAGATCGTCATCCGACAGGGTCTGATCATCAATGTCGATATGCGCCAGCTTGTCGAGAATGTCTTCGCCGCCAAAATGCGTATAGTCCGGCTCGGCCTCTTCGAGGGCCTTTTCAAAGGCATCCTCGCCCAGCGCCTGCCGAATCGCTTCGAACAGGTCGGCCATGCCTTCGCCGTGCTCGGCTGACAGGCCTACTGGCTCGCCAAAGCCAAGCTCCCACGCTTCGTTCAGGCCATCACGCCCCGCCTTGCCTTCGGCCTTGTTCGCCGCCAGCACGACCGGAATGTTCGCCTTGCGCAGCAGCGCGGCAAAGCTCTGATCCTCGATCGTTACGCCGACACGCGCATCAATCAGGAACAGCGCGACTTCCGCCTCGGCAATTGCCGCTTCGGTCTGCTCACGCATGCGCGATTGCAGGCTGCCATCGTGGACGTTCTCGTAGCCGGCTGTATCGACAAGGATCAGCGGCAGAGACGCGAGTCGGCCTTCGGCCTGCTTGCGATCGCGCGTGACGCCCGGCTGGTCATCGACCAGCGCGATCTTTTTGCCGGCGAGCCGGTTGAACAGCGTCGACTTTCCGACATTCGGACGACCGAGAATAGCGAGTTTCAGCGGCATAAGCCTGCCCGTTCATACGGTTAACGGGCGGGCTTTTGGGCCGTGCGCCCTATTGGATGGCGATCAGCTTGGCCTCATCAGTGAGGATAAGCAATTTGTCCTGCACGGCGATCGGTTCGAGATACGTGGTCGACCCCAGCTTTACAGAGCCGGTCTGCTGCCCGGTTTGAGGCGAAAAGGCAAGTAGCTCACCTGTAGAAGACGCAATCAGGACACGTCCCGACGCGACAATCGGACCGGAATAGCTGATCTGCCCCTTCTTCTTTTTCTCGTTTTTGAACTTCGGCAGCTGCGTCACCCAATAGGCTTCACCGTTCGCCGGGTTGATGGCCGAAAGCGTATCATCGACACCCAGAATGAACATGTACTGGCCAGCAAGCGCCGGTGCCTGCGTCGATCCCGTCTGAATCGCCCAGATCCGCGTGCCACTGCGTCCGTCAATCGCCACCGTCACACCCGACTGGCTGGACGCGAACACGAGGCCGCCCGACAGGACAGGGCGCGAACCAATATCGTTGATTTCAGAGATCGGCGTGAACCGTCCGGCCTGCGAGATCGCATCGGTCCACAGACGGCGCCCATTGGAGGCGAGGTAGGCAATGATTTCACCCGAGGAATACGGCGCAATCACGAAGTCTTCCACAGCAGCCGGGCTGGAACTTCCCAGCACACGGGCCGATTCCGAAATCGCCTGGTCGCTCCACTCGGTCTCACCGGTTTCCAGCGACATTGCAAAGATCTCGTTATTGTTGGATGCCACGAAAATCCGGCCATCCTTGATGGTCGGCGCGCCCGTCATCGGCGCGCCCATTTCGTGCTTCCATTTCTCCGCGCCATTGCTCGCATCCAGCGATGCCACGAAGCCGAAGCCGCTCGCCACGACCAGCGTGTCGCCTTCAATGGCAAGCCCGCCGCCCAAGGCGCTCTTGTCGCGCTTGGTTATGCCTTTCAGCTTTTTCTTCCACTTCGACCGGCCTGTGGCCAGATCGGTCGCATAAACGGTTTGATTGGCGTCCAGCGTGAAGACGGTTGTCTCACTGGTGACAGGCGGCGTCGTAATCGCCGATTTCTTGTCAGAGCCGGCGCCGACATTGGTGCGCCAGGCTACTTTCAGCTGCGGGGCCGCTGTCACGTGGCCGACAACCTTTGCGGCGGTCGCACCGGCCTGGTTCCAGGCCTGAATGGTTTCCGGCTCCGGCAGCACAATTTCCACGCCTGCCAGTTCCGGGTTCGGTTTTATGGCCTCGTCGGTGAGCACCATGGTGATCCGGCCCACCTTGTCCTCGGCGGCCGCTTCCTTGGCCTTGCTATTGCCAAACCGCGGAAGGCTGTTGCACGCCGTCAGGATCAGCGCCGAACCAATGATGATTGCGGCGGCGAGATTACGCGTTGAACTCATTGGCCAGTCTCCTCGGACTCTGCAGGGGCGGGCGCTGGAGCCGGCGCTTCGGATTCAGTTTCAGGTGTTTCAGTGCCAGTATCAGCCGGCGCTTCCGGCGTATCGGCAACAGGAATGGCCGCCAGCGCAAGCTCGGCGCGCCGCTTGACGCCCGCAGGCGCGGCAGCATCAAAGCGCAATCGGTTGAATTCGGTCCGGGCGCGGGCCGTGTCGCCGGTGGCAAACGCTTTCGCTGCAATCAGCTCGCGGGCAAGTGATCCCAGTGCGCCTTCATCATCGACAAGGCTGCCCAGCGTCGCCTCCAGCTCGGTCATGGATTGGTCATCGGCCTTGAAATAGGCCTTCTTCAGAAGCGCAACACGCTCATACGGGCCGCCTTCGACGCCGCCAATGGCGGCCAGCGCGTCAGCGGCGCCTGCTGCGTCTCCGCCGCCTTCATAGCGCACTTGTGCGAGGTAATTTGCCGCCAGCGGAGCCAGCTTGCTTCCGCCATTGGCTAAATCCGAAAAGGCAGTCTCGGCAGCAGAATAGGAACCGTTATGCAGCTCCGAAAGCGCTGTTTCGAGCGCAAGTGCGCGCTCGGCACGGGCTGCTTCGGCCTGCGGAACGAGGACAAATTCCCTCACCGCAACTGCGCCGATGACCAGCGCCAGCGCGCCATAGACGAAGAGTTGGTAGCGCTTCCACCAAATCTCCAACTTGTCCTGTCGAATGCTCTCGTCGACTTCTTCGAAAATATCGCTCAATTCAGTCGCTCCAGTAGCTTTGATGACTCGGTCGGGAACCTAGACGGGCGATGCCCATGCTGCAACGTGTCAGCGCTGTTCAGGTTCAGGTTTTCGCAGGGCATAGGTCTCGGCGGCTGCCGGAAACTGGCGGGTGCGAACGTCTTCGGCATAGGTTGCCGTCGCTTCGCTGATACTCGTGCTGAGGTCGGCATAGCGGCGCACGAATTTTGGCGTCCAGTCAAACAGGCCCAGCATGTCATGCGTGACCAGAATCTGGCCATCACAAGAAGCAGACGCACCAATTCCGATGGTCGGGCAGCTGACTTCGGCGGTGATATCGGCCGCAAGGTCTTCCGCAACCCCCTCAATGACGATCGCAAAGGCACCGGCCTCATCAGCCGCCCGGGCTTCCGCGATCACGCGGTCGCGTTCGCCGGTCGTCCGGCCCTTGGCGCGGAAACCGCCGTCAACATTCACCGCTTGCGGTCGCAGGCCAACATGGCCCATCACGGGCACGCCGCGCTCCACGAGGTGGGCAATCTGGCCCGCCGCATAGGTGCCGCTCTCGATCTTGATCGCCTGGCAGCCGGTTTCCTTCATGATGCGCGCGGCATTCAGGAAGGCGGAATCATTGTTCGTCTCATAGGATCCAAACGGCATGTCCACGACGACAAATGCCCGTTCGGAGCCCCGCATGACGGCCTGACCGTGCAGGATCATCATCTCCATCGTGACGCCAACGGTTGATGGCAGGCCATGAACGACCATGCCCACACTGTCGCCCACCAGCAGAACGTCGCAATGCGGGTCCAGCAGGCGTGCAGTTGGCGCGTCATAGGCCGTCAGGCAGACAAGCGGCGTCTTGCCCTTCGCGGCAGCAATATCCTTGACGGTCTTGCGGCGGGTCTCGGTTTGTTTCGACATGGGCCGCGACTTAACCTGACCACGCCGTTCCGGCAAGCAGCGTCACAGTTTGCGGGGTTCAGGACCAAACCGGTTGGTGCGGGTCGTGCCCGGCTGGCATGCCAGGTAGATATTGTAGAACGGGATCAGAACCATCAGGCCGCTCTGGTCGATATCGTGCATCCGCCGGATGCTGATGCCGATACCCGGCACCACGAGCGCCAGGCTGACCAGCAGGCCGATCAGGCTGAAAATCGCGCCTATATAGGGGACCATCGCCAGGATATTGAACCCGACGGAAATCAACAGGGCGATCGAGACATAATGCCAGAAATCCCGGCGGCTGCTTCGACCCTCAAAGTCGGCATAATGCTTCATCACCGTGTCGACGAAAACGGTCAGTGCATGGTTGAAATCATAACTCATCTGAAGGTCACTCCCTGGAACGCCTGTGCGTAGGACCGGCGGCGACATCTAACCGCAATAGGTTTGCGGATCGTTTCTGCCGATCCGGCTAGATCACCGCCACGCCGAACAGGATCGGGTGCAGCCACATCAGGATCGCCATATACAGGCCCAGTCCCACGAGAACCGCGCCAATATCCCACACAACAGACGTTGCCGCCTCCTTGCCCGGGCCATTGTCGCCGCGCTTCTTCACCGCGATCCGGTCAATCACGGCATAGGCAAGGAAAGCCCCGAACAGGATCACGGAGTTGATTTCACCA
>TARA_R110000765_G_scaffold170687_2_pt1 | contig 69125 bp, 39 predicted proteins | sample TARA_R110000765 | Tara Oceans TARA_R110000765 (sample SAMEA4398168) | marine metagenome | biome: Polar Biome; feature: [MES] marine water layer (ENVO:01000295) within the mesopelagic zone...; material: water (ENVO:00002006), including particulate matter (ENVO:01000060) such... | reverse complement strand
CATTTATCTTTAGGTAAAAAGTCTCTCGCTATGGTACCAATGTCGTTAGAGTCTATAAAATCAGTCGCATCCATTTTTAATTCATGTTCATAAACCGCTTGCTGACTTTCAAAAGAAATCAAAGCGACTTTATCTTTGTCAGGTAAAATACAAGCCTGTGCTGACTCTGCAACTAGCTCTCTTGTTAGAACTTGATCTAAATATTGTTTACCTGAGCCATTTTTTCCTAAAATACACCAACTTTGATTATCAATAATCTCCCAATCATGAATACTTAACTTGCTGTGCTGAAAGTCGATGATTTTTAACATGGTCTACCCTTATAAATAATGGTGATGAAACTTATTGTTTATTGTTCATGAATAAAAGCTATGGGAGAAGGATATTTACACTTAAAGAACTGATTACATTTACATTACTGTAGAATGTATAATTATTTTAAGCGTACTACAAATAAAAAATCCTTTGAACAACTAAGTACAAAGGATTTATAAGTAAAACAATGAAATTTATTTACGTGATTTATTACGCTTAACCAAAGTTCAGGTTATATCCCATTAATTATTAAGCTTTATAACGTTCAACGTTTTGTTGTTGCTCACCTAGACCTGAAATACCTAAGCGCATAGTATCGCCTTCTTTTAAGTATTTTGGAGGATTAAAGCCAAGGCCAACTCCTGGAGGTGTACCTGTGCTAATAATATCGCCTGGCTGTAAGCTCATAAATTGACTGATATAAGAAATCAAAAATGGAACTTTATATACCATAGTACGAGTATTACCATTTTGTACTCGCTCACCATTTACTTCTAACCAGATATCTAATTCATTTGAATCACCAGCTTGATCAGGTGTTACTAAGTAAGGACCAATAGGACCAAAAGTATCGCAGCCTTTACCCTTACACCACTGTCCTTCTTTTTCTATTTGGAATTCACGTTCAGACAAATCATTAATAACACAAAAGCCCGCAACGTAATCTAAAGCATCTTCTTCAGATACATACTTGGCTTCTTTACCAATGACCACACCTAGCTCAACTTCCCAATCTGATTTTGTAGATGTAGGTGGCATAAGTACCGTGTCATTTGGTCCCATAATTGATGAGGTCGCTTTCATGAATAATACCGGCTCAGAAGGTACTTCCATACCTGACTCAGCCGCATGATCTGCATAGTTCAAACCTACACAAATAAACTTACCAACACGAGCAATAGGTTGACCAATACGAGTATCGTTATCGATGACAGGTAGAGTGCTAAGATCTAGGCTTGCTATCTTTTGGGTATCGCCATTAGTGAAAGAATCACCATCAAGATCTGAAATATGCGCAGATAAATCTCTAATTACACCATTTTCATCTAATATCGCTGGCTTCTCTTGTCCAACGTTTCCTACTCTCATTAATTTCATTTTATTTTCCTATTACAGTTTTAAATTTAATTTTGCAGTCACAAACAATGATTATTTGAGTGTGAAAATTTGTTCCATTAGCATCCATTTCTCGTCACCTTTAGCCCAAGGTAATTTTTGTTGAAATGTCCACATAAGTTCTTCCCATGCGATCACTTTTGGATTAGTTAAATCGGCTTTCTCTTTTGAGATAAAAGTGAATTCAGCATTCACGTCCATGATCATGAACAAACGATTACCCACTAAATATATATCTAAGTTTTCTATGCCTGATGACTCAATACTTTCTATAATTTCAGGCCAAACATTTCCTGTACTATGATGCGCTTTATAAGCCTCAATCAATTGAGAATCGTCTTTAAGATCTAAAGCAAAGCAATGGCGAATAGTCATAGTATTTTTCCTTATTTACTTCGCTAGTTGTCGTTGCGAACGTTTACCGTATATCGCGATAATAACAAAACAAATTAACGGTAAAATAAATGACGCTTTAGTCGCCGAGAAGCTATCAAAAACCACTTTCATGTCGATAATTGATGCTTGTGCCATTGGTAAAAACGTACCGCCAACAATAGCCATGATAAGACCAGCCGCACCTAATTTTGCGTCGTCACCCGTACCTGTTAATGCAATGCCATAAATAGTTGGAAACATTAAAGACATACAAGCTGAAATACCAACAAGTGAATACACACCAATAACGCCTTCAAGGAAAATAGTTCCAGCAGAGAAGAATATACCGCCAGCAGCTAATACCATTAATAATTTACCTGGGTTAACAAACTTTAATAACGCCGTACAAACGAAACGACTTAGGCAAAAAATGATCATGGCGTAAATATTCAACATTTGAGATTTAGCTTCAGCAGCTTGCTCTGCCATGCCCATTTTCACGAACACTTCAGTGCCGTAATGAATAATAAAGGTCCAACACATAATTTGAGCGCCAACATAAAATACTTGCGCAATAACACCTTCACGGTAATTTTGATTCGCGAATAAGCGTTTACAAGTACCTCTAATATCTAAGCTTTTAGATTTTTCTTCCGTGCGTGGCATTTTTTTAAAGGCAATAACAAGCAGCATTACAAACACAACAATACCAATGGCTAAGTATGGATTACGAATAACCTCAAGGTCATTGGCTGTTATGGCAGATAACTGCTCTAAAGCGCCATCTGAGCCATCAGTAGCTAATGCTCTGCGCTGCGCATCTGTTGCTGGATTAAGTTTTTGAATGATAAATTGAGTGGCTACAAACATACCTAACAACGAGCCAACTGGGTTGAAAGCTTGCGCAAGGTTTAAGCGTTGTGTTGCTGTAGATGCAGGTCCCATAGAAAGCACATAAGGATTTGCACTCGTTTCTAAAAACGATAAGCCACAAGTCATAACAAAGAAAGCTAATAAAAAAGGCGCAAATGCTTGAGCACCAGCAGCAGGAATGAATAAGAAAGCGCCCAGTGCATAAAAGCCTAAACCGACAATTAGACCCGCTTTATAAGAAAACTTTTTAATAAAAAGTGCCGCAGGTATAGCCATAACACCATAACCACCATAAAAAGCCACTTGAACCCAAGTACCTTCTGCAACTGACATTTGTAATACTTTTGAAAAAGCACTTACTAAAGGGTTAGTAATGTCATTGGCAAATCCCCACAAAGGGAAACACAAAGTAATTAAAATGAACGGGATTATATAAGCTTTAGGTACCAGCGCATCAGCGTTAGACGTATTCTGCTGAGCAGCTAAATCATCATTGTTAATTGTTACAGCGGGATCATTCATAGTGTGACCTTATTATAGTTATGGGTAATTTTTATTTTATAATTAGTTGTTAAGCGTGACAAAACCACCATCAATAGGGAAGTTACTACCGGTAATAAATGCTGCTTCATCAGAACATAAATAAAGGATCAATCCCGATATTTCTTCAACTTGCCCCATACGACCAATAGGTTGAGATTTAGATAATTTTTCAAACATCTCTTCTTTATCATCTGGGTAGTTTTTTTCTAAAAAATTGTCTACGAATGGCGTATGAACACGACCAGGCGCAATACAATTACAACGAATACCATCGTTGATGTAATCTTTTGCAACAGAGTAAGTCATGGTTAATACGGCGCCTTTACTCATTGAGTAAGCAAAACGGTCTGAGATACCAACAGAAGAAGCTACAGAAGCTAAATTAATAATGACACCACTTTTGTTTTTCTTCATAGAGCCGATAGTTGCTGACATGAAATTGTACGTACCTTTAACATTAACGTTATACAATCTGTCTAAATCATCTTCTGAAGTGTTTTCTAAGTTACCAACATGAGCAATGCCGGCATTATTGATTAAAATATCAATATTGTGATCTAACAAAATACCGTCAACTATCTCTTTTACCTGTGCATTGTTACTAATATCACATTCGTACGTACTCGCTTTGCCACCAAAAATTTCAATCATATTTTTAGTGTAATTTGCCGCTTCAAGATCTAAATCAACGATGAGAATATGAGCACCTTCTTTAGCAAGTTTTAATGCTGTACTTTGTCCTATACCGCTACCTGCACCTGTAATTAACGCCGTTTTTCCTTCAAATTTATTAGTCATAATTAAACCTTTTTGCGATTATTTTTTTAATTGATAAAAGTTTTGGGCGTTACCGGCCAAAATTAATTGTTGTTCATTTTTTGATAACGGAGATAAGAAGTCTTGAGTCTGCTTCAACCAAGTTTGATAACTTGATGATAAATTCACTACAGGCCAATCACTCCCCCACATCAAACGTTCATAGCCAAAGCAAATTAAGAGGTGTTCCATGTAAGGAGCAAGTTGATCAAAATGAGGATTAATGCCAGCCTCAGTCACCAAACCTGAAAGTTTGCAATAAGCTGTTGTTTCAGAGGCTATCAATGAGATTTTTTCAAACCATTCTTGTGAAGAACCTTCTTCTATAGGTGGCTTAGCACCATGGTCGATAACCACTTTAAGTTTTGGGTATTTTTTAAGTAAGCTATATAAAGCATCTAAGTGCTTGGGTAGCACCAATGCATCAAAGGTTAGACCTTTGTCGATTAAGTATTCGAAAACAGGAGCAAGCTCGGGTTTAAGCATCCATTCAACATCGTCAATATCTTGCAACATAGGTCTTATGCCTTTGAAGAAAGAATTTTGACTGAAGGTTTCAAGCTGAGAAATAGCGTTATCACTTGCCATATCTACCCACCCCACAACACCAATAACGAAATCAGTGTTGTCAGCGAGCTTTAACATAAACTCTGTTTCTTCGACTGTAGGCGCTGCTTGCACCAGTATTGTATTGCTCACATCACATTCTTCTAGCACAGGAGAAAGATCACTCGGAAGAAAATCTCTATATAAAAGCTCTAATTCAGGTGTTAACCAATCATAGTCTCCACGAGATAATTGCCAAAAATGTTGATGTGAATCAATACAAATCATAACTTAATCCAATAATATTTTTTAAGGTAATGTGCTAGGAACTGGCACGTCTGGATATAAAATCCCTGCATCTTGTAATGCCGTCCAGAACTCAGCTGGAATTTCATGTTGCATTTGAGCAACCGTCGTTTCAACACGATTCGCTGAACTTAACCCAGGAATAACACTGACAACGGCAGGATGTGCTAATGGAAACTGTAACGCTGCGGCTGCAAGCGGTACATTGTATTCATCACAAATATCTTCAATGCGCGCTACGGTTTTTATCACATCTTTTGAAGCAGGTTCGTAATTGTAATGAGGAACAACACCTTCACGACGAACACCTGTAGCTAAAATACCTGAGTTGTATGGTCCACCAAGTACGATCGAGCTATTTTCTTTTACACAACGTGGTAAAAATGTTTGCAGCGATTCTTGTTCTAGTAACGTGTATCGACCAGCTAATAGAAAACAGTCAAAGTGACCATGATCCATCGCTTGCTCACAAACTTCATATTCGTTTACGCCTAAACCAATAGCCGACACTAAACCTTGTGAACGCAACTCATCCATGGCTTTGTAGCCACCTTCCATTGCAATTTTGAATAAACGGTCATGATCATCACCATGAGTTACTCGGCCAATATCGTGCATATAGATAATGTCTATTTTTGATAAACCTAAGCGTTGCATACTGTGTTCGAATGAACGCATTACACCATCGTATGAATAATCATACTTTGGCTCAAATGGCATAGGTGAACAAAAACCATATTTATCTTCAGCCTTAGCACAAGGTTCTAAAATACGTCCAACTTTAGTCGATAGCACATAGCTATTTTTATCATAATTTCTAAGTGCGTCACCTACTCGGCGTTCACTTAAACCAAAACCATAGTAAGGTGCGGTATCAAATTGATTTAGCCCTAATTCCATTGCTTTAGTTATACTTTCTTTAGCTGCACTGTCTGGCATTGGACGATATAAATTACCAAACGTAGCCGCACCAAAACCCAATTCGCTAACAAGTAGCTTAGTATTTCCTATTTGTCTTTTATTAAACACTGTAATACCTCAACTATCGGATTGTTGGCAGGCAAGAAGGTCCTGTGCCTTCAAACTTTTTATAAGTTAAAACAAATTCTTGATGACCTAATTCTTCTGATTTAGAAGGCTTACCTTCTGCAACTTGAACAACAAGATCATAAATTTCATTACCAACTTCTTGAACTGTAGCATCACCTGAAATAACTTTACCGGCATTAATATCCATATCGCCAGACATATTCTCGTAAGTTTCTGGATTAGCACAAACTTTAATAACAGGTGAAATTGCAGAGCCTACAACAGAGCCCCTACCCGTAGTAAATAGAATGATGTGACAACCCGAAGCAATCATTTCAACAATTTCAGCACTATCTACAATATTTGGAAAACCAAACATTGGATCGCCATCTGGAACAACATCCATTAAATACAAACCACCTTGGCTTGGGATATCTCCTGGCTTAATTAAACCATGTATTTTTGAACTGCCTGATTTAGCATATGCACCCATCGATTTTTCTTCTTGGGTAGATAAACCACCTTCAGCATTACCTGGTGCAAAGCTACCGTAACCCATATGAGTATAATATTGTTCAGCTTTTGCAACAGACTTCATTATTTCTTCACCTAGCTCAGGTGTTATGGCTCTTTCTGCCATTATTTGTTCACAACCGATTAATTCACCTGTTTCTTCAAACATACAAATGGCGTCTTTCTCGATAAGTCTATCAAAACAATGTCCAACTGCTGGGTTTGCGCCAATACCACTTGTGCCGTCAGAGCCACCACAAATAGTACCAACAACTAATTCATTTAATCCCATAGAAACCGTTTCAAATTTATTCGCGGCAACTAATAACTCATTTATGCTTTCTAAGCCTGATTCGATAGACGTTTTAGTACCACCAGACTTTTGAATAACTAATGTTTCAACTGAACGACCACTCGCTTCAATTGTATTGGCTAATTGCTCACGGTTAAAACCTTCACAACCTAAAGATACTATAAGTACACCCGCCACATTGGGGTGAGTACAAAGACCTTCCATTATTTTCAAAGAGTATTCGTTCGGGTAACAACCAGGGAAACCAATAAGTTGAACGTTCTCGTTATCGCTTTTAGTAACGATAGCTCTCGCAACGTGATGAGCACATTCTACTAAGTAGGTTACTAGTACAACATTTCTAATACCTTTACGGCCATCAGCTCTTAAAAAACCTTTCATTATTCTTCCCCTACTTTACTCTGGCGGGTATGGCTAGAGATATAATCACTCTTCATGTTGTGCATATGTACATGCTCCCCAAAAGTAATATCTTTAACTGCGGAACCTATTGATACGCCGTATTTAATGATTTTTTCACCTTTAAGAATTTCCTTTCTCGCTATTTTGTGACCAACAGTGATGTCTACACTCATGGCAACATCTGTGCCTTCTACACTTGCTATCTCACCAACAAGAAGTTGTTTACAACAAACAAAAACATTATCTGCTTCGTTTAATAAGACGAAATTTCTTTTCATCATTTTAATGTCCCAACTAAATTCTATTTATAACTACTGCACTATTTAATTAGCAAAGTAACGGTGATAAACACACAAAACCTTATGTATCTAATCCAGTACTAACTCGAATTTCAATTTAACCATTAATTAATAAACCGGTCAAACATTTTATGTATTTTTATATACAAAATAACACCGATAGAATAAATAGAAGCTTTAAAGGTGCGTATTTTTCTGGTTATTAGTGAATATTTGTACAATTAAACCTTTATAGATAGAGGGAGATAAAGTAATTAAAAATAAGCTTACCTGACATGAAAAAAGTAAAAAATTCAATATTATTGGCTTATATAAATGAAAAATGCTTATTAGATAAAGATTATTTTTGTAGTTAGCTACATAGAAATGGAATGCTTGAACAAATAAATAGTAGAAAGCACTTACAATATTAAAGACAACCACCAAGGTAGTATTATAAATAAAAGCATCATTATATTTTAATCACCAAAACTTAACTATTACAGCAAAGCAATATGCTGATCACTTCCTCATCATTTCAAAATTAAATAATGAATCTAATGTTGTTTTATAGAAGCGTAACAACAATCCAAACAGATAAAGTATAAATAATAATACACAAAAAAAACACAAGAAACAGATTAAAAAACAAAATAAGGCTGTATTTTATATATAATAAAATCTATAGTTTATTTTAGCATCACAATAAATTGTTGTGCTTTATAAAAAAATAAGAAATTAAACTTATAACTTATTTAAAAAAATAAATAAATTCAGTAAATTAGGGGATAAATATGACAAACAAATTATTAAAAAGCCTATTGATAGGATGTTTACTCAATATAAGTAGCACAGCGACAGCTGGTATTATTTTGACAACTGGTATTATTAACTTCGGTACAACAAGTAGTGATTTCACTATTAATGAATTAGAAGATAAGGGTTTTCTTCTTAAAAGTACCGCTGAAGGGTTCGGGATATTAGACGCTGATCGTGGTAGGCCTTTTTCAACAGGACATGATAGTTTAATAACTTGGACTAATATTGTAAATGGAACATCAGGTTTCACATTAGAAACCATTAATGATGATTTATTCTCTCTTCAATCATTTCAACCACGTACTGGTTATGCTGATGGCACGTTTGCCGTAACAGGAATAACACTAGAAGGCCTACTCTATGATGGTTCGGTTATTTCAGAAGATTTCTCTGTAGATAGAAAAGCGAACCTTTCGGATATTTGGACTAATCTCGTTTCAGTAGAGTTTATCGCTTTTGGTGAGTTAAATAGAGCTGCTTGGGATAGCATTAGGTTTGAAACATTTGCTGCGCCAGCTAACGCTACGTCAGTTTCAGAACCATCAACTATTGCAATATTTACATTATGTTTATTAGGTTTGATGACTCGTAAATTTAAGAGAAAGTCATAATAATTTACTAGTTATAATTATTATAAAGATTCTCGCTAGTGGGATATAAAAATGGGATTACTTTAGGGTAATCCCATTTTTATTTAGCTCTCTATTTAAATACTATTTAAATAGAGAGTACCAATCAAGTAGGCATTTAGAGCAAAAAGAATACTCAAGATCTACCGATATTGTTCCATCTAAGCTTTTTACCAAGTTATGCTTATCTAAGATGAAAAAAACTCTCTTCACGTTATCAACACTTGAAGAGAGTTCATTATAATTAATCAAATCAGACCTTATTAAAGACCAGCTGAATTTTTTATTTCAAACTGTCTTAAAGCACGTTGGTGAATAACTAAATCATCCATTTCGCCAACAAAGTTACTTCCAACAATGACATCGAGACTATCACCGTTAAGGGTTGCAGTGTCTATTGTTGTTTGTGCACCAGAAGTAGATATTGTTTCTAATACGCCATCAACATAGAGCTTTGTATTAGCTAAATTTTCATCAGGATTTACTACTGCAATATGATGCCATTCACCATCATTCAGTAAGGTGTTTCCAGTAACTGTTCCGCCCTTAATATCTAAATTGAGCGCGCCAGCTTTTAAACGAACTTTATAGCGCTCACCATTTACAGACTCTTTATTACCCCACTCAGCAATAACACGACCATTAAGTGTCGTTTTTATCCATGCCATAACTGTACGTGGATCACCACCGTTCACACCACTGTAGCCTTTATTGCTCTTACGATTATCTGTCGTCATCACTATTTCATGTTCATAGTCACTGTCATATAAGTCATCAACATTTACGCCACTATCAACACCACTAAGTGAATAAACATTACTATTTCGAGCAGAATCAAAAACGCCACTAATAGCACCTCGGTTTGTACCATTACGTTTATATATAGAACTATCAGCTACAGTAGGTGAGTTTGCAGCATCTTCAAAACGCACATCAAGTGAAGCCGCTAAATCAAGATCTGCATCTACTGAGTTAACAACATAATCTATTTCGTTTTCAGCTAACGCCCTATCATGTACAATCACTTTATCTATAAGGCCCGTAAACTCACCACCTATTTGTACATTAGCATCTGCTGTTGTATTAAAGGTAGACGAAGCACTGTCGTTTACGGTCACCGTTTCTAAAACACCATCAATATAAACTTGAATATTGCCAATAACATTATCAGGCGCTACAACAGTAATATGATGCCATTCATTATCATTCACTAAGCTGGTTCCAATAACCGTGGAGCCGTCAAGAATTAACCTAATCTTACCGCTGACCAAACGTACGTACCAACGTTCACCTGTTTCACTTTTACCCCATTGCATAACATCACCTTTAGTGTCTGATGTTTTTATCCATGCCATGGTCGTACGAGCACTGTCACCTAAAACGCCCGTATAATTATTTATCGTTAGTTGATCTGTTTCAGTAAAATTTGCGACTTTTCCTCGAGTTATATCATCAACAAATGTTGTACCCATAACAGTAGCTGTATGCTGGTTTACAGAATCATCATACGCGGTAGAGCCATCAGCACCGTCTAAGTTCATGTGTAACTGCTTACGAAGATTCAATTGCATGCGAGTCATCATTTTTGCTTGTGGCTCAGAAATTAATAAGGGCTCGCCACCTGAAACATTACCTTCATGACTTAACGCCCAAGTAATAGCGCCTCCTGAGCTTGTTACCCTGTTTAGCCAATCTGTTCCTTTTGCTTCGGAAAATACAACAGTCCCGCCATTCCATGTTTCTTGCAATGGCATAAACATATGCCCAACAGCATCCACATCACCATCAGTACCTTCAAAAATACCATTTGGAGTAGCTTCTATCGCAGTTACCATAGGCAAATTAGTATCATCAGAAGAGATTACCCTAGCTACAGGTGTAGGATGACCACCAGTAAAGTCTTCTGGTACTTGAGGATTATTTTCTAAATAAACATCTTCTTCTAAACCTAATGCAACCACTGCATCGCTATTACCTGCTCTTGCAGCATCAGGAAGCAAGTCATAATCGCCATAAACAGCATGGTCAAACCACCAACCATCAATGGCACTTCCATAACGAATTGATAAATTTTTAACTATGTTAACTAATGCTAATTGAAAGCTATGATGGAGACTCGTTGAGGGATATTGCTCTAACACATAATCTCTCCAGCGATTCATATTGGCTGAACAGTAAACTTTAGTATCAGCATCTTTAACTGTTGGTCTTGATGATTTACAAGCACTACCATCTGATTCATCAATAATAGAGTTATCATAATCCATCGAGCTTTGAGCACCATGTTTAAGCATGCCAGGTCCTTGTGTTGCAATATAAGCAACAGTTTTAATTCCTTTAGCTTTAAGAGCTATTGCAATTTGTTCAAAAAGATCCTGACCCGGTAAAGTAGGATCATACAAATCATTGATAGTATTAGGTGCAGAGTTAGGGTTAATTGTTTCAACTTCCGCCACAGGAACAATAAAGCGGTCACCAAAGGCACCATTGGTTAAATTAAATTGCACCCATTTTAAGCCAGGAATTGAAGATATTTGTTCAACAGCTGCCCTTACTTGATATTCATTTACGTTACTCTCATTTTGGCTAATATCACCGCCTGATATTCTAAAGCTAACCCCCCAATTACCCTGCATCCAATCAGCTTTTGTTTCTGCATATGTATTCAAAGACATCAAGCCTAAAAGTACCGCGCTGCGACAAACATTACGTATTTTCATATTCTACCCTTTTATTATAGTTATATAGTTGTTGTTATAATTAATTGGTTTTTTATCCCCTTATAAATGATTATTAGCCAAAGTGTTCTTAATTACTGCTTGCTTTAGCTACTCAAATTAAGCGGTATATGTAGTTCCTCTATTTGGTTCTTCATAGCTAAAACTTCCCCTAGATTTAGATAAAAAAAAACAATAGTTATGATTAACTCCCATAATTCGAAATCATTATTTATGAATTAAGCTGGTGTTAACTTCTTTTTTTGGTGTTATTAATACAGACACCAACGTGTAACATTATATACAATAGATCAGTTTTTGTTGAACATCCACACTTAAATACTCAATTATTAAATATAAAAATACACGTGTGTTTTTATATTAAAAGCATATCGATTTTCATTAGTTATAAATAAGAAGGCGTAGGAGTAGCTGGTAAGTTTGAAATGTAATGCTCAAAGAAAGGGAGATTTATTCTTAGTTTTTTTAAAGCATCTGAGAATATTATTAATAAGAATACATCAAGATAGGTTTACATTTTAGATGAAAAAGAGCTCCCTCTTCGAACAGAGTGTTCTAGAGGGAGCGATTCAAGATTGAAACAAGTTTATTCAGCTAAAGACCTGCGGCTGCTTTTATTTCAAATTGTTTTAAAGCACGTTGATGAATGACAAAGTCGTCGATCTCACCAACAAAAGTACTGCCTATGATTACGTCTTTACTATCACCATTAAGTGTTAACGTGTTTATTATAGCTTGAGAGCCACTGGTAGTCGCAGTTTCAAGTACGCCATCGACATACAATTTTGTATTCGCTAACTGTTCATCTGGTGAAACAACAGCAACATGATGCCATTCACCATCGTTAATTAATGTTGTACCTTTTATAAACCCACCTGTGATATCAAGTCTTAGCTCACCATTTTTTAAGCGTACTTCAAATTGTTCACCGTCGACTGAATCTTTATTACCCCATTGAGCAATTACAGCACCACCAAAGGTTGTTTTTATCCATGCCATAACCGTACGAGGATCACCGCCATTTACACCACTATAGCCTTTGTTATCTCTAGTGTTATTAGTAGTCATAACAAGCTGATGTTCATAGTCACTATCTTTTAAATCACCTACATCTACACCGTTATCAACACCATCAAGTGAATATACATTACTGTTACGTGTTGCATCAAAAACACCCGTTATGGCACCTCTATTTATACCTGAGCGCTCATAGGCTGAATTGTCAGCTACTGTTTTTGAATCAGCTTCTTCATCAAAACGAACATCAATCGACACACCTAAATCGAGATCTGCATCAGTTGAATTAACAACGTAATTAAGTTCGTTCTCAGCTAAAGCTCTGTTATAAACAACAACATTATCTAAAAGTCCGGTGAAGTCGCCGCCTACTGCAACATTAGAGTCTGCAGTTGTATTAAATGTAGATGAAACATTATTATTTACAGTAACGTTTTCTAAAACACCATCAATATAAACTTGAATATTAGCAATCACATTATCAGGCGCTACAATAGCAATATGATGCCAAGCATTATCATTAAGTGTACTTGTACCAATAACTGTAGAGCCTTCAAGATTCAAGCTAAGTATGCCGTTAACTAAACTTACATGCCAGCGTTCGCCAGTTTGTTCTTTTCCCCACTGAATAAGATCGCCATTACTGTCAGAGGTTTTTAACCATGCCATAGTCGTACGTGCGCTATCAGCTAAAATCCCGGTGTAATTATCAAGTGTTATTTCGTTGGTTTCGGTAAAGCTTGCCACTTTTCCTCGAGTTACATCATCTACAAAAGCAGTACCTGAAACTGTCGCTGTATGTTGGTTTACAGAATCATCATAAGCGGTAGAGTCATCAGCACCCTCTAGATTCATATCGAGTTGTTTACCAATATTTAACTGCATACGTGCAAGCATTTTTGCTTGAGGCGCAGAAATCAACATAGCTTCACCGCCAGAAACACTTCCTTCATGGCTTAACGCCCAAGTTAATGCGCCACCAGAACGAGTTACTCTGTTAAGCCACTCAGTTCCTTTGGCTTCTGAAAATACTACAGTTCCACCATTCCAGGTTTCTTGCAGCGGTAAAAACATGTGTCCTAAAGCATCTACATCATCACCTGTTCCAGCAAAAATACCGTTTGGAGCATCTTCTATAGCCGTTAACATAGGCAAATTAGTATCATCAGACGATACAACTCTAGCAATAGGTGTTGGATGACCGCCGGTAAAATCTTCCATCACTTCGGGATTATTACTTAAAAAGATATCTCCTTCTAAATTTAGAGAAACCGCAGCATTACTATTTCCAGCTCTTGCAGCATCAGGAAGTAGGTTGTAATCACCATAAACAGCATGATCAAACCACCAGCCATCAATTAGCGTGCCGTAACGAAGTGATAAAGTTTCTACAATGTTAACTAGACCCAATTGAAAACTATGATGCAAACTCGTTGACGGGTATTGCTCTAAAACATAATCTCTCCAACGATTCATATTTGCTGAGCAGTAAACTTGGCTATCAGGATCGGCAACAACAGGTCTTTTGAATTTACAGGCACTTCCATCAGTTTCATCAATAATAGAAGCATCATAGTCCATCGATCTTTCTGCGCCATGTTTCAGCATCGCAGGACCTTGAGTTGCAATATAAGCTACAACTTTTATACCTTTGGCTTGCAGCCCTAGTGCTATTTGTTCAAATAAATCGTCGCCCGGTAATTCAGGGTCAAATAAATCGGCTGAACTATTTGGCGCAGAATTAGGATTAATCGCTTCCACTTCAGGTACAGGTACAATAAAGCGGTCGCCAAAAGCCCCATTACTTAAATTAACTTGTAACCACTTTAAACCTGGAATTGAAGATAATTGTTCAACAGCTGGCGCTACTTGATATTCATTTACATGACTTTCATTTTGGCTAATATCACCACCAGAAATTCTAAAGCTAACGCCCCAATTACCTTGCATCCAAGCAGCTCTTAACTCTGGATCAGGTACTGGTTCTGGATCTGGATCTGGTAAAGGTACAGGTTCAGGATCTGGCACAGGTTCTGGCTCAGACTCAGGCTCAGGAACTGGCGTAGGAACTTCTATTTCTGGAGCTGTAGTTTCTGCTTCAGAGCCACCACCACAGCCTACTAATCCTAAGATTAAGGCAGTACAACAAATATTACGTATTTTCATATCAGTACCCTTTTGAAGACTTTTATTTTAATAATTAATTTAACGTTTCACTTAGGTATTTTTCACTTGTTACGATGAAATTATTACTATCAATAACTACAAATAAATATTTTTTATATTGTTCTGGAATATAGGCAGAAACGTTTAAGCCGTCTCTACTAATGGTGGCGGGTAACTTTTCATAAGTAGTCATCATTTTTCCTAAATTGGCGTCTGTTGATAACTTTCTAGCAACGACTTCTCCAAGAGCATAAGCTTGCTTAAATGAAGTTTTACCCGCTTGCATTTTTATGGTGCCTATTCGCTTGTTTTTATCGAATGTATTGGAGATAAATTCAGGTGTTTGCTTTAAGCCAGGCAAATCACCTTTATACGTAGCATTAAGGTGAGGGTATTGGGCATTGTTAGCCGCTAACTGTGCTTCAAGCTGATGGATTAAATCCGTTAACTTAACACTGTATTCTTTATTGCCAGCCAAATTAATTTGTTCTTCAAAGTCATTACGTTTACCGTCTGTATATAAGCGGTAAAGCTCATAACTGCCATCAATATGATTCTTATATAATTTAAAGTCATCCTCTCTCAGAGCTGACTGCATACTATTATCGCTATTGTGAGGAAAGTGCCAAAATAGGTTTTCTCTTGGCTTGCCTTTTGAGTCAGAAACTTGCTCGCTTTTACCTATAAGTACATCAGTAACATCCAAACCACTTAACTTGTTAGCCTCTACTTTATCAATAGTACTTTGTGTCAGCGTTAATATTGTTGGATAGTAATCTAGCTGATTAATAAGATTATGATTGGTAATACCTGATTTAATTTTTGGTCCACTGATCACCATAGGAACGCGAATACCGCCTTCTTGAGCATGTTTTTTCCCCAAATCAAGCGGCGCATTATCAGTAAAAATTTCTGTGCCTCTATCTTCAGCACCACCATTATCAGATGTTAGAAAAACATAGGTAGTTTCAATTAACTTCTTACCTGGATGTCTAGGGTCGTCTGTTGATTCGAGTAAAGACATTAATCGCCCTAAACTCCAATCAACTGTTGTTACCATTGCACCGTAGTATGGGTTTGTTTGTCCAGGTGTCGTGATGTTGCTCGGATCTTGAGGAAAATCGATGCCTAATTTATCAGTATAATATTCAAGTAAATCACGGTTCTTAGTTACTGTTGGGTAATGCACCATCCAATGAGCTAAATATAAAAAGAACGGTTCAGCTTTATTATTTTCAACGAAGTTCAATGCATTTTCAGTCACTAAGTCATAAGGATATGAGATCCCATCAGGATGCTTTTCACTTATTGGAGGGTATTTTTCATCGCTAAGTTTATATTTATCATTAGCAGCGCGTGTTGCAAAATCTTTTGAACGATCTTTGCTATTTCGATGTGCGCCTCGCCCACCATAAGAAAAGTCGAACCCTGCAGTAAGTGGCCCTACTTCAGGATAGTGACCAACATGCCATTTACCCACATGGCCTGTTTTATAGCCATTAGCACGCAAAGCCTCTGGCAAGGTTAATACCTCAGGTTGCAGATAAGAATAATTATAAGGAGAAACCAGCTTTCTATGTTTAGGAGCGACTGGAATACTTGAACCATAAACATGTGTCACTTGTGTTTTTGCCGGGTGTTGACCTGATAGCAAACCTGCTCTTGATGGAGCACAAGTTGGCGCAGCAGAGTACCCTTGTGTAAAGTTCATACCTTTTTCAGCTAACGCCAGCATGTTAGGTGTTTCAAAAGGTGTAGGGTCATCAATATCGTTTAACTGAGAGTCTTGCCACCCTAAATCATCGACATAAAAAATAATAACATTAGGTTTAAGAATTTCTTCCGACTTAGTGACTTCTTTAGAAAAAACAGCAGAGCTGGTTAAAACGGGTAGGAGAAATAAAAAGGGTAATTTATATAACTTATAGAATTTAGAAAACATAAGATTTACTCATCAAGTTAAACATACAAAAATGAAAAAAACTGAAAAAAAATGGGCTTGCAAAACAAGCCCATAACATCTAACAAATAATCAGCTTAAAAATTGTACTTAACTGAAACTGAATAAGTTCTACCGCGATCGAAGTAATCTAGGAAGGTAGATTCTTCACCATAAAAATCACGACGTTTTTCGCCCGTAATATTACCAGCACTTAACTTAACTGAAACACCTTTCATTGGTTTCAAGTTAACATTCAAGTTTAGCTTTTCTTGCGCGCCACTAAAGCGTGATGATGTTCCTTGTGAACCTGTACCACCTAATGTCCGGAAGAATGAACCTCGATAAGTATAGGCAAGTCTAATTGCATAATAGTCAGCTTCGTAAAAGCCAATAAAGTTAAAGTTATCTTTAGATGAACCAGGGAAACCAAAACCAGCATCACCTACATCGTCATCAAATGATGAATCTACATAAGTATAGTTAGTAGAAAAACCAAAACCCTCTAAGGCAGGAACTAACTTTCCAAGTGGTTGTAGTAAACCAATTTCAACACCTTCAGCTTTACCGTCTGAAAAGTTAAAATTAGTATTCAGCTCCCAAAGCCCTTCATAACCGGCTAATGGTTGGTCGTAAACTGTGCCTCTAATAATGTAATCTTTAATGTCTTTATAGAAGCCACTTAATATAAATGCGCTATCGTATTCGGTATACCATTCAAAAGTAACATCAAGATTTTCTGAGCTCATTGGTCTTAACGCTGGATTACCTACTGTTGCTGAATTATCAGTGCCATCGTCATCTAACTTAATTCTGTTAATAGGTGCGGTGTCTTGATAATCAGGGCGTGACATTGTTCTTGATATACCTAAACGTAATGCCATATTGTCATTAAGCGCAAGATTCAAGTTTAAACTAGGTAAATATGTCCAGTAGTCATTGTTTGTTGTTACAATCTCTTCAACATCGTCGACACCAGAAATGCTAGATTCGACGAACTGTGAGGCAGTGGCTTCATTTTCAGTATAAACTGCACGCATTCCCACATTACCTGTTAAAGGTAAACCAAAAAGTTCAGTGTATATGTTTACTTGCGTGTAAAGTGCAAAAATATCTTCAACCATCTCGTAAGACTGTGTTGGGTCTGCACCTAACTCATCCCAGCTATTCGTTGCAATTCTTGGATCGATAGTTACAGCAGAAGCATAAAGAGGAATTAAATATTGTGACGGTTCAAAACCCTCACCACTTAAAAATTCTTCAGGCAATCTATCACCGATTAAAGCGGCACCTAACATTTCATCTGCGAAGTCTTGTAATAAACCAGAATTAGTTCGTCTGGCATCAATATCCGTTCTATCAAAGTGAATACCAAAATCAACTGATGAAAATATACCATTATTATGAATATCATGATTAAAAGCAGCTGTAAGCCCGAAGTTAGTGCCTTCAGCAGCAATTTCTCGAATACTTGCTCTTGAATACTCCCAACCTTCAAGAACGTCTGCATCTGGAGCTGTAACTAAAGGTAAGTTACCCGTGCCATCATAAATAAAAGTACTTGGATCGAGATCTTTTTCAAATCGTACAAAACGTAAATCTTGGTTGTAATCAAGTGTTGATACATAAGCATCAAAATTTGCCGTCAAAGAGTTATTAATTACCCAATCAACATTTAAACCTGATACAAAGTTTTTGGTTTCGTTATCATATTTTGTAGCTGTAGTTCTAGCGGCAACACCTGTTGTTGCATCTGACTGAGCCAAATTCATATAACGAACAACATTATTTTCATCAATAACGACACCAGGATTTCCAGCTTCAGAATTGTCAAAAACACCATTGTTCCATACTTGGTTTTGGTTTATGTTAACTTGAAATTGGTTACGGGTAGATTTATTGTTGTAGTGTGAATACATTAAATCCCAGTTAATATCTACATCTTCACTTGGCTGGTATTGAACGCCCAAAGCTAAAGCTAAACGTGTTGGATTTTCACGTATAGGGTTCATCGTTATATTTTTTGGTGCTCTAACGCCTTCTGTAACTGTGCCATCACTTTGTTCAATGTCATAGTCGTCGCCCCAGTTATTTCTTAACTGATCACGAGCCTTTTTTTCTTCACTTGCTACAATTGAAAAATAACCACCTAAGTCTTTATCATCATTACGAAAAGCAGAAATAGCATTTACTCGGAATCCAGCTTCATCATCAATATCATTTGAATCAGCACGAATACCCACTGACGAATAACTATTTTTCTTTTTAAGTTTTCTTATATCCAAAGGTTTCATTGTTTCTAAATCAACTTGGCCTGCTAAACCACTTTCAGGACGACTAGCTGTTGAGCCTTTAGTTACTTTAACACCAGATAAAACACTCGGTGGGAAAGCATTAAAGTTCATTTTACGTAAGTTTTTACCTTCATTACCTGACGATAATAAACGACGACCATTAATAGTAGAATTAACAAACTCAGGGCCAAGACCACGAATAGAAACACGATCTCCATCAGTACCGGCGTCATCAGTTTCAATTTGGACACCAGGAATACGTTGAATTGCACCAGCAATCGAATCATCAGCAAAATCACCAATATCTTCCGCAGTGATTACATCAACCACGGTATCAGCATGACGTTTAATTTGTGCTGACGCCTCTAAACTACCTAAAATCCCAGTCACTTGAATTACTTCAACCTCTTCAGATTTAAGAGATTTTTTTTCTGACTCTTGTGCTGAGGCTACATTTCCCGATAAAACACCTAATGACAAGATAGCCATAGATATAGCACTAGTTAAATTATTCTTTTTATGATGACGTAAAGACATTTGTACTCTCCCCTGTTTGTATTTCTATATAATTTTTATATTTTCTTTATTAACATATTTACATAATAAACAATGTTTCACATTTAAAACAAGCACTTTATGTATATTAATATAAATAACTATACACATTAAAATAAAAACCGCTAATTAACATAAGGTTAAGAAATAACAAAAAAACAAACATATTAGATCTATTTATAAAAAATGCTAAGAGTCCCAAAAATAAGGGATATATTTACTTATAATCTAAAGGTAGTTGCAACATCATTTACGCTAATAACGTATTAAGGCGCGTATATTCAACTTATATAAGTGTATAGAGTGAGTATATTCATACAGCAAAAAATATTATTCAATATAATATAAACTTAACGATAGATTTTATATTTTTATACGATTAAATATATCTAAATGAATTTGATACTACTATTTAGCTTGTAAACTAACGCTCTTGCTTTCATTAATATCCAATCGAATACAAAAATAACAATCAAAGTAGACGATTCAACAACAATGCTAAACATAATGACTAATGCCGAGTTTTAGTCATAAATAATGAATTTTATATGAAACACTATGTTGTATATTAAATTACCTATAATATACTATCAATAATATATAAGGCTGTAGTAAGCAAAGATATTGTCACCTAGTGAACAATACGGTTAGCACAGTTTTGTAAAAAATAAATGCAATAAATCTGAGGTTACTCTTCATATGGAAGATAAAAAGAAACGCAGTTACTCTGCACCAGCATTAGAGAAAGGCTTTGAAATTCTAGAATTACTAGCTGAAGTAAAAGAACCTATGTCGCTGGCTCAAATATCTACCACTTTAGAGCGTTCCAAAAGTGAGATATACAGAATGATTGCCGCATTAGAAAATAGAGGCTATCTTTCTAGAAATGAAGGTGGTGACTTATTTCACATTACCAATAAGCTATTTGACTTGGGTATGAAAGTACCTCCTGTTGGTACATTAGTAGAAGCAGCATTTCCGGTTATGCATAAGCTGTCTGCTGAAATTATGCAGTCATGTCATATCGCTGTAGCAAACCAGCAACGCATGGTTGTTATTGCAAGAGTTCAAAGCCCGGCAATTGTGGGTTTGTCTGTACGTGTGGGGCATCACCTAGATTTATATAAAACAGGCTCAGGCAGAGTACTTTTATCTTACATGCCAGAAAAAGCTAGAGAAGCGTTATTAACTTTATTTGAAAAAACTGAAGAAGATTTCGATAGAGCAGAATGTAAAGAGCTAATTGAACGCATATTAAGTAAAGGTCATGCTCGTTCTAAAAGCCCGATTGTGGCTGGATTAACCGATTTGTCTTTCCCTATATTCTTAGGAAAAACTAAAGAAGTTATCGCCTGTATTACTGTACCCTTTATTGTAGAAAAAGGTATATCTTTAAGCCTGGCTAAAACAGAATCTTTTGCACGTAAAGCAGCTGAAGAGTTATCGGAATTAGCACAAACTTATAGTGGTTTTTAAACACTAAATTAATACTTCTTACATCTGACATTGAATAATACATTTAACTGAATTGTTAAGTGTGTTGTAAAAGCGTGTTGCTAAACAATACGGTGAATAACTTTTATAGCATTACTCAATACAAATGATTGATTAAGTTAGATGATTTTAATAATGCCTCTTGTCGTTATTGTTTATTAAAAACACTTATCGTTAGTTATGCACTAACGATAAGCAAATCCCCCCCTTTACAGCAAACTTTGTAATGTTTTAGTGGTTTTAGCACGCATATGCTCTAACACTGCTTTGTATTCAGCTTGTGTTGCTAAGTTATTACTTTCGCTTGCATCGTTAGCTATATGAAAAAGTTCTTCATATATAGGCGCCTCGTTAGTTTCAACACTTTGGTTAGGTAAATACTTAGCTCTATCATTAGTTTTACTAAACGAGCGAATATATTTGTAATCTTGCGTTCTTAAGCCTTCTTGTCTTGGATAGCCCTGCTCTGTAAATAAGTTTTCAAGAAAGACTTCTTTACGCCATTCAACATCCTTACCTTCAATAAGCGGAATAACACTTTTACCTTGATAAGTTTCAGGCACTTTAAGTCCGGCTAAATCTAAAATAGAAGCTGGAATATCTTGCCCAACGACTAACTCACTTATTTGCTGACCTTTAACTTTATTATCAAAGTGAGGCGAATAGACAATAAGCGGCACATGAACATTTTCATCATATAAAATACTTTTTCCACCTAAACCATGCTCGCCTAACAGCAAACCATTGTCAGAGCTAAACACTATAATGGTATTATCGGCTTCACCTATGCTTGTAAGGTATGCGCGTAAATCTCCCATAAATTTATCAATCGAATAAACAGCACGGCTCATACTTAATTTTTTCTGCTTTAATTTTTTAGGGTTAGAAACATTATAATATTTCATTAAATCAGCAGAAGAAAAAACAGCTTCAGGTAAGCTTACTTTTATTGGATAACCTTCAGGTAACTGCATATCATCTTCACTATACAATGAACGGTAATGAGCAGGATCGCTATCACGACTTCCCATTCCACCGATACTAGAAGCATGAGGTAAATTAAAGTTTATCCATGCAGCAAAAGGTTTATTCGGATCTCGTTTAGTTATACTATTTTTAACCGACGAGTGAGCATTTTTATAAAAATAATCATATTCACTATCCTGCGATAAATAGGCTTTAGTTGCTTCAAAAAAACCTTCTATTTGCGTTTTATTCACTAAGTTACTAAATTGAGGCTTTTTTTTGTTATCTAAATAAAAGCCTATATGACCTTGTCTGTAATAAGCAAAGTCGATATTTTCAGGCAGTACGGTATCTCTTTTGTTACCTATTTTTGTATGTGCTTTTCCGATAAATGCTGTTGAGTAGCCTGCGATTTTTAATTGCATTAACCAGCTTTTATTAAAGCTGTCTGATGAAACCATATTATTAGATAAACGATTAAAACCTATTCTGTTTTTTCTCTCCCATTGTGCAGTAAAAATATTGGCACGACTTGGACCACAAATAGGGCTCGTAATAAAGGCTTGATTGAAAAACACACCTTCTTTCGCTAACGCATCAAGGTTAGGTGTTTTAGTCACGGGATCACCCGTCATACTTAACGAGTTATATCGTTGATCATCTGAAAACACAAAAATGATATTAGGCTGTTTGGTATTATTAGATAACTCGGCGTTATTAGGTACCTTAGAGCTAAACGCTAATACATTAGCGCTTGCCACCAAAACGAACGTTGCCACAATTAATTTATTTAGCATCATATTATTTATCGCCATAATAAAATTGATGAGAAGGTAAACGCTTGGTTTTCTCGCTTAAACCAAATAAGTGTTGCTGAGATTTTTCAATATCAGATGAGGTAATAAATAAATCACTTTGATTGATTTCTGGCGACATAAATAATACACGCGCACCTTTAGCTAACTTGACATGTAAAAAACCATTCTCATCTTTTTTCACTAACGAGTTGTCAGCTAACTTACCGTTAATATAGATGATTGGATCAGCGATATTTGGATCAATAACTAATGGCGTACCGACTAGACTTTTTAGCTCTACAAATTGTGTTTGTCCTTTAGATTTTTTAGCGGTAACCAAGAAAGCACCTTGCGTTCTTAATTGATGAAAAGCGATGTTTTCCCAATGTTTCGGTACTGCAGGAAGTACTCTGACTTTACCGCCCCAACTTTGTAATAACATGTCATGTACTGATGTCGCATAAGACAACGGACTTTCAATTACCGGTTGCGTTTTAACTTCTGCGTACATTGTTGTTGGTGATACATTTTTATGATTTATAAAAAAGTCTAAAAATTTATAAGCCTTTTCTCCATCGCCTAATGTTGCGTAAATAGAGCTGGCACCTGTTGCGGTATAACCTGTAACTTTCATCGCTTTTGCAGCTGTACTCTTAGGATCCATTGTTACATTTAACCAATGGTCTACCGACGTTCTGGCTAACTTAGCATCTTCTACGTTATCTACATTTAATTGAGCTAAAGGATAAATAGGCAATAAATGTGAATAATGACGATGAGGTTTATCAAAAGGTATATCTTTACCTATTCTTAAACCATTTTCATCTATCTGAAACGGAACAAGGTTAGCTAAAACCCGTTTCCATTCACTAGATAATGGGTCATTAATACCATTTTCTTCGTCAAGTTTAATTAGTGTTTCAAATGTCCAACGAAGCAGGCCTATAGTAAAGTTGATGTCTTGACCACGACCAGGCTTATATTCTGGCGACCAGCTATGTTTTATATGAATTGTGCCGTCTTTTGAAACCAGAGAATTGTCTTTTAAATAATTTAAGTAGCTGTTACCTGTTTTACGTAAGATAGGAAATAGTCCATCACGTAAACGTTCTTTATCACCTAAATATGTATAGTGCAGCCAATAATCATGTAATAGCCAAGCCAACATATCAGGCACTTTACCGTCATTAGTTGACACCATATCTTGTGGGAATAAAGCACCTACGGCAGCAGAATCTTTCCAATGTTTAGGAACATTTCCTGTTAAGTTGTCGTGATATTTATCGATATTATTAACTAATGATTCACCTAGCTCCATGCGGTTTGCTGTTAGGTGTGTCCAGTAAATTAGCTGAACATTTAAATCGCCCCATACCATTGGCCAAAAAGTATCGTTGTACCACGGGCCCATTAAATCAAGAATAGGACCATCACCACGACTAGCTGAAGCTAGCTTGTACATTTGTATCCAATAAAAAGCTTCTTTTTCAGGCTCACCAATTGTTAAAAAGCTTTGTGGGTAATAGTTGTGCCACCACGCTTGATGAGTTTTAAAGAACTCATTTTTTGCGAATAAATCACGAGCCGCCGCAAGGTTAGCTTTAACTTTTTCAAGACTATTTTTTTCAGGGAAACTATGATGAATACTGGCTGATAAAGCTTGCTTTCCAGACTCTTTGCCTGTTACCTCCCAACCAACTGTTGTTTCACCTCTGTGATTATATAAAGGTTGAAAACTAAAGTTCGTATTACCTTCTTTAGAAATGGTTGCTTTGGGTGGCATAGGCATTGGTGCATTTCGCATACGATCCCAACCTGCAGACTTAGGTCCTCTTCCTCTATCAAAAAAACCTTTTACCGGTGGGTATGGATCATCTGGATGCCAACTAATGGTAATAGATTCACCATTTTTAGCATCGGTTTCAAAATAGATAACATCTTCTTCACTATGGGTAATACCTTTAATGGCATATGAACCTAGGCTTGTTGTAATTTCACCGGTCAGTTCTGCATCATATAAGCCGAGTCTTAGGTCTACATTTTCAATATCACCTTTAGAGGTAAGATTAAAATGCCCTAGCGGCAATCTTCCTCGGTATATCCATAGCATTTCCTCACCTTTATGAGGTAAGCGATGGTCGTAATAATCGTGTCGGCCCGTATGGATAGAAATAACATTTTTGGCTTCAGTTTCAGCTTGATAGAACAAGAAACCGACATTTCCGTTACCTGTATAAGGTGCAACAGTCCATTTATTAGGGATACGATCCCAAATAAGATCTTGCTGAGATAGAAAAGATTTGTAATCTATATTTACATTTACTTTAGGTTCGACAATCTCGGTTAAAGTTGTATCGGCTAGCGTTACCTCTTCACTACTATTTGAGCAAGAAGCTAGGAAAGAAGCGCCAACTAATAGCACGACAGATTTTACGTGTGCTGGTTTAAGGCTTTTAAATCTATTTTTTATCGTTTGATAATTAACCAAGGTATTTCCCCTAATTTTCTAATGCCATTCACTTATTAAATTTTATATAAAGTAAAAAGGGAATGATTCTTTTTATAGCCATTAATATTATAGTACGCCGAACAATATTTCAAACAATGTTTAATATATAAAATGAAATAGTTAAAGGTTTATTAAACTCATCAGATTAGTCATTTAATAGTTAACTATAAATTATCTACATGGATTTAACTTTACTGAAATAAAAGCAAGGTATAAAAAAACGAGAATTAATAAACAGTCGGTTATTAATTCTCGTAAAGAGGAGCACTTGAGAGTTATTTAATAAACCTCAGCTCGGCTTAGTTAGGCTAGTTAGGCTTAGTTAAAATATCAAACCCTATAACAGCTTGGTTAGGTAGATTTTTAGGTAAAACTATCTCAAGCCCTCTTTCATTTCGGCTCCATTCAATTTTTTCGTTTGAACCTAGCAAAGATATTGATTGAATGCTTTTATCTAGCAGCCCACTTGTTTTTAAGGCTTTAATGTGAATATTCTGAGTAGGTGATGCAAGAACAAAAGCAAATAAACTATTACCTTTTTGAGTAAAGCGAATATCTTGCGCTGAGAACTCTTTTAAATTTTCGCCAGCACGCTTAGTCACTATTTTTAATGGACCTTCACCATAAATTTTCCAAGGTCGAGTGCCATATATACCTTCACCGTTAATTTTTATCCAATCACCAAATGCGGTTATATATGCGGCCTGCTCTTTAGGTAACGTACCATCGCCACGTAAAGCAACATTCATCATAACAACACCGTTCTTACTAATAGCATCAACGGCATTTCCTAAAAGTACAGGCACAGTCATTTTCGTGATTAAATTTTTACGATAAAACCAATTGCCAGATACGTCCGTTGCCCACATCCATGGTTCTGCCTGTATCTCACCAAACATACCGCGCTCAAGGTTGTAGGTAAAAGCAGACTTATTTGCTTTGGTGTCTTTAAATGACAATACCTTAGTTTGTTTGCCATTATTGGCTTGTAAGTCTTTATTGAGGAAATCAGTAAATAAACCTACTCCAGAAACATCACCAAATTTATCAGCAGGATATGGTGAATCATTGTTGAACATGTCAGGGTCATATTTTTCGATTAACTCCCAGCTTCGGTTGTACCAATGTTTGTTCCAAGATTCTTGAGAAGCAAACTCAGTAGGATGATAATCCATGGCAAAAAGTTCCCATTCTAATGTACCTGGCTTTTGATATTGTCGAGCCGCATTAAAAAAGCGTGGTGCCCAATATAAATGTGTTGATACACCAAATTTAAGTCCATGTTTAATCGTGGCGTCTTTCCATTCTTGAATGGTGTCTCGCTTAGGGCCCATATCGACAGAGTTCCAAGGATGAGATGAGTCATACATGTCGAAGTTGTCATGATGTGTTGCTACTGGCATCACAAAGCGAGCACCATTATCTTTAAAGAATTTAACTAAGCCATCTGGATCCCAATTTTCCGCTTTAAAATCTGGAATAAATTTTTCGTAACCAAATTCTGATGGATGCCCGTAACGTTTAGTATGCCACTCAGTTAATGTTGCTGTGGTTTGCATATCTCGTTTAGGATTTTTCGATGGTGTTATAAAGCCTTCAGTACCATACATTCTGCGACCATAATGCGAACCGTCATGAGGACGGTTTTCATCAATACTTGACGGCACTCCCCAGTGAGTCCAAATACCTATTTTTCCATCAACAAACCATTCGGGTACTTGATAGTGTTTGGCCATATCTTTCCAGTTGGCTTCAACTTTTGTGATGCTATCTTTTACATCTTCTACTTTTTTACTCGTTTCATTTGAAGCACAGCTTACTACACTAAAACAAAGGGATGTTGCGATAGCTAAGTAGGATGCTTTTACTCGTTTTTTACTATATCTCATCAGGACTCCATTGAGGTATTCCACTCTTTTCTAATTGTTTTTTATATCGGATAGCTAAGGGATAATCGGCCATTTTAATCTTAGGTAGATCTTCATTAACCATTAAAGGAAGTGTGGAGTCCCACCATTGTTCGTATGCTAGGCGTAAACTCTCCACTACTTTTGGATGTGTAGCTGCAAGGTTATTTTTTTCACCTCGGTCAAGATTCACATCGTACAATTCATTATTATTAACTAAGCGCCATTGCTCAGTTCTTACTGCATATTTACCGTATTTAGCCGCATCTCTTTGACCTTTTTTCCATCGACCTATATGAATAAATAGTTTGCGATCTTCCCACGCTGGATTCGCATTATTTAACAGAGGAAGTAATGAACGACCATCTAGTTTTTGCATAGTTTTAGGTAAGGTAGCGCCTGCTAATTCAGTTAATGTAGGATAAAGATCGATATGTGAAGTTAAATTATTAATATCTATATTTTTGTCGAGTACACCTTTCCATTGCCAATACATAGGAACATAAGTGCCGCCTTCATAAGCTGAATTTTTTCGCCCCTTTAACCCCGCATTATAAGGTATGATTTTTTTGCCATCTTTAACCATAGCCGGCATAGACATGCCGTTGTCAGTCATAAAAATAATTAAGGTGTTATCTAAAGCGCCCCACTCTTTTAACTTCAACATTAATCGCCCAACGTTATCATCAATGTTTTCAATCATTCCATAACGGCCAGCCGTTTTTTCATCATAGCCAGCCTTTAAAAAACGTTTTTTATATTCATCAGGCGCTATGTAAGGTGCGTGTGGTGCATTAAGAGAAACGTAAGCAAAGTATGGTGTTTTGGCGCTATGCTGTTTTTTTATCCACGACAAGGCAGAAGTAAAAAATAGGTCAGTACAAAAGCCTTCTGTTTGCACTATGGTTTCGTTATGCAGTAATACATTGTTAAAATATAAATTCTGTTTATTCGGCGGAAAGTCGCCTAAGTTGGTTTGGCCTATTCCACCAGCACCGTGCATAAGCACTTCGTCAAAACCTCTAGCTTGCGGTAAATATTCTTCGTCATCACCTAAGTGCCACTTTCCAAAGAGTCCGGTTTTATAACCCGCTGATTGTAAGTTTTGGGGCAAGGTATGAACATTAAGTGCCATACGCTCTCGTTGCAAAATGGTGTGTGTGACTCCCACTTTAAATGGCGATTTACCACTCATTAATGCCGCACGAGTTGGTGCACAGGTAGGACTCACTTGAAAATCATTAAAACGTATCGAGTTTTTAGCGAAGTTATCTATATTGGGTGTTTTTACTATTTCATTTCCTGTAAATGAAAAGTCACCTAAACCTTGATCATCCGTCATCACTAAAATAATGTTTGGCTTAGTGCCTGATAATGATTTTTCAGGTGACTTTGCATGCACATTAGAGAAAATGAATGAGAATAAAACAAAAACAACAAAATATTGCACTTTCACTATCTTATCTCCAAGCAGGTTAGTTTAATTTTACGGAAAAACGGTTATTCAATATCGTCTTAAATGTAGTGTTACTACACGCCACTAGATATTCCATATTTAAAACAACATTCTATATTCCAAACAAAAACAAATGCAAGACCTTTATTATTTTTGGTATTAAGAGCAGGTATAATTCAAAACCCTATATCAACAAAAAAATAAACCATTGAAAATAAGGTAGTTTATATGAATTTATGCGTTTATATTTTACCTGGGCAGATATTAGACACTAAATAAACACGATTTAGCTTAGACTGAAAAAAGTGTCGATATTTGATTTTTACATTTGACAAACGAGTGTACATTATATATAAAAAGACTTGAGAAAGGATTGACAATTAATTGTAATATCTTAAATAAAATCATATAAAATTTAAATTACAACTATAAAACAATAACTTAGGGGCGAGAAATGAACAAATTAAATAAAATTTTTACGGTATCAGCACTTGTATTAGCATTAAGTGCTTGTAATGATGATTCTGACAACCAACTTAATGTAGAAGGTGGGGTGTCTATATCAGGCGAAACAATTTCAGGCCAAACTCTAACGGCAACAGTTCTCGACGTTAATGGTGTTAATGAAGCTAATATCTCATATCAATGGTTATCAAATGGCGTTGCAATTACTGGAGCGACAGCTAGCAGTTACACAATTACTGACAACGAAGTAGACACGACTATAACGGTCGCTGCAAATTATACCGATAATGATAATTTTGTTGAAGCCATTACATCAGAAGCAACCAGTGTGGTTGAAGCCATTACTGTAAATACTGAAGGTACTGTTGCAATTACGGGCACTATTGAATCAGGCAAAGAGTTAACAGCAACAATCACAGATGATAATGGTTTATCACTTGCAGACGTTAGTTATGCGTGGCTTGCAGGTACAGATACTATCGGTACCGATGCTTCAACCGTTACCTTAACAAATGATGAAATTGGCAAAACAATTACTGTTACTGTTACTTATACCGATAACGACAACTTCGCTGAAAGCGTTACATCTGAAGCTACAACAGCTGTTGCACCTGTAGGGCCTGCACCTGCAGAATTTTCTGGTGATTTAACAGCGTCAGTGACTTCTAACACAACTTCTGCAACTACGGGTTCAGCAGTAGTTACAGATATTAATGATGGCGAGGATACCTTTCAAGCTGTAACCGACATAGCCACAACTTATGGTACTTTTAGCATCACAACGGCTGGTGGTTGGACATATACTTTAGATCAAGATAATGCCACCATTGCTGCTTTAACTAGTGATGACGATGATGTTGTTGATAGCATCACCCTAACTTCTTTTGATGGTACAACAACAACGCTTACAATAACGATTACCGGTGGCGAAGTTGTATTAAATAAAGTGGCAAAACTTGTAGATACAAGCGATGAAGCTTTAGGTCAATTAAGAGTAGCATTAGAAGATGCAGGATTACCTGCAGATGTTCCTACAGAAAGTGATGGTGATATTGCTGCAGTAGAATCAGGCAAAATGACATTTTCATTCAACGCTCAAGATATTGGCGATTCAAGCTACTTTTCTCTATACGGCATCAGAACTAACCTTGTGAGAGCGATGCTTGAATTTAGAATCAAAGAAGATGGAAAACTGTTTATTCGTGATGGTGGCGATGAAATTGAGCTTGAACAAACATATGTTGAGGGTGAATGGGTTGATGTCGCAATAACATGGGATACAACAGCAGCTACGGATAGTGTTGCACCTACGCTTACTTTAACAATTGATGGTACTCCAGTAACTTCAAAAGATGGCACTACAATTACAGGTGATAGTTTTGGGTCTTTTACTTCTGATGAAAGCACAGTTCGTTATGGTGTAACTAATTTTAAATATTTAGTAGGTACAAACCCGACAACAGAAACAGGCAACCTTTATATCGATGATATAAAAATTTATCATGATGTAGATGGCACAAGTGCTCCACTTGCGTTTGAACAAGACTTTGAATCATCAGAGCTTGGTGAAATTTCAGGAGCTCCATATCATGCTAATACAGCCCAGGCAACGGTAGTAGAATTAACAGAAAAGCCAGCAGCACAATAGTATAGAATACGATATATAATATCTCTAACTAGAGTATTATTTAACAAAATAGCGCTATTTTTATAGCGCTATTTTTTTATTTTTAAATTCATTATTTCAGTGAAACTTAGCCTGCATTCGAATTTATTGCTATATATCTTCTATTAAACACTTGTAATTTCAGGCCAACAAAGTAAGCCTTCTGATGCTTTTACAACAAGGAATCAATATAGTAGCTGAGGAAATAGCAATGGTGGAAATGCTTAAATATGATTGGGCAGTATAATGGTAGTGCTATACCACTAAACAATGGCAGATAAGATTTACTCAGGAGTTTATGTAGCTACTAAAATATAAAGCACCGCATAAACCACATAAGTACGTTATTTTATAATGAACTAAACAACTAACATACATCATTTTCTAGTATTGCGTTTTAAATGATAAACAACAAACAGCGAGCGTTTTTTATATTTTCTTCAAAAATGGCCACGTCAACACGCCTGTATCGTCAAGTCCTCTACCAGCGTAATCTGAACTGCCAGTACTAGAACCTTTTGGTTCTTTTCTGATGGAATTATTGGATATAGCACTATCACCTTGGCCATCTCAATCTGCGCTTAACTGGCTCAGACAAAGCGATAGCAATAATATTATTGATTTAATCATCTACGAGCTTTCCAAAAAGTTTACTTGAACACTCACTTTAGAACTCATGCTTTTAGTGATATTTTTTTAAACAGCACCGTAAGTAATAGTATAACTGTCTCCCAACTTTAACTTTGTTTAGAGCGTCTTTACATTAATTTTATTATCAACGTAACCTAATAACTTCCATTCAGTTGCTTTTAAACGAAATGGTTCATTTGAATAATGATATAAATTGGTTGTGATCACCGAAGTGCCATCAGCGCCTGTAATTAATGCTAAAGGATAGCTATTTTCATAAGGAGTGGCTTTAACGGTATAGTTTGCCAGATCTTTCGTACTATATTCTGCTGTTAAAACATCTCCAGATTTTTGAATAATATAATAAATATCTTTTACTTCTTTTTTCTTTGGTGTTATCCCTACATCAAATACCTTTTTAGTTAATTGGTACTTGTCTATTTTAGCTTTAACCTCATCAACATTAGCGCCAATCACGTAGTAATGACGAAACTGCATTGATTCACCAAAACTAATAGGATCTTTTGGCCGCTTGATCATCGAATAAACAAAATAATCTCTTAAATTCTTATCACCACCCACTCTGCCCCACTTGATCAAAGCATTTGAAGCTAATTCATTGTGAGTAAAAACTTGGCCTAGTGCAGGCCCACTACCATCTTTTGCTGCAGAAAACGCTGACCAACCTCCAGTATCTTTAACACGAATATTTTTCACAAACTTCCACTGCCCCGGTTTTGCAGAATAAGTATTATCAGAGTTTGAAACAAAAAAGTGACCTAACGTCGAGTTTCTAACGCCTCCCCAAGGAACGTTAAGATGGTTCATGGTGTCTTTACCAAAGTTATACATCATATTATCAACTTGAATTATCCCTTTTCCAATGTGCGTATATTTGGTGTAGTACATAACACTAGCGTCGTATAGAACCTCAGAATTATCATCAATATGCGCGTGCTGCCCCCAGTTAACAACGGTTAATGAGTTGTCAGCTTCGTTAAAATATTCAGCCATCATAGGCGAATAAAATGGTTGGTTTTGACCTTGAGAAGACTTTACATAAACACCGGCTTGATGGATGAAGTATTTAGCCTTTGGGGGATTATTAAGTTTTCCATCTACGGCGACCATTTGCCAAACTTCATCAACAAAAGGTCTTAGTGAAAGGTTTTTATTACCTTTACGGTTACTATCATGCTGTGGCGGAATTGCCTCACCAAAGGCGCTGGTTAATGAATATATCTGCCCACCTTTGCCAACTCTTAACACATAAGATTCATTAACATTACGGTTGTTATAAGCGGTTTCGCTGCTAAATACAGTCTGTTCTGGGTAGTCGATAAACGAAGCAAAGAATGATGAAGTGGGTTTAAATTCTTTTGTGTAACTTACATTTTTATCTAAGTTGGCTAACGTATTCGCCTGAAATACATCGGCTATCAAGTTATCTTGAGCAAAACTCACCAAATTAACGGATAAACCAGCTATTAATAAGAGTATTTTTTTAGACATAATTAAATTCCACATTATGATGATTCTTCAACATTTTTAATTATTTTATACTGTCACGTTAAAGTGAAAACAATTATCTTAACTTATGTTAGAAGAACAATATCAGATAACAAAAAGCGAACCTATTGAGGTTCGCTTTACTATTGAGAGATTATTTAACTGAAGTAATTAATACTCAGTAATTAAAGTGACTCATATCTATCACTTCTAACTACAAAGTTATTTTCGTCAATTAACATAAACACGTAAGCATCATTGTCTTTTGGCACTTCACCAGTAACAGTCATGTCTTTAGTGTTAATTTGTACCGGTACTTTTTTATAAGTAACAACTAACTTGCCACGCTTTTCAACTTTGTCGCTACCTTTAGTTTTCGCTATTTCTACTAATAAGTAAGCTTCTCTTAACTTAGTTTTACCTTCAGCTAATTTAATTTGAGCAACACGGTTTTTCTTATTAAACGTGTTTGAAGCAACAACAGGTACTGATTTTCTAGTGTCTGGGTTACCACTATGCTTAGGGTTCAAGTTAGGAAAAATAGCGTTATGCTCAGTTAATTGCTTATCTAAATTTGCTGCTAACTGTTTTACCACTTTCGCGTATGCAGGTTGTTTTGCTAAGTCATTTTTCTCTCCAATATCATTACGCTTACCATCTTTATATAAACGATATAATGAATAGCTATTATCAATGTGATGTAAGGTTAGTTTGTAGTCACCTTCTCGAATAGCACTTTGCATTGCATCATCGTCATTATGCGGAAAATGCCAAAACAGGTTCTGTCTTACTTCGCCATTATCATAAGTTGCCTTTTGGCTTTCATCTTCTAGCACTGGCGTTAAATTAAGACCACTCAGTTTTTCTTTATTGATTTTCGCTATTTTTGAATCAGTTAACGCTAAAATTGTTGGGTAATAATCAAGCTGATTGACTATGCCGTGATGAATAACATTGTTCTCAACTACAGGACCCGTTACAACCATAGGAACTCGAATACCACCTTCTTCAGTATGTTTTTTACCTCTATCTAACGGGAAGTTATCGGTAATTATTTCAGTACCTTTTCTTTCTGCTCCACCATTATCTGATGAGAAGAAGATGTAAGTTGTTTCAATTAATTTTTTACCTGGATTACGTGGGTCATCAGTTTTCTCAAGTAATGAAACTAAACGACCTAAGCTCCAGTCAACTGTAGTCACCATAGCACCGTAATATGGGTTGGTTTGACCTTCAGTTGTTACAGGATCTGCAGTTGTAGGAAACGGAATATTTAACTTGTCTGTGTAATATTCAAGTAACGCTTTGTTCTTAGTAATAATAGGTACGTGTACCATCCAATGGGCTAAATAAAGGAAAAAAGGTTCTGCTTTATTTTTTTGCACAAAGCTAAGGGCATTTTCTGTTACTTCGTCAAGTGGGTAAGAAATACCTTCTGGATTTTTTTTGCTGTACGGAGGGTACTTTTCTTTGCTTAACGGAAAGCTTTTACTATCAAATTCTTTATGACGTTGTTTAGAATTTTTGTGTACGCCACGTTTATCGTATGAAAAATCAAAGCCTGTTGCTAATGGGGCATTATCTTTATAGCTACCTAAATGCCATTTACCAACATGCCCTGTTTTATAACCATTATCTCTTAATGCTTCGGCTAACGTTAAGGTTTCAGCTGGCATATGATCATTATAATAAGGAGATACAAGTTTATTACGTTTACTTTCGGTTTTAGGAATACCTGCCCCTAAAACATGTGTGAAGTTTGTTTTTACTGGGTGTTGGCCTGACAGCAAGCCGCCTCTCGATGGCGCACAAGTTGGGGCTGAAGAATAGGCTTGAGAAAAGTTCATGCCTTTTTTTGCTAGCGCCAACATATTGGGAGTTTCCCAAGGCGTTGGCTCATCAACATCGTTTAGCTGAGTGTCTTGCCAACCTAAATCATCAACATAAAATACAATAATGTTAGGCTTTTCAATTTTGCTAACTTTATCGCTAGCTTGTATGCTAGAGCTCATAAGTACAACGGAGATAGCCCCTAAAAATTTGTACATAAAACATCCTCAATTATAATTATAAATTTTTCGTAAAAATGATAAGGCGACTACTTTTGTTAATACAAATAACCGTTTCATATTTGATTCATCATTCTATATTGAAAACAACAAAAACCACAAGAAAAATATTGTTTATTATTTAAAACGAAAGAAAATATATTTAATGAACTTCAATCAAGCTGCAGTTTTTGCTGTAACACTTTTATCAATGGAAGTAATAAAAAATGCCGCATTCTAAAAAGAGTACGGCATTTTAATGTGACTTCTTATGTAAAAATACTTTCTAGCTTTTACAAAATAATAGACTTACTTCACTTCATAAATATCGCTACTTACGAAGAAGTTATTTTCGTCAATAAGTACAAACGCATAAGCTTCATAACCTTCAGGTATTTGAGCTGAAACCTTCATAGCATTGCTGCTGATCTCTACAGGTAGCTTAATGTAAGTGGTATGTTTATTACTTTTATCTTTCTTACCTGCTTTAGACTTCTTCTTACTTTTCTTTTTCTTAGTACTTTCACTCGGTAACTGTACCAGTACGTAAGCCTCTTTTAGTTTTGACTTACCTGATTTTAACGTTATTTCAGCTAAGCGTTGTGACTTACTAAACGTGCTTGAATCAATTGCTGGTACTTTTGTTCTAGTAGCAGGATTACCTTTATAATCGGGATTAAGGTTTGGATAAAGCGCGTTATTCTCTGTTAATAATCTCTCTAAATTAGTTGATAACTCTTTAACAACACTGGTATATTCAGGTAATTTAGCTAAATCATTTTTCTCTTCAATATCAAATCTTTTACCATCTTTATACAATCGATATAACGAGTAACTGTTGTCGATGTAATTTTTATGAAGTTTAAAGTCACCTTCACGAATAGCGCTTTTTTGAGAATCTTCCCCATGTGGGAAATGCCAGAACAAGTTCTTTCTTACTTCGCCATTATCGTAGGTAGCTTCTTTACTTTCTCCTGTAAACACAGGAGTTAAATTAAGTCCGCTAAGTTTTGCTTTGTATTCTTTATCAATTTTAGAGTCAGTTAACGCCAAAATCGTTGGGTAATAATCAAGCTGATTAACCATGCCATTATGAATAACATTACGCTTAACACCAGGGCCTGAAACTACCATAGGAACTCGTGTACCCCCTTCTTCAACATGAGATTTACCTTCGTCTAACGGGAAGTTATCGGTGATAATTTCAGTACCTTTAAGTTCAGCACCACCATTATCAGATGAGAAGAAGATATAAGTCGTCTCAATAAGTTTTTTACCTGGGTTACGTGGGTCATCAGTTTTTTCAAGTAATGACATTAGGCGACCTAAGCTCCAGTCTACCGTAGTGATCATAGAACCATAGAAAGGGTTGGTATGACCTGGCGTTGTTATTGGATCTGAATTCGTAGGAAAAGGAATGCCTAACTTATCGGTGTAGTGTTCAAGTAATGCTCTGTTTTTAGTAATAATTGGTACATGTACCATCCAATGTGCTAAATAAAGAAAAAATGGTTCGGCTTTATTTTTTTGTACAAAGCTCAGGGCATTTTCAGTTACTTCATCAAGCGGATAAGAAATACCATCAGGGTTTTTCTTACTGAATGGCGCATACTTTTCTTTACTTAACGGGTAGGTTCTATCATCAAAATATTTTGATCTATCGTCTGAGTTTCTGTGCGCGCCTCTGCCATCATAAGAGAAGTCGAAACCATTGGCTAACGGAGCATTACTTTTACGTTTGCCTAAATGCCATTTACCCACATGACCCGTTTTATAACCATTTTCTTGCAATGCTTCAGCTAATGTTAAAACGTCTTGTGAAAGATGCTCATAATAAAATGGTGAAACTAATGGCGGCACTTTCTTCTTGGAATTTGGAATATTGCCACCACTAACATGGGTAAAGTTAGTTTTTGCAGGATGCTGACCTGATAACAAACCGCCTCTTGATGGAGAGCAGCTAGGTGCTGGAGAATAGGCTTGAGTGAAGTTCATACCCTTTTGGGCCAACTCCAACATATTTGGAGTTTCCCAAGGCGTTGGTTCGTCGAGATGATTTAATTCGGTCGTTCGTAAACCTAAATCATCAACATAAAAAATAATAACATTAGGCTTATCAATACTGCCCACACTGCCAACTTTATCACTAGCTTGTATGCTAGAGCTCATAAGTACAACGGAGAGAACTCCTAAAAATTTGTACATAAAACATCCCCAATTATAATAAATTCTTTTAAATGATAAAAATCACTACTGCTTTTAGTCAGTAAAGCGGTTAGTAATTATCTACTTCACCATAAATAAATGATGATTGAGTATTGTTGCTAAGAGGTCACCTAAAAGACGAAATCTAGTTCTTACACACCAATAATCATTTTATATTTGATACATCATTCTATATTGAAAACACTGGTAGCCACAAGAAAAATATCGCCTTACCAGTACAACTATAAATAAAAACACTAGGCAACTGTTTTAATTCAATTTATTGTAAATTACATTACAAAGGGGGTTCATAAAAATAATAACAACGTTTTATTTTATGGTTAAAACTCTGCTTTTAAATGTTATTTCTGAGCTATAAAAATGAAATGCCGCATTCTTAAAAGAGTGCGGCACTATAAATTAGCTATGAGCTAATAAGACTAAGGTTAATCCCCAAAGCCTACTTTAGGATAACTTTGCTTATTTTACTTCATAAATATCGCTACTGACGAAGAAGTTATTCTCGTCAATTAAAACAAACGCATAAGCATCAAAGCCTTTTGGAACTTGTCCTGTAACTTTCAAAGTTTTGTTGTTAATTTCTACAGGGAACTTTTCATAAGAAATCCCCTTACTGCTCTTGTCTTTTTTACCCGCTTTACTAGGTTTAGCTTTCTTTTTACTCTTCTTTTTCTTGCTCTGTTCACTAGAAACTTGTACCAATAAATAAACTTCTTTAAGTTTAGATTTCCCTGGTTTTAAGGTTATTTCAGCTACACGCTGTGCCTGATCAAATGCGTTATCTGCAATTTCAGGAACGCGAGTTCGAGACGCAGGATTACCTTTATGCTCAGGGTTTAAGCTAGGATAAAAAGCATTATTTTCTGTTAATAAAGTTTCTAAATGTGTAGATAACGTTTTCACAACCTTGGCGTATTCAGGTAACTTTGCTAAGTCATTTTTTTCTTCAATATCAAAGCGTTTACCGTCTTTATATAATCTAAATAACGAATAGCTGTTGTCGATGTAATGCTTATGGAGTTTAAAATCGCCTTCACGGATAGCACTACGCATCGAGGTATCTAAATGATGTGGGAAGTGCCAAAACAGGCTTTTTCTTACTTCACCATTATCGTAGGTCGCTTGTTTGCTCTCACCTTTAAATACTGCCGATAAGTTAAGACCACTTAGTTTTTCTTTATCTTGCTTGGCAATTTTTGAATCAGTTAAGGCTAAAATAGTTGGGTAATAATCTAGTTGGTTAACCATTCCGCCATAGTTAGCACCACGAACTACGTTAGGACCTGTGACTACCATAGGAATTCTAACGCCGCCCTCCTCTACATGACCTTTACTTTCATTTAAAGGTGCATTGTCTGTTACAACTTCTTTGCCTTTCTTAACGGCTCCACCATTGTCTGATGAGAAGAAAATATAAGTCGTGTCTATTAATTTTTTACCTGGATTACGTGGATCATCTGTTTGTTCAAGTAACGAAACTAAACGCCCTAAACTCCAATCGATAGTGGTTACCATAGCGCCATAGTAAGGGTTAGTTTGACCTCGCGTTGTTATAGCTGCTGGAGTTTTAGGAAAAGGCATTCCTAACTTGTCGGTGTAATGTTCAAGCAAGGCTTTATTTTTAGTAATGATTGGGGCGTGTACCATCCAATGCGCTAAATAAAGGAAAAATGGTTCTGCTTTATTTTCGCTTACAAAGTTAAGGGCATTTTCTGTTACATCATCCAATGGATATGAAATACCTTGAGGGTTTTTCTCACTAAAGGGCGCATACTTTTCTTTACTTAACGGATAGGTTTTATCATCAAAATCTTTTGATCTATCTTTCGAATTTCGGTGTGCTCCTCGACCATCAAATGAAAAGTCAAAACCATTCATTGAAGGTGAATCACTCTTGCGTTTGCCTAAATGCCACTTACCTATATGTCCCGTTTTATAACCATTGTCTTTTAGTGCTTCCGCCAAAGTAAGTGCTTCTGGTGCAAGGTGATGATTATAGAAAGGTTCGATTAATTGGCTACGTTGGTTAGTCGGCTTAGGAATAGCGCCACCAGTAACATGAGTTAAATTAGTTTTAGCTGGATGTTGACCTGAAAGTAATCCGCCTCTTGAAGGCGCACAGGTTGGTGCCGGAGAATAAGCATCGGTGAAATTCATACCACGCTTAGCCAATGCTAAAATGTTAGGTGTTTCCCAAGGTGTTGGTTCATCAAGGTCATTTAATTGCGAGTCTTGCCAACCTAAATCATCAACATAAAAAACAATCACATTCGGCTTTTCAATAGTGTTTGCTGCGCTAACCGCTTGCACACTGCCATTAATTAATAATGCGGCCACAAGGCCCATAACTTTGTACATGTGTAATCTACCTATAAAAATGAACAGTTATATCCATTGTTTAATAATAAAAAAACTCTATAGGAGACATCTCTATAGAGCTTTTTGTTTTGTTAACTAAGCCATGTTATTTAACTGAAAGAGCTTATTTAACTGCAATAGCTTTAGGCGCAAACACCTTAGTTTCTTTAAGGAAGCCCGCTCTTGGGTAGCTAATTAAGTAATTATTCTCATCAACTAAGTTGAAAACATAATGAGTTGTGCCTTTTGGCAATTCTACAGAAACTAAGTTTGTACCTACTTCCATAGTCGCTGGAACCCAAATTTCGCCACGCTTACCGCCATTGGTCGTGTATATAAGCTCAGCACTTACAACCTTAGCGCCATTATCTTTATATTTTAACCAAACCTTATTTCCATCAACACCGTGCTCAATAGTTGTTGGTACTTCACTTTGATGAGGTAAACGAGCTTTTGAATCTGGATTTAAGAAAGGAAATCTAGCATTTAACTTAGTTAATTCCTGTTCTAAACGTTGATTCATTACTTGTGCTTTTTTAGGCATTTTAGACGCTAAGTTTTTAGACTCTTCGATATCTACACGTTCAGTGCCATTTTTATAAAGTTGGTATAACTCTAAATTTGCTTTCTCTTCAGTCGACACATACTGACGTACAAGCTTGAAGTCGCCTACACGTAAAGTAGATTGCATAGCACTGTTCGGGAAATGCCACATCATGGTATCTCTTGGCTTATGAGTCCAAGGGTCGATAACTAAGTTAGCATCGGTAGGATCTTCTTTAAGCAGTGTAGATAAATCAGCACCATCTAATATTTGATCTTTTTGTTTATGTCCGCCTGCCCAGCTTAATATTGTTGGGTATAAATCAACGCCATTAACCACGACATTAGATTCTAATTTAGGAGCAATATCAGGACCCGTTACGATAAATGGTACTCTTACACCGCCTTCTTTAGCGTTGATTTTACCTTTATCTAACGGGTAGTTATCGGTAATGATTTCTTTAGTATGTTTTTCCATACCACCGTTATCAGAGGTAAATACAACGTAAGTGTTTTCAATTAGTTTATGACCAGGCCATCTTGGATCATCTGTTTGCTCAAGATACTTTATTAATAAACCAGTGTAGTAATCTATCATTTCTACCATAGCGGCATAATAGGCATTCTTCTGGCCTTGTTCAGTCCATAAATCACTCTTTCTAGGGTATTCAACACCTAGTTTTTCATAGTATTTACGTAATAGAACTTCACTTCTTGTTTGAATTGGTGTGTGTACTAAACGTGAAGAATAGAAAAGAAAGAACGGGCTATCTTTAGATTGCGCCATAAAATCAAGACCGTCTTGCGTGATGTCATCAAACGGAAAGCCTTTTTCATCTAAGTAATAAGGTTCTGATTTATCTGTTGTTGAAAAACCTTTTGTACGGTCTTTCATTTTTCTATGAGCACCAAAACCATGTTTTGAAAAATCAAAACCTTGTGCTGTTGGTAAAGGAATATCGTTACCCGCAACACCTACATGCCATTTACCTGTATGACCTGTTTTATAACCATTTAACTTAAGAGATTCAGCAATAGTAATTTCAGAGTCTTCTAAATGTCCGGCCTGCCAAGGGCTGATCAAAGATGAGCTTTGATTAAATGGCATGGGTGGATGCCCGCCTCTTACGCTCGTTCTTTCGACACGAACAGGATGCTTACCCGATAAAATAGCGCCACGAGAAGGAGAACAGGTTGTTGCTGGTGAATAGGCTTGCCAAAAAAGCACACCTTTATCGGCTAACTTGTCTATGTTTGGTGTTTCATGCGCATTCGGCTCGTCAATATCGTAACGTTTAACATCTTGCCAACCTAAGTCATCAGTAAGTATTAATAATACATTGGGTTTTTCTGGTCGCTCATCACTCGGTGCCGCTGATGATGCTGTTGCAACAGGTAAGTTAAGCGCTAAAACAGACGCGACACATAGCATTTTAAACGCAGGTTTAAAATGAAAAACTTGACGAAGATGAGTGCTTATTTTCATATGATTTGGTGCTCTATTACTTGATAATCCATTATTCGATAATTTAATTTTGTTCATAATTTTTTCCTATTATTCAGCTAAATACTTCTAGTGCTGTTTGTTCTTTTTATTCTTTTTAGCTTTTCTTTTAGCGATATATGTTTGAAATGGTTTATCACCGCGGTACTCTTTAACTAACGATGCATTTTTGTTACGTAAACTATCAGCAATAGCAGCATTACTAGGCTCTGCTATTACGTTATTAATTTCTTGAGGGTCATTCTCTAAATCAAATAACTCTTCATAAATAGGTTGTTCGCCATTAATAGAAGCAACGCTCATGTCTGCATACAATTGATCTTTTTTCTTATCAAAATAGCGCACATATTTCCATTTATGAGTACGCACACCTTCCATACGAGGATAGTTTTGCACTGTCATCATGTTTTCTAAGAAAATTTCTTGACGCCATTCAACATCACTACCTTCTTCCATAAGAGGTTTTAAACTATGTCCCTGCATTGCTTCAGGAATAGGTGTATCCGTTAAATCTAATAGTGTTGGTGCAAGATCAAGAAGCGCTACCAGCTCATCGCTTTTATCGGCTTTTTGTTTTTTAAGTCTTGGATCATAAACCACTAAAGGAACACGCACTGATGGGTCGTATAAATGTACTTTGCCACCTAAACCAAATTCACCATGCATTAAACCGTGATCTGAAGTAAATACAATAATAGTATCGTCAGCAACACCTTGCTCTTCAAGATGGTCAACAAGCTTTCCAACTAACTTATCAATACCTGAAATTGTTTGCATTTCTCTGATAATGCGCTCTTTTAATGTTCTAGGTGTTTTAACGTAGCTGTAGCCATTAATGTATTCACCGTTATACACGTTAGCAGGTATTTTAGGTGTTTTAATGTCTTTACTTGCTACATAAGTTTCAGGAATAGTAACGTCACCTAACTGATCTCTATAGGTGGTTTTATAAAGGTCTAAGTCTGTATCACGCAACTTCATAGTGCCTGTACTGTTAGCGTGAGGTACATTAAAGTTAATCATTAAAGCAAAAGGTTGGTCTTTAGGACGACTGTCTAAAAAGCTATAGCCCGCTTTAAAGGCTTCATTAGGCTCCATGAAGTTATCTAAGCCTTCTTCCATAATCTCTACTTGCGTATCAGCGTCAGCATTTTTAAAAATAGCATGCTTCTTTTTATCTTTTGGATAAAAACCTAAATGGCCATGGCTGGCATACCAATAGTCAAAACTTTTATCCATAACACCACTGTTATAACCTATTTCGCCAGCTTCGTTTTTGCCAACAGGTGTATGGTTTTTACCTATCCAGCCAACAAAATAGCCATTATCTTTTAATAACATAGGATAAGTTTGAGACCAAGCCTCTTCAGTCATACTGCTGTTAGAGTTAAAGTTAATGCCGTGTTTTCTTTCGTAAAGCCCAGTTAACAAGCTGGTTCTGCTTGGAGTACAAACAGCACTAGTGGCAAAACTTTTATTAAATACCGTGCCCTCAGCAGCTAATTTATCAATGTGAGGTGTTTTAATAATAGGATTACCTTCATATCCAGTAACGCCTGTTTGCATATCGTCAGCTAAAATAACAATAACGTTTGGACGACGCGTTTCTTTTGTAAAACTCTTAACAGGTGTTAGCTCGTTTTTAGCCTCATTAGCACTCATATTGGCTCCGCTACACCCTGTTATTCCGAGTGCTAGCGTAATACCTAAATAAATTAATGTATTAACTTTCATTGATTTTTCTCTCACAATGTTATGCTCAACTGTTACCTTTATTTTTAATCTTAGCCTTAAATGAGTCTGGCTTGTAACGGGTTGATTTATTTTCTTAATTTAGTGACTTATAGATTACAGTCACAACAACAATAGCCAAATATTCTCTTAATAAAACAGCTTATATGGTTACCAACGTTTTTTAAATTATGGGACATTAACCTTTGTATTATCTGTTGTGTCCCATATCTCTTAGTTAAAATAATATCTAAAGCTTACAGCGTTTCGTATCTATCGCTTCTTACTAAGTAGTTGTTTTCATCGATTAATATGAAAGCGTATGCATCATGCTCTTTTGGCACTTCGCCAGTTACGGTCATATCTGCAAAGTTTATTTGTACTGGTATTTTTTTATAAGTAACTACAAGTTTTCCGCGTTTTTCACGTTTATCGCTACCTTTGGTTTTTGCTATTTCTACCAATAAATACGCTTCTCTTAACTTAGTTTTACCTTCAGCTAGGCTAATTTTAGCTACACGATTTTTCTTATTAAACGTGTTCGAAGTAACAACAGGTACTGATGTTCTTGTTGCTGAGTTACTTGTATTCTCAGGATTTAACTTAGGGAATATGGCATTATTTTCTGCTAATAATTGCTCTAAGTTTTGCGATAGCGCTTTAACTACTTCGGCATATTCATGTACATTAACTAAATTGTTTTTTTCTTCAATATCAAAACGTTTACCGTCTTTGTACAAGCGATATAATGAATAGCTATTATCAATGTAATGCTTGGTCAGCTTGTAGTCGCCTTCACGAATAGCACCTTGCATTGTCCCGTCGCTGTTATGTGGAAAATGCCAAAATAGGTTCTTTCTCACTGCACCATTATCATAAGTCGCTAATTTGCCTTCATCTTGAAGCACTGGCGATAAGTTTAGGCCGCTAAGTTTATCTTTTTCAGCTTGCGCTATGGTTGATTCTGTTAGCGCTAAAATAGTTGGGTAATAATCAAGTTGGTTCACTATACCGTGATGAGTCACATTTTTTTCAACGGTTGGGCCCATAACAACCATAGGTACTCTGATACCGCCTTCTTCAGTATGCTTTTTACCTTGATCTAATGGGAAGTTATCTGTGATCAGTTCAGGACCTGAACGCTCTGCTCCACCGTTATCTGACGAGAAGAAGATGTAAGTTGTTTCAATTAACTTTTTACCTGGGTTACGTGGGTCATCTGTTTGCTCAAGTAATGAAACTAAACGACCTAAACTCCAATCAACCGTTGTTACCATAGCACCGTAATACGGGTTAGTTTGACCTGCCGTAGTTACTGGATCTGGGTTGGTAGGAAATGGAATACCTAACTTGTCTGTGTAGTATTCAAGTAACGCTTTGTTCTTTGTAATAATAGGTGTGTGAACCATCCAATGAGCTAAATAAAGGAAAAAAGGTTTATCCTTACTTTCTTTTACAAAATTAAGCGCATTTTCTGTTACTAAATCTAGCGGGTAAGCAATTCCATCTGGATTTTTAGCACTAAATGGCGGGTACTTTTCTTGGCTTAGAGGAAATTGTTCATTATCAAAGTCATTATGACGTTGTTTGCTACCTGAGTGAGCGCCTCTTTTATCAAATGAGAAATCAAAACCTGCCGCTGAAGGAGCATTACTTTTGTAATCACCTAAATGCCATTTTCCTACATGCCCTGTTTTATAGCCATTAGCTTTTAATGCTTCGGCTAATGTAAGGGTTTCATCCGAAAGATGGTCATTAAAATACGGTTCAATTAACTTGCTGCGTTTGTTTAAAGGCGCTGGAATGTCTGCACCAGCAACATGTGTAAGATTAGTTTTTGCCGGATGTTGACCCGACAATAAACCGCCTCTTGATGGCGCACACGTTGGTGCTGAAGAATAAGCTTGAGTAAAATTCATGCCTTTATTTGCTAACGCCAACATATTAGGCGTTTCCCATGGTGTTGGCTCATCAATATCGTTTAATTGACTATCTTGCCAACCTAAATCATCTACATAAAAAACAATAATATTTGGTTTTATTATCGGAGCTGCTTTATCACTTGTAGCAACTTCATTTGGTGCTTGAGCACTACATCCCATCAGTACTACTGAGATAATTCCTAAAAATTTATACATAAATCCCCCTCTTCTAACTCTGGCTCTAAAAGCGTCTAAATGACGTTAATTGGCTGATCTTGGAAATTTACTTTCCGTTTATTATTTTGATCAGCAAATACTTAACTATATAACTGTATAAAAAGCTTATTTAAAATATCTATTTATTGCGTGAAACAGACCAGCCTTGTGCTTTAATCGTTTCTAATTGCTTTAACATTTCATTAGCTTTTTCAGGATGTTTATCGATTAAATTATGATGTTGTTCTTTATCATTTTTCATATCGAATAGTTGTCCTTTGGCATAATCATCACTTTCATAACCATGCTTTTCTAACCAAACCGGATAGTTAAATTTAGCTAAACCTCTGGTTGGAATACCATTACCTGTTTCATGAGCAATTAAAGTCCAATCACCACTTCTAATCGCGTATTTATCTTCAAACGTATTATGAACAAGTGATTGGCGGCTACTTTCATTTGATTTGGCTGTCCAAAGTGGCAACTGGTTAAATGAGTCTTCAGCTGTACCTTCAGATAATTCAAAGCCAACTACATTAGCTAGTGTCGCCATAATATCTACTTGCGAAATAAGCTCGTCGGTTTTTGTATTAGCAGGAACATTCTCAGGCCAACGCACAATCATAGGAACTCGATGTCCGCCTTCGTATAAGTCACGTTTTAAACCTCGGTATGGAGAAGATGACCAATGATCAAATTTTCTATCTCGTAGATAAGCTGTATTCTCTGGGCCGTTATCAGAACTAAAAATCACAAGGGTATTATCTTCAATACCTGCGTCTTTTAAGGCCTGTAATAATTGACCAATCGAGTCATCAGTTTCTACAACTAAATCGCCATAAGCGCCAGCTTCAGAGGTATTATCAAATTCATCGTTTGGAATAATAGGTGAATGAGGCGACGGGTATGCAAAGTATAAGAAGAAAGGCTTCTCGTCTTTTGCATGTTTGTTGATGTACTCAATACCTTTTTTAGTAGTGGTAGGAATATTTTCATATGGATTCCAACCTGTGATCATAGGACCATCTCTGAACCCAGCACCACCTTCTTTAATTTTCCACAGTTTTTTATCAACCATGGTATCGGGTATTTGAGTTACTTTATCATTTTCGATCCAAACGTAAGGAGGAAAGTTAATAACCGTGTCACCAAAATAATAGTCAAAACCATGAGCTAAAGGCCCACCAGGTATGCTCTTATTCCAGTCAAAATCATCGTATGAAACACCACGCTTAGGATGCCCTTCTTTTCTAATAGCATTCCAGTCCCAACCTAAATGCCATTTACCAATAGCAGCAGTGTTGTAACCTTTTTCTTGTAGCATTTCAGGTAACGTAATCCGTTCTGGCGAGAACGCTGAAGGACCAAAAGACTTTACGATATTATGAAATTTTCGAAAGTGGTAACGGCCTGTCAGCATTGCATAACGCGATGGAGAACAGATAGCCGAAGAAGAATGAGCATCGGTAAAACTCATTCCTTGTGCAGCTAAGTTATCAAGGTTAGGCGTAGGAATTTTAGAATCTTGACTAAAACTGCCTAAATCGCCCATGCCCAAATCATCGGCATATAATATGACGATGTTTGGTTTTTTAGGCTCAGACTTCTCCTCAACAGCTAACTCGCTTAATGAACATGAAGACACGCTCATTAATATAAGTAGCTGCATCGTTGAGAATAGTAATGTTTTTTTCATACTAATAACTACTCAACAATAGGCGTTAAATGTATGGCATTAAGATTAATACCACCACCAACAACTTTGCCCTTAGGAGTAACCGTTATTGATTGTTTACCTTTTTTAAGGTTTACAACGCCAACTTCATCAGTGCGGTAACGGTATAATGTTTTGCCTTTACCTTGACGCAGAGAGTTCTTACGCTCACCGGTATCAAGGGCTTGTAGCATTAATTCTTCACCATTGAATGAGAATACCCACTCACTAAAATCTACAACGTCATCAGCGGAATATTCTACTTCAAAGAAGTAATCGCCATCAGCGGCAACATCGACTTGCCATTCGCCTTTGCCACCATCTTTCCAGTTCAGAAGGTTGTCTGCATAATGCCAATCACCAAACTTTTGCATCCAACGAATCTCTTTGTTTGTACAACCCGTACAACTTGCGAAAACTGAGTTAAGTGTGGTTTTAATACTTGGGTCAATACCAATAGTTTTATCAACTTCTGGCTCGCCATTTAATTCAACAACAATGACCGGAACTAAAACATCTGGTTTTTCCATTGCTACGGTAAAGCTAGTCCAGCCGTTAGCTTGCTTAGCAAAGCCAACTTCGCCTTGATCGCCATCCATTAAATCTTCAATAAAACCAGGCGCTTCAGAATTTAATAACCGAGCTGAAGTTATATCGTTTTTAAGTCCTGATAAATGTATTTCATTGTTTTCAGGCCAATCAAATACATGTAAATAAAGTTTGTTACCTTTAACGGTAATATCACCCCATGATTGCGCTCTTCCCCACGGAGAGCCTTTAGCGCCATAAATAGTTTCGCCACTGTGGGCTAACCATTCACCTGCTCGGCGTAAACCTTTAGCGGCCATATCTGGTACTTTACCTTCACCATTAGGACCAATGTTAAGCATGTAGTTACCACCACGACCTACTGTCGAAATTAAGCGATGTAAGATTTCAGTACCTGATTTCCAGTTTTTGTCGTACCAAGCATCGCCCCAACTGTTATTGGTTGTATCAATAGTTTCCCAAAGACCAGGATGATTAACTTGTGAAAGGCTGTGATCACCTAAAGTAGAAAAGTCACCAACGCCATTTCCGATTCGGCTATTGATCATTGCCTTAGGTTGTAAGCTACGCGTTAAATCGACTAACTTTTGAGATTGTGCTTTAGTCATATCGCCAGGCGTATCAAACCAAACGGTTCTGATAGGACCGTATTCTGTTAATAATTCAGTTACTTGAGGAATAACTTTACGTTCGAAGTATTCAGTAAAGTCACCTTCTTGTTTTTCAGACGACCAAGGAATACTTGCGCTACCTTGCTCATACCAATCTTGCATTTGTGAATAATAAAAGCCTAAGCCGATACCCGCTTCTTTACATGCTTCTGCTAATTCTTTTAATGGGTCACGTTTAAACGGGCTTGCATCTTCAATATCGTAAGTGCTGCTTTTAGAGTTATACATAGCAAAACCTTCATGATGCTTTGCTGTGATAACTATGTTCTTCATACCCGCATCAACCGCTAATTGCACAATAGCTTTTGCATCAAATGCCGTTGGATTAAACTCTTTCGCTAATTCTTTATATTCTTCTTTAGGAATACCCGCTACACGACCAGACATTAACCATTCAGAAATACCGTAATAAGTTTTACCTTTCCATTCGCCTGCAGGAATTGAGAACAAGCCCCAATGAATAAACATCGAGTATTTGTCTTGGGCAAACCAGTCACCCCGGTCGGCATTAGCGTGTTTAGCGTTATCTAAACCACTATCTCCCCATAACTCATCCATTGATTGGTTCTTTTCAGCACTTTTTTCAACATCTTCTTGTGCATATACAGGTGCAGCTAAAACGCTTGAAAGTATTAATGCGCTTGCTAAAGAGGCTGCTATTTTGTTTCTATATAATTTCATGAGTATTCCTATTCTTACTTAATTGTTATTGGTTGCTTCTTAAGTAACTCTGCCCCATTTAACAAGACTAAAATGAAGCGTTACGTTTAAACTTTATATTTGAAACAACCGATTTAATTTTAATGATTTATTATCTTTGTTTAGAAATTGTTGATGCTTTCGGCGCTGCCGGTAATGTTTCATTCCACTCGAGCGCCAAGCTTTTTAACTTGTCAGTGATAGCGGGATATTGGCTAGCAACATTCATTGATTCAGCTCTGTCTCTCATCACGTTGTATAATTCAACACGGTTTTTATCTTGGTAAAAGAATAACTTCCAAGGGCCTTCACGCACGGCAAGCATAGGTTTTCTGCCTGACTTTTTGCCGTATCGCCATTGCCAAAACATAGGTTTTTCACGTGTTAACGTTCCGCCTTCCAATAATTCAAGAATACTTTCACCATCAGATTGATAATTTTTTGGTAGTTTAGCGCCAGCAACATCAGCAAATGTGGGTAATAAATCTACCGCAGTAACTACAGATTCAGTATCTACTCGGCCTTCTGGTACTTTTCCAGGCCAGCGCACTAAAAATGGCACACGTAAGCCACCTTCATAGGTATCACGTTTTTGTCCACGTAATCCGCCTGTTTTTCCTACGCTAAAATAGGTACCTAAAGGCTCAAAACCTTCAACTTTTCCATCAGGATCTTTAGGATGAAAGTAGTTCTTTTTTGGACCTGTAACTTCAGGTCCGTTATCACTCGAAAATACAACTAAGGTATTTTCAGCTAAGCCTAATTCATCAAGTAAGTTTAATATTTTTCCAATACGTTGATCAGCACCATCTACAACAGCAGCATAAACTTGGTCTTGCTCGTTAAGATGCGTGTACTTAGCCATTGAGTCTTTTGGCGGGTAATGAGGTGTGTGTGTTTCATGTATCCATAAGTTAATAAAGAAAGGCACATCTTTATTACGCTTAATAAAATCAGTCGCATCATCATATAATTTAAAGGTATCTGTTTGTGGACCAGGACCATTAAAAACAGCGGCTTCATCGTAACCATATTCTGTCGGCAATGGTGCATCTTTAATATTACGATTGGTTAAATGCCATTTACCAAAATGCGCCGTTTTATAACCCGCGGCTTGTAGAACTTTTGGCATAGTTACTAGATCTTTATCTAACCAATCTGGCATAGCAAAATTGTCGTGATGCTCTGGTGTAGCAAAGTGACGATGAACACTGTTTCTAGCAGGATATTGGCCTGTCATTACAGCGGCACGACTAGGTGAACAAACAGGATTAGACACACTGAATTGATAAAACTCAGAGCCTTCTTCCGCTAGTCTATCAATATTAGGTGTACGAATATCAGGGTGACCATGTTTGCTAATATCTCCCCAACCTAAATCATCCGCAAAAATGAAAATAATATTAGGCTTTTCAACCTGGGCTACCGGCTTAATGGTATTCGCTGCACAAGATGTGGTTACAAGAAATACCCCTGCAAGTGCCCCCATCAGCTTTATTTTGTTAAACATCATCTACTAATCCCCTAATTCTATTTGCATAAAAACTCTTAGAGTTCTTTACCGCTTGCTAATTTTTTTATTCTTAAAATGTACATGGACTATTTAAGCTTTTGTTCCACATACATTGTTATCTGTGACATATTTGCGTTATTTTTATCGTTATTTCTGGGCAATTTCAGAGTCGACTAATCATTTTATTATTATTTAAGTTAGGTAATCGTTCTGAAAACTTACTGCTATAAATCAAGCCATTAACATCAATATTAAAAAACCATGCCGTGGCACTTTCAGGTAATGTTGCGGTTAGCACTGAGTCGTCTTTTTTTTTCTTAATCGATACTGATGTTTTTTGCCATTCGCGTTGAAAGGTATGGCCTTTATCACTGGTGTAATAAAGCGCTGCTGACGTTATTTCGTTCACACCTTTCACATGAATACTGGCAGAATTCACTAACATTTCCTGCTGATTAAAGTTAACTAAAGCCTTATTATTAATCACTTTCTGTGCAAAAAGGTAAGGTTCTTGTGGTGTCCAACCGGCGCCATGACCGTGCTTTAATGTAGGTTGAATACTTTGAATATTTTCAGCTGTGAGTAGCTTGTAAGTTTCAGCTTGTCCATCAAGAGAGAAATGTGCTTCTTTTAAACCTGTTAACCAAAACGTTGGCTTATTAAATTGGTTAATACGTAATCCGGGTTCCCATATTTTTTTATAGGTTTCATTATCTTTAAGTGCTTTAGCGTATTGATTGTCCATACCATCAAGAAAGCCACTACCGTAAATAGGAATAGCAAAAGCAAACCGGTCGTCAAATCCCATAACAGTAGAGGTAATAACACCACCCCAAGAAATTCCCGACAAACCAATTTGATTTGGATTTATCTCGGTAAACGAGCGTAATAAGTTATGAGCATTAATCGTGGCGAATGCAGCGTGATACATCCATTGGTCGGTAATAGGTTGGGCAGAATATTTATAGATGGCGTTTCTGCTAGGGCCACTATGTTCATGCTTTTGCCATTTAGGATTTTTCTTTCCCGTTAAAGTTCCTGTTTGGCCTTCAACAGCAATTGAAATGGCAGTAAAACCTGCATCATTCCATTTTTTTATCCATGTTTTATAAGCACTACCACCACCGCCATGAACTAATACCATAGCGGGAAAGGGGCCTCTTCCTTGAGGATATTTGTAATAAGCAAATACACGGGTTGCTTTATTGTGATAGCGAGCACCATCAAAATATAACGATTGAAAACCATCAGCTAGTACTTGCTGGCTGTAAATTTTCGGCGCTTCATCAGCGTATGGTAAAGCCGTAAGTGCTTCTAATGAAGATTGAGCAAAGACTGTCGATAAAAGGGTATAGCTGGCGATGATAAAAAATTTAAATAAAGTCATGATTTTCAAACCTATCTCCCCCCTATACCATTTTCTAAATTTGAGTTTTTAAGATTAAAGCCATTATCTACAGCAATGGCTTTAATCAATTAAGTCCAACTGAAAGACTTATTATTTATTCTTTTTCTTTTTCTTTAACTTGGTGGCTAACTCTTCTTTATTAAGAAAACCATCATTATCTGTGTCTAATCGAGCAAAACGTTTTGGTGCTCTCTCAGGCTTTTTCATTTTTGCTGAATATTCTTCTACTGATATTTTTCCATCTGAATTAGCATCCATTTTGCTAAACTTATCTCCTTTAGCATGCGACATAGGAGAAAGTACAAATAGTGCTGTTATTGATGCAGTAACCAAAGCAGTTTTTAGAACGTTTTTCATAGTAATACCCTCTTTTACATAGTTATGTTGTTGATGGAACTTCACATTAGCGGCTTTAAATTTGCCGCTATATGCTTTTATTAATTACTAATAAATCAGTTAATTAAATCTTTTCTACATACATATAGAATGCAGCTAAACCTTTATCTCTGCCGCTAGCATCAGTTTTATCATCAAACCAAGCGCGAACATCTAAATCGCCTACGGTTAATACGCTTTCAAAAACAACTGATGTAGCACCTTCAGCAATAGGTAAAGTGGTCGTTTCACCGTTAAGCTCTAAGTGAGAATAACGTTTACCAATCACTTTATTCGCAGGAATATCATGTAAATAAAGCGTAATTTTATAAATACCTGTTTCAGCCACTTTTAATGCCCAAGGCGAAATCATAAATTTATCTTCATTTCCTACCCAACCATGTCCAGCACCCCATTTATCGGTACCGAAACCAGGCCACCAAGGCACTTGATTCGTATTAGGTGATAACCAATCCATACCCGTTAATCGTGAAGGGTTTTCATGCTCTGAACCAACAATTGGTCGAGTGGTTGGCGTACCCTCGCCTGTTGTATGAATCCACCATTTCGCATAAGCCTTAGTCATATTTGCAACACGTTCAGGATGCTGTGCACTAATGTCGTTTGTTTGCCCTGGATCAGTTGATAAGTCGTAAAGTTCAACACCACCGGTTGCCGTGCCGTGCACATAACGCCAGTTACCTTGCATAACAGAGTACGGACGTTGTGGATCAGGATCTAATACACGTTGATTAGTTACTACCATTGTTCTGTCAGGTAAAGCCGTGCCGTCTTTTAATAAGTTAACTAGAGAAATACCATCGGTATCAATCTCTTTTGCTTTAATGCCCGTTAAATCAAGTAAGGTAGGTAGTAAATCAACATGAGCAGATAAATCAGAAAACTCACCAGGTTCGCCTAAGTTGCCATTTGGCCAGCGAATGAAAAATGGTACGCGATGACCACCTTCATAAGTAGAAGCTTTTCCGTCACGCATATAGCTATTTAAGGTATTGAGTTTTTTACCTGTTTTAGCTTCAATCGCTAATTTAACTTCGTCACTCAGTCGATGAAGTGGTTCGCCATTACTTTTAGTGGCCATTGATGAACCGTTATCTGTCATGAAGATAAAAATAGTATTGTCTTCAATCTTATTATCACGCATCGCTTTGCGAAGTCGCGCCATATTGTCATCAATGTTAGTGATCATGCCGTAGAATTTAGCTAGGTCTTCTTCAAGCCCCATCTCACGGTATGGTTCAATATATTTCTCAGGTGCGCGCCAAGGTGTATGTGGTGCATTGGTAGATAAGTACAAGAAGAAGGGGTTTTCTTGCTTTGCTTGGCCGTCAATGTAGCTAATTGCTTCATCAAACCAAACGTCGGTAGCAAAGCCATTGTATTGCTTTTCTTTACCATTTAAATAGTAAATATCATCAAATTGATCATTTTCCCAGTAATCAGGCGATTGACCTACACCACCACCACCATGGCTTAACACATATTGAAAACCCTGGTCTTGTGGACGAAAAGGATAATTATCACCTAAATGCCACTTACCGATAATGGCTGTGTTATAACCAGCATCGCCAAGTATTTCAGGTAAAATATGATGTTCATCTGAAAGCATATGACGACCCATTACGGTATGCCATACGCCAGCGCGTAATGAATACTGACCACTTAATAGTGCCGCACGTGTTGGCGAACAAGTAGGATCAACATGGAAGTTAGTAAAGCGTTGGCTTTCTGCTGCTAGGTCTTCAATATTTGGCGTATTCACAATCGGGTTATTGTTCATACTAAAATCGCCATAACCTTGGTCATCTGTCATCACAAGAATAATGTTAGGTTTTTTAGCTTCTTCAAGAACTTTGCCAGTTTGTTCGTTAATGACTGAACCACTATTTTCTTCGCACCCAGCTAAAGTAAAAACTCCAGCGAAAACCAGCATCAAAACATTCAGCTTTTTAAGTGGTGTTGAGTAAACTCTTAACTTCATAACTTTTCCTTTACGAACGATTGAATGGCACAATCACTTTCATTTATTCAATATTAAGCAGTTTATGGCTTTTAAATAACATGAATAAAACGTATGTTTTTTTATATATAAAAAGATACAGTGAGTTTTTTAACAAGTCAACTAATTTACAGCGGAAATTTTTATAATTTTTTGGCGGGCGTTAAAAGCAGAAAAATTGTTAAGTCAAAGGTACAACATTATCTTAATATAATTTATTTCTAGTGAATAAGTCAGCTAAGTCATGACAACAAAAACAAATCGCAACTAACTGATATTTAATTAAAAAATAAAACATTTAAATTATAAACATCAATCTCATCTATAATTTTTATCTTAATATTACTAAAACTCAATTATGCTTTATAAATTAATATTAAGGTTATGTATAGCCTTATAGATAAATCTGCTGCAAAATAATATTCAAAATTTAATGATGGATAGTAAGACAGTCACATTCTCTTGTGTTTTTATTTATATTATTCTTTTAAATCTAGCTCTTATATAAAAAACTCTTTCGCTCTGGGTATCCATATGTAGCATTTAAAATGTCTAGCTCTGCTGAATAATTCAGCCAACCTAAACAGCCATATCAATGTCTTTCTTTTTATAAAAACGCAGAAAACATCTATTTCTCTTCCAAAAATATAGCAAACTACAACAAGCGTAGAGCAACCCAGTTAAATATAGACCGAGCGCTTGTATATTATATTTGCTACCTATTAGCTCCTTGCACACCTACTTACACTGACTAAAGATCTTCCTTTCGGCTTAGGTATTTTTATTGCTTGGAATGTGAAGTTTTACTCATTTTTAGGTATCCGATTTGCATTAATAAATTCAAAAGGAATAACTAAATGATAAATAGGCACAATGTTTACTAGATATTACATAGTGTTCGAACTGGTTATTTTCCCATTATATTTATATGTGAGTGTTAGCTTAATGATTAAAGTATACGGCATATTGTAGGGTGGAAAATAACGTGTGACTGTGTCACCCAATTCCATGGGCTATGACTATTAAATTACATACATCGTTGCCACATAATAAGTGAAGAAACTCTATAAAACAGTTATTTGATTGGAAATACGATAGGACCGCTTGGAACCTTTATCGGTCAAAAATGGTGGCTAATATTCACCTCAATTTATGTCGGCTAGGATACGATTGCTGACGTTCCTCACAGATACAAATATTCATTGTTTGACTATAAATATTATCAGTTAATTGAAAAACCTGACTGGCAACAAAGCCACCAAAGCCACCAAAGCGGTCATAGAGACTTTAAATCAAGGTTACAACTCCTCTCCCAATATAGTCTTTTAATTAGATAATAAATTGCTTACATTATGAAAGATAAAAATAATGGATCTCAATAATGAAAAGTTCATGGATAATATTGTTTGGCCTTTTACTAGTAATGCCAAATTATGCAGTATCAAACACTCTTGATAAAATACTTCAGCCTCAAACTTATGTTTGCCCTCCATGCCCTCATGTGAAAAGCCTTTTTAAAACAGAAGTATTCGAACATAAAGGCATATGTAGTGTTTGCGGTATGCATTTGGTTGAAAACACTCAATCAAAAATTACAAATGATATTGATATCCATAATGGGTCAGGTAATTTCGTCATTGAAGGAAGCAATCATGCTGTAAACAGACCGATACCTGTTTTCTACTATAAGCCTAAGAGTTTTAAAAAGGATTCTCGTGTTTTAATAGTCATACCAGGAGCAGGTCGGAACGCATGGGATTATCGAGATGCTTGGATTAAATCTGCTGAAAAATACGGTGTTTTGATTCTTTCACCTCACTATTCTGAGAACCATTACCCAAGGTTTTGGAATTATAATATTGGACGAATGATTTCAGATGTAACAATAAATAAGTCAAAGTCGGCAATTGAAAGCTTTAAGATGAACAAAAATCAACAAGACTGGATATTCAGTGATTTTGATAGAATGTTTTCCAATGTAGTTATAAAGCTAAATATGAAAGCTAAATATTATGACTTATTTGGTCACTCTGCTGGAGGTCAAATTTTACATCGTCTCGCATTATTCAATCCCAATAATAAAGCTAATAGGATATTAGCTTCGAACTCTGGTTGGTACACGGTACCTTCTTTTGAAAAAGATTTTCCTTATGGTTTAAGGAAATCATCACTAACAACCAATGAGTTAGAACAGGCTTTCAATCAAAAACTAGTTTTGTTTATTGGAGAGCAAGATAATGAAAATGAAATGAGAGGCCATCTTGTAAGGAATGAAGAATTAGACCAGCAAGGAACTCACAGATTAAGCAGAGCCAAGAACTTTTATACTATGGCAAAGCAAATAGCAAAAGAAAAAAAGTTCGATTTCGACTGGAAATTTAAGGTTGTGGCTAATACAGGTCATGATTATAAAGCCATGAGCAAAGCGGCTTCTAATTACTTATATGAAGATGATATTTAGCTTATTGGATTTAATCATTTAGGATGTGCGATAAGGGCTGATTTTACCCTTTATTACCATTGGCGGGAAACATTACTAACGGCAGTTCATGACAAAAAGCAACCAAAAAATGCTTCTACGACTTTACTTTGTTGATGACACTTTTAGGCTAATAGTTACGGTCAATAATCGAATATGAACGGCAGAAATAAGCTTAAACCTGCCCCACAAACGAGCAGTAAATTTCGGTTAATATTGCCCTGAATATAATCATGGGTTCACAAAAACTTAATGTCCGCAATTGGCTAACTTTTACCCTAAGGCCCAACTAATACCTAATGAATGCAAAGTCGAATATACCAACAAGTTGATTAGATCTTATTGAAGCTTATATCTGCAAATGGTTTCATTATTTGATATTAATGTTGAGAAGAGAGTCGTCACTGGGTACTGGCTCTACTCATTATGTCTTATCTTTCAAACTTACAATTTGACTAGCAAGCATTAGTGAACTGAGCGGTTTTGCATATGAAAATTGATATTAAAATTCAATGCAGAGCCAATTAGATATAGTTTTCTTTTAATCATTTTTGTTTTTGATTAAGAACCTTTGTGTCGCAGAGATTATTAGTGGAGTAGATCGTCCCTACTCAAATAAATCATAAAACTAATAGCTTTTTGTAACACTCATAGTGATATTTTGTCCCATATTCCTAAAACCTATGGCCTCTTCATAAGAGTCATCCAATAAATTATTAACATTAAGACGTAAAGTAATATCCTTTGTAACAAACCAAGCACCTGAAACATCAATACGAGAATAGCTGTTCATTTCTACTAAACCCGTTGGAATTGAACTGTCGTAATAGGTGTCGTTCATTGTTATTCGTGCATTTAACGAATAAAATTCATTAGGTTGATAATTAACCGCTAAACTCCCTTTTAATTCAGGGCGTCTACGTAATTTTATTTCTGAATTAGCAGTATTTATTTTATTGTAACTAACCTGCCCTGAAATATTCAGCTCTTCATTTACTTTATAAGATAAAGAAACTTCCGTACCTTTAGTTTCAACTTTTTCACGGTTAACATTAATAAATTCAATAGGATCAAAATCGACTAGATCAGTATAAACATTTCGGTAAACACTCATTCGAGCGATTAATTTTTCATTGAGTAGACGATGATTAATAGTGAGATCATAATTTTTACTCCGCTCAGGTCTTAGCAATGGATTTCCAACAAATGGGTGACCAACAGCAAAGAAGCTTGGCAGTTTAAATCCTTCACTATATTGAATTGAAACGTCTGTAGCTAAATTAAGTTGATATCGACTAATAAAACGATAAGTATTAACCGAAATATCATCTGTATTATCATGACGTATTGCCATGATAAAATTTAGTTTATTTGTAGCCTCATAACTTAGCTCTGAAAAAATAGCGTTTATTTTACGTTTAAAGGAATAATCGGCAGGCACAGGAAAACCAAAATCAATAAGACTATCCATTCCTCCATCCTCTTCAGTTAACGCTAAACCTAGTGCTATTTTCACATCAGTTGATATTGAATAATTTATAATAGTGCTTATGTCGAGACGCTGATAATTTGCAAAGCTGTCAATAGCGGGCACTGCATCAAGTATTCCCTGCGCTATACCAGGGTTTAATATATCTTCATTACGTTCTGACCAAGCACTTTTAAGATCAAATGTTAGTGCGTCATTAAGCTGATGTTGTAAATTTGCACTTAGATTAGTTTGTGTATAATCGCGCACTTCAGGACTACGAATAATACTAAGTCTATCGCCACCACTATCTTCAGGAAATGCTGAGGATTTACCGTCGGCAAAGAATACCCCTAAATTCCATAACGTATTACTTTTAGAAGTTGACCGAAGAGAAGCAATAACCTCTTGGCGTTTAAATTTATCACCAAAACTACTGTTATCACCGTTTTGAACAGAGCCTGACAAACTTAATTGTGCAATATCTTCGATAGGAAGTGCTAAATGTAAAGAGCCACCAACACTATCATTACTGCCAGCCTTAAGACTTACAGAAGCTATTTTATTTTCAATAACACCTTTAGTTGTAATACTGATCACGCCAGCAAGTGCATCACTGCCAAATACCGTTGATAAACTGCTGTAGAATATCTCAACTTGCGCAATTAAGTTCGGATCTAAAGTACCAAGATCGAATGCTCCGCCTCTACTATTCGTTGGATCGTTGACCTTAACACCATCAATTAAAATGGTAACAAAGTTTGGATCGCCACCACGAATTGATAAAAAAGTTAAACCACCTAAACCGCCTTGTTCCATAATGTCGATACCAGGCACGCCTCGTAAAATATCAGCAAAACTATTAGCAGCAAGTGCACTAATTTCACTTTCACTAATAACCACTTTATTTAAACGCTCTATTACGCTTTTATTAGCAAGGTGCGAACCAGTAACTGTTATTATTTCCGTAGATGTATTTTCAGCACATAACTGACTAGACCAAATAATTGCTAATATTTTCAACACTCGTTGAATTTTTAATACCATTTTATTTGTATTCCTCTATCAAAAATATCGAATAATTAAAACGTTACTATTTTGTAATATATAAATTAAAAACTTAGTAACCTTTCATTATCATCTTTAAAGCCTATTTTTTAGGAATACTATTTAAGGTATACCAAGCTTTGGTATGAAACTCAGGTAATTGTTTACCTAACACCGTTTTTGACGCATCAATTTCATATACTCGAGATGTATGTATTGCAGGTCTATTTTCATCAATCTTAAAGTTTTCTACTGTAACGCTGAAAGACTTACCATCGTCACTCCATTGTTTAATTGATGTTTTTTCTACGCGGTTTTCTTGCTCTTTTGAACCATAATTGAAGTTTTCAATGTAGTACCATGAGCTGATCACCAATTGGTCAAAAGTAGCGCGTTCTGATTTACTTATTGGTTTAGTAAAATTAACCTTAAAGCCGTCTGGTTGTACTTCAATAGAATAAATTGACTGCGGCAGTGTTTTTCCATCATAAACAATACGTTGTAAGGCGCTTAAATTACCGCCTTTAGGCCACCAACCTCGACCTGTTTGACCAATCCATAAACTATTGTCATTAGGTGAAAATGTTAATCTCATGGGGCCTGAAGCAGTAACAGCCATAAAAGGTAATAATGCCGATTGCTCTATATTATTAACCGTTTCAGTATGAACTCTAAAAATGTTGGATTTAGTTTGGTCACTAATAAACATCTGTTCTTTATACGGGCCAAAACTACCTGCAGTGGTGTCCCATACAGGGCTGCCAGGTGAGTTCATGGCACGACCATGAGGCAATAAACCCACAGGTAAATCGCGCTTATCTTTTACTTGTTCCCAATGAATATCTTGGCTCGTTGGTGTCCTTCCAGGAAGGTCGACTAAACTTGCCGGATGTCCATAATAAGCGCCCGGTTTTAATGCATACAATTTCGACGTACCGTGGAAATCACCTTGATTATCGGTATAGTACATTTTACCTTTAGTATTTATGGCAAGTCCCGCAGGGCTTCTCATGCCATTGGCAAATGGTGTTGTTTTTCCATTTGCATCAACTTTCATTGCCCAACCACGGTAACCGCCAGCGGTTCCCATCGTCCCTTCGCCGGTATAGCCGCCAGACAAACCATGCCCGAGATTCAAAGTATATAAATACCCGTTATCAAGGGTTTTAATCGGACCATGTAAATATTCATGATAATTGGAGTTAAAAGTAAAACTGTCTGATAAGTTAATACGGCTATCAGCCCAACCATCGGAATCTTTATCGACTAAACGAGTGAGTCCAGTTTTTTCACCCACAACAATAGTATTTTCACTATCAACAACTACACCTAAAGAATCAAAAATACCTTCGGCAAACTGTTGCCAATAGTTATCGGTAATTTTCCATACGCCTGAGGTTCTCGTACTAACATAGGCATTACCTTGTTCAGTAAACGCGATACCTAATGGTTCAAACAATACTTGCCTCCCGAACTTATCATTAGGCGCTAATGCATTTTCTAAACGATATCCCGCAGGTAATTCTGCATTTTCACTTGAAGTGTCGCTCCAAACCAATGCTTGCTTTTCGTTACTTTGTTTAACAACATTATCGTTCAACGGTTCAAGTTCAGGTGGTTTTTTAACACTTGCGCTAAACGTGACTGATTGATTCAATCCTTTTGGTAAATACCAAATTTTATCAATGATTTTGCCGTGAGATATCTTTATGTTTAGTAATGAGGTATCAGCTAATGAGAAACGTAATTCGGATGATGTTTTTACATTAAAGTTAGCTTTTATTTGGTTGTCATCAGTAATATTAATTTGCGCCAATACCGTATTATTTTCAACACGATAGTTAAATCGAGGAATGTCGCCTTGTACTGAATCAACACCAATAAAACTAGCGTCAATGTCTGCTAAATGGTCATCAAAATCTTTCTTGTCATTTAACCTTGCAGTAACGTTGTCATCCGTTGTTTCTGTCGGGTCTTTAAAAGAAAAGTCTACCTTCTTGCCTGTTGATAAAAGCGGTTGAAATAAATGGGTAAATGATGACTTATTCCACTTCTCCGCCTTTTCACCTATTTCACTGGGTTTATCTGCTCGATTTTTTTTCTCATTATTTAATGATAAAAATCGACCTGACCAAATAAGCTCAACAGCTAAGGTACGAGGATCAAAACTGTAGTTACGCGCATTAGGCAAACCCACATGATAGGCTCGGCCAGATACTTCTGAGCCTATGTTAACCCGAACTAATCTTGGCTTATTGCTTACCAGTTCTGCACTTAGATCTTCGGTTAATATATATGGTTTTTCTGGCGCTTCTTGCCAAATATATGCAGGCCCTTTGTCTTTACCTTCGTTCAATGTTTTCAAGTAACTCGATAATGCAATGACATCACTATTAGATACTACTTCCGCATTAAATGACGGCATAATAGGTAAAAACTGTTTATCTGTATTATCTGAATTTTTTCTAACCGCTAAGTGCAATGCTGACTGACGAAGTGATCGCATTAAATAATCATCGTCAGCTGAAATATTCGTTATATGTTGCTCTACACTGTCATAAACTCTTATTGTTTTTGTATTATTTGAAAACACACCAAATAGGTTAGGCCCTGACTTTACAGCTTTCGAGCCTTTATCTACTGTATGGCACTCACCACAACCTTTATATTTAAAGAATTCTTGACCATGATTAACAACATTAAACATGGGTTTACCCGTATTCTTTCCTAAAGGAATTTCACTTCCTGCTTTTAAACGCTTAGCCGCAGGAATATTAGAAAAGTCTTTGGGTTCAATAATCAAGTTTCTCAAGGCAAAAGGCGCACTATCACCCATAAAGAGAATAGGTCCTTGGCTTGCTTCGTTAATAAACGGGGCATATTGGCTTGGCCCTGTAATAATTTTTTTCTTATGAATAGGCGTGCCATTTAGCTTTACTGAAATAAGCTGCGCATATTCAGTTTTCAATCCATTAGCATCAAAACGGGGAGCTTTAAAATTAATTTCAAGCGTTTGCCATTGGCCTGGTGGTTTAGATGGATTGGTTTTGCTAGTGAGCTTAGGCTTAACACCATCATACTTAGGTTTACGTCCACGACCTTCGTCATACCGGTGAGAAACTCCGCCCATACTATAAGGCGTTATTTTTCTAGCCTTATACATATCCATTATATTGATATGATATCTGCCAAGGAGATATATGCCCGATTTAGTTTTAGGTGTTAAATTGATATCAACACTAAAACGAAAGTCTTTATAATCTTCCTTTGTTTCTAATACACTACCTTTAGCTTTTAAGTCACCTTTGGGGCGATTGAATAAAATAGAATCGCCTTGAGCCAAGTTAAAACTAAGCATGTCTTGTGTAAGAATCGCATCACCAACTTTCTGCCAATGCGTGTTTTGTTTAAAAGCGACCCCATTAAAGTTAAAATTTTGATTTAACTCTGCTGTTTTAGCATGATTTAAAGGCGTTTCTTCTCCGGCTCCACAGCCAAAGACAACAAATAAAGGGCTTAATAGACCCAAACACAATAGTGATACCTTAGATGTAAATTTATTCATTACTGTCTCTCTAATAATTTAAAACTATGTGTGGGGTATTAAGTTTTCTTAACCAAATATTTCTAAAACTGACTTGAGAGCCATGATCTTGTAAAGTTATTGCTTCACAACCATGTGCTACGTAAGTTGGTGTACCTCGAGCAACAGTACTACCTAATATTTCGGTATGGTTCTGGATCAATACGCCATTATGAAGAACAGTAATGAAAGCAGGTTCAGTTAACGCTTTTTTATCATCAAACTTCGGTGCTTTATAGATAATGTCGTAACTCTGCCATTCCATTACGGGTTTACTTGCATTCACTAAAGGAATTGACTGTTTATATATAGCCCCAGCTTGACCATTAGCATAGGTTTCATTGTTGTATGAATTGAGTATTTGAACTTCATATCTGCCTTGAATAAAAATACCACTATTACCGTCTCTTTGACCCTGTTTGTTTTTTAACGAATTAGGTATACGCCACTCAATATGTAATTGCATATCGCAAAACTTTTCTTTAGTACGTATATTTTGTGGCCCTTTAGTGCGAGGTGCTATTGTCATAACGCCATTTTCAATATCCCACTTAACAGGCTGTCCAATAAGCTTCCCGTTAGCGTGTTCCCAACTACCGGCATTTGTACCATCAAACAATACAATAGCGTCAGAAGGTACATCATTAGTTTGAATTTTTTTGACGGGTTGCCAAACTTCGGTAAGTTTAGGTGAAGTTAAATCTCCCCCTTTAGATAACGCACTTGAAGCGAAACTAATTAAAATCATTAGCACTGCGTACTTTCCAAATATCATTCTTTTTTCCTTAGTAAATATTGCAGAAGCAACCGTGTGCTAACATCAGCATTATCAATATACGGGGAATAAAAATTCCGTAGATGAATGATTAGTTCCCTTATCTTTAGCATCTTTGTTCAGTATTTTATTCATAGTTTATTCACATAGTAAACATTTTATTGTTTTAAATATAAATTATCGTTTACTATATAAATAATGGATAAATATATTCTAGATGTTTGGTCGGTCTCTAGAATGATTAAACTAAATTTATCGGGTCGGAATAAAACAATATTAAAAGCATTAAGATAATCACTTTTTATTAAAATGAGAAAGCATCATGCTATTAAGAAAATCACTTAAATTTGTATTACTTGGCATTATCGCGAGTTTAGTCAGTATAAATATCCAAGCTAAACAACCCAATATAGTGCTGATTTTAGCTGATGATATGGGTTATGAATGTTTATCAGCCAATGGTTGTACAGGTTTTAAAACGCCAGTACTTGATAAATTAGCTGCTCAAGGGGTTAGATTTGAACATGCCTTCGCCAACCCTAAGTGCACGCAATCACGTGTTAAGTTAATGACAGGGTTATATAACTTACGTAACTATAAACGATTCGCTAAGCTTGATAGAAATCAAACCACCTTTGCTCATTATTTAAAAAACGCAGGTTATAAAACGGCTGTTGCTGGTAAATGGCAATTAGGTAAAGAAATAGACTCTCCTCAGCATTTCGGTTTTGAAAGCTCATGGCTTTGGCAACATACTCGCCCTCGTTTACGTGGAGATACGGAGCATGATACCCGTTACCCTAACCCTCAATTAGAGTTCAATGGTAAAGCCGTTAATTTTGTAGAAGGTGAATATGGACCTGATATTTTAGTTAACCAACTCACAGGCTTTATTGAACGTAACAAGGAAGAACCATTTTTACTTTATTATCCTATGTTGCTACCTCATTGGCCGTTCGACGCTACGCCTGATTCGGCTGATTGGGATGAAAAATCGCTTGGTTCAATTTCAGAAAAAGGACCTGGTGGTGTTAAAGATCAAACAATTCATTTTAGAGATATGGTGCAATATGCTGACAAAATGGTGGGTCGTATAGTCGATAAATTAGACGCACTAAATTTACGCGAAAATACGCTCATTATTTTTGTTGGTGATAATGGCACCGACACACCTATTGTTACTCAATGCCCTGATAAATTAGTTAAAGGCGCTAAAGGTACATTGACCGACGCAGGTACTCGTGTGCCGCTAATTATTAACTGGCCGGGTGTCATTGAACCAAAAGTAAATAATACACGCTTAGTTGAGCTTTCTGATATTTTACCTACGTTGCTTGATTTTACAGGTATACCAATAGCAAAAGATTACCCACATCATGGTATTAGCTTAAAACCCTTATTATTAAATAATCATCAGCAACCTGATAAGAACCACATTCAAATTAGCTATAAGAAAGACACCTGGATCAGAAATTTTGATTATGGTGTTAAAATTAGTGACAGAGGAAAAGATACTATTTATGAAAAATATAATGGCCATTATCAAACTCAGTCTGTTCAGTTAAATAAGTCATCAACACAAGAAAAACAAATATTTTCAAAATTGCAGGCGTCGTTAAAACGTTAATTATTCATATATTAAAAATATAAATAAGTAACCAAAGAAACAATACAAGAATTTATATACAGATAATCAGAAACTTACTTTATCTGTAAACTATTATATTTAAAGAGTAATACGATGAAAAAAATATCACTGTTATTGACGAGTTGCTTATTATTAGTCACGGCAAGCGCACAAAGTAAAATTCAAAATGTTGTGGTTATTTTCTCTGATGACCAAGGTTATGAAGATCTTAGCTCTTTTGGATCAAAAAAAGCCTACACTCCAAATATTGATCAATTAGCAAAAGAGGGAATGAAATTAACCAGCTTTTATGTCGCGTCTTCCGTTTGTACGCCTTCAAGAGCTGCTTTGTTAACCGGTAGAATGCCAGTACGTGCTGGTGCTCATCACGTAGTTTTCTCAAGCCCGGCTTTTTACGATGGCAAAGGTTTACCATCACAAGAAATCACGATTGCCGAATTATTAAAGAAAAAAAATTACGCTACTGGCCTTATCGGTAAATGGCACCTCGGTCATGAAAAATCCTACTTACCTACTGCCCAAGGGTTCGATTACTACTATGGTTTGCCATATAGTAATGACATGTCAATTGCACCTAATATGGAAATAGCCGAAGATATTGTTTTAAATGAAAATTATACTCTCGAAAAATTACATGATGATGCTAATCAAATAGCAACCAAAGGCTTAAAAGCCTATAAAAAATTAAAGAATAAAGTGCCGTTAATGAAAGGTGAGCAAGTTATTGAGTATCCTGCAGACCAATCAACCTTAACAGAGCGATATACAACAGAAGCGGTATCATTTATTAAAAGAAATAAACAAAAACCGTTCTTTTTATATTTCGCACATACTTTTCCACATGTGCCCATTTTCACCGGTGAAAAGTTTAAAGGTTCAAGTAAAGGTGGTGCTTATTATGATGCAATACAAGAAATTGACTGGAGCGTTGGTGAGGTGATGAAAACCTTGAAAGAACAAGGTTTAGACAAAAACACCTTAGTTATTTTCACCTCAGACAACGGACCAACAAATAAAGGCTCAGCTAAGCCATTACGAGGTAGTAAATTTACCACATACGAAGGTGGTTTACGTGTACCTGGTATTATTTGGGCCCCAACAGAAATAAAGCCAACGGTGAGCGATGAAATTGTTTCAGCACTCGATTTATTTCCAACGATTGCAAGCTACGCAGGAATTGAGTTACCAAAAGATAGAATCTACGATGGTCTTGATATGACTCGTTTTTTAAGCGGTGAACTAAAAGACTCTCCCCGTAAAGAACTATTTTATTACTCGGCTAATACCAGTACCCTTGATGGCATAAGATCAGGTGACTGGAAGTTTATCTATAAAGGGTTTAAACCAAGTAAGCAGCACAAAATCAAAGGCCAAGAACTCAATGAAAAATTGTATAATATTAAGCTTGATGCGCCAGAGAAAAATAACTTAATTAACAAGTACCCAGAAAAAGTCAAAGAGTTAAAAAAACGTATGCAAACTTTCGATATGTCTTTAAAAGAAGATATTAAACAGTTTTAATCTTTGCTATGAAATTGTTCTCTGTACTCTGTGTTTGGGGGGCGATAAAAAACACGTAATGCATTGAATATTTATTTTTTAATTTAGATAAATGCCTTATAAATAAATTTACTTTAGCCCTTTGAGGTTGAACAGGAATTATTGAGTCGAGCTAATTAGAGTTAAAAAAACATAGTGATTAGAGAGGATGAATAACCACAGTTACAGATTTATTGACTGTGGTTGGAAAGTAACTCTGACTAGAGCCACTGAATCACATTTAGCGTAGCCAGCTAATTACATTTAACTGTGCCAATAATATTTCGATATCATTAGAACTCTTATCTTTGGATATATTGAACACTCCTAATGCACACTTTTGCCACTTTGCGGACATTAGGTAATAAGCGCCAAACAAAGCTTAGGATTAGATTTTGTATCGATAACGAGGCTGTAGAATAACTCGTTTATTATGAATTCCCCCATAAAATGGGTGTACTAAATGCATTACCTATATCGAGTTAATCCTCTACAGTGCGATATAGAAGCACAAAAAATAAGCTGCTTTGGCTGGATTAGTTATTCTACATCCTCAACGCCCAAATAAGGGGCTGATTAATAGTTGGCTAAAATGTGAAGCGGAGCGAAACCTAGCCAACTGTTAGCAGTTGATTTTCTTGTTATGTTTTACCGTGACTCACACAAAAATTTGAATCCACGCGTTCGCCAAAACTCAGGTTCTATATAGCCACTAGACATACCACCATGAGCAAATCGCTCTAAGAAAAAGTGCTCATTAGATTCTATTGAGTAACCGGTTAATATTTGAAACGCATCAGACAATATTTCGTAAATTTCACTATCACGATTCGGAACACTGATATCTTTGAGGTGTTCCCTCATTTCTTTCCAAAGGAAAGGATCTCCTCTAAGCCCCCAAGAATCTGGTTCATAGGAAAACAACCTATCAAAATTCATAGCGCGACTATCCTTGTAAAACCAACGCCCATTTAAGCGGACAAAAATAGTTGGCTAAAATAGTGTAGCGAAGCGAAACAGAGCCAAGTGTTTTTGTTCCGTTTAAAGTGCTGTTAGGGCTTTTAAAGTTCATTGTCATTAATAATGTTTGCACCAGAACTTTCAAGCTGTTTCATTAAAATCTTAAGAAGAGGTTTTTCACGTTCATATTCGATACTTTCAATTTCTGAAGCACTCCTCTCCAATATTTCTAATTCATCCAAAGTTTTCAAAAGATTGTCAAAATTTCTTTGGTGTTTATTTGTTTTTAACTTTTTTAAAGTATCTCTGGCTGAAGATAGAATCTCCGTAGGGAACATTCCATTTAAGGGCATTTCTAATGGATTGCTATGAACCCCCTGCCTTCGAAGGTGTTTGCCGTGCCACTTCTCGATAAAAGGATATAGTTGAGAAGAGTACTTGTCAGCCCTTGCAATTAATTTCTCATATATATCTGATTGAAATTCCTCTAGTGCTTTTGAGGCTTTGATTGCATCCTGTAAAGGAGACTCATGCATAAGAGTCTTGGCTACAACAGTAGCATTTGGAAATATTCCCTTGGGTTGTTCTTCGCTTATAGAGTTTCGAACATCATAAAGCCGTTCATATAGTGAAACACTTATATGGTTACTTGAACCCATAGCGCATACTAAAAGATCTTTAGGTTCTGCTTTAAAACAATTGAAAAGACTGCTTTCGGGCACTTTTATTTGGATTGTTTCTTGTGTTCGCCAATTGTCATTTCTTTTCACTAAGTTTTCTATAGGGTTTGCCCAATAAAGATTCCCATTTTTTGGATCTACAACCATTAGAATTGTTATATTTGGAAGTTGAAGCCAGTATCTTGCTGTTTTTACCTTTATAGAGAATCCAATCTCTTCCCCTTTAGTCCATCCAACAGGTATGGCTTTGCATTGTACATTAAATATCTTTCCCGTTGGCTTGTCCTCATTTCGGTGTTCACAAATAAAATCGACACCAATATCCACGCTATTATCGATTCGATTTACAAATGAAAATTTTGATAAAACAGAAGATAAAATATCTTCAGCTTGCATACCTCTTCTTTGGCTTTCATTTTGTTGAGGGAGTTTATTTTCCATTAATTTCCAACTTATTATCCATTGTCC
>TARA_R110000765_G_scaffold426743_1_pt1 | contig 69250 bp, 67 predicted proteins | sample TARA_R110000765 | Tara Oceans TARA_R110000765 (sample SAMEA4398168) | marine metagenome | biome: Polar Biome; feature: [MES] marine water layer (ENVO:01000295) within the mesopelagic zone...; material: water (ENVO:00002006), including particulate matter (ENVO:01000060) such... | reverse complement strand
TACTGATTACAAATCAGTTGCTCTACCAGCTGAGCTATAGGGGCACTCGGGCGCTCGTTTACTGCGCTGTTACACGGCGTGCAAGATGAAAATGCACTTGGGCATGCAGAATATGTTTGGTGGTTTTCCCGACCGTCAAAACCGCTATAACAATCCGACAGGCACAGCGTCAGAGGATCAGACACCCACACTATGCAGATTGTTCTTCATACAGGCGCGCATTTCACGGAAGAAGAGCGGCTGGTCAAATGCCTGCTGCGCAACAAGGAAGATTTTGCCGCCAAAGGTGTGGCCGTGCCAGGCCCGTCGCGGTACCGCAAGTTGCTGCGTGATACCTTTGCCGCGATGCAGAATGCAGCACCCGCCGAGGGCGCGCGGGATGTGCTTCTGGATGCGATTCTGGACGACGAGGATGCGGACCGGGTGATTCTGAGCCATGCGCATGTGTTCGGGGCGCCGCGCGCTTCGGTGCGCAGCGGATTGCTTTATCCCAACGCTGCCGAGCGGATGCAGCAGCTGAGCCAGCTTTTCCCGCATGACCAGATCGAGATGTTCACGGCTTTGCGCAATCCGGCGGCCTTTCTGCCCGCGGTGTTCCGTGCGTCGCCGCAAGAGAGTGTAGACGAGTTTCTGGGCGGGGTTGATCCGGCGGACGTGCGGTGGTCGGACATGCTGGCCGAGGTGCGTGCCGCTGCGCCGCGTGTCAACATCACGGTCTGGTGCAACGAGGACACGCCGCTGATCTGGGCCGAGATCATCCGCGAGTTGGCGGGGCTGGAGCACAACGAAAAGATCATCGGTGGTTTTGACGTGCTGGGGGACATCATGTCGCCCGAGGGGATGCAGCGGTTCCGGGGCTATCTCAAGACCCATCCGGCGATGACAGAGATGCAGAAGCGTCGGGTGATCGCGGCGTTCCTGGACAAATATGCGCTGGAGGACGAGATCGAGGAAGAGCTGGACATGCCCGGCTGGACCGAAGATCTGGTTGATGAACTGACCGAGGTCTACGACGACGACATGCTGCGCATTCAGAAGATACCGGGTGTGACGCTGATTGCGCCTTAGTCCGAGATGGCAAGCGGAACCGGCATTTGCGCCCCTTCACTGACCTGATGCCGGGATCACCGGGGCAGGGGTTTGGCTGTCGTTCGTGAAAATACATCCAAGGGCCGTTGTGAGCCCCGCTGCGCGTGCCATCGCGAAATCCCGAAAAGATTTAGGTGAGAGACCTGCTCCTCTAGCCAAGGTGCCGTTTTGTGTGTCGGCTCAGCGAAGGTCAGGTGAGTTCATTGACGATAATCTCAGGTCTGTCTAACGTCCGGATACCGGGGCGCGGCAAAGGCGGTCCTTCCCAAAATTCGAGGTGCGTTTCGATGTACATCAGTTGCGATTGTGGGGCCTTCAAGGCAGAGCTTACGCATTTCCCCGCTCATACGCCTGGCCGCTTGATGTGTTACTGCTCGGATTGTCAGCTGTATCTGCAAAAGCTCGGACGCGCGGAACTGCTCGACGCATTCGGCGGCACCGAAATCATCCCGGTCTACCCAAGCGAAATCCGCATCACGAAGGGCAAAGAGCATCTCGTCTGCAACCGGCTCAGCCCGGACGGGCTGTTTCGCTGGTCGACACTTTGCTGCAATTCGCCTGTGGGGAACATTCAAGCCAAGTTCCCTTGGTTCGGTATCCTGCATAACGCCTATCGTGCTGGCGATGATCCTGAGTGTCTGGAGCGTCTGGGTTCCGTGCGCAGCCGGATATACGGCCGCGACGCCACCGGAGAACCGCCCTTCGAGATCGCCGAGAAACTTGGGTTCAAGGATGCGCTGAAGGTGATGCCGTTCTTGATCCGGGGCTTCGTTGGGGGCAAGCACAAGTCCTCGCCCTTTTTCAAAGAGGGATGGGTGCCGACCGTCCAGCCCCGGCTGCTTTGAACGGCGACGGCTTCGTCTTGATCACCAGACACTAACCTATATCGGACCCAAGGTCAGGTTCGGGTCCGAAATGCCTGGATCGTGGGCTGGAGTTGCGGGGCCTTGGTTGTGGTGTCTGGTCACCCGATCGCACCCGATGCCTCCGCGAGGTCAGCCCTTTAGCTGCGATGCCGCGCGCGCCAGTTCGGTAATCCCGTCCCAGTCCCCCGCCAGCACCATATCCTTGGGGGCAACCCAGGACCCGCCCGCACAGACCACATTCGTCAGGCTCAGGTAGTCGGCAGCGTTGGCAGGGCTGACGCCGCCCGTGGGGCAGAACATCACTTGCGGGATGGGCGCGCCGATGGCCTTGATCGCGGCAGCCCCGCCCGAGGCTTCGGCGGGAAAGAATTTCAGCATCGTATAGCCACGCTCCAGCAGCCGCATCGCCTCCGAGGCGGTTGCAGCCCCCGGCAGCAGCGGCAGGTCGGCCTCTTCGCAGGCGTCCAGCAAGCGGTCGGTGGCCCCCGGTGACACGCCGAATTGCGCGCCTGCATCCTTGGCGGCCTGCACGTCCGCAGGGGTCAGCAAGGTACCCGCACCCACGACGCCGCCTGCGACGCCTGCCATCTCACGGATCACGTCTAGTGCCGCAGGGGTGCGCAGGGTGACCTCGAGCGCGGGCAGGCCGCCCGCCACAAGGGCGCGGGCCAGCGGTGCGGCGTGGGTGGCGTCATCGACCACCAGAACCGGGATGATCGGGGCCATCTGTGCAATGCGCAGGGCGGCGGCGCTGGCGTCTTGGGGGGTCATCATGTCTCTCCTGTTAAGCCTTAAACGACCACGGCAGCGCCGGTGTCGGCCCCGCCCACGTTGGCACGGAACATCGCAAACAACTCGCGGCCCACGCCGTTTGTGTTGCCGCTGAGGTCTGCCGTTGCGGGGGCGCGGTCTTCGATTCCTTCGGCCAGAACCTGCAACGTGCCTGCCTTGGCGTCCAGTCGGATCATGTCACCGTCGCGCACTTTGGCAATCAGCCCGCCGTCCAGTGCCTCGGGGCTGACGTGGATTGCGGCGGGGGTCTTGCCCGACGCGCCGGACATGCGGCCATCGGTGACCAAGGCCACCTTTTGCCCGCGTCCCTGCATCACCGCCATCAGCGGGTTCAGCGCATGCAGTTCCGGCATGCCGTTGGCCTTTGGACCCTGGAAACGGACCACGATCACGCAGTCATCGGTCAGGCTGCCTGCCTTGAACGCAGCCTTGACCTCTTCTTGATCGTGGAACACGCGGGCAGGGGCCTCGACCAGCTGGTGTTCGTCCGCCACGGCGGAAATCTTGATCACGCCACGGCCCAGATTGCCGTTGAGTTGCTTCAGCCCGCCTTGTGGTGCGAATGGATCGCTGGCGGGGCGCAGGATACGGTCGTTCTGGCTTTGGCGCGGGGCATCCTGCCAACGCACCTCGCCGTCGATCAGCTTTGGCTCCTGCGTGTAGTCTTGCAGCCCGTTTCCCATCACCGTCACCGTGTCAGGGTGCAACAGGCCCGCGTCCAGCAATTCGCCGATCATATAGGTCAGCCCGCCCGCCGCGTGGAAATGGTTCACGTCGGCCAGCCCGTTGGGATAGACCCGTGCCATCAGCGGTGTCGCGTCCGAGATGTCGGACAGGTCCTGCAGGTCCAGTTGCACGCCGGCCGCGCGGGCCATCGCGATGATATGGATCACCAGATTGGTCGACCCGCCCGTGGCCATCAGCCCGACCAGACCGTTCACGAATGTCCGCTCGTCCAGAATATCGCAGACGGGGCGGTAGTCGTTGCCCAGATTGGTAATTTCCAGCGCGCGTTTGGCCCCCGCATGGGTCAGCGCATCGCGCAGGTCGGTGTCGGGGTTCACGAAGGACGCGCCGGGCAGGTGCAGGCCCATGAATTCCATCAGCATCTGGTTCGAGTTCGCTGTGCCGTAGAAGGTGCAGGTGCCCGGACCGTGGTAGGATGCCATCTCGGCCTCCATCAACTTGTCGCGCCCGACCTGTCCAGAGGCGTGCAATTGGCGCACCTTGGATTTCTCCTCGTTCGGCAGGCCCGAGGGCATCGGACCCGCAGGCAGGAAGATCGACGGGATATAGCCGAATGTCGCCGCCGCGATGATCAGCCCCGGCACGATCTTGTCACAGACGCCAAGGTAGACCGCACTGTCAAAGGTGTTGTGTGACAGCGCCACGCCCGCGGCCAGTGCGATCACGTCGCGCGAGAACAGCGACAGCTCCATGCCGGTCTGGCCCTGGGTCACACCATCACACATCGCAGGCACGCCGCCCGCCACCTGCGCCGTGCCACCGTTGGCCAGCGCGGTTTGCTTGATCAGGTCGGGGAACCGCTGGAACGGCTGGTGCGCCGACAGCATGTCGTTATAGGCGGTGACGATGCCGATGTTGGGGCTGATGCCTTCGACCAGCGATGCCTTTTCAGCGCCCATTGCGGCAAAGGCGTGCGCCTGGTTGCCGCAGGTCAGATGCGCGCGGCGCGGCCCGTCATCTGCGGCGCGGCGCATCCGGTCGAGGTATTGCGCGCGGCTGTCTGCCGAGCGTTTGACGATGCGGGCTGTGACGTCCTGAATCTTGGGGGCGAGGGCCATAGCAGGCGTTCCCTTCATGGATAAGTGTCATTGGCTGTTTTGGCTTTGTTAGCGCTAACGGGCGTTGATTTCAACCCGTAGTTTGTTTGTTGCAGAGCGCAGAGCAGGGGGATTGCAGCATCATAGCACAGCTACGCAATTTTCGCGAACCCGTGTGTGCTGGTGGCGAAAGGCTGCGACACCTTGCCCGATCTCGCACCAGCCGACTTGACGCATGGAGAGATTTCAGTAATTGACTGTTTTAATCAGAATTTGCCGCAACAGGAGTTTCCCCCATGCGTTTCGCCACCCCTCTGACTCTCGCCTTTGCCACGTTGATGGCACTTCCGGCCTATGCCGATGGCGAGCTGAACCTTTATTCCTCGCGTCACTACGACACCGACGAGCGGCTCTATTCCGACTTTACCGAGGCCACGGGCATCACCATCAACCGCATCGAAGGCAACGCTGACGAGCTGATCGCGCGGATGCAGGCCGAGGGGCAGAACTCGCCCGCGGATGTGTTGCTGACAGTGGACACCTCGCGCCTGAAGCGTGCCAAGGATGCTGGCGTGCTGCAATTCGTGGACAGCGACATCCTGGAAAAACGCATTCCGGGTTACCTGCAAGATGCCGACAACGAATGGTTCGGTTTCTCGCAACGCGCGCGGATCATCTTTTATGACAAGACCCGTGTGCCGAACCCGCCGCAAACCTATCTGGATCTGGCCGATCCGGCCTACAAGGGTCAGGTGTGCCACCGGTCGTCCACAGCCGTCTATTCCCAGACGCTGCTGGCCGCGATGATCCAGAACTTTGGTGAGGAAAAAGCCAAGGCCTGGGCGCAGGGTATTGTCGACAACTTTGCCCGTGATCCCCAAGGTGGTGACACCGACCAGCTGCGCGGTCTGGTGTCGGGCGAATGCGACATTGCGATTTCCAACACCTATTACTTTGCCCGCGCCCTGCGCACCGAGGTTAAAGGGCTGGAGAAAGACGCGATTGCCAATATTGGCTGGGTGTTCCCCTCGCAAAACGCCGAAGGCGCGCACATGAACCTGTCGGGTGGTGGTGTGGCTGTCCATGCCCCGAACCGTGACAACGCGGTGGCCTTCCTTGAGTATCTGGCGTCGGACAAGGCGCAGGAATATTTCTCGGCCGGCAATGACGAATACCCCGCCGTGCCGGGCGTGGGCCTCAGCCCGTCGGTCGCAGCTCTGGGCATGTTCAAACCGGATGACGTTGACCTGTCCGCCGTGGCAGAGAACGTGCCCGCCGCGCAGAAGATCTTTAACGAAGTCGGTTGGAAGTGATATTTCACCCGGACCGGTAAATCACGAATGGCGCGGGAGACCGCGCCATTTTGCATTTCACGGGGTGGTTAGAACGGTTGAAAGCGCCCGTACTGCCCCTCATCAAAGGCCAGACCGGCACCTGTTGCCCTGGTGGCCACCTGCGTGACGCGGCCCAGGATGATGCTGTGATCACCTGCAGGGTGCGAGGCATGGTGCGTGCAGTCGAAACGCGCAAGACACCCATGCAACAGCGGTACGCCCTGGGCATCAATGTCATGCGGGTAGGCGTCGAAACCTTCGCCATTCGCGGCAAAATGCAGGGCCATGTCGGCTTGTGCATCCGCCAGCACGTGTATGCTGTAGTGTTGCGCCTGCGCAAAGGCATCGTGCCTGCGCGAGGTGTTGGACAGCGACCACAGCACCAGAGGCGGGGTCAGTGACACTGACGAAAACGAATTGGCGGTGAACCCCAGCGGCCCGATTTCGGACAGGGTGGTGATCACGGTGACGCCCGTGCCAAACCGCCCGAAGGCGTGGCGCAATGGCACGTCGGTGTCGGGTCCGGGGGCAAATATCAGGTCGTAGGCGTTCATCCGACGACGGGTGCCATGTTCCGCCGGTGGTGTCCATATCCGATCAGATGCAGGGGCACCGGGACCGGATGCCGCGACGGCACCGGAACATTGCGCCACATGCACACGTTGTCCTGTCAGCGAGGGCAAGCCCCGCACCAAATACCGAACGGGAGACCAAGATGACTTATATGACCCCCAAAACCATCACCGCAGCACTGGCCGTGACCGCTGGCCTTGCCGCAGGCACCTTTGGCCTGTCCACCGCCGCACAGGCCCAGGGCAAGGACCGCGCCGAGCTGGGTCTGCTGGACTGCAACGTTGAAGGCGGCAGCGGTTTCGTGTTCGGCTCGACCAAGCAACTGGCCTGCACGTTCAACCCCGCCGATGACGCCCTGCCGCCCGAGTATTATACCGGTTCGATCGAGAAGTTCGGGCTTGATCTGGGTCGCAGCGACGGCTCGGTGATCAAATGGGTCGTGCTGGCCCCGACCGAACAGGACTATGCGACGGGCGCGCTGGCGGGCACCTATGGCGGTGTGACAGCCTCTGCATCCGCCGGTGTGGGCCTTGGCGCCAACGCGATGCTGGGTGGCTCGGACGATACATACGCCCTGCAACCGTTCAGCATCTCGGGCGAGACAGGCATCAATCTGGCCGTTGCCGTCAGCCAGATGGAATTGGTGTCAGCGCCTGCGCAGTAAGCGCAAAGCGCTTGTGAGATAGAACTTGTGAGATAGAAAAGGCCCGGCACTAGCCGGGCCTTTTTGCGTCCGGGGCACGCTGCTCGGATCAACCGCTTCTGGATCGCCGTCGGGATACCGAGGGCTACTGTCCACTCAAAAACACAGCCTTCGGCACGGTATCGCGGGCGGTTGCATCCGGGTTTTGCGTTCGCGAAAATCCTCTGTATCACTCTGCCGGAGACAGGAGGCAGCGACCAGATGATCACGGAACTTGATGACTTTTTCACCAAAGGGTGCGGACGATGTGCGCGCTTTGACACACCTGATTGCTCGATTGTGCCCTGGGGCAAGGGGCTTGAGGAGCTGGACCGGCTTTGCCGGAACGTGGGGCTGGAACCTGCGCTGAAATGGGCGCACCCGTGCTATCTGCATGCCGGACGCAACATCGCCATGCTGGGGGCATTTCGCGGCGACTTCCGGCTGAGCTTTTTCAACGCGGCGCTGATGAAAGACCCCGAGGCCGTGCTGGAACGCGCCGGGCCGAACACGAAACATGCCCACATGATCCGCTTCACCGCGAACGAACAGGTGGCGGCAATGGAGCCGATCATCACAGCCTATCTGAAAGAGGCGATGGGCTATGCGGCCGCTGGTCTCAAGGCGCCACCGGATGACAGCGAGCTTGAAATACCTGAGGAACTGACCGAGGCGTTGGATTCTGATCCCGAACTGGCCGAAGCATTCCATGCCCTGACGCCGGGGCGGCGCAAAAGCTATGTGATCAACCTGTCCTCGGCAAAACAATCGGCAACCCGCGTTAAGCGGATTGCCGGATTTCGGGACAAGATTTTGGCGGGGAAGGGGGCGACTGACCGGTAGCGGTCTGTCGCAACACCCGATCTACTTTCGCGTCGCTTCGGCCACGGCACGGCTGACGGTCGTGGCAATTTCGTCAATCGACCCCATGGCGTCGATACGCTGCAAGGCGCCGCGCTGTTCGTAATAGGTGATCAGCGGGGCGGTCTGCTTGTGATAGGCCGCCAGCCGTTCGGCCACGGTCTCGGCGTTGTCGTCCGACCGCCGCTTCATGTTCGAGGCGCCGCAGACATCACAAACCCCATCCACCTTCGGCTTCTTGAAGCTGTCGTGATACCCTTCGCCGCATTCACCACAGGTGTAGCGCCCTGCAATGCGGTGCACCATGGCCTCGTCATCAACCTCAAGGCTGATGGCCGCGTCGATCTTTTGCCCGCTTTCCGCCAGCAACTCGTCCAGCGCCTCGGCCTGAACGGTGGTGCGGGGAAAACCGTCCAGGATCACGCCCTTGGCGGTGTCCGGGTCGGACAGCCGGTCGCGCAGGATCGCAATGACGATCTCGTCACTGACCAGCCCGCCCGATTTCATCACCTTGTCCGCCGCCTTGCCCGCCTCAGAGCCTTCGGCGACCGCCGCACGCAACAGGTCGCCGGTGCTGAGCTGCACCAGCCCATAGCGTTTCTCCAGCATCCGCGCCTGTGTGCCCTTGCCGGCACCCGGAGGCCCCAGCAGGATCAGCACCGGAGGCGCGAGTGTGGCAACATTTGCGGTGGTCTTGCTCTCGGTCATGCGTGTCAGCCTTTGTTCATGCGGTTGGCGATCAGGTCATCGACAACGGAAGGGTCAGCCAGTGTCGAAGTGTCGCCCAATGCGCCAAAATCATCCTCGGCGATCTTGCGCAAGATGCGGCGCATGATCTTGCCCGAGCGGGTCTTGGGCAGGCCCGGGGCCCACTGGATCAGGTCGGGCGAGGCGATGGGGCCGATCTCGTTGCGGACCCATGTGCGCAGTTCCTTACGCAGGTCTTCGGAGGGTTCTTCGCCGCTCATCAGGGTGACATAGCAATAGATGCCTTGCCCCTTGATGTCGTGGGGATAGCCGACAACCGCCGCTTCGGCGACCTTGTCGTGAGCAACCAGCGCGCTTTCGACCTCGGCCGTGCCCATGCGGTGACCGGACACGTTGATCACGTCATCGACGCGGCCCGTGATCCAGTAATCTCCGTCCTGATCGCGGCGGCACCCGTCACCGGTAAAGTAATAGCCCTTGTAGTCGCTGAAATATGTTTGCTCGAACCGCTCGTGGTCGCCCCAGACGGTGCGCATCTGGCCGGGCCAGCTGTCCTTGATGCACAGAACACCCTCGACGCCGTTGCCTTCGATCTCTTCGCCGCTGGTCGGGTCCAGAACCACAGGTTCGATGCCAAAGAACGGTTTCTGCGCAGCACCCGGTTTGGTTTCATGGGCGCCGGGCAGGGGGGTCATCAGGTGGCCGCCGGTTTCGGTCTGCCACCATGTATCGACGATGGGGCAACGCCCGCCGCCAACCACATCGTTGTACCATTCCCACGCTTCGGGGTTGATCGGCTCGCCGACGGTGCCCAACAGCTTCAGGCTGCTCAGGTCGGCCTTTTTCACGAACTCATCGCCCTGACCCATCAGTGCGCGGATCGCTGTGGGGGCGGTGTAGAACTGCGACACCTTGTGCTTTTCGCAGATCTGCCAGAACCGGCTGGCGTCGGGATAGGTGGGCACGCCCTCGAACATCAGCGTGGTCGCGCCATTGGCCAGTGGACCGTAGACGATATAGCTGTGGCCGGTGACCCAGCCCACATCGGCGGTGCACCAATAGATGTCGCCATCGTGGTAATCGAAGGTGATCTGATGCGTCATCGCCGCATAGACCAGATAGCCGCCGGTGGTGTGCACCACGCCCTTGGGCTGTCCGGTGGAACCCGAGGTGTAGAGGATGAACAACGGGTCTTCGGCGCTGACTTCCGTGGGCTCGCAGTCCTCGGACGCGGTGGCGGCCAGCGCGTTATAGTCGTGGTCGCGGTCCGACCATGGCACATCGGCACCGGTGCGGCGCACGACCAGCGTCTTGACGCTGTCATCGCAATTGGCCAGCGCCTTGTCCGCGTTGGTTTTCAGCGGGGTGTTACGTCCACCGCGGGGGGCCTGGTCGGCGGTGATCACCACCTTGGCACCGCAACCCTTCACACGGGCGGCCAGCGCGTCGGGCGAGAAGCCGGCAAAGACGATCGAATGGATCGCACCAATGCGGGCACAGGCCAGCATGGCATAGGCGGCCTCGGGGATCATCGGCATATAGATCACCACACGGTCGCCCTTTTCGACGCCCATGTCTTTCAGCACGTTGGCCATCTTGCAGGTGGCCTTGTGCAGATCGCGGTAGCTGATGTGCAGCGCGTCGTCGTCAGGGCTGTCGGGTTCCCAGATAATCGCGGTCTGGTCGCCACGCGCCGCAAGGTGGCGGTCGATGCAGTTGGCCGAGACGTTCAGCGTGCCGTCGTCGTACCATTTGATCGACACGTTGCCAAAGTCATAGGAGACATCCTTGACCCGCGTATAGGGTTTGATCCAGTCGATGCGCTTGCCGTGCTCGCCCCAAAAGGCCGCCGGATCGGCAACGGATGCGGCATACATCTTGTCATAATCGGCAGCGTTCACATGCGCATTTTCAACCGTGTGAGCGTGCGGAGCGTGGGTTCTGGTCATCGTAGGCTTCCTCCCTGGCGATCTTTTTCGGTCGAGGGCAGGCAATTGACAAGCCCGCATCGGCCATGTCGCTCCGTCCTCCCTGACGTGATCGTGATAATACTGCGATGTGAAAAGAAGGGAATAACTCGCGGAAAAATAACGGTTTCGCTGTAAATGTTTTTCCGATACCGCCAACATTTTGTAAACTTTGTCCGCGCATGCCGCATTTTTCTCTTATTTTCGGGCGATTGCATGTCAAATGAACGCAGCGGCAAATGATGTACAAACCTGCAACGCGATGGCCGTGCAGGGTCACTTTGGTACCCGGCCCCTGTGCCGTATGGCCGCAGGTGTCGCAAAGCGGCAGAATCACGCAACATTCTTTCGTGGCCCCTTGCGGGCGGTCCGCCCCTCGGGGGTTCTGGGTATTGGCATGATGTAAATCGCAAGTTACCCTGAGGCCAAGCGGGCCATCCAAGGCGCGCGTAAGGGAGAGTATCATGAATAAATTTACGCTGGGCGCCGTTGCAGGCGCGCTGACATGCACCTTTGCACTCGAGGCTGCCGCGACCGAATGGAACGTCAGTGTCTGGGGCAAGCGTCGCGCCTTTACCGAACATGTCGAGAAACTGGCCGAACTGGTTGCGGAAAAGACCAACGGCGAATTCACCATGAACGTCAGCTATGGCGGCCTGTCGAAGAACCGCGAAAATCTGGACGGCATCAGCATCGGTGCCTTTGAGATGGCGCAGTTCTGTGCAGGTTATCATCCCGACAAGAACCGCGTGATCACCGTGCTGGAGCTGCCGTTCCTGGGTGTCGAGAACCTGAAGCAAGAGGTTGCCATATCCAACGCAGTCTATGCGCATCCCGCAGCCATCGAAGAAATGGCTCAATGGAACGCCAAGCTGCTGATGACTTCGCCCATGCCGCAGTACAACCTTGTCGGCACGGGCGAGCCCCGTGACACACTGGCGAAATTCGACGGTATGCGGGTCCGCGCCACCGGCGGCATCGGCGAGGCGTTCGAGCTGGTCGGCGCCGTGCCCACATCCGTGACCTCGGCCGAAGCCTATCAGGCGATGGAATCCGGCGTCGTGGACACCGTGGCCTTTGCCCAGCACGCGCACCTCAGCTTTGGCACGATCAACCAGGCCGACTGGTGGACCGCTAACCTGAACCCCGGCACCGTGAACTGCCCCGTGGTGGTGAACATTGACGCATATGAATCCCTGAGCGACGCAGAACGCGAAGCCCTGGACAGCTCGGTGCCCGAGGCCATCGACCATTACCTTGCCAACTATGGTGAACTGCTGAAACGCTGGGACACCGTTCTGGAAGAGAAGGGCGTTGAAAAAGTGATGTACAGCGACGAAACCATCGCCGAATTCCGTGAAAAGGCGGCGGGACCGATCCGGGACGCATGGATTGCGGACATGGAAGGTCAGGGCCTGCCGGGTCAGGAACTGTACGATCTGGCTGAAAAGGCCCTGGCTGATGCCAAGGCTTCGGGCAGCTAAGGCACCGAAGGGGGCCACCCTCGGGCGGCCCTGATAGGGGGACTCGTCAAGCCACCGCAGGGCGTCTTGCGGTGGCTTTTCACACTTTGAATGCGCTTGCGTCAAAGCCGGGTCTGAACACCGGTCACAAGACTTCGAAAACAAGGGGACAGACATGGCAGGAACGTCATCGGTTCTGGAAGACAACAGTTTGCTCAGCAGGCTGGACAGGGCTTTGGTGCCCGTTGAGTGGTTTTTTGCATTGATCAGCGGCATCGCCGTCTTTTCGCTGATGTTTCTGGCGGTCTGGTCGGTGTTGGGGCGCAAGTTCTTTGGCAGTCCGCTGATGGGCTATGTCGATTACATTGAAACCGCGATGCCGTTGATTGCGATCATGGGCGTGTCCTATGTGCAGCGCAGCGGCGGGCATATCCGCATGGACATGCTGGTGGGCGCGCTTTCGGGGCGGGCCAAGTGGCTGTTCGAACTGATTTCGGTCCTGCTCATCCTTGTTCTGATCATCGCGTTGATCTGGGGCAGCTGGGCGCACTTTGACCGCTCGTTCGATTGCGCGCGGCCGTTCTGCAGCCGCGACAGCTCGATCGACATCGGGCTGCCACTTTGGCCCAGCAAACTGATCGTTCCGATGGCGTTCTCGGTGCTGGCGCTGCGGCTGGTGCTGCAAGCATGGGGGTACGCACGTGCGCTGGTACTGGGGCTGGAGAACCCGGTGGCGGTGCCGCTGATCCTGACGGTGGCGGAACAGGCCAGACTTGAAGCCGACGCGCTGGGAGACGACTGATGGATCCGATTACAATTGGTCTGTGGACCACTGGCGGCATGTTGGTGATGGTTGTTCTGGGGATGCGGGTGGCCTTTGCCGCCGGTCTTGCCGGTTTTGCGGGGCTGTTCTGGTTGCGCTGGAACGGTTTTGACTATGACCCCGACCGCATCGGCAAGGCGCTGGAAATCAGCGTCAAGATCGCGGGGCAGGTGCCCCATTCCAAAGTGTCATCACAGGCGCTCAGCCTGATCCCGACCTTCATCCTGATCGGCTATCTGGCCTATTATGCCAAGCTGACGACCGCCTTGTTCGAGGCTGCCAAACGCTGGATCGCATGGGTTCCCGGGGGGCTGGCCGTGTCGACCGTGTTCGCCACCGCAGGCTTTGCCGCGGTGTCGGGCGCATCGGTGGCCACGGCGGCGGTCTTTGCCCGCATCGCCATCCCCGAGATGCTGAAGATCGGCTATAACAAGCAGTTCGCGGCGGGTGTGGTTGCTGCGGGGGGTACGCTCGCCTCGCTGATCCCGCCCTCTGCCATTTTGGTGATCTATGCGATCATCGTGGAGCAGGACGTTGGCAAGCTGCTGTTGGCGGGGTTCATTCCCGGCGCATTCTCGGCTGTGGTCTACGCGGTTCTGATCATCGGCATCGCCATGGTGTTCAAGAATGTCGGCCCCCCGGTGACCGGTTTCACATGGCGTGAACGGTTTGAATCCCTGCCGCCCGCCTTGCCCATCGTGGCGGTGGTCGTGATCATCATCTTTTTCGTCTACAACCCCTTTGGCGAGGCATGGGGCACGCCCACCGAAGGCGGGGCCGTGGGCGCGTTCATCGTTTTCCTGATGGCGCTGTATCGCGGTATGCGTCTGAACCAGCTCAAGGATGCGCTGATCGAGACGGCCAAGCTGACGGTGATGATCTTTACCATCATCTGGGGCGTGCTGATCTATGTGCGCTTTCTGGGCTTCGCCGATCTGCCGGGTGCGTTCTCGGACTGGATCACCTCGCTGGACATGGCGCCGATGCTGATCCTGATCTGCATTCTGCTGGCCTACGCGGTGCTGGGCATGTTCATGGATGCCATCGGAATGCTGCTGCTGACCTTGCCTGTGGTCTATCCGGCGGTGATGGCGCTGAACGGCGGAGAGCTTGTTTCCGCCGCTGACAGCTCCTTTGGGATGTCGGGGCCGATGTGCGCGATCTGGTTTGGCATTCTGGTGGTGAAAATGGCCGAATTCTGCCTGATCACCCCGCCCATCGGACTGAACTGCTTTGTCGTGGCCGGCGTGCGTGACGATCTGACCGTGCAGGACGTGTTCCGGGGCGTCACACCGTTCTTTCTGGCGGACGCGGTGACCATCGGCCTGCTGGTCGCCTTTCCAAGCATCGTGCTGTGGTTGCCGTCCCTGGCGGGCTAGACCCGGCTTGCAGCGAAAACAAAGGCCCGCATCAATTTGCGGGCCTTTTTCGTTTCGGATGACCGCATTGCGCCAGATCGCACAGCGGCAGAGCCTGTGTCACGAAGCCGGTGTCTGTTGGTGTGTCAGGCGCAGCCATTTGGTGTCGTCCTTGAGATAGGTCGAGGTACACAGCGCCTCGTACAGCGGCGTGTCGCCGCGTTCAGCCGACACGCGGTAGGCCAGCACGGCGATATTCCCCTCAACAGACAGAACCCGTTCACTCATCACGACCGAGCGCCAACGCTGCGCCACATCCGCCTCGCGCCACAGCGCATCGCCGCTGAGGATGCCCGTGGGGTAGGGAAACACAAAGACCGCGTTTTTGGCCGACATGGTACGTGCGCTGTCCGCGCCTTGGGTCCAGAACCGTTCTTCCTGGTCCCACAGGGTGGCTTCGATGGTCATGCAATATCTCTTTTCGACTGAAAATGATGGTCGCCGCAATCCGGCAGCGCGTTGCCCGGGCTCCATTGCCAATGGCCGGAGTGGCGGGGTATCTGGTTTGTCTAGCACGGCAATGGCGGGGGAGTCATGCTCTTGTGCCGGCGTGCAGGTTGCACAGATCCGGTTTGAAGCCCTGCGCGCTTCGCTTTATGGGGGGCTGGTCTGCCCACGGGCAGGCGCATACGATCGGCCGGAATGGCCGTATCTGCTGTTTGCGAAGGTCAGGAGACCGAAGAGATGACCCATACGTCAGCCGCAAGGGCCGCGAAACTGTCCGTAGCCCCCATGATGGACTGGACGGACCGCCATTGTCGCTACCTGCACCGTTTGCTGTCGGCGCATGTGTTGCTCTACACTGAAATGGTCACGTCCCCCGCCTTGGTGCGCGGCGGTGCTTTGCATTTGCTGGACCATCATGGGGACGAGCATCCCGTGGCGTTGCAACTGGGCGGCTCTGACCCGTCCGAGCTTGCCCAGGCCGCGCGGATCGGGGCGGCCGCGGGGTATGACGAGATCAACCTGAACGTGGGCTGCCCGTCGGACCGGGTGCAATCGGGCACGTTCGGGGCTGTGTTGATGCGCCAGCCTGCGCTGGTGGCCGACTGTGTGCGGGCCATGCAGGACGCGGTGGACATCGAGGTGACGGTGAAGTGCCGCATCGGTGTGGACGAACAAAACCCCGCCGACTTGCTGCCTGAATTCCTGTCGCAGATGGTGGGGGCAGGCGTCGAGCGTGTCTCGATCCATGCGCGCAAGGCGTGGTTGCAAGGTCTCAGCCCCAAGGAAAACCGCGACATTCCTCCGCTGGACTATGATCTGGTGCGTCAGATGAAGGGGCTGTTTCCCAATCTGCACATCTCGGTCAACGGCGGGATCACGTCGCTGGAGCAGGCGGTTGAATTCCTCGACGGGGGGCTGGACGGTGTCATGGTGGGCCGCGCGGCCTATCACCAGCCCTCGGACATTCTCAGCACGGCAGACCGGCGGATATACGGCACCGGCACCGACACTTCAGCCGAAGAGGCCGTGGCAGGAATGCTGCCTTATATCGAGGCGCATCTGACCGATGGGGGCCGCCTGCATCAGGTCACCCGCCATATGCTGGGTCTGTTCGCGGGCCGTCCCGGTGCGCGTGGCTGGCGGCGGGCGCTGTCCGAGGGGGCGCATCGTGACGGGGCGGGGCCGGAACTGGTGGAACAGGCGCTGACACACATCACACAGGCAGCCCAGGCGCAAAGCGCCTGAGCCGATCTCAAGAGCAACTTACATCACGCGCACGCGGCGGGGCAGGGTGAACAGGGTAAAGCCCATCGCCGCCACGCCACATATCGCAATCGCCGCCAGCATCGGCAGGACCGTGCCGTCAAAGAACGGCCCCGTGGCTGCAATCATCAGCCCGCCTGCCAGCATCTGCAAGGTGCCACCCAGCGACGACGCCAGCCCTGCGCGCTCGCCATGTGCATCCAGCGCCAGCACCATCGTTGTGGGGATCACCACGCCCAGACAGGCGTTGGCGCAGAACAATCCGGCGATCACGACCGGCAGGTTCTGAAAGCCCGAGGCCACGACCAGCAACAACAGCAACACGAAGAACGTGAACCCGGTCACACCCATCCGCACCAGCGGGCGCATCCCGAACCGCTCGCCCAAGGGGGCGGCCATCTGCGAGGCCGAGAAGAAGCCGATGGCGTTGACCGCGAAGGCCAGCGAGAATTGTGTGGGCGTCAGGCCGAATTCCTGCACATAGACAAAGGGGGCCGAGGCGATGAAGACAAAGAAGCTGGCCATGCCAAAGCCGCCGATCATCGTCAGCCCCATGAACCCGCGATCCCGAAACAGGATGCCTGCGTTCTGGATCAACGTCTTTACCCGAACCGGCGTGCGTTTTTCGGGTGGAAGGGTTTCGCCCAGCGACACGCCCATCACCACAGCGGCAATTGCCGCAGCGCAGGCCAGCACCGCAAAAACCGCGCGCCAGGACCCCAGCGAGATCACCAAGCTGCCTGCCAGCGGCGCCAGCATGGGCGACACGGACATCACCAGCATGACCATCGCCATCAGCCGCGTGGCCTCGTTCCCGGTGTGCAGATCGCGCACGATGGCGCGGGGCATGACCATCATCGCAGCCCCGCCCAGCCCCTGCACGGCACGCCATCCGGCCAGCGCCTCGACCGACCCGGCCAACGTGGCGCCGACCGACCCGATGAAGAACACGCCGAGCCCCATGAACACCGGCAGGCGGCGCCCCGTCTGGTCGGACAGCGGCCCATAGACCAGCTGCGCCACGCCCAGGGACAGGAAATACGCGGTCAAAGTCATCTGGACCGCAGGTTCGTCGACACCGAAATCGGCGGCGATATCGGGCATTGCGGGGAGATACATATCGATCGCGAACGGCCCGATCATGACCAACAGTCCCAGTACTAGTGCGATGCGCAACATCGGTCTCTCCGTCAATGAAAGGGTTTGGCGCGGCCCTGCCGCATTGCAGCATGGACATACGCCCGTGTTTTCTGAATGCCAAGGCTGGCTTTGAACTTGTGGCTGCGCGTCAGCTGCGATTTACCTGTGCGCAAACACACCAAATGGGACAGACAAGATGCCGGACACCATGCTTTTGCTGGAAATGCTGATCATGCTGATGATCATTGGGGCCTTTGCGGGCGTTCTGGCGGGCCTGTTGGGCGTCGGTGGGGGCATCGTTCTGGTGCCTGCATTCTTTTATGCATTTCATACGCTTGGCTATGACGGGCCGCAATTGATGCAGATGTGTCTGGCCACGTCGCTGGCGACGATCATCGTCACCTCGCTGCGGTCGGTCCACAGCCACAACAAGAAAGGCGCTGTCGACTGGACGATCCTGCGCGGCTGGGCGCCGGGAATCGTGATCGGCGCGGTTCTGGGGATGCTGGCCGTGTCGCAACTGCGTTCTTCGACCTTGCAGGGGATCTTTGGCTTTTTGGCGCTGATCGTCGGGCTCTACATGGGCTTTGGCCGCGCACATTGGCGGCTGGGCGAGGAGATGCCCAAGGGGCCGAAACGCTGGGCCTATTCGCCGGCTGTGGGGTTTTTGTCGGTGCTGATGGGCATCGGCGGCGGCAGCTTTGGCGTGCCGCTGATGAGCCTGCACAACGTACCGATCCACCGCGCTGTGGCAACCGCCGCGGGCTTTGGCCTGCTGATCGCCGTGCCGTCGGTGATCGGGTTCCTGTTTGTCGACATGTCCATGCCGGTGCCGCCGCTGACGGTGGGGGCCGTGAACTTTGTTGCCTTTGGCATCATCATCGCCATGACTCTGATCACAGCGCCTTGGGGCGTGAAACTGGCCCATGCGATGGACCCCAAGCCGCTGAAGCGGGTCTTTGCCGTGTTCCTGGTGCTGGTCGCGCTGAACATGCTGCGCAAGGCTTTGGGCTACTGAGATCTGCACAGGCAGGGCGGAAATCGCGTAAGATCCGCCCTGCCTGCCGGGATCACGCCGTTTCAGGCAGCGGAAAGATCTGGTCGTAAGTCCAGTTGAAGGCAAAGGCATAGACCAGGTAGAACACGACAAAGGCCACATCCATCACCAGCGCCTGCCACAATCCGATACCCAGATAGAGTGCTATCATCGGAAGGGTGACCAGCAGCAAGCCCAGCTCGAACATCAGCGCATGGACGATCCGTATGAAAACGGTCTTGCTCACGCTGCCCCGCAGGCGTTTCAGGGCGCGGTCGAACAGCAGATTATAGACGTAATTCCACAGGGTCGCCATGGTCGCGGCAAGGATGGCGATAACGCCGATATGCTGGGCGTCCATGCCAAAGCCAATCGCGCCCAAGGGAATGACCAGCAGAAGGCCGATCACTTCAAAGCTGATTGCGTGGCGAATACGGTCCGGGGTGGTGCGCATGATCTTCTCCATCTGAAGGCCGGGTCGTCCCGGATATTTTCCCGATGGGGGAGGTCGTCCTCGCAGCCTGCTATCTATGCAAACACGGGATCGAAATCAAGCCCGAGGCTAATTCCGCTTCAACCGCGCCGCACGTCCGCCGCGCCGACCTTTCGGTGCAACCTCCCGCTTCGGCAGCTCGGCCATGATCGCTGTGCGTTCCTCGGGGGTCATCCGCGACCAGCGACCGATTTCGTCGATGGAGCGCGCACAGCCTGTGCACAGGCGTGTCTCGGGGTGCACCACGCAGATGCGCACGCAGGGGCTTTCGATCTCGTTCCGGGTCCAGACAGGTTCGGTCATGGGGTGTCCTCAGCTTGCCGCGCGCAATACGCGCAAACGGTCCAGCAGTCCTTGGAGAATATAGGCCGCCGCCACGTGGTCGATCACCTCCGAGCGACGTTTGCGTGTCGTATCCGCCTCAAGCAGCGCGCGCTCGGCGGCGACGGTGGACAGGCGTTCGTCCCAGAAGGTCACGGGGCCATCCCACAGCTTTTCGAAATTGCGGGCAAAGGCGCGGGTCGACTGACACCGCGGCCCTTCCGAGCCGTCCATGTTGCGCGGCAGGCCCAGCACGATCCCACCGACCGATCTATGCGCGATGATCTCTTGCAGGCGGGCAGCGTCCAGCCCGAATTTCTTGCGCCGCACGGTTTCCAGCGGCGAAGCCACGGACCAGAACGTGTCGGAAACCGCCACGCCAATGGTCTTGTCGCCCAGATCCAGTCCGATCAGCGACCGCATCGGGGGCAGGGCGGCCAGAAAGTCAGCGGTATCGTCGAATATCATTCCAAACCTGCCTGTTCTGCTGCACCGGTCAACGTGTCCTGCGCCGTGGGATCGTCGGCAAAAGTGGCGCGCGCGTCCACCAGAACCGCGCGGGCGTCTTCCTGTCTGCCCAACACCGACAGCGCCGTGATCAACCGCGCCCATTCGGTCGCGGGGCCCCCTTCGGTCGCCAGCCGGTCGGACAGCGACGACACCATGCCCTCGATCATCTGCATCCGTTCTTGTGGCGTCATGGCGGCGGCGTTGTCCATATCCTGCTGGCTGGGGCCGCGCTGGTCGGCCTGTGCGGGCTGCGGCGGGGTATAGCCGTTCACACCGGCCATTTCAGCCAGTTCGGGAATGCGGGCGCGGATCGGGGCCATCCAGGGCGCATCCTCTGGGCCTGCACGCAATAGACCGTCCCACAGGCGAAAGCCCAGATCGGGCCGCCCGGTCTGGATCAGCATTTCGCCCCAGTAGAAACGTGCCGATCCGTCCGTGTCGTCGATGTTCAGCGCCCGGCGCAGCGCGTCCTCGGCGCTTGGCGAGACATAGCCGCCCGCCGCATAGATCAGCAATTCCGCCAATGTGGTCAGATCCGCCACGCTTGCGTCGTCGCCTTTCAGCCGAACCACAGCCGCCTGCGCATCGGCGGCGTGACCATAGTTGCCCAGCCGCGCCTCGGTCTGGGCCAGAAGGATATGACCTTGCAAATCGTCTGGACGCCCTGCAACCGCCGAGCGCAGCTGTTCGATCAGGGCGGCGTATTCGGCGTTGTTCTCTTGCGTCTGGGGCACCGGGGGCTGTGCCGCTTCGGCCTGTTCCTGTGTGGGGCGGTCGGCGCGGCGCTCTGCCGCCATTTCGATCCGCGATTTCAGGCTCAGGTCGCCATAGCCGGGCGCGCCAAGCTGCCAGTACAGCACGCCGCTGCCCACCAGCAAAAGCGCACCCAGTCCCAGCGCCAGGCCGACGCTGCCGCGTCCCGCCTTGGCATCGTTAGGCAGCCGCGCATCGGCATCGGCGGCCAGAATACGACGCGACACTTCGGTGCGCACCCGTGCGGCATCTTCGGCGTTGATCGTGCCACGGGCCAGATCGCGTTCGACCTCGGCCAGCTGGTCGCGGTAGATTTGCACGTCATAGGAGGCGGCCGATTGCGCCTGTGCGCGGCCTGCGCGCAAGGCAGCCGCCAGCAGCGCAGACACCACAAGTGCCAGCCCCGCCGCGATGATCCCGAAACCCCAGATGTCCATATCAGCCTTCTTTGTTACCCCTCGGGGTGTACCCAAGCCTGCCTGCCATAAAAAGGGGCAAAAGGCCGCGCCCCGTCTGCGGGGACAGCAATTGTCGCGGGTGTCGCAAACCTGTTAAAAAGTGCCGCCGTGAGTATCCTTTCAAATCGCAGTCTCAACCAATACAGAACCAGCCGATTGCCTTGCCCCGAATCCTGTCAGGACCGTGCCCATGAAACGTTATTCAGCCTTTGCCATTGCCCGCGAGGCCATGCGCCACCACACCGGTTGGAACCGCGCCTGGCGCGATGCGCAACCTAAACCCAAATACGACGTCATTATCGTCGGCGCAGGCGGACATGGGCTGGCCACAGCCTATTACCTGGGCAAGAACTTTGGCATCACCAACGTGGCGATCCTTGAAAAAGGCTGGCTGGGTGGCGGCAACACAGGCCGCAACACCACGATCATCCGGTCGAACTATCTGCAAGACCCGTCAGCCGCGATCTACGAGAAATCGCGCAGCCTGTACGAGACCATGAGCCAGGACCTGAACTATAACGTCATGTTCAGCCCGCGCGGTCTGATCATGCTGGCGCAGACCCATCACGAGGTGCGCGGCTATCAGCGCACGGCGCATGCCAACGCGCTGCAGGGGGTCTCGACCGAGTTCATCAGCCCCGCGCGGGTCAAGGAGCTGGTTCCGATCATCAACATCGACGGGCCGCGCTATCCGGTCCTGGGCGGGCTCTATCAGGCGCGCGGCGGCACCGCGCGGCACGATGCGGTGGCCTGGGGCTATGCGCGGGCCTGTTCCGACATGGGCATGGACGTGATCCAGCAATGCGAAGTGACCGCCGTGCGCACCGAAGGCGGCAAGGTCACGGGCGTCGACACCACGCGCGGGCCGATCGACTGTGACAAGCTGGGTGGCGTCGTTGCGGGCCATTCGGGGCACCTGTGCGATATGGCCGGTTTCCGGCTGCCCATCGAATCCGTGGCCCTGCAGGCGCTTGTGTCCGAGCCGATCAAGCCCTGCATGGACGTGGTCGTGATGGCCAACACTGTGCACGGCTATATGTCGCAATCCGACAAGGGCGAGATGGTCATCGGTGGCGGCACCGACGGCTATAACAACTACACCCAGCGCGGCAGCTTCCACCATATCGAGGAAACCGTCCGCGCGCTGATCGAAACCTTCCCGATGGTGTCGCGCCTTAAGATGTTGCGCCAGTGGGGCGGCATCGTGGACGTGACGGGCGACCGCTCGCCGATCCTGTCGAAAACACCCGTTGAGGGGATGTTCATCAACTGCGGCTGGGGCACCGGCGGCTTCAAGGCGATCCCCGGATCCGGCTGGGCCATGGCCGAGCTTATGGCCAAGGGACATTCGCCCCTGACCGATGAATTCTCCATGCACCGTTTCCGCGAAGGCAAGTTCATCGATGAAAGCGTCGCCGCCGGGGTGGCCCACTGATGGCAGCTTTGGCAGATTCTCGCCGCAGCGATCTGCGGCTCAGGAACCAAATCGAACGTGCCCACGTTCTCCTTGCAACGTTGATCAAGCAAGGAGACGACCAATGGCCGACTATGAAACAACACGCACCACGACCAATGAGCCTGTCCATTCGACCACAACAACGACCCGCTCGGGCGGCAGCGGCGGTGTCGCCTTTGTCGTCGGCGCGCTTGTCGTCGTCGTCGGTATTCTGGCCTATGTCATGTTCGGTGGCGATGCCAACACGTCCAGCGGCGCGAATGATGTCAATGTCACCATCGAAGGTGCCGGCGACGCAGCCAATGACGCAGGTCAAGCCATCCAAGGTGCTGCCGAGAGCGCAGGCGACGCCGTTGAAGGCGCAGCCGACAGCGTTGGCAACGCAGCCGACGAAGCCACAACCGGCAACTAAGCGCGCCGCCGGCGCCGATTTCAACACGCATCCTGGTACGGGCGCGCGCAGTCATGCGCGCGCCTTTGTCATGTCCGCACATCAAAACGAGGCCTGCCCATGCTGATCCTGACCTGTCCCTGTTGCGGCGTGACCGGCGAAGAAACCGAGTTCCACGCAGGCGGCGAAGCGCATTTGAAACGTCATGGCCCCGGCTCGACCGAGGACCAGTTCGAAGAGTATCTGTTCATGCGCGAAAACCCCAAGGGCGTGCATTTCGAACGCTGGCGCCACGTTTACGGCTGCGGCAAGTGGTTTCATGCCGCGCGCAGCACCACCACGCTTGAAGTCTACGGCACCTATGCCGCCCAGACCCACGAGCCGCCCAAAGACCTGCGCGACACAATCAGCAAAAAAGTCCCTGGCTGGACATGGAGAGAGTTTCAATGAGCACCCGTCTTGCCACAGGCGGTCGCCTGTTGAACAAATCCCGCGCCGTGAGCTTTACCTTTAACGGTCAACACATGACGGGTTACGAGGGCGATACGCTGGCCTCGGCCCTTCTGGCCAATGACCAGATGCTGGTCGGGCGCAGCTTTAAATACCACCGTCCGCGCGGCATCGTCGCCAGCGGGGCAGAAGAGCCGAACGGGCTGGTCAATCTCGGGCAGGGGGGCCGGTTCGAGCCGAACCAGCGCGTCACCACGACCGAACTGTTCGACGGGCTGACCGCCAAAAGCCAGAACCACTGGCCCAGTCTGGAATTCGACGTGGGCGCGATCAACGCCCAGATGTCGCGGTTCATGCCTGCAGGGTTCTATTACAAGACGTTCATGTACCCGCGTCCGTTGTGGAAACACGTCTACGAGCCATTCATCCGCAAGGCTGCTGGTCTGGGCGCCGCGCCGAAAGAGCGTGACGATGACACTTACGAACATTTCTATGCCTTCTGCGATGTTCTGGTGATCGGCGGCGGTGTGGCCGGTCTGCAAGCGGCCAAGGCTGCAGCAGACACCGGTGCCCGTGTGATGCTGATCGAACAGACCGCGCATTGGGGCGGGCGTGCCCCCGTGGACGGCGGCGAAATCGCAGGCAAGCCTGTGGATAACTACGTGGATGAAACCGTGGCGGCCCTTGAAGCCATGGACAACGTCACCCTGCGCCGTCGCATGATGGGGGCGGGCGTTTATGACCACGGTTACGTTCTGAGCTATGAACGTCTGACCGATCACGCGCCGGAAATGGACGGCCCGCGCCACCGTCTGTGGCGCATCCGTGCCGGGCACATCGTGACCGCCACAGGGGCCATCGAACGCCCGCTCAGCTTTGCCGGAAACGACATTCCCGGTGTCATGCTGGCTTCGGCTGTGCGCGATTATGTGACCAATTTTGGCGTCTCGCCGGGGGATCGCACGGTTGTTGTGACGAACAACGACAATGCTTACCTAACGGCAATTGCCTTGAAACACGCGGGTTTGGACGTGCCGGCGATCCTGGATGCGCGGGTGTTGCCCACCGACAGCGCGCTGATGGCGCAGGCCAAGGCGTTGGGCATCCGGGTGCTGATGGGGCATGGTGTCTCGACCGTCATGGGCGGCAAGCGCGTGACCGGTGTTGCCGTGTGTTCACAAGCGGGCGAAGGTTCCATCCTGGAAACAATTCCATGTGACGTGGTTGCCATGTCGGGCGGTTGGTCGCCTGTGGTACACCTGTGGTCCCATTGTGGTGGCAAGCTGACGTGGGATACGGCTCAGGCTGCGTTCAAACCGGATGTGGACAAAGCTCCGACAGGTGCGGACGGCAAAGCCTTTGTAACCGCCGCAGGCAGTGCCAGCGGGGCGCTTTTGCTGGCCGATGTATTGTCGGACGCAGATGCCGCAGGTCAGGCCGCCGCGACCGCGACAGGCCACAAGACCGGCCGTAACGCCTCTGCCGCACCCGAAGCCAGCCACACCCCCGAGGCCCCGATGGCACCCGTCTGGCTGATGCCGCACGGGGCAGGGATCAAGCTGCGCAGCAAGGCTTGGCTGGACTATCAGAACGACGTGAAAGTCAGCGACGTGCAACTGGCGGCGCAAGAGGGCTTTCATTCGGTCGAACATGCCAAACGCTACACCACCCTGGGCATGGCGACGGATCAGGGCAAGCTGAGCAATATCAACGGCCTGGCGATCCTCTCGGACAGCCTGAACCAGCCGATCCCGCAGACCGGCACCACCACGTTCCGCCCGCCCTATACACCCATTTCCATGGGCGCCATCGGCGGCGAGGCGCGTGGCGATGTGTTCCAGCCTATTCGCCGCACGCCCATGCACGACTGGCACGACGAAAACGGCGCTGAATGGGAACCCGTGGGGCACTGGCGGCGTCCCTATGCCTATGTCCGTAGTGGCGAAAGCACCCACGACGCCGTGATGCGCGAAACCAAGAACACCCGCGACAACCTTGGCCTGCTGGATGCCAGCACGCTGGGCAAAATCATCGTGCGCGGGCCGGATGCGGGCAAGTTTCTGGACATGATGTACACCAACATGATGTCCACGCTGAAACCCGGCAAATGCCGCTATGGTCTGATGTGCGACGAGAACGGCTTTTTGATCGACGACGGCGTGGTTGCACGCATCGACGAGCAAACCTGGCTGTGCCACACCACCACCGGCGGCGCCGAGCGTATCCATGCCCATATGGAGGAATGGCTGCAAACCGAATGGTGGACATGGCAGGTCTACGTGGCGAACGTGACCGAGCAATACGCACAGATCGCCGTGGTCGGGCCGAAAGCCCGCGAAGCGCTGGAACATCTGGGCGGCATGGATGTCAGCGCCGAGGCGCTTGGATTCATGGATTGGGCCGACGGCACGCTGGGCGGCTTTGATGTGCGGGTCTACCGCATCTCGTTCTCGGGCGAGCTGAGCTATGAAATCGCGGTCCCTGCGTCGCAGGGGCAGGCGCTGTGGGATACGCTGATGGCGGTGGGTGCCGGCTTGGGCGTGATGCCCTATGGCACCGAATGCCTGCACATCCTGCGCGCCGAAAAGGGCTTTATCATGATCGGGGACGAAACCGATGGTACGGTGATCCCGCAGGATCTGGGCCTGCACTGGGCGATTTCGAAGAAAAAGGACGACTTTATCGGCAAGCGCGGCCAGGAACGCAGCCATATGGTCGATCCGACCCGCTGGCAGCTTGTGGGGCTGGAAACCGTTGACGGATCGACCCTGCCGGACGGGGCCTATGCCTCGGCCGAGGGCACCAACGCCAACGGCCAGCGCGAGACCCAAGGCCGCGTGACCTCGACCTATCATTCCCCCAACCTTGACCGGGGGATTGCCATGGGACTGGTGCTGAACGGGCCGGACCGCATGGGCGAGGTTCTGACTTTCCCCGGCACGGACGGCAAAGAGTACAAGGCCAAGATCGTGTCACCCGTTTTCTATGACCCCGAAGGGGAGAAGCCGAATGTCTAACATCGTCAGTGCGTTGAACCAGAAAACCTATGCGGACGGCATCGCCGAAGTGCGCGAGATCGGCTTGCAGGGTATGATCACCCTGCGCGGTGACATGGCCAGCGCTGCGGTCAAATCCGCCGCCACCGGCGTGGCTGGTGTGGACATGCCTGCGCCCAGCCAGGTCAATTGCGTTGACCAGCGCGGTATCTGCTGGATGAGCCCGGACGAGCTGCTGGTGCTGTGCCCTTATGAGGCGGTCGCGGACAATCTTGCGAAAATGCGCAAGAGCCTGGACGGTGCCCATGCGCTGAGTGTGGACGTGTCGGACGCCCGCGCGGTCTTTGACCTGAGCGGCCCACATGCCCGCGAAGCTCTGGCCAAGCTTGTGCCGGTTGATCTGTCGCCTGAGGTGTTCAAGGAGGGAATGTTCCGCCGCAGCCGCATGGCGCAAATCCCGGCGGCCTTCTGGCTGCACACGCCCGATACCTTCCGCATCATCACCTTCCGCAGCCAGGCGCAATATGCGTTCGATCTGCTGAAAGTAGCGGCACAGCCGGGGTCCGAGGTCGGGTTCTTCTAAGTCAGATCAGGGGCGGCGTAACACGTCGCCCCGATCATCATGGATCGGTGAACTTCAGCGGCGGCCCTTGATGCCTTCGGCGATCAACGTATCGCGCACGGCCATCAGGCAGAAGCCCAACAGGTTTTCACCCTTCCATTTCTCAGGCCGTTCCGCGTTCGGATCATCCCGTCCCAGTCCGATCCCCCAGACCGGATCGACCGGGCTAGCCTCGACCAGGATCTTGGGGTCGGTCTTGACCAGAAAGGCCGCCATGTCAGGATGCGCCCGGAATTTCGCCAGATTGCCCTCGTAGACGATACCGACCTTGTGGCGTGACCAAACCGTCGCGTCAAAGCCCTTGATCTTGCGTCCCAGTGCCTTGACCTCGCGCGGATCATCCGAGGCTACAATCGCCCGCTCCATCGCCGTGTCGCCAAACACACGCGCCTTGCCTGCCATCATCCAGTGTTCCGCGGTGGCATAACGCTGGCCCTGATGTTTGAACGGGCTGGAAAACCACTGGCTGAAACAGCTTTCGCGTACCGGCTGTCCCGGCCGCGTCCGATGCCCCCAGAACATGAGGAAGCTGCAGCGCGGGTGCCGTGCCTGACTGGCCGCCCAGGACCTGTCATATCTCAGTGTCAGGCTGTCGTGCGATGATTGTCTTGCCCGGTCTGACATCGGGATCCTCACTGCGTTTTGCGACGGGCCCCCTTCAAGGGCACTGGCGCGCTGGTACAAAATCAAGGCCGAGAATGTATCGGCAGGGCGTGTCGGACATGCATAAGACGCGTGTCATGGCGTGCAAAGTCACAATTCCGTCCTTCCATGGAACATTTCCACGTCTCGGGCCTTGATATTGCAGAAGCTGACGCTTTCTGTCAGTCAGTGGACATTCAATATCAAAAGGGGGCCCGAACCATGGCTTTTGAACTTCCCGACCTTCCGTATGCGCACGATGCACTTGCCGCCAAAGGCATGTCCGCCGAGACGCTGGAATTCCACCATGACATTCACCACAACGCCTATGTCACCAACGGCAACAAGGCGATTGAAGGCACCGAATGGGATGGCAAGTCGCTTGAAGAGATCATCAAGGGCACCTACGATCCCAAGGCTGTCGCCCAATCGGGTATCTTCAACAACATCAGCCAGCTGTGGAACCACAACCAGTTCTGGGAAATGATGACCCCCGACGCCAGCAAGATGCCGGGCGATCTGGAAAAGGCGATCACCGACAGCTTTGGCTCGGTTGACAAGTTCAAGGACGAATTCAAAGCCGCAGGCGCCGGTCAGTTCGGCTCGGGCTGGGCTTGGCTGGTCAAGGACACAGATGGCGGCCTGAAGGTCACCAAGACCGAAAACGGCGTGAACCCCGTGTGCTTTGGTCAAACCGCGCTGCTGGGTTGTGACGTGTGGGAACACTCCTACTACATCGACTTCCGCAACAAGCGTCCCGACTATCTGACCAACTTCCTCGACAATCTGGTCAACTGGGAAAACGTCGCCTCGCGCATGTAAGCGCGGGAACAAGTGGCGCGGATATATCGCGCTGCACGACGATGCCTACAAACGCCTCGCAGACTTCTGCGGGGCGTTTCGCGTTTGACGGGGCGTTCATCCTTGCGGTGGTCTTGCAATCGCGCTCTTGATGGCAACATGAGCCACACCCCCAAGATTCTGTCACCGCAAGCCAAAGGCGTTCTGGCGGCCATTGGTGCCTGTACGATCTGGGGGCTGTCGCCGATCTTTTACAAACAGGTCTCGCATGTGCCCGCGATCGAAGTGCTGGCGCATCGCACGGTCTGGTCGCTGGTGTTCTTTGGCGGCGTTCTGGCGCTGCAAGGGCGGCTGGGGCTGGTCCTTGCGGCGGTGAACACGCGGCGCAAGCTGGCCACCGTGGGGCTGGCCTCGCTGATGATCGGAACGAACTGGTTCCTGTTCATCTGGGCCGTGGGGGCAGGGCGCACCACCGAAAGCAGTTTGGGTTATTACATTCTGCCGCTGGTGGCGGTGGTCATTGGCCGCGTGATCTTTGGCGAGGCACTGATGCGCAGCCAGTGGGTGGCGGTGGCGCTGGCCACGGGGGCGGTGGTGTTGCTGACCGTGGGCTTGCAAGCGCCACCGTGGATCGCGCTGACGCTGGCGCTCAGTTTCGGCCTCTATGCGCTGATCAAAAAGCGGTTGGATGTCGGGCCTGTGGTGTCAGTTACCGCCGAGGTGCTGTTGATGCTGCCGATCGCAGTGTTCGTATTGTTGCAATCGGAACACACGGGCGGTTCGGCGTTTCATGCGGGGGCGTGGACCATGGGCGTGCTGTTGATCTCGGGGCCAGTGACGGCGCTGCCCTTGATCCTGTTCAGCTATGCGGCGCGACGGGTGCGGATGACCTCGTTGGGGCTGGTGCAATACCTCAACCCCACATTGCAGTTCTCTTGCGCGGTCTTCGTGTTCAAGGAACCCTTTACCCTCTGGCACATGATCGCCTTCGGCCTGATCTGGCTGGCGCTGGCGATCTATGCCGCCAGCATGTTCGCTCAGGACAGGGCATCACGCAAAGCGGCCGTGGCAGCGGCGGCATCCGGCACCGGAATGATGTAATCCAGCAGGCTGGCATCGGCAAAACCCTGATCCACCACATGCTTCAACAATTGGATGAACGGGTCCCAGTAACCATTTGAATTCAAAACAACTACTGGTTTTTCGTGCAGGCCGAGCTGGCGCCATGTCAACACTTCGAATATCTCGTCCAGCGATCCCGCACCGCCGGGCAGCAGCACCACGGCATCGCAGTTCATGAACATGACTTTCTTGCGTTCGTGCATGGTCTCGGTGACGATATAGCGGGTCAGATCAACCTTGCCGACCTCCCAGGCCACCAGGTGCGCGGGGATCACGCCAAAGGTCTCTCCACCCGCGGACTGTGTGGCCCGTGCGACGGTCCCCATCAGCCCCACATCACCCGCGCCATACACCAGCCGCCAGTTGTTTTCAGCCAGGGCGGTGCCGAGGGCCGTCGCCTGTTTTGCATAATCGGGATCATTGCCGGTGCGGGAGCCGCAGAAAACACAGACAGACTTCAGCATGGTTCACCTCAGGGTCTTGAAAATAAACGGGGTTGTCATCGCTAGGCTTTTGACCGGTGATAGCGCGCTTGATATGTAAGCTCAACGGCACTTGGGCCTACTGGGGGGCGCCGTGCGGGCGCGCGACTGACATGAGCAAGTTTTCATCATATTCGGGGGCACCTGCGGGTGTCGCAGCGGCGGCTGTTGTCGCGATTGCTGCCGGGTTGGGCTGGTATTTTCTCAAACCGGCTTCGATGGATGCTCCGATTGCCGTGATGCAGGCACCCGAAGGGGCAACAGGGTCCGAGCCGGCCAACGCTCAGACATCTGAAGTCGCCCCAGCGCCCAAGGATGCGTCGACGCCCCAGGCGACCGAGACACCGACACCGCCCACCATCGACGAAGTGCGCCTTGAGGCGGATGGCGTTTTTGTCGTCGCCGGTCGTGCGGCCCCTGACAGCACCGTTTCCGTGTTGCTTGACGGGGTCGAGAACACCACGACACAAGCCAGCGGACAGGGGGCCTTTGCCACCGTGACGCTGATCGAACCCAGCACGCAACCGCAAATTCTCAGCGTCATCCAGCGCGGTCCCGATGGCGATGTCATCGGTGCGGAAGAGATCGTTCTGGCACCGATGACGCCACAGTCGGATGCCACCCAAGTGGCAGAGGCCGGGCAGGCGGCGGATGCGGTGGGCGAAGCTGTAACTCCTGCGCAGGGCGCGGCAGATCCCAAGCCGGAAGAGGTTGCCGTTGCCACCGCAGAAACCACGCCCACGCCCGCGGCTGACGCGCCCGCACAGGTGGCCGCGGCAGGGGATGCGACGACTGGCAAAGCAGCAACAGACACCGCAGAGACACCTGCCGTGACGGCGCAGACCGCGCTTGCGCAAACCGAAGCACCGGCCCAAACGGCAGACACCGTAACCGCTGCGGCGCAGGAAGATACCGCCCAGACTGCGGACGCAGCCGAGCCATCACAACAGGCACAGACGCCCGCCACCCAAGATACAAAGCAGAGGGCAGAGAACGCGGCACCGGCCCAGACCGACGCTGGAACGCCGACGCCTGCCGACACCACCGTCGCCATCCTGAAATCCGATGCGGGAGGCGTCGAGCTGGTCAACAGCCCCGTGGCCATGGCCGAGTTGAACGTCTCGATTGACACCATCGGCTATTCCGACGACGGCAGCGTGCAATTGTCGGGCCGTGCAATCGGGCGAGATGGTTCGGTGCGCATCTACCTTGATAACGCTGCGATCATCGACCTGCCCGTGGACGCCCGTGGCCGCTGGCGGGGGGACCTGCCGCATGTGGATGGTGGCGTCTACACCCTGCGCGTGGACGAGATGAACCCGCAAGGCGAGGTTGTCAGCCGCGCCGAAACCCCGTTCAAACGCGAAGATCCGGCTGCATTGGCCGCGCAATCCGGCCCGCAGGACACACCGGTCAAGGCGGTGACCGTCCAGACCGGCAACACGCTGTGGGCCATCGCCCGTGACCGCTATGGCGAGGGCGTGATGTACGTCCGCGTCTTCGAGGCCAACCGCGACAGCATCCGAAACCCCGACCTGATCTATCCCGGACAGGTCTTCAACCTGCCGGACTAAAGCCCCCCGCAGCACTGGCAACCGCGCGCCCGTCGGCCTATGTAGAAGGCCAGCAAGACAGGACCCTTCATGCCAGCCGACACAGCCAGCCCCGCCGCAGACACAGATGTCGCGGCCCAAGCCGAACTTGACCGCGAAGAAACCCGCGCCGAACGCCGCTCGGGCTGGCGCACCATCCGCAAGGTCATGCCTTACCTATGGCCGGACAACCAGCCTTGGGTGAAGCACCGGGTGGTCTGGGCGCTGGTGGCGCTCTTGGCGTCAAAACTGATTTCTGTCTACATCCCCATCATCTTCCGCGACGCGGTCAACGTGTTGTCGGGCGAGGGCGTCTCGGCGCTGGCGCTGGGGGCGGTTGGCCTTACGGTTGCCTACGGCGTGGCGCGTCTGATGAACGTCGGGTTCCAGCAATTGCGCGATGCAGTCTTTGCCCGTGTCGGCCAACGCGCGTTGCGGATGCTGGCGCTGGAAACTTTTGAACACATCCACCGCCTGTCGATGCGCTATCACATCACCCGCAAGACCGGCGGGCTGAGCCGGATCATTGAACGCGGTGTGAAAGGTGTGGATTTCCTGCTGCGCTTCTTGCTGTTCTCCATCGGTCCGCTGGTGCTGGAGCTGCTTTTGATCGGGATCATCCTGACGGTGCTGTTCGACTGGATGTACCTGGCCATCGTCGCCTTCACCATCGCGCTCTATGTCTGGTTCACGTTCAAGGTGACCGAATGGCGCGTGAAACTGCGCCGCGAGATGAACGATCAGGACACCGATGCCAACCAAAAGGCCATCGACAGCCTGCTGAACTATGAAACCGTCAAATATTTCGGCGCCGAAGAGCGCGAGGCGTATCGCTATGACAAGGCCATGGCGGGATACGAGGCGGCGGCGATCAAGACCTCCTATTCGCTGGCCTTCCTGAACTTTGGCCAGTCTTTCCTGATCACCTGCGGGTTGGTGGGGGTCATGGTCATGGCTGCCGTGGGCGTGCAGAACGGCACGCTGACGGTGGGCGATTTCGTGATGGTCAACGCCTATATGATCCAGATCACCCTGCCGCTGAACTTTCTCGGGTCGGTCTACCGCGAGATCCGGCAGGCGCTGGTGGACATGGGCCAGATGTTCGATTTGCTGGAACAGCCCGCCGAGGTCACCGACAAACCTGACGCCAAGCCGCTGAAGGTTACCGGCGGGCGGATCGAACTGGAGGACGTGCACTTTGGCTATGACAGCGAACGCGCGATCCTCAAGGGGATCACCCTGACGGCAGAGCCGGGGGAAATGGTGGCCATTGTCGGATCGACCGGATCGGGCAAGTCGACCATCGGCCGTCTGTTGTTCCGGTTCTACGACGTCGGCAGCGGGGCGCTGCGCATCGACGGGCAGGACGTGCGCGATGTCACGCAAACCAGCCTGCACGCCGCCATCGGTGTGGTGCCGCAGGACACCGTGCTGTTCAACGACACCATCCGGTACAACATCGCCTACGGGCGCGGCGACGCCACGCAGGACGAGATCGAGGCAGCAGCGCGGTCGGCGCAGATCCATGACTTTATCCTCAGCCTGCCCGATGGCTACGACACCGCCGTGGGCGAACGTGGCCTGAAGCTGTCGGGCGGCGAGAAACAGCGGGTCGGCATTGCGCGGACCTTGCTGAAAGACCCGCCGATCCTGTTGCTGGACGAAGCCACCAGCGCGCTGGACAGCGAGACCGAGCAAGAGATCAAATCGGCGCTGATGGCTGCAGGGCGGGGGCGGACGGTGCTGACCATCGCGCACCGGCTCAGCACCATTTCCGAAGCAGACCGGATCATCGTGCTGGAAAAGGGCAAGATCGTCGAACACGGCACCCACGAGGCGCTGTTGGCGCAGGCGGGGCGCTATGCGCAGCTGTGGAACCGTCAGCAATTCGAAGAGGACTGAATGCCGCCCAAGGACCATCCGCAAACCCCGGACGGACGTTATTTCGTGTCAAAGGGCAAGCTGTGGCGTATGACAGATCCGGCCTTGCCGGATGACCAGCGCCGTGCTGCGATCAAGCGGATGATGCGGGCACGGATGGCGGAGCGGTCGGCTGTGGATGACGCCGCGGTCCAGCAGGCGCGCGCCGACATTGACGCGGCCAAGGTCACCTTGGGCGAGCGGGGGCCGGTCTGGTGGGACGACGGTGCCCCGGATGAAGGCGGGATCGCACCGCAAGCATCCAGTTATGCGGCGTGGTGGGCCGGCCTTGACGCGGAATGCCGTGCCAAAGGCTAGGCCCTGCCTGCGCGCTATTCCGCTGCGCGCAGGTCGCTGTTCAGGTGGGGATCTTTGGGAAATGTGGCCTTGACGCGTGTGTCGCCTGTACCGTCATCCCAGATGATCTCGTGCAGGTCGGACGCCTTGGCCTGACGGTTCAGCGCCCAGTCGCGGGCCGCCGCACTGGCGCGGCCAAGGCTCAGCTTGGCCAGCAGATGCGACAGCCACAGCACATAGGTGCCCAGCCACACGCGCACCGCCAGCAGCGAAGGCGTGATCACCAGCGTCAGGACCGTGGCAATGCCCAGCCCAAACACCACCGCCGTCGCAAGCTGTTTCCACCACAGTGCAGTCGGGCTGTCGATGGTAAAGCCGCCGTTGACGAAGTCCAGCGACAGGCCGAACATCATCGGGGCCAGCCCCGCCATTGTCGTGATCGTGGTCAGCAGCACAGGGCGGATGCGATCCTGAGCGGTGCGGATGATCGCCTCGATCCTTGGCATGTAGCGTTCGTATTCCTGATAGGTGTCGATCAGAACGATGTTGTTGTTCACCACAATCCCCGCCAGCGCCACGATGCCCGTGCCGGTCATGATGATCGAAAACGCCTGATCCATCACCATCATGCCGATCAGCACCCCTGCGGTGGACAGCACCACGGCCCCCAGCACGAGGATCGAGTTGTAAACGCTGTTGAACTGGGCCAGCAGGATGATGAACATCAGCCCCAGGGCTGCGGAAAATGCCGAGGACAGGAAGGCCTCGGATTCCGCCTGATCCTCCTGGTCGCCGGTCCATTCCCATTCGATGCCCGCGGGCAGGGGGGCTGTGTCCAGCCATTTGGTTATCTCGGCAATGCGCTCGTTTGCGTTGACCGGCACCATGTGCAGGCGACCCTGATCCAAGGCGGCTTGCAGGTCCATCGCCGGATCGCTGGCCTCCAGCACCGCATAGGTCGTGCCATCCTCGGCGCGCAGGGGGCCATCGGGCACAGGTGTGAGTGTCGCCACCACATCGGCAGTGGTCCCATCGGCGCCGGTTGCATCCTTAGCCACCAGCTTTTGCAGGCCGGGCGCGACCGCGGCCTTGACGTCAAAATACCGTTTCTGACCCACGCGGCTGATCTGGGCCAGCTTGGGCACAGGGGTGCGGGTGATAAAGTTCGACAGCGGCACCAACCCGTCGGATGTCCGCACCTTCATTGAATCCAGCGTGCTCAGCAGCCTGTCCTTTTCGGGCAGACGCACCCGGATTTCGATTTCTTCGTCCGAGGTGTCAACCCGCATGGTGTCCAGCAGCAAGCCGCGTGTTACCAGTTGCACCATCGCACCGACCGTCGCCACATCCGCGCCGTAGCGGCCTGCCTTTTCCACATCCACATCAATCTGCCAGTCGATGCCGGGCAGGGGCCGTGTGTCCTCGATCAGCCTCAGGCCGGGCGTGCGCTCGAACTCTGCGCGGGCCAGGGCGGCAGAGGCAACCAGATCATCCCAATTGTTGCCCTTTAGGCGCAGGTGCACCGGTTTGGCCGAGGCCGGGCCCATCGCCAGATTTAGGATTTCGACCCGGATGCCGGGGATCTGCCCAAGCTCGGCCATCAGATCGTCGATCACCGCATTGCCGTCAAAGGCAGGATCCTGCACATCGCGCGTCAACGTGTAGTTGATCAGCGGAATGGTAAAGACCGGCTCCTTGTGGCTGGGGCGGTCCTCCCACGGAATGGTTTCGATCTGGATCTGGCCGATGGTGTCCTTGGGCGATTGCGCGCCGCCGGTGTTGGCGTTCAGCCCGCCGGTGCCGGCAAAGGCAAAGGCCGTGGCCACGCCGGGATGCTGCAAGACCACTTCTTCGGCCTGATGGACCAGCGCATCCTTTTCCTCAAGGCTGAGGTTGCCACGCGCCATCACATAGACAATGGCCTGTTCCGGTTCGGATTCGACAAAGAACTCGGTGCCGTTGTTGTTGTTCATGAAGGTGACCAGCGTGGTGCCGACAAAAACGAAGACGGCCCCGATCATCACCAGCGGCATCACCGGATTGCCCGCAATGAACGCCATCACGTGGCCAAAGGGCGAACGCTGATAGCCTGCATGCACGCGGCGGGTGCGGGCGCCGAATGTCTTGACCACCAGCCAACGGCCGCCACGCCCCAGCCGCGCGATGATGGCCAGCAGGCTGATGAACAGCCCCACGACACAGCCCAGCACGATCCCCGCCGCAGCGGCCGTCACCAGCAATACGCCAAACGCTGTGGTAAAGGTGGCCAGGATGGATTGCAGGCTGGTTTGGTCCAGCTTGCCAAACACATCGCCCATCAGCGCAAAGACAGGCGGCGCGGGCGGCACGGCACCGACTTCACCAGCGTGCGGCACAAAGGCCAGTGCCATGACCAGTGCGGCGATTGCCCCCAGTCCCACGATCAGGCCCACATGTGCCAGCACCGGCAAGGCCGCGATCCGCGCCACGCCCTGGGACACCCAGCGTTCCATCCGGCCTGTGACACCGCCCATGACGGGCAGGTAAACCAGCGCCACGACCAGCGAGGCCGACAGCACGCAGATGATGGTGACCGGCAACATGCCCATGAATTCGCCCGGCACACCCGGCCAGAACAGCATAGGCAGGAAGGCGCACAGTGTTGTCGCGGTGGACGAGATCACCGGCCAGAACATGCGTTTGGCCGCATCCACATAGGCCTGCATCGGTCCCACGCCCTCGGACTGCCGTTTGTCGGCGTATTCCACCACGACGATCGCCCCGTCGACCAGCATCCCGACAGCCAGGATCAGGCCGAACATGACAATGTTCGAGATCGAAATGCCCATCAGGGCCAGCAACACGAAACACAAAAGGAACGAGGTCGGGATTGCAAAACCCACCAACAGTGACGCACGCAGGCCCAGGGCGGCCAGGACCACGATCATCACCAGCGCGATGGCGGTGAACACCGACCCTTGCAGCTGTTGCACCATCGAGTTGACCACACGGCTTTGGTCGTTCGAGGTCCCAACCTGCACCGCCGCCTTCAGCCCGTCGGGCCAGTTCTCGGCCTTCTTGGCCACGGTCGCCTTGACCAGATCGGCGGTGTCGATCAGGTTGAACCCCTTGCGTTTCACCACCTGGATGGCAATCGTGTCGTTCCCGTTGAACCGCGCCGTGCTTGCGCGGTCTTCAAAGGTCAGGTTGATTTCGGCCACATCGCCCAGCGTGACCACACGGTCGCCATTGGTCTTGACAGGCAGCGCATAGACATCACGCGCGTCCTTGAAGGACGAGGGGATCTTGACCGCAAAGCTGCCGTTGTCCGAGGTCACTTCGCCCGCCGCGATCAGCAGGTTGTTGTTCTGCACCACGCCCACCAGTTCGGCAGCGGTGACGTTATAGGCCTCGAGCCGCAGCGGGTCGATCACCACCTCCAGCATCTCGTCGCGGTTGCCTGAAATCGGCGCTTCCAGAACCGCATCCAGCGATTCAAGATCGTCCTGCAAGTCTTTGGCAACGCGGGCCATTGTGCGTTCCGGCACAGGGCCGGACAGGTTGACGATGACGATGGGAAATTCGGAAAAGTTGAACTCTTCGACCGTGTATTGTTCCGCGCCATCGGGGAATTTGGCCTGCGCATTGTTCAACGCGTCGCGGGCGTCGGCCATTACCTGCGTTTTGTCCCAGCCGAATTCGAACTCAAGCACGATGTTGGCGTAGTTTTCCGCTGCGGTCGCGCTCATCTTTTTCAGGCCGGGCAGGTCGGCCAGCTCGGTCTCCATCGGCTTGATCAGCAGCGTTTCGGCATCCGAGGCTGAAATGCCGGGGAAAGGTGCCGTGACGATCAGCATCGGAATCTCGATGTCAGGCTCGCCCTCTTTTGGCAGGCTGACATAGGCAAAGGCGCCGACCGTCAGGGACAGCACCACAAAGGCCAGCACCATCCGTGCCCGGGATGCGGCCCAGTCGACGATACCGCTCATTCAGCAGCCTCCCGAAAGGTCGCCTCGACCGTGACCCCTGCGGTGACATATTCCTGTCCCACGACGATCACGTCGACGGCGTCGGGCAATCCGGTCAGCCAGATGCCATCGGGCGTGTCGCGCAGGATTTTCACGGGCTGGAACTGGACCACGCTGTCAGGGCCCAGCGTGCGCAGTCCCAGCGTGCCCTCGTCGTTCAGGGTCAGGGCCGATTGCGGCAGCAGATGCGCCGGTGCGCCATCCGTGGCGATCAGGATTTCCACGGTTTGTCCGTCGCGCAGTGTCAGGTCGGAGTTCGGAATTTCGATTTCCACGCGGAATGTGCGGGTGACAGGGTCCGCTGCGCGTGACAGGAACGTAACCTGTCCCCGAACATCGTCACCACCCGCCGCCAGACGCCCGCCTGCCATCGCGCCCACATGCACGCGGCTGACATCGGTTTCGGGCACAAAGGCCACCAGCTTGATCGGGTCCAGCTGGATCACGGTGGCGCACAGCGCGCCGGGCTGCATCAGGCTGCCCAGTTCGGCGGTGTCGCTTTCCAGCAGGCCGGCAAAGGGCGCGTGGATGTCCAGCCGCTCGATTTCCTTCTCGGCAGCGGCCACGGCTGCCTGCGCCGCCTCGATCCCGGCATCTGCCGATTGCAGGCCTGATTTTGCCGCCTGAACACTCGCGCGGGCCGATTCCAGCCCCGCGCGGGCAGAGGCCACTGCGGCGTCGGCGCTTTTGACGCGGGTTTCCGCGGCAAAGCCGCCTTCGCTCAGCTTGGCGGCGGCATTCTGGTTGATCAGCGTCTCGTCCAGCTTTGCCTGTGCCTCTGCCACCCGGCTTTGCGCCTCGGGCACGCGGCTTTCGGCGGTGGCTTTGGCGGCTGTGGCTTCGGACAGGCGTGCTCTGGCTTCGGCCAATGTCGCGCCGCGGGTGCCGGGGGACAGTTTGCACAGCAATTGTCCCGCATCGACAAAGGTGCCTTTGGGCAGCGGTTCGGACATCACGGTGGAGCTGGTTTCGGCTTTGACCTCGACCTCGCGCCAGGCTTGGGTCTGACCGCGCAACACGACGGCGCTGTCAACGTCACGCGCGGTGGAATGCAAGGCCACGACGCGCATCGCGGGGGCGGCCGGTTGCGCCGCTTGCGCTGCAGTCGAGGGCGCGGCGGGTTGATCGGTCGTTTCTGTCGCGGAATCGCCGCGCAGGTAGGCCATTGTTGCGTCACGCTCGATGGTGAAAGCCAGCACGATAACAGCGACGATCAATGCCGCCAGAATAGAAAGTATACGCATGAGCGCCCCGATTCGTATGCGTCCGACCAAGCCTGCAGGCTTGCTGATGTCGGAGATATAGGTGCAGAATTACACTAAACTAACCAGTTTAGTTAAAAAAATTTTGCACCGCGAAGCAAATCCGCAATTCGCCGCAGTCTGCCGTTCCGACGCGTGCCCCTTGGCTTGGCGCCATGTGCGCGTTAAGAGGGGCGAAACCGGGCCCCAACAGAGGGTCGGACCCTGTGACAGACCCGAGGCCAAGCCATGAGCAATAACGACAGTTTCATTGACGAAGTGAATGACGAGGTCCGCCGTGACCGCCTGTATGGCATGGTGCGCCGTTACGGTTGGATCGCGGTGGTTCTGATCGCGCTGATCGTGGGCGGTGCTGCCTATAACGAGTGGCAAAAGGCCCAGACCCGCACCGAAGCCGAGGCGCTTGGGGATGCGATGTTGAACGCGCTGAAGCTGAATGACAGCGCTGCGCGCGCCGAGGCCTTCTCCAAGATCGAGGCGGGTCAGCCGTCGGCACGTGCCGTGCTGAACTTTCTGACCGCAACCGAAGAATACGCCGTAGGGGATGCCGCCGAAGGTGCTGCGCGCCTGCAGGAGGTTGCCAACAACAACGACGTGCCGCTGATCTACCGTCAGATCGCATCTTTCAAACTTCTGGGGCAGGGCGCGGGCACGATGTCCGTCGAAGACCGCCGCGCAGGTTACGAGGCGTTGACCCAGCCCGGCGTGCCACTGCGCCTGCTGGCGACCGAGCAACTGGCGATGATCGATATTGAAACCGGTGACACCGATGGCGCCATTGCCCGGCTGAAAACCATTTTGGATGACAGCGAAGTGACGCCGGACTTGCAACAACGTGCGCTACAGGTGATTGTGGCGCTGGGTGGGGAGCCCGACCTTGGTGCAAACGGCGCCAACGGCAACTGAACAAACGACGAATTTGCCTCGGGACCAGAAACGACAATGAGCAGAGCCATGAAATCGAACCCTCTTTTCGCGGCGCGTTTGCCTCTGGCCCTGGCCCTTGGTGGCAGCCTGATCCTGAGCGCGTGCACAGAACCCGAAGTCATTCTGGCCGGCAAACGCGAGCCTGTGCGCTCGGTGCTGCAGAACCCCGATCCCGAAGATCTGGTGGTCGATGTTGCACCTGAAAACACCACGCGCGCGGTGTCTTTTCCTGCGCCAAAGGCCAATGCCTCGTGGACCCATTCGATTGGCACACCGGCCTATCGCACCATCAATCCGGCCCTGTCCGCCGCTCCGCAACGGGTGTGGAGCGCCAATATCGGTCAGGGTGACAGCCGCCGTCAGCGCATCACCGCCGATCCGGTCGTGGACGCAGGGCGCATTTTTACACTGGATTCAGGCTCGACCGTCACCGCGACATCGACATCTGGCGCAACCCTGTGGCAGGCGGACGTGCGCCCCGCGCGCGATGATGCGGGCACTGCCACCGGCGGAGGTCTCGCTGTCAAGGATGGCACGCTTTACGTTTCATCCGGCTACGGCGTGCTGACCGCGCTGGATGTCACCAACGGCGGTGTGCGCTGGACCCAACAACTGGATGCCACCGGTTCGGGTGCACCCACGGTTTATGGTGATCTGGTCTATCTGATGGCAGGCGACGACACCGGCTGGGCGGTGGAAACCGCCACGGGCCGTGTACGCTGGCAGGTCGCGGGCCCCGCGTCCGTTTCAAACATTCTGGGCGCTCCGGCACCGGCCCTCACCGACGAGCTGGCAATCTTTGCCTTCGGCTCGGGTGAAATGCAGGCCGTGTTCCGCCAGGGTGGTCTGAGCCGCTGGGACGCATCCGTGCTGGGCGAGCGTCGGGGACGTGCCTTGTCCAAGGTTGACGACATCACCGGCGCGCCCGTTGTCGTGGGCAACACCGTCTATGCAGGCAGCCAGGCGGGCCGCATGGTCGCGGTCAACGCTGTGTCGGGCATGCGGGAATGGACCGCGAATGACGGTGCTATCGACACGATGTACCCCATTGGCAACAGCGTCTTTGCGCTGACCGACCGCAACGAGCTGGTGCGTCTTGATGCATCCGACGGCACCCGTGTCTGGGGTGTGCGCCTGCCCAACTATGTCAAGGACCGCCCCAAGAAGATCGCCGAAGTCTATGCCCACAATGGCCCGGTCGTGGCCGGTGGCCTTGTGCGGGTGGCCTCGTCCGACGGGCTGCTGCGCAGCTTTGATCCGGTCAGTGGCGCACTTGTCGGCACCGCGGAAATCCCCGGTGGCGGCATCACCGCACCGGTGGTCGCAGGTGGCACATTGTATGTTGTAAGCCGCAACGGGCAATTGCACGCTTTCCGTTGATGCGGAATTGCGCTAGGGCGTGCTCTTTGGGGCGCGCATCGGCGCGCCTGACCTGAACCGGAGACTGTCATGTCTTTCACCCTCGCCATCGTGGGGCGGCCCAATGTGGGCAAGTCCACGCTGTTCAACCGCCTTGTGGGCAAGCGTCTGGCGCTGGTCGACGACCAACCCGGCGTGACCCGCGACCTGCGCGAAGGGGCCGCGCGCCTGGCCGACCTGCGCTTTACCGTGATCGACACCGCCGGTCTGGAAGAGGCCACGGACGAATCCCTGCAAGGGCGGATGCGCAAGCTGACCGAACGCGCCGTGGACATGGCCGATGTCTGCCTGTTCATGATCGACGCGCGGGCAGGGGTGACACCCACCGACGAAGTCTTCGCGGAAATCCTGCGCAAACGCTCGGCCCATGTGATTCTGGCCGCCAACAAGGGCGAAGGCGCTGCGGCCGACGCGGGTGTTATCGAAGCCTATAGCCTGGGTCTGGGCGAGCCGATCCGCCTGTCCGCCGAGCACGGCGAGGGGCTGAATGACCTCTATACGCATCTGATGCCGCTGGCCGACAAGTTCGCTGAACGCGCCGCCGAAGATGCGCCCGAAATCGACGTGACGCTGGATGAGGATCTGGACGACATGGACGTCGTGCCGGCGCCCACCAATGCCAAGCCCCTGCAAGTGGCCGTCGTGGGTCGGCCGAACGCAGGCAAATCCACGCTGATCAACAAGATTCTGGGGGATGAGCGCCTGCTGACCGGCCCCGAGGCGGGCATCACCCGTGACGCGATTTCGCTGCGCATCGACTGGGCCGGCGACGATGGCGAACCTGTGCCGATGCGGATTTTTGACACCGCCGGGATGCGCAAAAAGGCCAAGGTGCAGGAAAAGCTGGAGAAGCTCAGCGTCGGCGACGGGTTGCGCGCGGTCAAATTCGCCGAAGTTGTCGTTGTGCTGCTGGACGCGGCCATTCCCTTTGAGCAGCAGGACCTGCGCATTGCCGACCTGGCCGAACGTGAAGGCCGCGCGGTGGTCATCGCGGTGAACAAATGGGACATCGAGGACGACAAGCAGGACAAGCTGCGCGACCTCAAGGAAAGCTTTGAGCGGCTGCTGCCGCAGCTGCGCGGCGCGCCGTTGATTACGGTCTCGGCCAAGACGGGACGCGGTCTGGACCGGCTGCACGCCGCGATCATGAAGGCCTATGATGTGTGGAACCGGCGCGTGGCCACGGCTGCGCTGAACCGCTGGCTGAGCGGCATGGTCGAGGCGCACCCGCCCCCCGCACCGCAGGGCAAGCGGATCAAACTGCGCTACATGACACAGGCCAAGACGCGCCCGCCGGGGTTCGTGGTGATGTGTTCACATCCCGACAAGGTGCCGGAGAGCTATTCGCGCTATCTGGTGAACGCTTTGCGGATTGATTTCGACATGCCGGGCACGCCGATCCGCCTGTACATGCGTGGCCAGAATGATTCGAACCCCTACAAGGGCCGCAAAAAGGCGCCGCCGTCGAAGCTGCGCAAGCACACCGAAGGGCGTCGCAGCTAGGGCAGGACCGGGGCGCTGCCCCGGACCCCGGGATATTTCCTGCCAAAAGAAATCAGGGTCGTGGACCAGTAACAGCGCCCGTTATACGCGGGCGCTGCGCACCATCGGCAGGACCATGGCCACGGCCCCGATCAACGCCAGCCACGCCACGCCGGTGCTTGCAGTGTCCCAATTGTGAACCGCCACCGCGATCAGCGCCCAGATCACCGCCAGCCCGTATGTCGGCGTGCGGTTCAACAGGCTTTGCACCACCATCGCCAACAGGATTGCCAGCCCGACAAAGACATAGGCCGCGGTCTGCTGGCTCATCCAGCCATACCCGGCCGCAAGCAGCCCCAGCGACACACAAGACGCCGCACTCAGCCAGCCTGTGTACAAGCCGATTGGCCACGCGGCCCAGGGCTTGTCGGTCATCGGCGCACGGAACAGCGCGATCAATGCCGTGACCAGCATCGCCCAGATCAGTATGGCCGCCCAGATCGGGCTGAGCATCGCCACCGGCAGCCACGTGGCCCCGACGGCCAGCGACACCGCAAGAGCCGGGCGCATGGCGGTCCATTCGGCCGCGCGCTTCAGTCCGAACAACGCGCTGGCAATCAACCACAGATAGATCAGCCCCCAGATCGAGAAAGCATATCCCGCAGGCTGAACCGGTGGGCTGTCTTGCGGGATCGGGAACTGGTTGGGGTCAAATCCACCAAAGCCCGGCACCAGCAAAGGAGAGGCAGCAAAGGCAATGCTGAGGATCAGGATGAGGATGGCGAGAGGCATTTATTTACACTTCCTGCGGGAATGATAAGGTGGTTTCATATTCAAGTAATCCATTTCAGCAGACTGCCAAGGACGATTGCCATGACCCGTATCGCTATTTTCTGCGATGGCACGTGGAATTCACCCACCATCGAAGAACCCACCAGTGTCCATAAACTTCACCATACTTTGATCAGCGACCCGATGCAGGGGCAGGTCTCTGCCTATTTTGCAGGGATCGGCACGGACGAGCGGTTCGACGGGCCGGTGAAACGGTTCTTCAACAAATATGGCGGCGGGGCTTTTGGGTGGGGCCTGGATGCCAAGGTCAAGCAAGCCTACCAGTTTATCGCGCAGGTCTATCAGCCGGGGGATGAAATCTATTTGTTCGGTTTCTCGCGTGGTGCGTTCACCGCGCGGTCGGTCGGGGGGATGATCCGCAAATGCGGGATCGTCACGGACACCACGCCTGACGGCATCAATGCGGCGTTCAAGCTGTATCGCAAGCCCGGTGCCGCCAACCATCCTGACAAGCCGCATATCCTGCAAGAGCGTCGCAGGCTGTCGCCCCGCTTTGCCACCTCGCAGGAGGATCTCGACTGGCGTGGTGACGATTCGGAACTGGTCAACATCGCCTATATCGGCGTTTGGGACACGGTTGGCGCACGCGGCGTTCCGGTGGCAATCCTTGGCCCCGTCGCATCGATGTGGAACGCGCAGTACAAGTTTCACGACATGGCATTGTCCAGCCTTGTGCGCAGCGCCCGGCACGCGTTGGCCGTGGACGAGCGGCGGTTGTTCTACCGGCCCGCGAAATGGGACAATCTGGATGACCTGAACGACAAGAAAGGTCTGAACAAGGGCGACACCAGCCCCGCGCGCAAATATCAGCAGGTCTGGTTCGTGGGCACGCACAGCGTTGTCGGCGGTAGTGCCCGCGTACAGGCGTTGTCAGCCTATCCGCTGCAATGGATCTACGAAGGTGCCAGGGCGCTCAAGCAAAAGCCGGGCGTGCGCTTTCCTCATGTAGATGGCGATGCGCTGGTGGATACGGACGAGTTGGCCGGCAAGACCGGATGGCTCAGCCAGAAGCTGAGCGGTTGGCGCGAGGGGCCGCAGCAAAAATGGGAATTGCATGACAGCACGGACGCGCGTGTGCGCGGGCGCAAAGATTACCGCCCGCGCAGTCTGCACAAGATGTTTCCGGCAGGCTAGGCAAGCATGCCGTCTGCGCCCAGCGTGGTCTTGCCGCCCAGATAGGGGGCCAGAACCTCGGGCAGGGTTACCGAACCGTCCGCCTGCTGGCCGTTTTCCAGCACCGCGATCAGGCAGCGCCCGACCGCAAGGCCCGAGCCGTTCAGTGTGTGCACGAACTGCGGCTTGCCGCCATCCGCAGGTTTGAACCGTGCATTCATGCGCCGCGCCTGGAAATCGCCCGTGTTCGAAACCGAGCTGATCTCGCGATAGGCATCCTGACCGGGCAGCCATGCCTCGATGTCATAGGTGCGGCGCGCGCCAAAGCCCATGTCGCCGGTGCACAGGATCACGGTGCGATAGGGAATCCCCAGACGCTCCAGAATATCCTCGGCACAGCGCAGCATCCGCTTTTGCTCGGCGTCGGACTCTTCTGGCAGGGTGACGCTGACCATCTCGACCTTTTCGAACTGGTGCTGGCGCAACATGCCCGCGGTGTCACGCCCTGCGCTGCCCGCTTCCGAGCGGAAACATAAGGTGTGCGCAGTGTAGCGGCGGGGCAGGCTGCCTGCGTCAATCACCTCACCTGCGGCGATATAGGTCAGCGGCACCTCGGACGTGGGCACCAGCCATTTGCCTTCGGTGGTCTGATAGCTGTCGTCGCCGAATTTCGGCAGCTTGTCAGTGCCGTACATGGCGTCGGAATTGACCAGCACGGGCGTGTTTGTCTCGGTCAGACCGTTCACATCTACGTGGGTGTCCAGCATGAATTGCGCCAGCGCGCGGTGAATGCGTGCGACGGCGCCCGACAGCAGCACAAAACGGCTGCCCGAGATTTTCGCGGCGGTTTCAAAGTCCATCGACGGGGCGACGCCGGCCAGATCGTAATGTTCGCGGGGCGTGAAATCAAAGCTGCGCGGTGTGCCCCAGCGGTTCACTTCGACGTTATCAGCCTCGTCTGCGCCGTCGGGCACATCATCTGCAGGCAGGTTGGGAATGCGCGCCAGCTTGTCGGTCAACTGCGCATCCAGCGCCTTGGCGGCCTCGTTCATCTCGGCGATTTCGGCCTTTTTGGCAGCGACCAGCGCGCGCAGGCGTTCAAATTCGGCCTCGTCGCCACGCCCCTTGGCGGCACCGACCTCTTTGCTGGCCTTGTTCTGCTCGGCCTGTGCGGTTTCGGCGGCCAGGATCTTGCCCCGGCGGGCCTCGTCCAGCGACAACAGATCCGAGGACACCGGCGCATCGCCACGGCGGGCAAGTGCTGCATCAAAAGCGGCGGGATTGTCTCGGATAGCGCGGATGTCGTGCATGGTCAGTTCCTCTGAGCGATGTGTCTGCTTTGAGTCGGTGCGCGCCTTATGACCCATCATGGAGGCGAAAGGTAGCCTCTGGATGGTCCGAGGCGGGTCCAGATGCCGCAGTTTAGTGCAGTATTGCACCTTGCACACATGCCAAGCCGCCCCTAGGTTCTGCCAAAATCGACAGCAGGCCGATGAAGGCCGTCAAAAGGACCCTATCCATGCAACAAATCGGCCAGTTCGTTCCCCTTATCCTGATCTTCGGTATCATGTATTTCCTGTTGATCCGTCCCCAACAGAAAAAGGTCAAAGAACATCAGGCCATGGTTCAGGCGCTGCGCCGGGGCGATCAGGTCGTGACCCAGGGCGGCATCATCGGCAAGGTGGTCAAGGTCAAGGAAGAGAATGAAGTCGAGCTCGAAGTGGCCGACGGCGTGAAAATCCGCGTTGTCCAAAGCACGATCGCGCAAGTGATCTCGAAAACAGAGCCTGCCAAGTAAATGCTGCAACTCGGTTTCTGGAAACGGCTGTTCATCTGGGGCCTTGTGGCCCTGGGTCTGCTGTTGGCACTGCCCAATGCGTTTTACACGCGGGTCGAGCAGTCGAACGACGCGGTTGCCGCCATCGAGGCCGGCGACGACACCCCTGAAAATCAGGCACTTGCCGGGCAATGGCCCGAATGGTTGCCGTCGAACCTGGTCAACCTCGGGCTTGACCTGCGCGGCGGTGCGCATCTGCTGGCCGAAGTGCAGGTTGCTGATGTCTATGATGCCCGCTTGCAAGCCAGCTGGCCGGAAATCCGTGACGCGCTGCGCCCCGAGCGGGCCACCGTGGGCACGATCCGTCTGCAGGACTCGCCTGCGGGAACGCTGCGCATTCGCATCGGTGAGGCATCGGGCATGCAAACCGCGCTTGGGATCGTGCGCGGTCTTGCGCGTCCCGTGCAAACGCTGACCGGTGCCGGATCTACCGACATCGTGGCCAGCGGGCAGGGCGACCTGATTACCGTGACCCTCAGCGACGCCGAGAAACAGGCCACCGACGAACGCACCATGCAGCAATCGCTGGAAATCGTGCGTCGCCGGATCGACGAGGTGGGCACACGCGAACCCACGATCCAGCGTCAGGGCAGCGACCGTATCCTGATCCAGGTGCCGGGTATCGGCTCGGCCGCCGAGCTGAAGGCTCTGTTGGGCACCACGGCCCAATTGACGTTCAACCCTGTCGTAACCCGCACAACTGACGAAAACACTTCGGTGGCTCCGGGCGAAAAGCTGGTGCCGTCGCTGGACGAAAAGGGTGTGTACTATGTGATCCAGACGGCACCGGTGGTGTCGGGCGAGGATCTGGTGGATGCACAGCCTGCGTTTGACCAGAACGGGGGCCCTGCGGTCAACTTCCGGTTTGATTCCTCCGGCGCACGCCGGTTTGGCGATTACACCGCTGAAAATATCGGCAGCCCCTTTGCCATCGTTCTGGACGACGAAGTCGTCAGCGCGCCGGTGATCCAAAGCCATATTCCGGGCGGGTCAGGCATTATCACGGGCCGCTTCACGGTCGAGCAGACCACCAAGCTGGCCGTTTTGCTGCGGGCAGGGGCCTTGCCTGCCAAGATGAACTTTCTTGAAGAACGCACCATCGGCCCCGAACTGGGGCAGGACAGCATCGAGGCGGGCAAGCTTGCCACCGGTGTCGCCTTTGCCGGTGTGCTGATTTTCATGGTGCTCAGCTATGGGCTGTTCGGCATGTTTGCCAACATCGCGCTGATCATCAACATCGCGATGATCTTTGGCCTGCTCAGCACCATTGGTGCCACGCTGACGTTGCCGGGGATCGCGGGGATCGTTCTGACGGTGGGTATGGCGGTCGACGCCAACGTGCTGGTGTTCGAGCGTATCCGCGAAGAGCTGAAATCGGCACGCGGACCTGCGCGGGCCATCGAACTGGGCTATGAGAAGGCGCTGAGCGCCATTCTGGACGCCAACATCACCACATTCATCACGGCCGTTATCCTCTTTGTCATGGGCTCCGGCCCGGTGCGCGGCTTTGCCATCACCCTGGGTCTGGGTATCGTGACATCCGTCTTTACCGCCGTCTACGTGACACGGTTGATGGTGGTTATGTGGTACGACCGCCGCCGCCCCAAGCAGATCGAGGTTTGATATGCGTTTAAGACTGGTTCCTGACGAGACGCACTTTAACTTCTTTGGCCGCTGGAAGCTGTGGTTGGGCATTTCGGCCGTGATGGTCGTTGTCGCCTTTACCTCCTTCCTGGTGCAGGGTCTGAACTATGGCATCGACTTCCGGGGCGGTACGACCATCCGCACCGAAAGCACGCAGCCGGTAGATGTCGGTGTGTACCGTGATGCGGTTTCGACACTGGGTCTGGGCGATGTTTCGATCACCGAAGTCTTTGACCCCAGTTTTGGGCCTGACAAGAACGTCGCCATGCTCCGCATTCAGGCGCAGGACGAGGAAGAGGCTGTAACACCCGAAACCATCGCGGCCATCGAGGCGGCGCTGGCGGTGGAAGTGCCGGACATCAAGTTCATCTCCGTTGAATCTGTGGGGCCGAAAGTGTCGGGTGAGCTGATCCAGACTGCCGTGCTGGCGGTGGCTCTCGCGATTGGCGCGGTGCTGGTCTATATCTGGTTGCGGTTCGAATGGCAGTTTGCCCTGGGCGCGGTGATCGCGCTGGTGCATGACGTGGTGCTGACCATCGGCGTGTTCTCGGAAATCCAGATCCGGTTCGACCTGGCAATTATCGCGGCGCTGCTGACCATCGTCGGCTATTCGCTGAACGATACGGTGGTGGTGTTCGACCGCGTGCGGGAAAACCTGCGCAAGTACAAGAACCGTCCGCTGAAAGAGGTGTTGAACCTGTCGATCAACGAGACCCTCAGCCGGACGCTGATGACCTCGCTGACCACGCTGTTGGCGCTGATTGCGCTGTATGTGTTGGGCGGGGACGTGATCCGCGGGTTCGTCTTTGCGATGATCTGGGGCGTGGTGGTCGGCACCTATTCGTCGATTTTCGTGGCCTCGACCATCCTGCTGTATCTGGGCGTCAAGCGCGACTGGACCAAACAGGATGGCAGTGCTGGCAACCAATACGCCAACATTGATGCCTGATATTCTGTCAGAGGCCCTGTCGTTTCAGGGCCTCTGGCTGTTGATCCTTGGCGCTTTTGTCGCAGGGATCGTGCGCGGCTTTTCCGGCTTTGGCACAGCGATGATCTATTTGCCCGTGGCGGCACAGGTCATGCCGCCCATCTGGGCGATTCTTTCGCTGGTGATGCTGGACGTGTTCGGCCCCGTTCCCATCGTGCCGCGCGCCCTGCGTCAGGCGCACCGCCGCGATCTGGTGCTGCTGCTGGCGGGCACCCTGTGCCTGTTGCCTGTCGGCCTTGCGTTGCTGGCGCTGATGACCGGCGAAACCTACCGCTATATCGTGTGTATCCTGTCGCTGGCGCTGGTCGCCTGCCTGGCACTTGGCCTGCGCTATCAAGGCAAGCTGACGCCGCCGCTGGTGGGCGGCATCGGCGCGCTGGCCGGGTTTTCCGGTGGTCTGAGCGGCGTTCCCGGCCCGCCGGTGATCCTGTTCTACATGGCCAGCGCCCTGCCGGTGGCGGTGGTGCGGGCGAATGTGTTGCTGTACCTCTTTGCCTTCGATTTCCTGCTGGTCGGCGTGCTGGCGCTGCGCGGCGATCTGGTCTGGCTGCCTGTGGTGATTGGCCTGATGCTGGCGATCCCGTCGATGATCGGCAATTTGATCGGTGCGGCCATTTTCAACCCGGACAAAGCTGGCCTATACCGTGGCGTGGCCTACGTGGTTGTGGCAAGCTCGGCCATCATGGGCCTGCCAGTCTGGGGGAATTGAGATGCGTCTGAACGAAGTGACCTACAACGATGCCAAGCCGATCGAAGGATACGGCCCCGGCTTTTTCCGCATCGGCGGCGAGGTGTTCCACGGCGCGGTGCTGACCGGACCGGAAGGCACGCAGGCCTGGGGTGGCTATGACGCCGATCCGCAGGCGCTGCTGGCGCTGGCGGGGAAGATCGATGTGTTGTTCGTGGGCACCGGCGTCGAGGTCGCGCACATCCCTGCCGACCTGCGCACGCAACTGGAAGAGGCGGGACTGGGCGTCGAGGCCATGTCCTCACCCGCCGCTGCACGCACCTATAACGTGCTGCTGAGCGAAGGCCGCCGCATTGCGCTGGCGATGTTGCCTGTCTGAGCGAAACGGGGGCAGTCTGCCTGCTCTGGGCCTGCGGCCCATTTGCCTCTGGGGGAGTTTTGGAACCAGAGAAGGGCTTTTCGGAGCGGCGTGCATTCGCTAGGTCTGGCTGATGGAATTGAACGTATCCGAATTGTCCGTGGCGCGCGGTGGCGTGCCGGTGCTGGAAGGTGTCAGCCTGTCGCTGGCACCCGGTCAGGCGCTGGTGCTGCGGGGGCCCAATGGCTCGGGCAAGACAACACTGCTGCGCACCATCGCCGGGTTGCAACCTGCCTTGGCGGGGCGTGTGACCGGGGCAGAGGACCGCATAGCCTACGCGGGCCACGCCGACGGACTGAAGGCGATGCTGAGTGTTTCGGAAAACCTGGGATTTTGGGCCGCGGTCTTTGGCACGCGGGACGTAGCAGCGGCGCTCGAGGCCTTTGCGCTGGAGCCGCTGGCGGACCGGTTGGCTGGCACACTGTCTGCGGGTCAAAAGCGGCGGCTGGGGCTGGCGCGGTTGCTGGTGACGGGGCGGCCCGTCTGGGTGTTGGACGAGCCGACGGTGTCGCTGGACGCGGATGCGGTGAGCTTGTTCGCGGATGCCGTACGCGCGCATTTGGCGGGCGGTGGCATGGCGTTGATTGCCACGCATATCGACCTGGGGCTGGAGGCTGCGGTGCTGGATGTGACGCCCTACCGCGTCGTGCTGGACGCGGCGCGTCTGGGTGCCAGTGACGAGGCATTCCTGTGAGGGCGCTATTGGTCCGCGATCTGCGGCTGGCGCTGCGGGCGGGGGGCGGTTTTGGCCTGGGGCTTGCGTTTTTCCTGATTGTCGTCGTGCTGGTGCCGTTCAGCGTGGGACCAGCACCCGAGCTGCTGGGCCGGATCGCGGCAGGTGTCCTGTGGCTGGCGGCCTTGCTGGCCTGCCTTTTGTCGCTGGACCGCATCCTGGCGCTGGATTTCGAGGATGGCACGCTGGACGTGCTGGCCACCGCCCCCTTGCCGCTGGAGGCCGCGCTGAGCGTCAAGGCGCTGGCGCATTGGCTGACCACGGGCGTGCCGTTGGTGGTCGCCGCCCCGGTGCTGGCGGTGCTGCTGAACCTGCCAGCGGCAGGTTACGGCGGTCTGGTGCTGTCGCTGGCTCTGGGCACGCCAGCGCTGTCGGTGATCGGCACATTTGGCGCGGCGCTGACCGTCGGGATCAAGCGGGGCGGGCTGCTGTTGTCGCTGCTGGTGCTGCCGCTTTATGTGCCAACGCTGATTTTCGGGGCCGAGGCCGCACGGCGCAGCGCCGACGGGTTGGATGCAACCACGCCACTGTTGATGCTGGCGGGGATCAGCGCGGGCGTGCTGGCGCTCATGCCCTTTGCCAGCGCCGCCGTGCTGCGCGTCAACTTGCGGTGAGCGCATTGCCGCAGGCTTCTGTCAGGGATTGAGCCCGTGCGGCCAACACATTAGGAAAACGCCATGTCATTGTGGGAATACGCCAATCCGGTCAAGTTTCTGCGCCTCAGCGAACGGGTTCTGCCGTGGCTGTGGGTGCTGGCGGCGCTGTGTCTGGTCAGCGGGCTGGCCTGGGGCTTTTTTGGCACGCCGGATGACTTCCGCCAGGGGTCCACGGTCAAGATCATCTATATCCACGTGCCCGCCGCGCTGATGGCGATCAACGGCTGGTTCATGATGCTGGTCGCCTCGCTGATCTGGCTGATCCGCCGCCACCATGTCAGCGCGCTGGCCGCCCGTGCCGCCGCGCCGGTGGGGGTGACCATGACGCTGATCGCGCTGATCACCGGTGCCGTCTGGGGCCAGCCGATGTGGGGCACTTGGTGGGCGTGGGACCCGCGCCTGACCTCGTTCCTGATCCTGTTCCTGTTCTACCTGGGTTACATGGCCCTGTGGTCCGCGATCGAGGACCCCGACACCGCCGCCGACCTGACATCGGTGCTGTGCCTTGTGGGATCGGTATTTGCTATCCTGTCACGCTATGCGGTGAACTTCTGGAACCAGGGATTGCATCAGGGCGCATCGCTGTCGCTGGACAAGGAAAAGAACGTGGCGGATGTGTTCTATCATCCGCTTCTGCTGAGCATCGCGGGCTTTGTCCTGCTGTTTCTGGCGCTGGTGCTGTACCGCACCGGAACCGAAATCCGCGTCCGGCGCACCCGCGCGCTGCGCGCACGTCAGGGGGCAGGGGTATGATGCCGGAATTAGGGAAATACGCCGTTTCGGTGCTGTCGGCCTACGGGGCTACGGCGGTGCTGCTGGTGGTGCTGGTCACCGCCACATTGCTGCGTGGCCGCCGCGTGCGGGCCGAGATGCAGCGCACCGAAGCCAGGGGGCGCAAGGATGCCTAGACTGTCACCGATGATGATTGCACCACCGTTGGTCTTTGCCGCCTTTGTCGGACTGGCGGCATTCGGGATGTTCCGCGACGATCCCGAGGGGTTGCCCTCGACCCTGGTAGGTCAACAGGTGCCTGCGATCACCACGGACACGCTTGCAGACTACCCCGGTGTCACGCCCGATATGCTGAAACAGGGTGAGGTCACGCTGGTGAACTTCTGGGCCAGTTGGTGCCCGCCGTGCCGTGCCGAACACCCGCGCCTGCTGGAAATGCAGGCCGAGGGGCTGAGGATCGTCGGGGTGAACTACAAGGACCAGAAGGGGGCCGCGACCGCTTACCTTGAGGATGACGGCAATCCCTTTGCCGCTGTTGCCTTTGATCCGGCAGGGCGCACAGGCATTGACTGGGGTGTGACGGCGCCGCCCGAGACTTTTATCGTGGACGGCGACGGCACCGTGCTGTTCCGCTTTGCTGGCCCGCTTGTGGGCAGCGATTATGAACAGCGGTTTCTGCCCGCGCTGGAAGCAGCGCAGGCAGACTGAGACCTTTACAGAAAGGTCAGGCCCAGGGCGATGATCACGCCGGTGATCACCAGGTGGATCACGCAGAACCCCATGATGTCCTTGGCCCGCAGACCCGCAATGCCAAGGATCGGCAACGCCCAGAAGGGTTGCACCATGTTTGTCCACGCATCCCCCCATGCCACCGCCATCGACGCACGGCCAAGATCCGCGCCCAGAGCTTGGGCTGCGGGCAGGATCACCGGGGCCTGAACCGCCCATTGTCCGCCACCGGAGGGCACGAAAAAGTTGACGATGCCTGCGGACAGGAACGACCAGAACGGCAATGTGGTCTCGGTCGCCAGACCCACCAGCCCTTCGGACACGGTCGCGGCCAATCCGGTCTGGACCATGATCGCCATGATGCCCGCGTAGAACGGGAACTGGATCACGATACCAGCGCCGCCTTTCACCGCCTCGTTCAGAGCGTTCAGCAGGTGGCGGGGCGTGCCGTGCAGCAGGATCGCCAATGTCAGGAACAAAAAGTTGATGACGTTCAGCGACAGCCCGTTGCCTGCGGCGAAATACTGGATCAACCAGGCGGCACCCGCGACACCGATCAGCACCGACAGGATGGGCGTGGTTTCCAGAAATTCGGCCGGTGAGCGTGTGTCAGGCGTGGTGGTTTCATCGGTCTTCAGCAGGGCAGGGTCGATATAGACGCTGTCGGTCTCTGACGGCATCATCGCGCGGTTGACCAGCGGGACCACCACGAAGAGGGCGGCGACGATGATCAGGTTGTAAGTGGAAAAGATCGTCTGCGAGGTTGGAATAAGCCCCGTAATGTCGGCAAAGGGATGGCCTTCGGTGGCGATCGACAGCGGGATCGACCCTGCCAGTCCGCCGTGCCAGACGATAAAGCCCGAATAGGCCGAAGCGACGAGAAGGCGGTAGTCCACCTTGATCTGGCGGGCCAGTTCCTTGGCAAACAAGGCGCCGACCACAAGGCCAAAGCCCCAGTTGATCCAGCTTGCCGCCAGCGACACCACGCTGACCAGGAGGATCGCGCCGCCCGCGCTGCTGGCCAGCCCCGCGAGGGCCTGCAGGCCCTTTTTGACCAGCGGGGTCGAGGCCATCATGTAACCGGTCACCAGCACCAGAAGCATCTGCATCGAGAAGCTGAGAAGCGACCAGAAGCCGTCGCCCCAGACGCTGACAACCTCAAGCGGGCTGCTGCCTTGGATGCCCATCGCGGCCAGTCCCGCGACCAGCGTGAGAACGACGACAAAGACGAAGGGATCGGGTAGATAGCGGTCGACGATGCGAACCATCGGGCGGGATATCGCATTCAGCATGGCGGCATTCCTTTTCTCTTTAGGGTTGAGTTGTTTCCCGGGACGATCCAAGATTTCAACCTGAATGAAAAGGGGGAAAGCGCAGCCTTTTCCTGTAGATGCGCCTGATTTATGCTGTAACCTCAGGTGCTTGACCTGTCACCCAAAGGCTTGGTCAAAGCCGGTAGCCACCCGATACGGTGATGATCTCTCCGGTGATGAATCCCGCCGCCTCTGATGCCAGAAACCGCACTACCTTTGCGATGTCTTCGGGCATCCCGATGCGGCCCAGAGCGGTCATGTCGGCAAAGGTGCGGACCAGTTCGGGCGAGCGCGGGGATTCGGCGCGTTCTATCGCGCCGGGGGCCACGGCGTTGACACGAATGCCGCGGGGCCCCAGTTCCTTGGCCATGGCGCGGGTCCACAGGTTCAGGGCGGCCTTGCTGGCGGAATAGGCGGCGGCGCCCTTGGCGGGAAGGGTCGCGTTGACGGACGAGATGTTGATGACCGTGGCCCCGGCGCCAAGGTGCGGCAATGCAGCGGTCAACAGGGCCATCGGGGCTGCAACGTTGACCGTATGGTTCAGATGCGCTGCGCCATCGTCCATCTCAATCGCGCCTGCGTTGTTCACGATCACGTCCAGCCTGCCGAATTTTGCGATCACCGCGTCGATGATGCGGGGCGGGGTGTCGGGGTCGGACAGATCCGCCCGGATCGCATGGATGTCGGGATGATCCTGCAACAGCGCATCAGGGGCGGTGGCGTTGTGGGTGATGGCGACGGCATGGTCTGACGCCAGATCGCTGGCAATGGCGCGGCCGATACCGCGTGCGGCGCCGGTGACAAGAACTGTGCGCATCGTGATCTCCTTTCGCAGTATTCGGACATGAATACCTGAGGACTGCAAGATCAGGCGGACTACACAAGGCAACTTGGGTTTTTTGACGGGACCAATGAAAAAGCCCCCGACGCATCCGCGCGGGGGCTTTTCCGAATTGCTTGCGCGCGGGGCTTATTCCGCAGCGATGGCGCTTTCAGCGGCAAGGTTGCGCAGCACATAGTGCAGAACGCCGCCGTGCTCGATGTATTCGATCTCGATGGCCGTATCGATCCGGCACTTGATCGTGATCTCTTTCACCGAACCGTCCGCCATGGTGATGGTGCAAGGCACCTCTTGCAGCGGCTTGATGGTGTCCAGACCGCTGATCGACACGGTTTCCTCGCCGGTCAGACCCAGCGATTTGCGGGTGTCGCCATTTGTGAACTCGAACGGGATAACGCCCATGCCCACCAAATTCGAACGGTGGATACGCTCGAAGTTTTCCGCGATCACGGCTTTGACGCCCAGCAGCGCCGTACCCTTGGCCGCCCAGTCACGCGAGGAACCCGCGCCGTACTGTTCGCCGCCGAAGATCACCAACGGTGTGCCGGTTTCCTGATAGGCCATCGCTGCGTCAAAGATCGAGGTCTGTTTGCCGTCGGGGCCCTTGGTATAGCCGCCCTCGACGCCGTCCAGCATTTCGTTCTTGATGCGGATGTTGGCGAATGTGCCGCGCATCATCACCTCGTGGTTGCCGCGACGCGACCCGTAAGAGTTGAATTCGCGCACCGGCACCTGACGTTCCACCAGATACTGACCGGCCGGCGTGCTTTCCTTGAACGAACCGGCAGGCGAGATGTGGTCGGTCGTGATCATGTCACCCAAGACGGCCAGCACTTTGGCGTCCTTGATGTTGCTGATCGTGCCCGGTTCCTTGCTCATGTTCTGGAAATAGGGCGGGTTCTGCACATAGGTCGATTGCGGCGGCCAGTCATAGGTCATGCTGTCCGTCACTTCGACGCCCTGCCATTTTTCGTCGCCTTTGAAGACGTCGGCATACTTTTCCTGGAAGGCGGCACGTGTCACTGTTTTTTCAACCAGTTCCGCAACCTCTTTGGTCGAGGGCCAGATGTCTTTCAGGTAGACGTCATTGCCGTCCTTGTCCTGACCCAGCACACCGTTCGCCAGATCCACGTTCATGTCACCGACCAGCGCATAGGCCACCACCAGGGGAGGCGACGCCAGATAGTTGGCGCGCACGTCCGGGCTGATGCGCCCTTCAAAGTTACGGTTGCCCGACAGGACCGAGGTGCCGATCAGATCGTAGTCATTGATCGCCTTGCTGATCGGAGCCTCGAGTGGACCCGAGTTGCCGATGCAGGTGGTGCAGCCGTAGCCGACAAGGTTGAAACCGATGGCGTCCAGATCCTCTTGCAGGCCTGCGGCCTCAAGGTAATGCGACACGACCTGCGAACCGGGGGCCAGCGATGTCTTGACCCAGGGCTTGCGGGTCAGGCCCAGTGCGCGGGCTTTGCGCGCAACCAGACCGGCACCGATCATCACATAGGGGTTCGATGTGTTGGTGCACGATGTGATCGACGCGATGACGATGGACCCGTCGTGCAGTTGATAGTTGCCGTCTTCGGTCTGCACATAGCCACGTTTGTGGTTGCCTGTGTCGCCGGGGATTTCGCGGGGCTCGGGCTGGCCGCCTTCACCTTCCCAGCGCACTTCTGAGCTGGCTGTGGCATCCGCACCGCCGCGCACGCCCTTGACGTATTCAGCGAATGCGGTGTGCGCCGACGTCAGCGCGATATAGTCCTGCGGGCGTTTGGGGCCCGAGATCGCGGGGACGATGGTGCCCATGTCCAGATGCAGCGTGTCTGTATAGATCGGCGCATAGTCCGCGCCGCGCCAGAAACCGTTTTCCTTGGCATAGGCTTCGACCAGCGCGATGCGGTCCTTGTCGCGGCCTGTGCTGGTCAGATAGCGCAGGGTTTCATCGTCGATGGGGAAGAAGCCGCAGGTCGCGCCATATTCCGGTGCCATGTTGGCGATGGTGGCACGGTCGGCCAGCGGCAGATGGTCCAGACCTTCGCCGTAGAATTCGACGAACTTGCTGACCACGCCTTTTTCGCGCAGCATTTCCACGACTTTCAGCACCAGGTCGGTGCCGGTGGTGCCTTCCATCATACGGCCTGTCAGCTCAAAGCCGACAACCTCGGGGATCAGCATCGAAATCGGCTGACCCAGCATCGCGGCCTCGGCCTCGATGCCGCCCACGCCCCAGCCCAGAACAGCCGCGCCGTTGACCATTGTTGTGTGGCTGTCGGTGCCGACCAATGTGTCGGGATAGGCCACCAGCTCGCCGTTCTGGTCCTTGTCGGACCAGACGGTCTGGGCCAGATACTCCAGGTTCACCTGGTGGCAGATGCCGGTGCCGGGGGGGACCACGCGGAAGTTGTTAAACGCCTTCTGACCCCATTTCAGGAACACATAGCGTTCCATGTTCCGCTCGTATTCGCGGTCCACGTTCATCTGGAACGCACGCGGGTTGCCGAATTCATCGATCATGACCGAGTGGTCGATGACCAGATCGACAGGGTTCAGCGGGTTGATTTTTTCCGGGTCGCCGCCCAGAGCCTTCAGACCATCGCGCATCGCGGCCAGGTCGACCACAGCCGGAACGCCGGTGAAATCCTGCATCAGCACGCGGGCCGGACGATAGGCGATCTCGCGCGGGTTGTTGCCGCCCTTTGTTGCCCATTCGGCAAAGGCCTTGATGTCGTCGGTTGTGACGGTCTTGCCGTCTTCGAACCGCAGCATGTTTTCCAGCACCACTTTCAACGCGGCGGGCAATTTCGAGAAATCGCCCAGGCCTGCCTCGGTGGCGGCGGGAATCGAATAATAGGCGACGGATTGGTCGCCGACGGTCAGTGTCTTGCGGGTTTTGGACGTATCATGGCCAACTGTGATGGGCATGGGTGGCTCCTTTGGCTTATTGTGCCCCAAATGGGAGGGGCAGGTGGCAGGGGGCGGTCTTCGCGCCTGATTTGCATCTTAATCTAGTTCGGATCAACAGGATTCCACCGCTCTGCGACACTTTTGTATACCGTTGTGTACCGAATTTTAAAGATTGCCGTCAGATGTGGCGCTTTGGGACCATCCTGCACTGTCACTGGCCATCTTTCAACAAAGCTTGATTGGTCATTACAGGGTCATGCAGTTAGGTATGATCCAGACCAAAAGACCCAAAGGCCCCCAATACATGAAATCAGTCTTGTCCGTTCTTGCCGCAGCACTGCTGTCCACCGCCACGCCCGGAACCGCAGATTCGCCGGTCGTGGTCGAGTTGTTCACCTCGCAGGGCTGTTCGTCGTGCCCGCCCGCAGACGAGATTTTTGCCGAGCTGGCGCAACGCGACGATGTGATCGCGCTGGCGCTGCATGTAGACTATTGGGACTATATCGGCTGGAAAGATGAATTCGCCGTGCCCGCCTATGCGGATCGTCAGCGTGGTTATGCCGCCGCGGCCCAGCGCCGGTCGATCTATACGCCACAGATGGTGGTGAACGGTCAGACCGACATCGTGGGCGCGCGGCCGATGGAGCTGTCCGAGGCGATTGCCAAACACGCGGCCATGCCTTCGCCGGTGACACTGGATGTGACGCGGCAGGGCGATGCGCTGAAGATTTCGGCGCAAAACACGGGTGACGCGGGCAACATGGTGGTGCAACTGGTGCGCTATACCCCGATGAGCAACACACGGATCACCCGGGGCGAGAATGCAGGCATGACGCTGGACTATGCCAATGTTGCCTGGGGCTGGAAGGCAATTGGCACATGGGACGGGCGCAGTGACCTGTCGCTGAATGTGCCCGTGACAGGTGACGCACCGCTGGTTGTGCTGGTCCAGCAAGGCACCGACGGCGCGATCCTGGCGGCCGACGCACTGCGCTAAGGCGCAGGTTTGCGTTTTGGGTCGCAGCGGCGGCTCAGACCTCGTAAGCACGCCAGCGGCGGTGCACCCAGAACCATTGTTCGGGGTTTTCGCGCACCCTTGCACCCAGACTGTCGTTCAGCGCCTGTGTCATCGTTTCCGCATCCGTATGCGCAACCGGCGCTTCCAGCACCGTTTCAAAGCTCAGGCCATCAGCCTGACGGATGCCGTAGAACGGGATCAGCAAGGCATCGAACCGCAGCGCAAGCTCGGCCGCCGACAGGGCGGTTTTTGCAGGCTGGCCCATGAAATCCAGCACCGTCCCCTCGAACACATGCTGATCGAACAAAAGCACCAACTGCCCACCGCCGCGCAGATGGCGGACAAAGCCGGATGTGCCGCGCCGACCTTGCGGAAAGACAGGGCCGCCAAAGGCCTGCATCGTCTTGACGTAATGGGCGTTGAAATATGGGTTGGCCATGTCGCGGTACAGCCCGCCCACGGCAAAGCCCTGTGCCACCAGTGCGGCGCGCGTCGCCTCGTAGTTCCCGAAATGCCCCGTCACCAGAATGACCGGACGGTCGGCGGCATCGGCCTCGCGCAAGGCGTCGAAACCTGCGCCGGTCACGGGCTGGTTTTCCATGCGGTGCAGGAACTCTTCCGACGAATAATTCTCGATGATGCTGCGGCCCGCGTTGTTCAGGCAGGCCCGCGCGATACGCCGCCGTTCCGTCGCGGCCATCTCGGGGTAGATCAGCGCAAGGTTCGCCTCGGCGCGGCGGCGGTAGCCCACCAGCGGCCCCACGATCCGCTCCACGATCCCGCCCAGCAGCGCCACGCGCGTGGCGTAGGGCAGGGCCAGCGCCACGCGGATCAGCGTATAGATGATCGCATTGGACACATAGTGCCCGGCGCGTTCGCGCAGCGGCATCGTCGATGGGTCAGCTTTGGCCATTTTGCATCACACGTGAGGTAGGGCCGGCGCGCGCGCCAGACGGGTTTCGCGGTGCCAGACATACAGACCCGCCCCCACGATCACAAGCGCACCGACCAGTGTCCACAAGTCGGGAAACTCGTTAAAGAACACCACGCCCCAAAGCATCGCCAGCACCAGTCCCGTGTAGTTGAAGGGGGCAAGCAGCCCCGCTTCGGCCTGTGACAGGGCGCGGATCAGCATCAGTTGCCCGGCGGTGCCGAAACAACCGATCATCACCATCAGCGTGGCCGATGTCGGTGTCAGCGGGGTCCAGTGGAAGGGCACAAGACAGGTCATCACGACCGAGCCGACAAGGCCGGTATAGAACAGTGATGTCCACACATCTTCGTCCGATCCCAGGCGACGCGTCAGCAGCGTATAAGAGGCAAAGCACACAGCCGAGCCCAGCGGCAGCAGGGCAGCAGGTGCGAACACTTCTGTTCCGGGGCGGATCACGATCAGCGCGCCGACCAGGGCGGCTGCAATGGCAAAGATGCGGCGGGGGCCAAGCGCCTCGCCCAGAAACAGCGCGCCGCCTAGGGTGATCAGCACGGGGTTCAGGCTCATCACTGCCGTTGCCTCGGCCAGCCCGATCTTGCCCAAGGCCGTGAAGAAAAAGCCGGTCGCGGTCATCAGCAGCAAGGACCGTGCGATCTGCAGCTTTGGGTACTGGCTGCGCGCGACGCTGCGCAGGCGCGGTGCCACGAGGATCAGAACCACCAGCATCTGCCCACCATAGCGCGCCCACAGGGCCGGCACGGTGCCGGTCAGCGGGCTGATCGCCTTGACGCTGGCATCCATGCCGCCAAAGCAGGCAATGGCAAGAACGGCCAGCAGGATGGCGCGGGCAGGGTTGGCGGCGGTGTGGGGTGCGTTCATTCCCCGCGCTTACGGCGCGGTGCTGTCGCTGTCCAGTCTGGACGCTGCGGCCTATTCTTCCTCTTCTGCCATCAGGATCAACTCGCCTTCGGCTTCAAGCTTGCGGATGGCGGCGACCATATTGGACGTGGCGGTGTCGTGGTCGGCGGGTTTGGGGGCGGCGGTTTCCTGCATTTCCTCGCGTAGGGAATCGGCCATGCGCCCCGACATGTTCTCAAGGATGAAATCGGCCGATGCTTTCATGCCCGCAGCTTCGGCACCCGCCATGGCAATCAGCAGATCGGCGGGGTCCACCTCGCGCAGCACGCGGGGAATGTCGCGGGGCGCGATGCGCTGCGGGATGTTGGCAAAGGTAAAGATCGCCTTGCGCACCGCATTGGCAAAGCCCTGATCGGTCTCGTCCAGGCCTTCGAGCACGTCGTCGCGGGTGACGGATGTGGACGAATTCAGGATCGCGCCCACACGTTCCACCGGTCCCGTGTCAAAGGCACCCAAAGGCTGTGCGTTCAATTGCATGGCCAGCGAAAGGCCGATCCGTTCCACCGCATCCGTCGTGACCGATCCTGTCAGCGACACCGCATAAGTGATCTGGCGCGCGCGGGGACCGGGCAACAGGCCCAGCAGGGCAGCAGCCTTTTTCACCTCAAGCTTGGACATCACAACGGCACAGACCTCGATGCTTTCGCTTTGCAGGACCGGCAACAGCTTGTCCGCGCCCATGTCGCGGATGCGCACCCACGGATCGCCGGCCTGTCGCACGCCTGCTTCCTTGCGCAGACGTTCGGCGGTCTGCGGGCTGATCTTGCCCTCAAGCGCGTTCAGCGCGCCCGCGATGCCGCCGGGAAAACGCAGGCCGATGCGTTCAACCTCTGCGGCGAATTCGGACACCACAGCAGACAGCGTGTCCCGATCAACGGTGCGCATCTGGCCCATGGCCTTGGTCAGGTGGGATTGCAGCTCCTCGGGCAGATCCTCCAGCGGGATATCTGCGCCCTCGTTCAGCAACAGGCGCACGACCACCGCAGCCTTGGCCCGACGGCTCAGCTGGATTGGCGCGCCCGCAGCGGGCAGGGACAGCGCAGGCATGGGGGAGGACAGAATCAGATCATTCACCAGATGGCCTCAACACACAGGAACAAAGGTCCTGCATGTTGTGGCATCTATTGGTGAACAAAGCCTGAAATCAGGCGGGTTCGAAGCTTAGTAGTTGTAGGTCACGCCGGTTTCGATCGCCGTGCGCAGCGATTTTGCAGCCCAGGTGTCGGCACCGCCACGGGCGTTGATTTCGCGCAACTGCGTCAGCGCGGCCACACGGTCGCCCTGTGCCACCAGCCCCTGACCCATGTAGGAACGGGCCAGCAGGTTGTCGGGATTGGCATCCAGCGCCTGTTGGTAGAACACCATGGCCACGTCGATCTGTCCCAGCTTGCGCGCGGTAAAGCCGCGATAGGTCAGCACGCGGTCGTCCGACTGGTCGGACATGGCGTCCAGCACCCCTTGGGCGTCTTCGTAGCGACCGGCATAGGCCAGTTCGCGGACCGCCTGGTACAGCTGGTCGTCGTCCAGACGCGATTCCTTGGGTTTGACGCAGCGCTGTTTTTCTTCGTCCCAGACACGCACACCCTTGCAGTCCTTGCTGGTCTGGGTCGGCGTCGGGGCAGTGTCATTGCCGCTGCCAGCCGCGTAAAGCGGTGCAGCCACGGAAAGGGGCAGGGTCAGGGCCGCAGCCAGTAGGGTAACACGCATCAGAACAACTCCCGTTAACTATACCGGGAATAGATAACGCATTTTCCGAAAACGCGAGCCGTTTTTGCGATCAACAGGTCGTGAACGGTGTTTCAGGTGCTGACGGGAACGCAGGTGCCTGTTGTGTGGTCAAAATTCGACCCTTCAGCACAGGACATCGCCTGTTGATCCTTCATCCCGCCACAGCCTTCGGCCACGGCGAATACGGGGGCCAATACAAGCGCCAGCGTGGTGGCGATACGTGTGATTTTCATCTGTTCGTCTCCTTGATTGCCGAATGTATTATAGTGTGATGGCAATCAGGATACGACAAAGCGCGCGACGGACCTAATCAAAAATCCGTCGCGCGTCGGTCTGTGCGATCAGTCGCCGAAAACGCGGGCAAAGATCGTGTCGACGTGTTTGGTGTGGTAATCCATGTCGAATTTCTCGTTGATCGCGTCGGCGCCCAGTGCGGCGACCACATCGGCGTCGGCCAGCAATTGTTCGCGGAAATCGACCCGCTCTTCCCAGACCTTCAGCGCATTGCGCTGCACCATGGCATAGGCATCCTCGCGGCTGACGCCGGCCTGTGTCAGCGCCAGCAGCACCCGCTGGCTCATCACCAGACCGGGGAATTTGTTCATGTTGTCCAGCATGTTCTGCGGGAAAATCAGCATCTTGTCGATCACGCCTGTCAGCCGCGCCAGCGCAAAGTCCAGCGTGATCGTGGTGTCCGGGCCAATCGCACGCTCGACCGAGCTGTGCGAGATGTCACGCTCGTGCCAAAGTGCTACGTTTTCCATCGCGGGGATCACCGACATGCGCACCAGACGGGCAAGGCCGGTCAGGTTCTCGGTCAGAACGGGGTTCTTCTTGTGCGGCATCGCGGACGATCCCTTCTGACCCATCGAGAAGAATTCCGCGCCTTCCAGCACTTCGGTGCGCTGCATGTGGCGGATTTCAATGGCGACGTTTTCGATGGACGAGGCGATGACGCCCAGCACCGCAAAGAACATCGCGTGACGGTCGCGCGGGATCACCTGGGTGCTGATCGGCTCGGGCGTCAGGCCCAGCTTGGCGCAGACGTGCTCTTCGACCGCCGGGTCGATGTTGGCAAACGTGCCGACAGCACCGGAAATCGCACCGGTCGCAATCTCGGCGCGCGCAGCTTTCAGGCGGTCGCGGTTGCGGTCCATTTCGGCGTAGAAGCGGGCGAATGTCAGGCCCATCGTGGTGGGTTCGGCGTGGATGCCGTGGCTGCGGCCCACCCGCACGGTGTTCTTATGTTCCAGCGCGCGCTTTTTCAGTGCGGCCAGCAGGGCATCCAGATCGGCCAGCAGGATGTCTGCGGCGCGGACAAGTTGCACGTTCAGGCAGGTGTCCAGCACGTCCGAGGATGTCATGCCCTGATGCACGAACCGCGCCTCGTCGCTGCCGACATGTTCGGCCAGATGGGTCAGGAATGCGATCACGTCATGTTTGGTGACGGCTTCGATCTCGTCGATGCGGGCCACGTCGAATTCAACGTCCTTGGCTTTCCACACGGCATCGGCATTTTCACGCGGGATCACGCCCAGATCGGCCATCGCATCGCAGGCATGTGCCTCGATCTCGTACCAGATCTTGAACTTGGTTGCTGGTTCCCAGATCGCAACCATATCGGGACGGGAATAACGGGGGATCATGGGCGCACCTTTTCATGACTGTTCAGCAGTTGCTGCGGCTCATAAACTGCGCCGCGACGCATCACAACCTTTCGAGTGACAATACCTCCCATGTCCCACGGCCCTACATCCCGCACCTTGAGCGATTTTGCAGGCCGCTGGCGGTTGGAGCGGCAGATTGTGCATGACGACGGGACCGTCGCCCAGTTCACGGGCACCGCCACCTGGACGCCTGACGGCGACCGGCTGCGCTGTGTCGAAGAGGGCGAGATGCGCATAGGGGACGGACCGGCGATGGCGGGGCAACGGGTCTATGTGTGGGATGCAGGCTTGCGGGTCCATTTCGACGATGGGCGGTTCTTTCACACCGTCCCGCCCACAGGGGGCGAGGCGGGGCATTGGTGTGATCCCGATCAATACGACGGATCCTATGATTTCAGCGATTGGCCGGCTTTCACCATCACATGGGCGGTGCGCGGGCCAAGAAAAGCCTATCAAATGACCAGCCGCTATCGACCGGCGTAGTTTTGCCCGTTTGCAGGGATTTCGCACTTGCAGAAACCTTGGCAGATTGGCACCATTGGAGAAACAATTTAAAGAAACGAACGGAGCTGCCTGGTGGAAAAAACGATGCAAAATAGAGTGCTAAGTGATCTTCTTGAATCGGAAGACAAACTGACTTTGCGCGCGCGTCAGGTGCTGATGGTGGCTGCAGGTATTCTGTTGCTCGCAGTTGCAGCAAAAATCAAGGTGCCGATGTGGCCCGTCCCGATCACGATGGGCACCTTTGCCGTTCTGGCCATCGGTGCGGCATATGGCGCGCGTCTGGGTCTGGTGACGATCCTCGGCTACATGATTGTCGGCGCTCTGGGTCTGGACGTTTTTGCAGGTTCGTCTGCGCAGACATTTGGTCTGGCATATATGATGGGCGGCACCGGCGGTTATCTCGTGGGCTACGTTCTGGCGACGGTAGTGCTGGGCGTTCTGGCGCAACGCGGCTGGGACCGCTCTGTTGGCTGGATGGCGCTGGCGATGCTGATGGGCAACGCGGTGATCTATCTGCCGGGTCTGGCATGGCTGGGTCAGCTTTACGGTTGGGACAAGCCGATCCTGCAATGGGGGCTGACACCGTTCCTGATCGGGGATGTCATCAAGCTGGCGCTGGCCGCCGTGCTGTTGCCCGGGATCTGGAAGCTGATCGACCGCGCACGCGGCTGATCTGACAGACAACAGATTTGAAAGGGCGCGGACCGCAGGGTGCGCGCCTTTTTTCGTATTTTGGCACGCGCATCGGATGGTTCCGCTGCGGTCTGACTTGCACCTTGTTTCGGGCAAGGCTAGCGAGGGGCCATGACCATTCTACACCACACAATTCCCTACGATTTCACACCTCGCGCCTTGCCCGGGATTCAACCCGTGACAGAGCCTTGGCTGCGTGTCGACGAGGCCTATGCCGGACAGATGGCGCGCCGCTGTGACTTGCTTGGGACCAGGGCGGACAAAGTTCTCTATCTTGAACCACAAGCCCACGCAGCAGCGGTTGAGCTGTTGGAGATGGTGCTGGACCTGCTGCCTGATCTGGGCTTTGCCCAAGCGGGCGAGGGCGTGACCTGCCCGGACGGGCGGCACGTCACCGTGGATCGCGCGAACCCGATGGAAACGCTGGGGCGTCTGGTGCAATGCGATTTCGTCCTGCTGGACAAACGCGGCGCCGAACACGTGCTGACTGGTGCTGTCCTGTGCTTTCCGGCCAGCTGGCGGCTGGATGAAAAGGCAGGGCGTCCATTGGTGGCCATCCACGATCCGGTGGCGTCCTACGACGAGAACATTGCCAAGCGCGTGCAGCGGCTGTTCGATGGCATTCAGGCCGGTCGCCCGCTGTGGCGGTTCAACGCGCTTTGGTACGATGATCCCGAACTGCACCAGCCGCGCAGTGTCACCGAACCGCGCCACAAACGCGAAGGCGCGGGCTATTTCCGGTCAGAGCGGCAGACGCTGATCCGCCTGCCGCACTCGGGAACGGTGGTCTTTGCGATCCACACCTATGTGCTGCGGGCCGAGGACGTGACCCGCTAGGCCATGTCGATGACCATCTGCGGCTGACCGTCCGAGGTTTTGCGCGGGCTGGCCCCGTCGGCATCCACCACACAGTTCACCTGTTGCCGGAAGTTGCTGAAATGCGGCGAGGTCACAACATCCACAGGCCGGTCAAAGCGCAGGGTTAACTGCCAGTGGCCATGCGCCATCATCCGCGCGGCCTTGACGTAGCCGGTAAACCGGTGACCCAGATAGCGGCCCGAAACGGCCATGCCGGGGGCGAACCCCCTGGGCGCATCATTGCCCAGCCGCGCCGACAGCGTGTTCCAGTCACGCGCGCCCCATTGATGGGCTAGGGTTTCCAGCGCCTGCGCATGGGTGATGGGCGTGCCTTGGGCCGCCAGATCGGCACGCAGCCGTTTGGCCTGTGCCTTGAGCGCATCGCGCGAGGGAAGTGTGTGTTCCATGTCTTCAATCCTGTCAGGATCGCAAGGTGGTGCCGGGTGCCTGCATTGCCGGGGTCCGGTGCGATCAGATTGGGATCAGACGGGACAGTTCAGCCAGAGCTTCACCACATGCAGGCGGCAGGGGCACTGGACCCTTGCCACCGCATATGGCGCAGGGATTGCGTTTGTTCAAGAGCCAGAGGAGATGTGCAGGCGCGTGGGCACGCACCTGCGGCACGGATGCATCAGCCGTCGATGCGCGCGCCCATGATGGCGATGGCCTGCTGATAGACGGTGGCCGCGTTCCACTGTTTGATCACGGCAAAATTCGGCTGGCCTTCCTGATAGCCCTGACCGGGTTTCCAGCCCTTGGCGCGCAGGAAATTCGCGGTCGAGGCCAGCGCGTCGGTCTGGTTGTAGAAATCAATCCGCCCGTCACCGTTGCCGTCCACGCCATAGGTCATCGCATTGCCGGGCAGGAACTGTGTATGCCCCAATTCGCCGTGCTTGGCCCCTTTGGTCGCCCCGTCGATGGCACCGCGGTCCACCAGCATCAGTGCGCCGATGGCATGAGGCTGGAAAAATGCAGAGCGGCGGCAGTCATAGGTCAGCGTAGTGATGGCCGAGACAACGGAGGTGTCGCCCATGAACCCGCCAAAGGCCGTTTCCATGCCGTGAATGGCGATGATCACGCCCGCGGGGACGCCATATTGCGCCTCGAGCGCCTGATAGAACGACGGGCTTTTGGCCTTGCGCTTGCGGCCCTGCGCGACAATCGTGTCAGCCCCGCGAACCTGCATGAATTTTGACAAGGTGTATTTGAACGACTTCTGATTGCGGTCCGCCGCGATCGTGCCCGACGCATAGCTGGCCCGTGCCAGCGCATCCAGCCCGCGCTGTTTCACACCTGCGCGTTGCGCTTCGGCGGCGAATTCCTTTTTCCACGCCTCGAACCCCGCCGAGGTGTTGCCGCAACTGGCCGCATAAGCCGCCGGTGTCAGGCAAAACGCTGCGGTCAACGACAGGGCGAGCGAGTGGGCAAAGCTGCGAAATGACATAAAAAAATCTTCCCGATATCAACAACAGACGGTTCAGTATTGCTGTATTCCGAGACTGCGTAAAGCGTTAGCTCTACGGCTGTGCAGTTCCTTGCGCAGATGTGATCCGGGACGGAAGCAGCCCCTCGGCCTGTGGGGTGTTGTCGGCCAATGACACCGGCTTTGGCGGTGCGACAAAGGTATAATAGAGCGCCAGAAGCACTGCCGGGACCGCCACGCCGCGCACCAGCAGTGGAAACGCCAGCCGCGACAGCAGGCTTTTGCGTGGGCGGGATTCCGCCTCGACCTTGTCGTGGATGCTGACCGCCATCTTTTCCCCGCCACGCGCCACACCTTTGAGCCGCGACAGGCGGTCCTCGAACCCCGCGGCGTCCGTTGCGGTGGGGGCGCGCACCTGCGGCGGGGTCAGCCCGACGCAGATACGTGCGGTTCTGTCCGCCGAGACCGCGTTTTCATGGCGCACGTGCAGAAGGGTGCCGTCAGTCAGTTCCAGGCTGTCCCCATGGTTCAGGTGAATGCGGCCTTCGTGGTGTTCGTTCAGGATCGACACCAGTTGCCGGAACCCGGTGGCCTGATCGCGCGGCATCGGGTCCAGATACAGGGTCTTGCCCAACAGATGTTCGGAACAGCCTGCAACCATACCCAACCGTGCGGCGCCGTCGATGTCGGGACCAGCAGGCAGGGGCAGGGGGTGCATGACCAGCGTAAAGGGCAGGTCGCGGCCTTTCCACATGTCCAGCTCGGACGGGACACAGACCATGTCGGACTGCACCCAATGCACCAGCGTCACCGGGGTGGTGGCAATCAGCGCGTCCAGTGCAGCCTTGAGCACGCGCAGACGCAGCACCAGCGGCAGCTTGTCCTTGATCGCGTCCTTGGGATCCGCACCATGGCCCACGTCCAGCGTGACATAACCGGTGTGAGCCGCAAACAGGCCATCGTAATCGGGGATGCGCGCCTTGGCGAAAGGGCTGGCCAGCGCTCCGGCAACGACCTGACGCGGCACCTTGCGCCGATGCGTCGTGATCTGCAGATGCACGCGCGGATGGCTGAACAAAGCCTGACCGTCAGACAGGTCTGAAACCTGCTCCAACTCCATGCCGGTGTCCCTGATCGCGGCATTCACCCGCCCGCACAGATCGGCGATATCAGGACGGATCGCACGCGCACCCAGCGCGTGCGCAGTCGCAGGCACATCTGTGTGCAGGGGCAGGGTGTCGGCCATATGATCTCCGCAAGGTCTGGACGCTTGTTCGGTCAATCACATGAGTACGCGGCAATTTTAGGGCAAAGACGGGCCGTTTTGCAGAAACAACGGCCCGTCCTTTTGTTGGGAGGCGGCAGCTTACAGCACGAAATCATCCGCACTCAGCGCACCCACATCCGTCAGCC
>TARA_R110000765_G_scaffold417457_2_pt1 | contig 69536 bp, 64 predicted proteins | sample TARA_R110000765 | Tara Oceans TARA_R110000765 (sample SAMEA4398168) | marine metagenome | biome: Polar Biome; feature: [MES] marine water layer (ENVO:01000295) within the mesopelagic zone...; material: water (ENVO:00002006), including particulate matter (ENVO:01000060) such... | reverse complement strand
GGAGCTGCGGCCATAGCAAGTGCGGATGATAAATGTGGTGTAGAGCTTGAGATAACACGCTTACTTTGGCCATTTTGGCCGAAAAAACGGCTATTCGCACGCTAACGACGTCCATTGGGGAATTCCGCTGGGAAAGCGGGGTTCCCGTGCCTGTGCGGTCGATTTCGCGCTTTGTCGGCCTTGATTGGAATATGGGTCCGGTAGGCCGAGACGGAAAGCGAAAGTCGAAACTTTTTTCGAGCGGTAATCCTGATGGGAGTGATACCCGGCGCACACCATTCCAACGAAGAAGGCCGCAGGTCTCCCTGCGGCCTTCTTGGTGCGGTGGTGAGCTGACGACCTTGCAGGCCGAGGTCCGGCCTGGCGTCTGAGACGCAATCAGCTGATGACGCGAGCCCGCTTCACGCCGCTTTCAGCAGGGCCATCTGGCGGTGCGCATCGACCCGCGCCGAGAGCAGCGCCCGCATCGCGGCGATCATCCGCAAACCCTGGAGCATGCCTTCCAGAACGCATCCCTGTTCCGAAAGGATGGGGACTGCGCGGACTATGCCGACTGCGCCGTGATCCGGGTCGTTGTGGCCGTCGAATACCCCGCGAAAGCCGAGGGTTTCGCGGTCGACGGCTTCGACCAGCAGGGCCTCGATACGGCTGACATGATCCTCGGCACCGTCTGCCAGGGGGCCATCGTGGCGGAGCCTGGCAATGGATTGCAACAGCGTGTTCCGTTCGGTTGCCGATAGCTCTTCTTCGGTCCGCTCGGTCTGAGCGTGGAGGCGGTCTATTTCTTGGAGCGTCCGGGTCCAGAACTCTTCCAGGGACAGGTGTTCGAAGTGCTTCATCGCGGTATCCTCATGTCGTTTGAAGGTGGGCCGGGGGCGGGTTCAGGCTGCGTCCTGGTCGTGGACTGCCAGCGCGAAGACGTCCATTTTGTCGTCCAGTTTCCCGATTTCGACGAGCAGGGCGAAGAGTCCCTCCGCCAGCAGGCAGATATCCTCGACCTCCCGGCTGCCCGGATCGAGGAATTGCCAGGGGCCCGCATCTGTCTCCGGATCGCCGAACAGCGGGTCGAGAGAGATCATGCGGTGGAGATTGACCAGACGGCGCCGCGTGGCGAGCTTCAACTTGGTCGTCGTGCGGAGGTCGGACATGATCCGCAACACGCGGGCCTCGCCGGTCTGGCCGTGTAAGAGGTTGGCGGCATTGCGGAGCGCCTCGCCCTGCTGAGCAAGGTGCCCGCTGACAGCAGCGTGTTGAGGGTCAGTGGACTGGTTCGTTGATAGGGTGCGCAGCATGGTATTCCTCCTGTGAGCTGTGCTGAGCCATTCATGGCAGCTTCAAGCCTGTCCGCCGATGTCATCCTTTGCTGGTCGTTTCGTTGTCGCGCGCGCAGCGTATCTGCTGCCCTTGCATAGAAGAGATTGGCCGACTCTACCGATGACGAAGAAAAAAACAGGGACCGCGCTAAGTTTTCTCGGGGCAGTTGGAAAGTCGCTTCGACCAGAAGAAAACATGTCTGACGCGGCCAGGAAAAAGCCCCCGCAGCCGTCAATGACTGCGAGGGCTTAGATTGCACTCGAGGTGGCGTGTTAATTGTCCTCGATGGACCAGCCCACGTCGGAGTTGGTGAGGCCGTAGACGTCGACCGCGTCCGTGGCACCATGGATTGCGGTCGCGTCAGTTGCGGCAGCTTTAGAGCGCGCGGCGCGCTGGCGACCCGAGCGCGATTGGTTAGTGAGCAACTCCGCGCCGAGGCCATCGTCTCCGGACGGAGCAATGGGCTCGCGGGGCGTGTCCTCGACCTCGAAGCCGATCAGCTGTGTGTCTTCGAGCCGCTTGAGCCGTTCCTCGGAGAAATCCTCGACGAACAGTCCCTGGCGCGCCATCGCGTTGGCATTCATGGCCACGATGTGGTCCATGGTCTGGGCGATGATCTGCTCGCTAACCTTGGCCTCGGCAGCCCGCGCCGCACGGATTTCACGCACGGCCATCAGCCACGTCTGCGCACGCTGACCACAGAATCGCGTCAGAACCGCAGGGATCTCGACGAAAGCGCCGTTCAGTTCTACTGCGATGGCACCGATGTCCTCAGAATACCAGCGAACACGGACTTCCCTGTCCCGTGCATGCATGAACCACCGTGCAAATACCTTCGAGTGGTAGCGAACGCCCAAGATAGTAATGCCATCTTTCTGCGCGGTGTATTTTGTGCGCGTTCCCAGCGCCTTGCGGCGACGTTCCAGCGACGGCATTGGGGCGACCCCGAATTTCTCGACGAGGCGGTTCCAGCAATTCAGCGGCGTTTCCCCGCCAAGGCCCGCATGCGGGCGGCGGTGGTAGACGTCCACGACCCAACGCACGAGGGCTTCGCTGAGCTCTTCAGACGTCAGTGCCGCCCGCTTGTCGGAATCGTAGTCGCCCTTGACGACCGTGTTGCGGAATGTGCGGCCCGTGAAGCGCCCGATGAAACTGCTGGCCATGGTGCCAAACATCCTCTCTATCCTGGCGCGAAACTCGGGCATGCCGGCCGGCCCTGCATCGATGGCGATGCCCAAGTCGGTAGCCCCTGCGCGGGTGTCGAAATCGATGAAGCCCGAACCGGCATCGGTGACGATGAGTTCGGGCGTTCCAGACATGTTCCAAGGGGTTAGGGTGCCCACGGCATCAGCCCAGACCCCCTTGTCGCGCACGATCATATCGATCGTCTGGACCGCAGCCCGGCCGCTTTCGGCGCGGGCCAGCTTCATGGCGAGGATACACCGCGTTGTCGTGCACATGGCCGCGATCAAGAACCAGCGGGTCTTTTTGCCATCCTCCAGGCCGAAGGCAGCTTTCTCTTTGTCTTCGAGCTTCGACCAAATCCCAGCGGTCGCCATGATAGTCTTGAGATCGACCTTCCATGCGTCCATCTCGACCCGCTGGAGCGGCCGGGTCACGGTCAGCCCCATGCCAACTGGGGCAAATTTCTTGCGTGCCTTCTCGAGGCCTTCACGCGAAACGACGACTTCGAAAGGGTCGAGCTTGCCGATTTCTCGCCGAATGGTTTCGCGGGATGGCAATTCCAAGAGGGAAGTTTTTCGCCCCCGAACTTCGCCATTCCGTTCCTGTTCGATCAGTGCCTTTCGGCGTTCGTTTTCCGCAAGGAAGGCGCGATGGACGTCTTCGACAACGAAAGCAATCGTGGGCTGCTCTGGGGACAGGTAGTTGCGAATTGTCCTCGACAGCAGGCACAGTTCATCCGGACCGATGCGCCGCGCGCGGTTGTTCTGAATGTCCTGCCCGTACAGCGCCGTGAGACCATCCCGGGAGTATGCCGCAACGCGCTTCAGCAGCCTGCCTGCACTGACCTTGTTGGGTGACACTCGCGTGTTCCTTTTAACTTGTCCTTCATCGGAGTCGCTGGGCACCGAGTAGTATTTACCTGCTCGATATTTTATCTCTTCAAGGACGGTCTTGGTGGACGCTTCGGTACGTTTGACCTTGCCCTCCTTTTCCATTTTGAGGAACGCCAGAACGAGTGACTCGTGATACTTGGCCCTGCGTTGAGCCTTCGGCGAAAGGGTCGATAGTTCCCGGGTCGGCTGGCGAAGGCGCCGTTTTGCATTTTCCGGGAGGAACTCGTCACGCCGATGTTCGAGCGTCCCGTTTGCTACGCGCTGGGACAGGACGGCGTGGGGAAAGGACTCTGCAACGCCTCTGGCGTCGGTTCGGACGAACACGTAGCCGTCGACGGAGCAATCCGTCGCGCGGTACGAAACCCCGTCGATGAGCACCTCATCATATTCGCCAAAGGCAAAGCGCGGCATGTTCGGGCTGCATTGTAAATTGAGCATCAGGCAACACCCCGCATGACCAGGCTATCGTAATCCACGCGGACCCGTTCCTGGAGTGCGAGTTCGCGGGACCCGATGAGGCGCGCTATGGACCGAAAACCACGACCCTTCAGGCCGGTATGAGCGATTAGGTCACCAACCTTCGCGGCGCCATTCAGCCTGCGGATGGTTTGGCGCATGATGGCGTCGGCTTCATCGTCCGGGTGCCGGACGGAATTGAACAGGGTTGCATTGAACACGTCGATGGGATCGAGATGCTTCTCGGTCATCAGTGTTACGCGGTCCGCGAACTCCGGGGTGACCTGGGTTGCAATTTCGGCGATCTCGGCCCGGAACTCTTCCTGCTTGAGCTTCGCGTCGTACTTGACCATGATCGCCACACGGATGCCATCCACCATTGTCGCCCGGAAGTCGAAGAAGTGCGTGTGAGTCGACCCGTCGCGTGCCTCCCAGATGAAGCCTACCTGGTTTTCCAGCTTGACGACATCGGGTCGCGCCAGCAGCACGAGCGCGACACGTTTCTCGGTGAGGCTGTCCGTGTTCATAACAACACCCGCGCCAGGGCCGTACACGAAGGCACAGGAGAAGTGCTTCTTGGCACCCACCCCCGGTTTGCGGTCGGTGTCCGGACGCTCAGGCAGCGCATCATTGGCGGGCGCGTTGGCGGTGGCATCGTCGGCCCGATGGGGCATCATGCCCTCAGCCCTCTCGCTGGAAGTGCCAATCCGGTCTTGATCCATCTTTGTTCCCTTTTTGCTATGCTAATGGCCGGACAATGCCCGACCTAAGAAGGAGGTTGGTCGATATGAAAATGACGGAAGGAATCTTCGGCAGAAATCTCAGAAATCTGGCCGTTTGCAGCGTAATGCGATGATCTTAATAGATAAAAAATTTGGCTGTCCTGCGAATTGTAACCCCGTTCGCATAGGCTGGTGCATCGTCTATCCGCGGCGTGCAGGCATTTCTGGACGAAACCGTTTTGAGCTGACGGCATTCGTTCCATCTCATACCCAGGACTGTCATGCATATAGATGCCTGTCGAAGACCGTTCGACGAGCAAAACGAAATGAGGAAGTACCTATCCAGAGGGCATGCCGGGAGTGCCACGTGACCGACGCTTTTTTCAGAGTAGATACCTAAGTCGCGTCCGAGACCGACAGGCCGGCGCCCGACTGCCTCATAGAATGGACCCCGGTGTTCACGACTTGGAATGTCGATGAGCGCGATGGCCTTTATTGTGGCATCTGGCGTTCGACACTGGGCAAGTCGCGCATCCGAACGATGAATGGAAATAGTGCGGCATCCTGAACGGCCATTTCATCGTCACCAGCCACGACGGAACCGATTACGAGGTTCACGAAGGCCGCAGCTTCATCCTGCGGGCCGGGTTCACCAACTCTCTGCTGCAACTGAAAATTTCGGGAATGTGGGAAACGGTTCTCTGACGAGTTTTATCGCGCCACCTGACGCCGTCGAAATTTGGGTAGTTCGGAATTTTGTTCTCCCAAATTTGGCCCTGATGCGGTGCATTAAAGTTTTTCAACACAATAGGCGTATTTCGTTGAAAAACTCCGATATCGGACCTTCAGGGCAAATCTGGCAGAATACTATTTTGATTTTCTAAAGTTTTTCCGTATTTTCTGAGTGTGCTATGATTAACGGAGAACAGGTTTCTGATTTCTGAAAATTTGCAGACGCAGCGAAGAGTTTTTCAACAGAATGGGCGGAAAGCGGACCTCCGCTGCAAGTGCGAAGCGGCGACTTCGGTGATCTTAAAGCGGACATTTTTGGACTGCCGTCACCAACGTCGTGGCGGCCTTCGGGTTCCGAGTGAGCAGTGGCTGGCGGCGCTGGTGCGCCCCGCGCGTGCCAAGGTTTTGATCCGGGCGGATGACCGAAGCTTCAGACCGGGGCCCGCTCCGGTCCGAGAGGAACGATACCGGTGGGGTTCAGCGCCTTGATCGAGTAGTAGCCGCGCTTGATGTGGTCAATGCTGACCGTATCGCGCACCCCGGGGATGGCGAGGATACGGGCTTGATAGCGGCTCAGGGCGGGATAGTCCGCGATGCGGCGCAGGTTGCACTTGAAGAGACCGAAATAGGCCACATCGAAGCGCACCAACGTCACGAAGAGCCGCAGATCGGCCTCGGTGAAGCGATCTCCCAAAAGGAACTTGCGGCCGTCAGCGAGGCGCTCCTCAAGTTCATTGAGCATCGCGAAGACATCGTGGAATGCTTCCTCATAGGCGACCTGCGTCGTCGCGAAGCCCGTGCGGTAGACGCCGTTGTTCAAGCTTGGATAGATGCGGTCGTTCAGAGCGTCGATTTTCTCGCGAAGGTCCACCGGATAGAGATCAATGTTTTCGTCTGTTAGCTCTCCGAAGCCGGAGTTCAGCATCCGCAGGATGTCGGCGGACTCGTTGTTCACGATGGTCCCGCGCTTCTTGTCCCAAAGCACCGGTACCGTCGCCCGGCCCGAGATAGTCGGATCGGCCCGGGTGTAGATCTCGTGCATGTAGGAAGCACCCTCAGCCTCGGCCGGATCGCCGAACCGCCAACCCTGGTCGGAGAGCTCCGGTTCGACCACGGAGACCGAGATCGCATCTTCCAGCTCCTTCAGCCTGCGCCCGATAAGCGTCCGCGAGGCCCACGGGCAGATCAGTGCAACGTAGAGGTGGTAGCGCCCCGGCTCGGCCTTGAAGCCGCCCTTGCCGGTCGCCCCGGCGCTGCCGTCCGGCGTGATCCAGTTGCGGAAGCTGGAGGTCTGGCGGACAAAGCCGCCTTTTTCGTCCTTGGCCTGGACCGGCTGCCAGTCGGCAACCCATTTTCCGTTTTTCAGCATGGTCGTCTCTCCTCAGGTCCTGAGCGTGATGGCGGTGCCCCAGGGGTCGTGCAGGGTGAGGCCGTTCGTGTCCGTGATACTTGCATTGCCGGCGCTTTCGGCTCGTGCGGCAATGGCCGCGAGGTCGTTCGGGCTCCGGACAAGAATCTCTACAGCATCGAGACCGGCCATCCCCTCGGGGCGTTTGCCGACCCGCCGGCTGTTCCAGATATTGCCGGCAAGCTGATGGTGGTAACCGCCGCTGCCGTAGAAGCTGGCACCCGGATAGCGCGCCGCGATATCAAGGCCGAGCACGTCGCGGTAGAAAGCATCGGCCTCGGCCGTGCCGCCCACTTGCAGGTGGACATGGCCGATGCTGCCGTTGTTCGGAAATCCTGACCATTCGGTGCCTTCGGCACTTTGCAGCAAGCCTGGCAGATCTAACGGGTCAGTGCTCATCTGGATCTCGCCGGCCTCACCAAGCCATGCCGAGACCGGTCGGTCCGCATAGACCTCGATGCCATTGCCCTCTGGATCGGCAAGGTAGATTGCCTCGCTGACGATATGATCCGAGGCCCCCTGAAGCGGCACCCGCGCCTCGGCGACATGGGCGACCCAGCGGGCCAGGTCAGATCGGGTTGGCATAAGGAAGGCGGTGTGAAAAAGTCCGGCCTGGCGCGGATCAAGCGGGGAGAGACTCGAGTCGCCCTCAAGTACCAGAAGTGGAGAGCTGCCGACGCCAAGGGTGACGCGATGGTCGCTGGTCGCGACCGCGCTAAGCCCGAGTACACTCTGGTAGAAGGTGGAGACCGCATCGAGATCACGCACCTTGAGCCGGACAGTCCCAACGCGAAGCGGTGCTGCATGCGTGTCGAAAAAGTTATTGTTAATGGTCATGTCAGTTCTCCTTCGTAGAGAGCGCGGCCGCGGGCGGTGGCTCGCGGCCGCCAAGGGCGTTCAGGCGAACTGGCCGCGCCGACGGTCGAGTTCCGTGATGTGCAGCGCGAAGGCTCCGCGTCCCAGGACGGCAACAACACCTTGCACTACCGCCCAGAACAGCGGGTATTCCCAGCCGCCACCTTCGTTCGAGAAGCTCCAACCAAAGCCGGAATGGGCCCAAGTCGCGCCCAGGAGGACAGGGATCAGTGCGAGCGAGACGAGGCGGGTGCCGACGCCGAGGATCAGGGCGATGCCGCCCGCCAGCTCTGCGAAGATCGTGAAGTAGGCGAGCACGCCGGGCAGGCCGAGGCTTTCGAAGAAGGCTACCGTGCCGGGGATCGTGAAGACGCTTACCTTCATCCAGCCATGGGCGAGGAATAGGACACCGGTCGAGATGCGAAGGGCGGCGGCGGCATAGGCGGTATTAGTTTGCGTGGTCATGTGAAATACTCCGTGGGGGTAGGTTAAGAAAACTGCCAGCGCGGTGCGATCTCGGTGCCGTGACCGAAGACGTAGCCGAACTGGATATTGAGGAAGCCGATGGGTTCGAGATAGCGAGCGTTGACGAGCGGGCCGGCATCGACCGGCTCGAGGCCAATATCGGCTGCCAGGGTCTTGACCGTTCCGCGCGCGGCATCGTCATCGGCGGCGACGAAAGCCCGGATCGGTTGTCCGTTCACCTTGAGGCCCTTGCCGTAGTTCTTGGCGAAGATCGTGTTAAAAGCCTTCACCATCGTCGCGCCAGCCCGCAGGGATGCAATCTCCTCGGCGGCCGAGGTTTTGTGCCTGACTTGAAGACCTGAGAAATCCTCGGTTACCGAGTTCGAGACATCGATGACGGTCTTGCCGATGAAGTCGGCCTTGCCGGCAAGTTCCGCAAGGGCGCCGTATGGCGTGGCCAGAACCACCAGCTCCGCCGAAGAGACGGCGGCGGAGAGATCGTCGCTGCGGCCGATGGTGGTCACCTCGTGACCGGCCCGGCCCAGCGCCAAAGCAAGCCCGGAGCCGACGTTTCCGTTTCCTATTACAGCGATACGCATTGCACTCTCCTTCGCTTCGCCGCCCTCGGGGCAGCCTGTGTTCACTGGAGCGAAAGTAAGGCTTCCCAATCTTCCATCAAATGACGATGTTATGGAATGACTGTCGCGATTTTGTTCCTAAAAGGATGCCCATGGATATTGTCGACGAGCTCAAGGCCTTCGTGGCCACCGCGCGGACCGGCTCCTTCACCGCGGGCGCCGCACAACTGGGTGTATCGAACCGCCTGACCTCGAAATACGTGGCCGAATTGGAAGCGCGCCTCGGCACGCGGCTACTCCAGCGAACGACCCGGAAGGTCGGGCTAACGCCGGCCGGAGAGGATCTTCTCGCGAGGGCGCCAGCCGTCCTCGATGAACTCGACGCTCTTCTGGGCTCCGTGTCAGAGGGGTCGCGCGGTTTGACCGGGATCATCCGGGTCTCGGCGCCTGTAACTTTTGGTGAGGTCTACGTGGCTGGCATGCTGGCCCGCTTTGCCGAAGCACACCCGGATGTGACTTTTGACCTGAGGCTGGACGATCGCTACGTCGACTTGGCCGCCGACGGCATCGACCTCGCGTTCCGGATGGGCGTGTCGGAGACGCTGTCACTGAAGACGCGCAAGCTCGGCATGTTTCACACCTCACTGGTGGCACATCCGGACTACGTGAATAAATATGGTTGTCCGCAAATACCAGATGACCTCTCTCGACACGCCTGCATCGTCGACACCAACCGGCGCCAGCCACATCGGTGGAGGTTCAGAAAGGACGGTGCTGAGGTCATCGCCCAAGTGCGAGGCAGATTCCATGTCAACTCAGCCAGGGCAGCAATCGAGCTGGCCGCGGTCGGCATGGGAGTCGCCTATGCGCCGCGGTTTGCTATCTCGGACATGCTGGAGACCGGGCGCCTTGTTCCTTTGCTGGAGGATTTCGACATGGATGGGGGGCCGATTACTGCCGTTTATCTTGAGGGTCGGACCTTACCTCGAAAGATACGGACGCTCATCGACTTCGCTGCCGAAGATGTGCGCGCCTTGCCTTGAAGAGGCGCGAAAAGCCAATCCGAGTGGGGTCAATCGACGCAACAAGAATGACAGCTTCGGGTAGGTTGCGACGCAGCGATAATCTACCTGACGACGGTCCGGTCTGTGCCGGGAGCGACTATAGGTATAACGGGCGGAATGCGGTCGTTCGCAGCGGCTTAAAATACGATTTCTCGCGATTTCGAAAGTCGACATTCCTGAGACTGTGCATTTGGTTTGATGATAGCTACGCTTCATGAACAGAAATTAGAAAAAGAAAGGTTTACTCGGCCATTGGCTTATTCCAACTGACGGACCGCTGTACCCTATACTGTCAATCTCCATGCACAGCCAATTTGTGTCGCAAATGGAGCCGCGGCCTGAACGGCGGTTTTTTTTAGGTCCTATTCTATGTTTCGACCTGCAATCAGCCATGGTTTTGGTTGCCCGTGCAAGGCTCGATAATCGGCTGATGATCCAAGTCATGATGCGGCGCAGGCGCGGGCTCTCAAATGCAGCATTGCCGCGAAGGGTATCAACCAAGACCTGCCCGTGTATCGCCGACAACCACTCCTCCTGCGCATTCTGATCCTCGAAGCATCATTGCTACCAGAGGACGCCGCATGACCAAGATTGATCAGATTGAAACCGTCGTTGTCGATGTCCCGACCATTCGCGGCCATGTACTTTCGATGGCGACGATGCGCTCGCAAACGGCCGTTCTTGTGCGGATCAGGTTTTCGGATGGATCGACTGGAATCGGGGAAGGCACGACAATCGGCGGCCTCACATATTGTGTCGAGAGCCCCGAAAGTATTCAATCTGCCATCGCTACTTACATCGCACCTGCACTCAAGGGCAAAGGTGCGGACGATGTGAACACCTCAATCCAGCTGATGGACAAGCTTGTGCGCGGCAACCGGATTGCCAAAGCGGCAGTTGAGATCGCGCTATGGGACGGGCTGGGCAAGCGTCTTGGTGTGCCGGTTTCGCAGTTGTTTGGCGGGCAGGTGTATGCCCGCATGCCGGTGGCATGGACGCTGGCTTCCGGCTCCTCCGATACCGATATCGCTGAGGCGCTGGAGATGATCGAGACGCGCCGCCATAATATATTCAAGCTCAAGATCGGCAAACGCTCTGTTCGCGATGATGTAGCCCATGTGGCCGCCATCAAACGCGCTGTGGGCGATGCAGGTTCTGTGCGGGTGGACATCAATCAAGCGTGGTCGTTACACGATGCGCGCTGGGGTCTCAAAGGGTTGCAGGACGCTGGTTGTGAGCTGGTCGAGCAGCCAGTGCAGGGCCGCTATGTCGAGGCGCAGCGCGAACTGACAGCGAAATACGAGATTGCGGTCATGGCGGACGAGGTACTGAACGGCCCCGAGGACGCGCTTGAGATTGCTGCCAATGCGGCGGCGGATGTCTTCGCGGTGAAAGTCGCACAATCGGGCGGGATCAAGCGCGCCTCCGAGGTTGTGGCCATCGGGCAGGCAGCGGGCCTTGGCCTCTACGCAGGCACCATGCTGGAGACTGGGCTGGGCACGGCGGCGGCGCTGCAGCTTTTCTGCACCGTCGAGAAGCTGAGTTGGGGGACCGAGTTGTTCGGCCCGCTTCTGCTGACCGACGATATTCTGGCAGAGCCGATAAATTACAATGATTTCTGCGTTGAGGTCCCGCAAGGCGTCGGCATTGGCGTGGCGCTCGACGACGACAAGGTCGCCTATTTCGACCGTAACAAGAGCACCCCGCAAAAGCATCTCGCGGAAGTTTAACACCATCAAAACGCCGCCAGCCACAAAGGCGCGGCACCCAGAGGAGGACTGAATATGTTTACCCATTCAAATCTCGACGAGCTTGAAAGCCGCCTTGACGGCATCGTGCAAGACGACCCAGAAAAGGGAATTTTCCGCGCCCGCCGCGACATGTTTACAGACGAAGAGCTGTTCGAGCTGGAGATGAAGCACATCTATGAGGGCAATTGGATTTACATGGCCCACGAGAGCCAGATCCCGAACCCGGGCGATTATTTCACACTGCATATGGGCCGCACACCTGTGGTCATCACCCGAGACAAAGACGGCGAGCTGAACGCACTGGTCAATTCCTGCTCGCACCGCGGTGCCATGCTGTGCCGGTTCAAGCGCCGCAACCAAAAGACATTTACCTGCCCATTCCACGGGTGGACCTTTGCCAACACCGGTAAGCTCCTGAAGGTCAAAGACCCCAAAGGCGCGGGCTACCCCGAGCAGTTCAACAAAGACGGCAGCCACGACATGACAAAAGTGGCGAAGTTCCAGAACTATCGCGGGTTCCTGTTCGGCTCGCTTAATGCTGATGTTGCACCGCTCGAGGAATACCTCGGCGAGGCCTGCAAGATGATCGACATGATCGTTGACCAGTCCGAGGACGGCATGGAAGTGCTGCGCGGCTCCTCCACCTACACCTTCGATGGCAACTGGAAGCTTCAGGCCGAGAACGGCGCGGATGGCTACCACGTCTCGGCGGTTCACTGGAATTACGTTGCCACCACATCGCACCGCACCGTGGACGGTAAAGAGGACAATATCAAAGCGACTGATGCCTCCAAATGGGCCAAGCAGAAGGGTGGTTTTCATTCCTATGTGAACGGCCACCTGCTGCTCTGGACCACATGGGACAATCCGACCACACGCCCGAACTATGCCCGTCTGGACGAATGGACCGAGACCTACGGCAAGACCAAGGCCGAATGGATGGTCGGCGTGCTGCGCAACCTCTGCGTCTACCCCAACGTCTTCTTGATGGACCAGTTCAGCAGCCAGATCCGAGTGTTTCGCCCGATCAGTGTCGATAAGACCGAAGTCACGATCTATTGCATCGCGCCAAAGGGCGAAGATCAGGTGTCACGCTCCTTGCGCATCCGCCAATATGAGGATTTTTTCAACGCTTCCGGCATGGCGACGCCCGATGACACCGAAGAATTCCGTGCGACCCAGCGCGGGTATGCGGGCGCTGCACACGCCAAATGGAACGACATCTGCCGGGGTGCAACCCAGTGGATCGAGGGGCCGGACGAGGATGCAAAGGCATTGGGGATCAATCCGATCATGTCAGGTGCGCGCACCGAGGACGAGGGATTGTTCGTGATCCAGCACACTCAATGGGCCGAGCGTATGGCAGCAGCCGTTGCCAAGGAACGCGAAAACGCAGCCAGTGCCCAAGTTGCGGCTGAATGAGGAGATAAGATCATGACAACTGCAACACTCGAGAAGACATCATCGTTGGGTTTCGAAGACATCCAGTCGTTCCTTTATGCCGAAGCGCGTGCCCTTGATGATCGCGATTGGGATACATGGCTGGGGTTTTATCACGCTGACTGCCCGTTCTGGATGCCCGCATGGGACGATGAGGACATGCTGACGGAAGATCCACAAAACGAGATGTCCCTGATCTATTACCCGAACAAATCGGGGATCGAGGACCGCGTATTCCGCATCCAGACGGACCGTTCCTCGGCCACGTCTCTGCCAGAGCCGCGTACCCAGCACCACCTTGCCAACATTGAGGTACTGAGCCGCGAAGGGACGCAGATCAAATTGCGCTTTAACTGGCACACGCTGACCTACCGCTATGGCAATACGGACAGCCATTGGGGGATGTCGTTCTACACGCTGGATACGTCCGGCCCCAAGCCTCTGATCACGGACAAGAAAATCGTGCTCAAGAACGACCACATCCACCACGTGATTGACGTCTACCACATCTAAAGCAGGCCAATACTGCGGTTTTTGACACAGCGCGCGCCCACCGACGGGCGCGCGACCAAGGGAGGAGTATGCCATGACAACCTATAACGTAGCCCTGAATTTCGAGGATGGCGTCACCCGCGTCATTCAATGTGAAGACGACGAGATGGTGACCGAGGCCGCCTTTCGCCAGAAAATTAACATCCCCATGGATTGCCGTGATGGCGTTTGCGGGACGTGCAAGTGCTTTGCCGAAAAGGGCGAGTTCGAGCTGGAATTCTACCTTGACGAAGCGATGACGGAGGAGGAAGCCGCCGAAGGCTATGTCCTGACCTGTCAGATGTCACCGTTGAGCGATTGTGTCGTGCGGGTGCCTGCTACCTCTGCTGTCTGCAAAACAGCGCCTGAGCCTGTGGTCGGCGAAGTTCTGGGTGTGGACCGGCTGTCCGATACGTCGTTTGGCCTGCGCGTTAAGATGGCCAAGACTATGGGCTTTCTGCCCGGTCAATATGTGAACGTCAGCGTGCCGGGCACAGACAAACACCGCTCCTATTCATTCTCGTCCAAACCGGGCGCGGATGAAGGCCATTTTTTGATCCGCAACATCCCCGGTGGTGTGATGAGCAGCTATCTGGGCGAGCGCGCCAAGGGTGGTGATGCAATCACGCTGACCGGACCGATGGGCGCATTCTACTTGCGCCCGATGGAACGTCCCCAGCTTTGGCTGGCAGGTGGTACGGGTCTTGCCCCCTTCCTGTCGATGCTGGAGCATCTGGCGGAGCAGGGCAACGATCAGCCGATCACGCTCTATTATGCAGTAACCCGTGCTGCGGATCTGGTGGAACTGGACCGCGTGCAAGCGCTGGCCAAGCAGATCGGCAATGTCACAGTGATCACGGTTCTGGCGGCAGAAGAGGACGCGCACGAACGTAAGGGTTTTGTCACCGATCATCTCTCGGGGGATGATCTGAACGGGGGCAATGTCGATGTCTATCTGTGTGGCCCGCCGCCCATGGTGGATGCGGTGCGTGGCCATTTCGCTACACTTGGTGTGGAACCTGCCAATTTCTACTTCGAGAAGTTCAACCCGACAGAAACAGAGGCGGATGCCGCATGATCCGCCGCTTTGAAGATAAGGTGATGGTCGTGACCGGTGCCGCCCAGGGCATCGGCCGCTGCGTGGCCGAGCGTGCAGCGGGTGAGGGCGCAAAGGTGCTGATCGTAGACCGCTCGCCCGCGCGCGACAACGTGGTGGCAGCGATCCGCGCCAACGGTGGTGTAGCAGAGGCGATCAATGTCGATCTGGAGACATGGACCGGTTGCGACGAGGCGATGGAAAAGGCCCAGAGCCTCTGGGGCCGCATTGATATTCTGGTCAACAACGTGGGCGGGACCATCTGGGCCAAACCATATGAGCATTATGAGCCCGCGCAAATCGACGCCGAAGTGCGCCGCTCGCTGTTCCCGACGCTTTATTGTTGCCGCGCCGCGATCGAGCGGATGCTGCCTCAAGGGTCAGGCGTGATCGTCAATGTCAGCTCCATCGCGACACGCGGGTTGAACCGTGTGCCTTACGCAGCGGCGAAGGGCGGCGTGAATGCCATCACTGCCAGTCTGGCGTGGGAAATGGCTGAGCGCGGTATTCGCGTTGTAGCCACGGCACCGGGCGGCACTGAAGCCCCCGAACGTGTGACCCCGCGCAACCCGGACGCAGAGCAGGAACAACGCGCGGATTGGTACCAGACCATCGTCGACCAGACGATCCAGTCCTCGCCCATGAAACGATACGGAACACTCGACGAACAGGCAGGGCCAATCCTGTTTCTGGCGTCGGATGACGCCTCCTACATCACGGGCCTCACTGTGCCCGTGGGCGGCGGCGACCTTGGATAGGCCGACATAAGAACGGTCTGAAAATCAACTGGAGGAACCAAAATGAAAACGACAACACTGGCGGCCATCGGCCTTGCCACCACTATCGCGACCACAGCAACCGCCGAGGACATCAAGATCGGCCTGCTGCTGCCCTATTCCGGCGTTTATGCGGCCCTTGGCAACGAGATTGACGCAGGCTTTGCGCTGGGGCTTGAGCAATTCGGCGGCGAGACAGATGCTACTTTCGAGATTGTCCGCGAGGACACCGAAGTGAAACCACCGGTTGCCCTTGGCAAAGCCAAGAAGCTGATCTTGCAAGAAAATGTGGACGTGATTGCGGGTATCGTAAGCTCGGGCGTTCTGGGCGCTGTTCGCGATATGGTCCACGGTGCAGGCGTGCCGCTGATTGTGTCTAACGCGGGCAATGATGAGGCGACGGGCGCAGATTGCTCCCCATTCATCACACGTATGTCGTTTTCCAACGGTCAGGTAAATCGCCCCATGGGCACATGGATGTATGAGCAGGGTGTCCGCAAGGTGTATACCCTTGCCCCTGATTATGCGGCCGGTCGTCAGATGATCGAAGCATTCGAGGCCACATTCACTGCCGCAGGTGGCGAGATTGTCGGGCAAGACTTCACGCCCTTCCAGAAAACACAAGATTTTGGCCCCTACCTGACCCAAGCCAAATCCAGCGGTGCCGATGCGGTCTATGTGTTCTATGCAGGCGGTGAGGCGATCTCCTTCGTCAAACAATACGACAGCTTTGGTCTGAAGGCTGAACTGCCGCTCTATGGCTCGGGTTTTCTCACATCGTCGCTTTATGTGAACGCACAAGGTCCTGCGGCTGAGGGTGTGATCGCTGCGTCACATTACGTCCCAACAATCGAAAACGATGCGAATGTGGTCTTCGTGGACGGCTTTACGGCCAAAATCGGCCGCGCCCCGTCCGAGTTTGCGGTTCAGGGCTATGATGCCGCACGCGCGCTCATCGAGGCGACAAAAGCGGGTGCGACAGACCGCGCTTCGCTTGCTGCCGCCCTGCGTCAGGTCACGTTCGACGGACCACGCGGCACATTGTCGATTGATCCTGCGACCAACAACATCGTGCAGCCGATCTATGTCTACGAGACTGTCGCAGGTGCAGATGGCCTCACGCAAAAAGTTCTGGCCCAGCTGCCGTCCGAAGCTGATCCTGCCAATGGTTGCGTGATGGATCCGGTATCTAACTAAAACAACAACCCGGCTGCGTTTTGTGGCCGGGTTTTTCATGTGGGGGGAGGTCCTAAAATGACAACCGATCTTGGCTTCTGGACGCTACAGGCGCTCAACGCGCTACAGCTGTCGATGCTTTTGTTTCTTCTATCTGTCGGCCTGACTGTGATCTTCGGCCTGATGCATTTCGTTAACCTTGCCCATGGTGCGCTTTATGCCCTTGGTGCGTATTTCGCGGCCTCTTTTGCCGCGATCTGGGGCTACTGGGCGGCGTTTTTACTCGCGCCTGTGGCTGTCGCGGGAGTGGGGGTTCTGCTCTATTCTGGCTTCATCCAGCGGATGCGCAAATCGGGGCCGATGGCGCAAGTTCTGGTGACTTTTGGCCTTATTTTCGTGCTGTTAGACCTGACCCGCATCGTCTGGGGCGATCTGCCTCTTGCGATCGAAGTGCCAGCAATGCTGGGCGGACGGCTCGCGTTCCTCGGTGTCGAATATCCGACTTATCGTTTGTTTATCATTGTTCTTGGCCTCGTCGTTTTAGCCGGTCTCGCCTTCGTTCTGGGGCGGACTCAGATCGGTGCGATGATCCGGGCAGGTGTCGACAACGACGAGATGGCCGCCTGTCTGGGCATCAACGTGGAGCGTCTTTTCTTCTGCGTTTTCTGCGTCGGTTGCGCGCTGGCGGGTCTGGCCGGTGCAGTCGCTGCGCCGCTGCTCAGCGTCTCGCCCGATATGGGGCTGCAAATCCTGATCCCCACGCTGATCGTGATCGTGATCGGCGGTCTCGGGTCGCTCAAGGGCGCTGTCGCGGGATCGCTTATCTACGGCTTTGTGCAGACTTTCGGGGCCGTGTTGGCACCGCAACTCTCTTCTGTTCTCATTTACGCCCTGTTGGCCGCGGTCCTTGTGATCAAGCCGGTGGGCCTCTTTCCGGCGAAAGGATAGATCATGTTCCATCACACGCCTTTCCGATATGCGGCCTTGGTGCTCTTGGCATCGGGTGCGCTGTTTCAGGCCTTCACGGCACAATACTTCGGGCTGGAAATTCTGACCGAAATTCTCATCCTCGCCATGTTGGTGCTGGCGCTTGATATGGTAGCCGGATTTGGCGGCATGGTATCACTGTGCCACGGCGCGCTAATGGGGGTGGGGGCTTATGGCTATGCTGTGCTCTCCACCACGGCAGGTCTCACCCCGCCAGTAGCGATGGCGGCGGCCGTGGGTATCACCGCTGGCATCTCATGGGTCATCGGTGCGATCTGTTCGCGCAGCCATGGCATCTATTTCATCATGGCAACGCTCGCCTTTGGCCAGATGGCCTATTCCTATGTGTTCGAGGCTCCGATCTTTGGCGGTGATGACGGCTTGGGCGGGATCGAGCGTCTTGATCTGTCCATCATCGGCGTCGATCTGAATGACACGCGCACATTTGCACTGTTCTGCCTCGTCACACTGGCCGCCATGTACGGGCTTGCGGTTATGATCCTGCGCTCGGGGCTTGGCCGCTCCTTCTCAGGGGTGATGCACAATGAGCAGCGGATGCGCGCACTCGGCCTGACCGTGTGGCGGATAAAGGCCGATGTCTTCGGGCTTTCGGGCATGATTGCAGGCGTTGCCGGCGTTCTGGCAGCACAACACATCATGTATATCTCGCCCGGATTGATGGCCTGGACCGTCTCAGGCGAAGCCCTTGTTGTCGTGATCCTTGGCGGGCTTGGCACATTGGTTGGGCCGCTGGTGGGAGCTGCAGTCTTTGTGGTGCTCAAGCACGAGCTGAGCTCCCTCACGACCTACTGGCACCTGATCGTGGGCGTCATTCTGATCGGTGTCGTGATGAGCCGCGCCAATGGGATTTTCGGCTTCATCGAGAATTCCTTCGCAGCGCGCAGCAAGACGACAGAGATAAACCCGAAAGCCATGGAGGTGACAAAAGATGCTTGAGACACGCAACTTGAACAAAAGCTTCGGCGCGGTTCATGTCACCCGAGATGTCTCGCTCAAGCTTGAGCGCGGCGAGCGGCGGGTGATCCTCGGGCCGAATGGGGCGGGCAAGACTACGCTGTTTAACCAGCTGGTTGGCGAGCTGACGCCCGACAGTGGAACTGTGAATCTGGCGGGTGAGGATGTTACCGCACTGCCGGTGGCCAAGCGTGCGCGGCAAGGACTATCGCGCAGCTATCAGAAAAACACGTTGTTCGACGGACTGACCGTTGAAGAGAACCTTGGCCTTGCGGCTGCGATCCATACGGGCAATGCAACCACGTTATGGTCGGACAGCCTTGGCAAAGCGGAGGTGCGCGAGATCGTCAAGGATGTTGCCAATCAGGTGGACCTGATGCCGTTCCTGCATGCAAAAGTCTCGCAGATCAGCTATGGTGTGCGGCGTCAGCTGGAGGTCGGTGTGGCGCTGGCCACGCGTCCGCTGGTTCTGTTGATGGACGAGCCGACGAGCGGTGTGGGGCCGGAGATGGCCAAAGGTTTCCATGATCTGCTGAACAACCTGCCACGTGATTTGACCTTGTTGATCATCGAGCATGACATGGACCTCGCTTTTGACGTGGCCGATACGATCACCGTGCTGAACTATGGCGAGGTCGTCTTTGATGGGCTGCCGGATGCTGCACGCGGGTCTGATCTGCTCAAAGAAATCTATTTGGGGAGCTGGGAAGATGCTTGAACTGAATGCAGTGAATTCCGGCTACGGCGAAACACAGGTCCTGTACGGGATGAACGTCACCGCGCAACCTGGCCGCGTGCTGGCCATTCTGGGGCGCAACGGAGCGGGCAAATCTACTACCCTCAAGACGATCATGGGGTTGTTGCCGACGAAGTCTGGCACGATCACATTTGATGGCGCACCCATTGCCAAGCGGCCTTTTGACATCGCCAAATCCGGCATCGCCTATGTGCCTGAGACGCGCGATATCTTCCCCTCGCTCAGCGTGCGCGAAAACCTCGAGATCGCCTCGAAACGCTTTGGTGATGGTGCGTGGACGATCGAGCGGGTGATCGACCTGTTCCCGCGGCTGGGCGAGCGGTTGGACAATGGCGGCATGCAACTGTCGGGCGGAGAGCAGCAGATGCTTGCCATCGCACGTGCGCTACTGATGAATCCGCGCCTGCTGGTGCTGGATGAGCCGACAGAGGGGCTTGCTCCAATCATTGTGAAGCTGATCCATGACAAATTGCAGGATCTGCGCCGCGAAGGCCTGTCGATGGTGCTGGTCGAGCAGAACTTCGGGTTTGCCACATCTCTGGCCGACGATGTCGTCGTCGTGGGTAAAGGTCAGGTGGTCTGGAGCGGCAGCGCGGATGAAATCCGTGCCGACGTTGAAACACAGCATAAATGGCTGGGTGTCTGAACCCGGAGAGGTGCGGGTTTTACCGTGCCTCGCGTGCGACGCTTTGTGCCACCTTGATGAAGTTCTGCACATGCACACCCTGTTCGTCGACGCGGTAGTTGACGGATAGGGATGTCCGCGCAATCTCCGGCTCGATCCGCAGGAACTTGATCCCGTTGCGCGGGGCAGAACCTACAGAGCTGGGCACGACACAAACCCCTTCGCCAATCGCCACAAGGCTCAGCGCGGTTTGCAGGTCCATGGTGAATACTCGCTTTGGCACAGGAAACCCTGCTTCTGTGCAGGCGTTTATCACTGTATCGGCATAGCTGGGGCGGGGGTATTCAGGGTATAGGATCAGGTTGTGCGTCTCAAGGCGCCGAAGGTCGGCGACCTCGCGCGTGCCTGTATCCAGCGTGTCGGGAAGTGCCAGGATCAGATCCTCTTTAACTAAATGCTTTACCGCAAATTCTGCATCATCCAGCGCAGGACGTGCAACAGCCACATCAATCATGCGCGCCACCAGTTGCTTTCGTAATTGGGCGTTGTTCATCGGCTGGAGGCTCAGGTTGATCGACGGATAGGCGGCGCGGAACGCTTTGACGATATTCGGTAAAATTCCATAGGTGGAGGAGCCGACAAAGCCGATGCGCAAACGCCCTTCCGCCCCTTGGCCAAGCCTGCGCATTTCGAGCTTTGTATCATCCAGCAAGGCGAGGATCGCGCGGCTGCGCTCCAGCAGTTTCTCGCCCGCTTGGGTCAGGCTGATCGCACTGCGCCCGCGGTTGAATAGGACCGCTTCCAGCTCCTCCTCGATCTGTTTGATCTGTCGGCTCAGCGGCGGTTGCGCCATATCCAGCCGCTCTGCGGCGCGGCCGAAATGCAGCTCCTCCGCGACGGCAATGAAATAGGTCATCTGTTTGAAGTTCATTTATCCTCCCGTGAAAATGGAGATCTCCCGCAAACTGCTCTCCCAAGCAATCGTTTCCGGTTTGCTACCTTAGACCGCGTGTTTGCATAAAAAAAGGCCCCCGCATTAGCGGAGGCCAGTCTCAGGGAGATTTTGCGGTTTACTCGGCGGCGATGGCCTCAGACTTGATGACAAAGTCGAATTCGAAGTGCAGGTCTGTCTTCAACTCGGGTGCTGCTTTTTTGAACGTACCGATCAGGCTTTCCTTGACAGCAAACACGCTATCATCGTCGAGCCATTTGCTCTCTGCATCATAAATCTGGCTGATCAGCGGGCGGAAGCCGTCTTTGGAAATGATGAAGTGCATGTGCCCCGGACGGTTTGGGTGGTGCCCCATATAGAGCAGCAATTCGCCAGCGGTTTCATTGTCGGGGATCGGATAAGGCACGGGGCGCACGGCGACAAAGGCATAATGGCCATTCTCGTCCGTCTCGAAGCGGCCGCGCAGATTATATTCCGGCTGATCGGGGTCGAGGTTTTCATACACGCCGTTTGGCGCATCTTCCCAGACGTCCATCTGGACACCGGCCACGCCATTGCCGTTTGCGTCACGAATGTACCCCTCGAAATAGGCGGTTTCTTCGTTGTCGTAGTGCTTTTTGATGGTAGACGCACCTTTTGGTAGAACCGGCGGGTTTTCACGGTAGAAGGGTCCAAGCACGGTGGACTCGCTCTCGGGTCCGTCAACGGGGTTGGACAACATATCCACCAGCACTTCGACGCCCAGAATGTCACCCAGCAGGATGAATTCCTGACGGTTCTCGTCACAGGTCTGGCCTGCGCGCTTGAGGTATTCGCAGCCCTCAAGGAATTCGCCGTGCTGCAGGTTCACGTCTTTGCAAAAACCGTGCAGGTGACGGATGAGCGATGACATGATCTCGCGCTGGCGGTCGGTGATGTCACCGTGCTGACCCAGACTTGCGATGACCACGTCGCTGATGTTGTCGATGTTAACGATACCCATTTTTCTTCCTCCAAAGTGGCAATGTTGGTGCCGGTTTGGGCGCCTTGGCGGGCGACCCTTGGTGTGTACCGTCTGCGAAAGGGGCAGATGATCCAATGCCGTGGGCGGTATTGCGTAATACCCGCATCGGTATGGCCGTAAAGCCCGCCCTCATGGCACCACAGTGTCAGGGATATGAAGAGGAAAGCGCGATGATTGAGACGTTCCACACCATGCAGGCAAAGCTGGAGGCCACGCCGCATTTGCTGCGCCTCGGGCGCTTGTTCTCCGAGAACGTTCTTGTTCAGGTGGGCGATGATGAGATTTACCTGACCTTCGATAAGGGGCATTTGACCCACGTAACCGCAGGCCCCAGTCGCAAGACGCCTTGGCGCTTTGCGCTGCGCACCGATGGAGAGGCGCTGGCGCAGTTTTGGCAACCGCTGCCGGCACCGGGGTTTCACGACATCTTTGGTCTTCTAAAAGTCGGCCGTGGCAACATTGATGGTGATATTCTGTGCCTCGTCAAAAACCTGCGCTTTTTCAAAGAATTCATGGCGCTGCCCCGCGCCAAGCGGGAGGACGCAGCATGAGCATTGAACCGATCACAGGCCGCTACCTCACCGTCACTGTTGAGGGCGCGCCGCGCCGGATTTATTTCGAGGAAGCGGGGCAGGGCCGTCCTGTCTTGTGCCTGCACACGGCGGGTGCGGACACGCGGCAATGGCGGCATCTCATGAATGATGCGGGCATAACGGCAAACAATCGCATGATCGCCTTTGATCTTCCATGGCACGGCAAATCCTTGCCGCCTGAAGGCTTTGAGACGGAAGAATACCTGCTCACCACCGAGGCCTACATAGAGACAGTCCTTGCCGTGATTGATGGGCTGGGGCTGCACCGCCCCGTGCTTGCAGGCTGTTCCATGGGCGGCCGCATTGCGCTGCAACTTGCGGCGCTGCATCCGGATAAATTCAGCGGTTTTATCGCCATCGAGGCGTCGGATTTCCAACCCGCTTGGTATGACATCGACTGGTTTCACCGCCCCGATGCCCATGGCGGCGAAATGGGTGCGGCGCTCGTCTCTGCCAATATCTCGCCCTTTGCGCCAAACGCCGAGCGGTGGAATACGCTGTGGATGTTCATGCAAAGTGGTCCGGGCGTGTTCCGTGGGGACCTGAGTTTCTACACCAAGGATGACAGTCTGATTGCCCGTTTGGGGGATATCGACACGGCCAAAACGCCAGTTCATCTGATCGTGGGTGCATATGATCTGACTTGCACGCCCGAGGACGCAAAGCGCACGGCCGACGCCATTGACGGTGCAACCCTCGCGGTGATGGACAAGCTGGGCCACTTCCCGATGAGCGAGCATCCTGTGGGGTTCCGTCCCTTCTTTGTCGACGCACTCAAGCGGATGCCTGCGGGAGGTGCCGCATGAGTAACCCATGTATCATCTGCGTTGCCATCACAGGATCATTGCCGACAAAAGCCAACAACCCCGCCGTGCCTGTGACAGTCGCTGAGCAGATTGAGAGCACCCACGAAGCCTTCGAGGCGGGCGCCACCATCTGCCATGCCCATGTGCGTAACGAGGACGAGACACCGTCGTCGGACCCCGAGAAATTTGCGCGCCTCAAGGAGGGGTTGGAGAAACACTGTCCGGGCATGATCATCCAGTTCTCAACGGGTGGACGTTCGGGCGCGGGGGAGACGCGTGGTGGGATGCTGCCGCTTTCGCCTGATATGGCCTCGCTGTCTGTTGGGTCCAACAACTTTCCGAATCGCGTGTATGAAAATCCGCCCGCGTTGGTCGACTGGCTTGCGGGGGAGATGCTCAAGCATGATGTGAAGCCCGAGATCGAGGCGTTTGATCTGTCGCATATCCTCAAGGCCAAGGACATGGCCGACAAAGGCCAGCTGGCGGGTACGCCTTATGTACAGTTTGTCATGGGTGTGAAGAACGCGATGCCCGTGGACCGTGATGTGTTTGATTACTACATCCGCACCGTGCGCCGCCTGTTTGGGGCAGATGCGCCTTGGTGCGCAGCGGGGATCGGTGCGCAGCAGTTCACACTGAACGACTGGGCGATCTCTTCGGGCGGTCATGCGCGCACAGGTCTGGAGGATAACGTCCGCCTTGATCGCGACACGCTGGCCCCATCGAATGCGGCCCTCGTAACCCGAGCAGCGCAACTGTGCGAGAAATACGAACGGCCCGTGGCCAACTGGCGGCAGGCCCGCGCGATCCTTGAATTGAAAGAAGTATCAGCATGAAAAAGGTGTTTGAGACAGCGCAGGCAGCGCTCGACGGGGTGCTGGAGGATGGGATGCTGATTGCGGCCGGCGGCTTTGGCCTCTGCGGCATACCCGAATTGCTGATCGACGGAATTGTCGCGCATGGCGCCAAGAACCTGACGGTTGCGTCCAATAACGCAGGCGTGGATGATTTCGGTTTGGGCAAACTGCTCGCCACACGTCAGATTTCCAAAATGATGGCGTCCTATGTGGGTGAGAACGCTGAATTCATGCGCCAATACCTGTCAGGTGAGCTGGAGCTGGAGTTCAACCCGCAAGGTACATTGGCCGAGCGGATGCGCGCAGGAGGTGCCGGTATTCCCGGGTTCTACACCAAAACCGGCGTAGGCACCGTGATTGCCGAGGGTAAGGACGTAAAAAGTTGGGGTGGACAGGATTACATCCTCGAAGAAGGTATTTTCGCCGATCTGTCCATCGTCAAAGCATGGAAGGCGGATGCCACGGGCAACGCAATCTTCCGCAAGACAGCGCGCAACTTCAATCCGCCCGCAGCCATGTGCGGCAAGGTCTGCGTCATGGAGGTCGAAGAAATTGTGCCTGTCGGCAGCCTTGATCCCGATCACATCCACCTGCCCGGCATTTATGTGCATCGCATCATTCAGGGCACCCATGAAAAGCGGATAGAGCAACGCACAGTGAGGACAGCATAATGTGGGATCGCAATTTGATGGCGGCACGCGCCGCACTTGAGCTGCAAGATGGCTGGTACGTCAATCTTGGCATCGGCATCCCGACGCTGGTCAGCAATCATATCCCCGAAGGCATCGAAGTAACCCTGCAATCGGAAAATGGCATGCTGGGTATGGGGCCGTTTCCAATTGAAGGAACCGAGGACGCCGACCTGATCAACGCAGGCAAACAGACCATTACCGAGCAGCCGCAGACGTCGTATTTCGACAGCGCCACCAGCTTTGGCATGATCCGCGGCGGCAAAATCGCTATGGCTATTCTGGGTGCCATGGAAGTGGCGGAAAACGGCGATCTGGCGAACTGGATGATCCCCGACAAGCTGGTCAAAGGCATGGGCGGTGCGATGGATCTCGTCGCGGGCGTTGGCCGTGTCGTTGTTGTTATGGATCACACCTCCAAACACGGCGATAGCAAGGTTTTGCGCGAATGCACGTTACCGCTGACGGGCAAGGGGGTCGTCGATCTGATCATTACCAATCTCGGTGTTCTTGAAGTCACCGACAAGGGACTGCGCGTCATGGAACTGGCTGACGGAGTCAGCATGGATGAGATGGTCGCTGCCACTGATGCCAACCTTGTCTGAGGGGATCTCCACAAAGCGGCCGTGGTGGCGGGATGTATCAGGCACGGCAATCGGCGCGGGATTTCTCGCGGTGCTGATCTCGTATTCTGGCCCGTTGCTGATCTATCTTCAGGCGGCTAACGCGATGGCAGTGCCGCCTGCTGTTTTCACGTCGTGGGTCTTTGCGATATCGATGGGGGCGGGTTTGTCATGTATCTTTCTTAGCCTTTGGTTGCGCGCGCCCGTAGCGCTGGCATGGTCCATCCCGGGAACCGTGTTGCTGATCTCCATCGGCACCCAACTGACATTGGGAGAAATTGTCGGTGCGTATTTGCTGGTTGCTCTGGCATTGATCCTGCTGGGCTTGTCGGGCCTTTTCGAGCGTTTGGTCCAGTTTTTGCCCCCCAGTGTGACCGACGGTATGATGGCAGGTATCTTATTCGGATTCGGATTGAATGCGGCACGCAGCCTTGCTGCTGATCCGTTGATTTTCACTGTTCTGGTTGTTGCATTTGTCCTGCTCACCGTTCTTTTACCGCGCTATGCGATTATCTGCCTTGTCGGCATTGCGATTGCATTGACTGCAACTGTGTTCGACGCACCGATTGGTGACGTTGGTCTGGCATTTGCATCGCCCATGCTGGTTCAACCTGTGTTCTCGATGGCTGCGGTACTGGGCCTTGCAGTTCCACTCTTCATCACAACGCTTAGCGGACAGTTCTTGCCGGGCATGGCTGTTCTTCGGACTTATGGTTTTGAAGCGAAGTCGCGTGGTGTTCTGGTGAGCGCTGGGATCGCCTCGGCTGGAGCGGCATTTTATGGTGGCGTTACGGTTGCTTCGGCGGCGATCACTTCTGCCTTCTTCGCAAGCGAGGCATGTAACCCCGACCGGAGCCGCAGATACATCGCAGGTGTTGCGGCGGGTGTTTTCTTTTGTTTAGGGGGCATTTTTGCAGGCACGCTTGTTGACCTATTAGTCCTGATTCCTACAGCGATGATTTCAATTCTCGCAGGCCTTGCGCTGCTGGGTGCCATTCAGAAAAGCCTGTCGGATATGATGTCTGCCGACAACGTGCAGGTTGGGTTGCTGACCTTTCTTGTCACCACCTCGGGCGTGACATTGGGTGGGATAGGATCGGCCTTCTGGGGTGTCGTTGTAGGCCTCGCTGCATGGTATTTGACGCGGATCGCCGCAAGGTTCAAACCTTCTTAGACGAGGCCGATGTCGTGCCAATTTGAAGGGTTTCTGCTTGATGGAGACAGTTTCGCGGTCCAGTCGCAGTGACGGCCGTACTTAGCTCGGCGTTGAGCGACGATCTTTACCAAGTGACCTCAGTGTTGAAAGTCAACTTTTGAGCAGCTACATTAAGGCAATGGCGACGCTTTCCAAAGTCGCTTTGGGCCGATCGTTACTGCGGCGCAAGGCCTGCCGGAAAGTGTAGCGGCGCTTGGAGCTAATCACGCAAAAGTCAGTTCTAAATTGCGACGCGGCTACCGAGTTGGATGGCTTTGTTGATGGCGTGGATACCTCCTCTCGACGGCATCGCAATGTGTCATTGTCATTGTCGTAGGCGTTCAAGCCAAAAACAAAGCCGTGGCCATCGCCTTGTTCTGCCAGGTCTTCAAGATCCAGACCGGCGTCACGGTGGAAATCGTCGTCCATACCGGCCTCGCGGAAGGCTTCGTGGCGCTTGCGAGCTTCGGTGCACGCACTTCATCGTGGATACTGGCTGCTGCGCTACTCGCGCACGGGATATTTGATGTGTTCGCCGGACCGGTCATAACGAACCCCGCGCCGGGTTGGTGGGGACAGTTCTGTCTTGGGATCGACGTGGTCCTGGCCCTCGCACTTGCCATGATGCTCTGGCGCGGGCAGGCGCTCGAGTAAAAACCTACCGGGGATGCCTTCTGCAATAGACCGATCAACTCATTGGGGCGGTAAGGCCGGATGCTTGCGGGGTTCCTACATTTCAATGGCATTTCTCGACAATGATTAGGCTGGCATCATTGAGAACGACAGAACTGAGAGGCTGCGAACTGTATTGCTCTGTTTGAAAGAAGGCTCTCCCTCAGGACTGACACCCTTCACGCTTTTCACGAAAACTCGCAACACGTCCGCCGCCCGGTGGGTATCACTTCAGACCGAACGGGTATTGGATTGCGCGTTCGATATCTGCCATCCTGAGCGACAATATTGACGCCGCGCCCCTGGCCTGGTGATTTGAAACAAGGAAAACATCGTGACTGAATCACGCATTGCCATCATTGGTGCCGGGATCGGCGGACTTGCTTGCGGGCTTGCCCTCCAACAGGCAGGTGTCCCCTTCACGATCTACGAACAGGCCCCGGCTCTGACCGAAATCGGTGCCGCCATCGCACTTTCTGCCAACGGGTCGCGGGAATTGGCGCGTTTCGGCTGTCTGCCGGGGCTGGAGGCCGCTTCATGCGAACCCACCGAACTGATCTGGCGCGGCTGGCGGGACCAGACCCGTGTTGCTGCCCATCCTGTGCGCAAAGACGGCACCTATCGAGAAGCGTATGGTGCACCTTACCTCGGCATCCACCGCGCAGATCTGCAGAAGGTTATGCGCGCGCAATTGCGCGGTAACGCCATTCGCATGGGCCACCGCCTGACCGGCCTGACCGAGACCGATCAGGGCATCCGGCTTGACTTCTATGGTGAGGATAGCGCCGTCGTCGATCTGGTCATCGGTGCTGACGGCATCAAAAGCCGCGTGCGCGACCATGTCGCGGGGCCGGGCGCAATCCGCTATTCAGGAACATCGGCATTTCGCGGAATCGTGCCGACGAAAGATCTGCCGCATCTGCCTGACCCCGAAGCTATTCAATTCTGGATGGGCCCGGACGCGCATCTGCTGCATTATGCGATCGGACCGAACGGCGAAGATGTCAATTACTTCGCAGTGACCGAAGGACCTGACACATGGCCCGACCCCGACCGCTGGGTGATCGAGGCGACGCGCGACGACCACCTGAAACCGTTTCAGGGCTGGGACGAAGCGGTGACGGAAATGGTCGGCCAGTCGCACCATTTTGCCCGTTGGGGCCTCTTCATTACCAAGCCGCTGCGGCACTGGCACAAGGGCCGTGCTGTGCTGATCGGCGACGGGGCACATGCGATGGTGCCGCACCACGGGCAAGGTGCCAACACCTCTATCGAGGATGCCGTGACACTGGCCGGTCTGATCGCGAGCTTGGGACTTTCGGACCTTGAGGGCTTGCTGACCCGTTTCACGGGCTTACGTCGGGTGCGAACGACGGCCATTCAAAAAAGCGCTACGGCGACAAATCATGTCTTGCATTTGCACGATGAAGAAGACCTGCAGGCCAGGGCCACGCGGTTGAAGAAATTCCCAGACGAATTTGGCTGGATCCATGCCTTCGACACGTCGAAGGTGAAGTCGGAGCCAACACGAAATATCCGTCTTCGGGCGCGTTAGACACAAAGCTGTAAGACGCTTACGATAGTTCGAAAATTATGTGCAGACTTAGCCAAAAAGTTCGTTTCGAATCCGATCCGAAGCCCTGTTTCCTTTGCTTTTGAAGCGTTTTTATCCGAAAGCGCAATCAGAAGAAGGTGAGAGATCAGCCGAGCAAGAAACGGCTGCACAGCGTTTTCGACCAAGACGCACTTCTGGATCCAAATGCTCATGGAACATCGGTTTGCTGATTTTATGAATTGCTCACGTATCACTCAAACTGCGGTTGATCGAACCATCTGAGAAACTGTGACAGACTGTCGACCTGATCGTCTTGTTTGGCATTAGGGAACATTGTCAGTTCTCGGCGGAACTCAGCGGCACAGCAACGCGATTTTGAAAGCCGCCCCGGCGTGCCAACGTAGTTTCGTGCGTCAAGCACGGTATCAGCTCATACTTATTGCAGTCCTGCAAATTCACGCTCAGTACGCTGATCGCCTATTGAGCCGTCAAATTGCTGCGAAATGCATGAACGGCAGCAATGCGAAAACTGCAGCGCAGCGCGGAACTGGCCGATGAAGGTCTCCTTAGGGCCGTCCTTGTCGAACGGCCCAAGTACTTATATTTCAATAGCCTCTGCTATTGCCAACGCATCTTCAAGTTCAACGCCCAAGTAACGAACTGTGCTGTCCATCTTCGTATGCCCCAACAGCAGCTGAACGGCACGCAGGTTGCCCGTTTTCTTATAGATCTGGGTGACCTTCGTGCGTCGCATCGAATGGGTGCCATAGGCGGTCACTTCCAAACCGATAGATGAAACCCAATCCCGCACGATGCGGGCATATTGGCGTGTTGAGATGTGAAGCCGCTTGTGAAAACGCCCAGGCCAGAGATATACGGAGCCGACCATCAACGGATCGTCCATCCACTTCGCCACCGAGGCGCGGGTGCCTTCGGAAATCTCGAACCGCACCGGTTTTTGGGTTTTGTTTTGCAGCACCGATGCCCGTTCTTTGATCTGTGCGGACGCCATGACATCGACGACTTTCATCCGCACAAGGTCACAGCCGCGCAGCTTGCTGTCGATCGCCATATTGAACAAAGCCAGATCGCGATAGTTTTCAGCAAGTTCCAGCCTGACACGGATCGCCCAGACATGTTTGGGCTTCAGTGGTCGCTTTTGACCAACAATGCGCCCCTAATTCCACGCGGGGCGAAGTGCGCGAATAGCCGGTAAGTTTGGTGTTTGCACGACAGTTCCTCCGATCCACCATGCCCTCCCACATCGACAACCCGACATTGACATTGCATCATATCATGAAATGCTGAGCTGCATCCGAGGTCGGCTGGGAGCCCTTCTTGATGCGGTTATTGGTCTTAGCGAACGTTTGCAACTGAGTGCGTAGCATGTAAAGCAGAAGACCACCGATCAGGCTTTCAACCTGAATGTTTGCCGCCCCAACATAAAAGTGACCACAACATCGGATGTGCTTGCCTACGAGGATCAGTTGGGAAATCCGATGATCTTAAAAAGAGACACTTTCAAAAGTTTTTCATAAGAGCCAGCATCGGTCGGCCCCCGGAAGTCGCGACGCTCTTCCGAAGGCCGTTATTATGTCAGTTCGTCGGGACGCTGCGCTGTTCTGGGCGGGCGGCGACCGGCACCATGAGGTGAACATAGGGCGTTCCAGTCCACATTACATAGGGGCCGTCCGTTTCAATAACCGTCGGCAGATCTGCAAAGACGGCTGGATCTGGTGTGATGACCATCATGTGCGGCCCTTCGACGACCCATTCATTATCGGCAGTCGGTTGGGTGGCTGCGGGGTCGATGTTGCTGGCACCGCCTTCTGGCCCGTCGCCGGCAAGCATGTAGGCAATGGCGACATGCTCAGCCGTAAACGGCTTGCCGCTCATCCACGCCGCCATCCAGCGCCGCCATTCGGCATCCATGCACATCGGTCCCGCAAGCCCATCTGGTGCGGGAAAGCAGGTGTAGTCGCTTGTACCTTCGCGCAGGATATTGCCTTCCAGATCGGAAACGGTCGCGGTTGCAAAAATACCTGCCGGAGCCGCGGTAAGGGCTTCGGCAATCATTGCGGTGGCTTCGGGGGATGACTGGGCGAAAGCCGAAGTAGCCAGTGCTGTGCAAGCAATAGCCATGCCCGTTACGCTGCGCAGTCCGCTGATCATGCAGGGAGCACGGCTGCCCTGTTCCGGGCAATAAGTGCGGCGAGGTGAGATCATGTGAGAAAGCATATTAAAGCTCCTTTCAAGAGAAGTTCGCCTGTCCTGATCGGATGACGAAACATTCCTGAGGTTGAGGCAGCGGGCCTTGGGCCGATAGTCCAGAAACTGGACCGGTTGGGCCTGCTGGAGTGCAGCGTCAGTGAACCAACTTCGACTGCGCCGCGAATGGGCTGAGACCAAGCCAAGTCTGCATCGTTCGGGCAATTGCCGGATCGCCGTCGAGTTGGATTTTATCACGTACGCCCGAGACTCTGTTCAGTCCCATCCAAATCGCGGTCATCGTGCGCAGGTCGGTCGTCACCCAAAGATCGACGTCGAAACCCGGATCGGTAGAGCAGATGTCGACCTCTGCCTCTGGGTCCACAACCAGCCACCAGTTGCGTCGGGATTCGACCAGCTCAGGATACCTGAAATTGACAACAATCCGGCGCGCAGGCATCGGCGAAGGATCGAGATTGCGGCGCATGTCCCACATAAGCAGTGAGGGGTCGAGGTTCTTCAGCGTGGCCTGCGTCTCGATCCACTTTTGCCCCCAAGTCCCGAAGGCCTCGACAATAGATTGCAGGTCTCGACCAGACTCTGTGAGACGGTACTCCTGGACGGCTGGTTCGTCGGCGGCAGGCGTGCGGGTGACGATCCCGGCGGCCTCAAGCTCTTTCAAGCGCTGCGACAAAAGGCTTGGCGACATGCGCGGCACGCCGCGCCGCAGGTCGTTGAACCGGGTCGAACCGGCCACCATTTCGCGCACCAGTACCATCGTCCAGCGCGTGCAGAGTTTCTCGGCCGCCATCGCGACCGGACAGAATTGCCCGTAACTCCCAAGCGTCATTGTGCTAATCCTTCGCGGCAATTTCATCTTTGCCGGCTGACATCGTATCACAAATAACCCCGATTCAGGCAGAAAAAGGCCCGGTCCAGTTTCAGGACTGGCCTGGTTACGGGTTAGGGCGCAGCCTTTGGTCATACCGAAACTCAATTGGAGCAACCGTCATGACCCAGATCCTGAAGACATTGAACGGCGATACCGTTGATGTCGAGAATGCCAAACTGGCCAACCTTAGAGCATCACTTCGCGGTAGCCTGATCGACAAAATGAGTGCGGGTTACGACGATGCCCGGGCGCTGTGGAACAGCATGGTCGACCGACGCCCAGGCCTGATCGTCCTTGCGCAGGACACAGACGACATCCGGCTTACCGTGAACTTTGCGCGTAAAAACAATCTTTTACTGGCCGTTAAAAGCGGTGGGCACCAGATCGCGGGGCATGCAGTGGCTGACGGTGCCCTTTTGCTGAACCTCTCGCAGATGAAAGCCGTCCATGTGGATTCCGATAAGGCGACTGCAACCGTAGAACCAGGCTGCCTTTTGGCCGATGTGGATCAAGAGACCCAACGTTATGGCCTTGCCGTGCCGCTGGGGATCAATTCGACCACGGGCGTCGCCGGTCTGACGCTTGGCGGCGGTTTCGGCTGGATTACGGGCAAGCATGGCCTGACCATCGACAACTTGCTGTCTGCCGAAGTTGTCTGTGCCGACGGTGAGGTGCGCGTTGCAAGCGCCACACAAAACGCTGATCTGTTCTGGGCAATTCGTGGGGGCGGTGGGAATTTCGGGGTCATATCGTCTTTTGAATTTGCGCTGCATCCGATCGGTCCAGAGGTCCTTTCGGGCCTTGTCGTGCATCCTTTGGCTGACGCGCGCAGTTTGTTGCAAAGCTATCGCGATATCTGCGCTCGCGCGCCGGATGAACTGACCATATGGGCCGTCTTGCGGGCGATATGAAAGAGGGTGAAAAGGCTCTGGAGGAACTGCGTGGCCTTGGACAGCCGATTGCCGACGTAATCGGCCCGCATCCCTACGCGGGGTGGCAACAGGCATTCGATCCGCTTTTGACGCCCGGTGCGCGCAACTACTGGAAAAGCAATGACTTCTTGCAACTCACCGATGAGGTGATTGATAGCGCTCTCGCCGCCGTCACAGCACTTCCGGACCCACAATCGGAGATTTTCATCGCCCACTTAGCTGGCGCCATGACCCGTGTCGACCCAGCAGCGACCCCCTTTCCACAGCGCGCGCGGCACTTCGTGATGAACGTCCATACGCGGTGGTCGGACGCTGCAAAGGACAAAAGCTGTATTGCTTGGGCCCGAGACCTCTTTGACCGCACTGCGCCCCACGTGCGCTGGTGGTGTCTATGTGAACTTCATGCCATCCGACGACAATGTCCGGATGTCGGAAGCTTACGGCTCCAACATCGACAAGCTGCGCCAGATCAAGGGAAAATATGACCCGAACAACCTGTTCCGCCTGAACCACAATGTTGATGTCGCAGAAGGCGTGACATTGACGACCTGACGCCTTTGTTCAAGTCGATTGCGCCACGTGCGCTGGTGGTGTCATTCGGAGCGCGATACCGGGTTTACTTCGAAAATGGAGCGCAGATTCGGTATCGGGGGCTGCAACTTGGTCGCTGATACTTGCGCAGTATCAGAAAAGGGGACATTCGGCATGCTGGGGCGGACGGCAGAAAAGTCCGCGGACCGACGTTCCAGCCGACAAAATGCTGCACTGCGCATGAATGTCAGCAATGCGAAAGCTGCATCGCGGCGATGGGCGCCTTAGTCAATGGCCGGTTAGGGCCGTTCGCTTCCATTTATGACCGACGACTTGGGGTTTTCGATGATGCTGCCGCTCAAAGCACAGAGGCCTGTTTAGGTATCCTTGTGCTGCATCCAGCCCTTCGCTTCACATGGCCGAGTGTGAGGTGAAAGAAGTTCACGTTGTTCAGCTTCACGTTGAACTTGGGCGGAAGAATTGGCGCCCGATCCAGCCGAGAAGAAATTTAACTCGATATTGCGCGCATGACCTCACTATCGATGTCTGCAATGATCGAAAAACGCCTTAAAATCAGCTACGCCAACGCTTTGTTCTCTCAACCAAACGCCGAACGCGCTCAGGATCATGAGGTCGATCCCGTCCGCTCGTACGGATGATTTTTCGAACATACCAAAGGCCGCAGAGTGCAATGGCGACACTCCCAGCCGATATCATTATCTCGAATAGGTCCATTTGCGCAGTCCTCTCGGCAGGTCGCAATAAATCATCATATCAGATTTCCGGCCAGATCGGCATGAACCCAAATCTTCTTCATGTCGATCTATCAAAACCAAAAATCATTTATACCCGCCCCGGTCGATCTCCCGATCAGCAGTAAAGAGCTGTCGCGAAATCTCGACAAATTTTACACGAAGCCGGAGATAGCACGCCAGTGTGTAGCTGACTTCGAAAGTTGGACAGGTATAAATCTGAACACGACGAAAACTGACATCTTGGAGCCAAGCGCCGGCGCAGGGGCGTTCCTCGACTTCCTGCCGTCGCGCACGCTGGCCTACGACCTACTGCCCGAAGACCCGAGGATAGCGCAACAAGATTTCTTGAAACTTGAGCGCCGCACGCCTGCTATCGTAATTGGCAACCCGCCTTTCGGAAGGAGCTGCTGCCTCGCAATCCAGTTTTTCAATCACGCGGTAACGTTCGCCGACCAGATAGCGTTCATTGTTCCGCGCACCTTTGAGAAGGTCAGCATCCAAAATCGCCTTGCTCCTCAATTCCATCTCCTTGAGAAGCGCGTGCTTGAATGCGATAGCTTTACGTTTGAGGGTAAAAGCCACCCAGTTCCTTGCGTCTTCCAGGTTTGGCAGCGAAGTGAGAATCTGCGACCTAAAATTAAATTGCGAACTGAACATCCGGATTTCAAGTTCGTTGCGCGAGCTGACGCAGACTTCGCTGTTCAGCGGGTTGGCTCTCGTGCAGGCGCGGTTAAAGAGAATTTTGAAAATCTTGTCGAAACAACACACTACTTCATACGCGCAAATATACCTGTTCAAGAGCAACTCGCACTCTTCCGGGAGATCGACTTTTCTGAAGTCAAAGCCAGAACGGCGGGGCAAGCCTCAGTCGCGAAGACGGAGATCGTTGCACTTTACTCCGAGCTAAAGGCTAATTCGCGTTGAAAAACACGATTTCTGTCGAGACGCTTCCCTTCACTGATCGCCTGGGGGTCCCGGAGCATTGGGCCCTATAGGCACTCAACTTGGGTACCATTCTCCGCCAACCAAGCCTTCCGGTTTTGCCAATCCGGCAGATGCTGTTCCACCTTCATATGAATTAGTCAGGGACTATCCCTGCACTTCATTTCCTTTAGTTTTTTTCCGTTGGAATCCATCAATCGATTTAGGTGGCTGAGGCACTTTGAATTTCAACGACTTCGTGAGTACAAAAGCGCTGTTGTGTCGATGCAGGAAAGTCTTTTTCACCTCGTTGTTCCGACACCCAGTTAAAGCTCGCAGCTTTTAGGGCATCAGTGGCCAAATGAGCGGGATCAGAACAACGGTTGCTGACCCAATGATAATGTTCATTGGAACACCAACTTTTAGGAAATCGGTGAACTTGTACCCTCCGGCGTTGTAGACAAGCGTATTGGTCTGATAACCGATTGGCGTCGCAAAACTTGCGCTTGCGCCGAACATCACGGCCACAACGAAAGGGCGCGGGTCAAGGCCAAGTTGAATGGCCACACCAGCTGCGATTGGTGCCAGCAGGACCGCGACGGCATTGTTGGTGACAAGTTCCGTCAGGATCGACGTCAGGGCATAGACCAGCGCAAGGGCGACGATAGGTTGGACCGTCGACAGCAGCGGTGAAACCTTGGCCACAATCAGCGCAAGCGCGCCCGAATTGTCCAATGCACTCCCCAATGTCAGCATCGAGACGATCAACAACAGCAACCGGCCATCAATCGCGCCCACACCTTCATCCGCGTCAATGCAGTTTGTCAGCAAAACCACAGCGACCCCGATCAGCGCAAGGGTCAAGATTGGCGCCACATTCAGAGCCGCCAAAACGACGACGGCAACCATGGTGGCGATCGCAATGGGGGCTTTCTTGCGGCGAAAACTACGAGAGGTGACCAAGGACAGTTCGATCAATTGTTCTTCATCGGTAAGCCGCGCGATGTCTTCCGGCGCACCGTCAAGTAGTAAAGTATCCCCGACCTCCAATTTCATCATCGCAAGGCGCATGTCGACCGCTGCTCCCTTTCGGTGGAGTGCGACCGGATAGACCCCAAAACGACGACGCCACTGCAAACGCCCGACCATTCTGTGCAGCGCTTTCGAATTTGGGCCGATTAAAACCTCTACCACAGAGGTTCGTCTCGCGGTCGACGGCTCGGTGCCCAGAACGGTGTTGCCCACGGCTGCGCCGTCGCGAAAACCCATAATCTCGGTATCTGTGGTCTTCACAACCACGACATCGCCAGCCGCCACCGTCGATGTGGCAAGAGTTGTGCGCAGGGAAAGGTCTCCACTGACAAGATCAACGACCCGACTTCCGGCATTCTTGAAAGCGTCAACTTCCAGCACAGTCTTGCCGATCAATGGCGAGCCTGCGGGAATAAACAACTCGACCAGCCAGGTGCGCCCGTCGCGCTTGGACTGAACCTCTCCAACCGTCTGTCGCACAGCGAGAAGGCGCGGGGCGGCGATTACCAGAAAAACTCCACCAACGACGGTGACAACGATTCCGACAGGCGCGATCTCGAACAGACTGAACGGTGCCATCCCCAGATCGCGCGCAACGCCATCCACCAGCAGGTTCGTCGAGGTCCCGATCAGCGAACAGGTTCCGCCAAGAATGACCATGTAGGACAGCGGGATAAGAAGGTGCGAAGCCGCAATCTTCATCTGACGCGCAAGGGTGATCACCACCGGGATCAGCACGATGACCACCGGTGTGTTGTTCATAAACATCGAGGCCCCGGCGGCGGCACTGAAGAACAGCGCGAGTGTCAGGAACGGACGGGTCGATGCATATCGACCAAGGACATTGCTGAGGGCCTCAAGTACGCCAGTCCGGACAAGGGCCGCGCTGAGGACGAACATCGCGCCGATGGTTGCAGGTGCAGGATTAGCGAGCGCGTCCAGAACATCGGTCGGCTTGACAAGTCCAATGGCAAGAGCTGCGGCCGCCCCGCAAAAGGCGATAACATCTGGGGATCGCAGTTCCATGACAAAGGCTGTGAATACGCCGATGAACAAGATTACGGCAGCGTAAGGAGCCAGTGTCAAAAGGTCGATTGCCATGATGTGTTAAGGCTCCGTTGGGCCAGTGGCGACGCGGGTTCAGATTTTCTCGACTTGAACCGCATCCTTGTTTTTTGATCATACACTCAGCTGCAAGAAACGGTCAGCGTGACATTGCTCCGTCGACCGCAATAGGAGGTATCTCGCCGGGGGATTGCGCCCCCGGCGATGGTCGCTTTCAGGCCTGATTGCTCAGGGCATCCTGCATAGCCGCAACCTTTTTGCGCTGCGCGAGCCAAGCAAGGACCGGCCCCGCCACAAACAACGAAGACGCGGTGGCAATGGTCACGCCCGCAATCATCGGCCAGGCAAATCCGGATACCGCTGGCCCGCCCCAGATCGCCATCGGCACAATCGCTGCGAGCGTCGTGCCAGAGGTGAAGATGCACCGTGCCAGAACCTGATTGAGGCTGCGGTCGATGACATCCGCCAAGGGTTCTTCACTGCCGCCTGCAAGGTGTTCGCGGATCCGGTCATATACCACGACCTTGTCGTTGACCGAATAGCCGATCAGCGTCAGTAGGGCGACGATGGTGGTTAGGTTCACCTCCCATCCCATCAGGGCGATGACGCCGAAGGTCTTGGTGACGTCGAGGAACAGCACAGCAATGGCCCCAGCGGCAAAATACCACTCGAACCGGACCCAGATATAGGCCAGCATCGCCAGTACGGCGAGGCCAAGCGCCAGCAGGCCGGTGGTTGCCAGCTCGCCACTGATCGTCGGGCCGACAAGGTCGATCTGGTTGAACACCGCATCAAGGATCACGTCTGCTGCAGCACGTTCGACAGCGGCAACCGTGGCCTGTCCGACCTCTCCCTGCACTCGGATCAGCACCTCATTGGGGTCGCCGAAGGCCTGCAGGCTCGCGTCGCCCGGAACCTGTTGCGCGATGGCGGCACGCAGCTCGGACAACGGGACGGGCGCGTCCGAGCGTAGGACCATCTGCACCCCACCCGTAAAATCAATTCCAAGATTCGGCCCGGGCATCACGAGCAAACCGAGCGACCCCACAGACAGCACTGCCGATATCACAAGCGCCAGGCGTCCGCGCCGCATGAAGGGCAGTTTCCCCGGCGCTGGCACGCCACCGAACAGCGGCGCGATGTCGAGCCGCTTGAGTTTGCGGCGACGCACCAGCGTTTCCATCATGAACCGCATCAGCGCGACGGCCGTGAACATCGAGATGACGATGCCAAAGCTCATCGTGACGGCAAATCCCCGGATAGCACCGGCACCAAACATGAACAGCAATACCATCGCCAGAAGCGTGGTGATGTTGGCATCAAGGATTGTCGCCCAGGCCCGCCCATAACCAAGCGTCAGCGCCTTGATCGCAATCGATCCCTTGGCCGTTTCTTCACGGATACGGCTAAAGATCAGGATGTTGCTGTCCACAGCGATGCCAAAGCACAGGATGATCCCCGCAATCCCAGGCAATGTCAGTGTGGCACCAAGAAGTCCCAAAGCGGTCAGCGTAAGCATCACGTTCAGTCCAAGGATGGCGCTGGCCAGAAGGCCCCAAGCCCCATAAAGCCCGACCATAATCGCGACCACAAGCGCCAGACCGACGGCACCCGTGACCAACCCGGCGCGAATGGAATCCGCACCAAGCGCAGCGCCCACGCTGCGTTCCTCAATCACTTCGAGAGATGCAGGCAGTGCACCCGACGTCAGCAGCACAGCCAGCGTCTGCGCCTCTTCGAGCGTAAAGTCGCCGGTGATCTGGCCCTGACCACCCGGAATGGCCTGCTGGATGACCGGAGCGGTCAAAACCTCGCCATCCAGCACGACCGCAAACCTCTGACCGATATTGGCGGCAGTGATTTCGGCGAAGGCCGCAACACCCTGTCGGTCGAAATTAAAAGTGACCATTGGCTGGCCGGTGTCGGGTTCGAACCCCGAGGCCGCCGCGTCCAGCCGATCACCCGACAGAGCGACATCGTCATAAACCGGAATGTCGCCGGAGCCGTCCCGAAGCGGCAGCAGCGTGGCGCTCGGTCCCGGCCCCGGTGCGACCATCTGGAAACTCATCTTCGCGGTCGATCCCAGCAGTGTGCGCAACTGGGCCGGGTTCTCTACGCCCGGCATCTGGACAAGGATGCGGTCATCGCCAACCCGGCTGATCACCGGCTCGGAGACGCCGACCTGATCGACCCGGTGGCGGATCACTTCAAGACTGGCATCGGCAGCGTCGCTTGCCGCTCGGTCAAGGCCGGATGCAGTCAGGGACAACCTGATTATGTCACCAGAAAGGTCGACGGTGAAGTCCGGTGGGATACCGGGCTGAGTGGTGGCAGACGCCGCCGCCTTCAGAGCCGTCAGTAGCGCTTCGTTCGCTGGAGCGGACAATGAGGTGACGTCGGCCCGGATCGTTGCCGGGTTAAGGTTCAACGTGCGCATCTCTGATACAAGTATCTGACGCAAATCCTGAAGGCGCGCGGTCGCCAGATCCGCGCGATCGACGGCCAGCAGCAGATGCGCGCCCCCCTGCAGATCAAGGCCGAGTGAGACCGTTTGACTGGTTGCCCAAGGCGGCAGCGTGTCGCGGATGTCTTTGGAAAGAAAGTTCGGGAGGGCCGTCACAACTGCCAGAAGCAGAAGAACGGCATAGGTCATCACGACCCATGCTGGTCGGCGCATTTTCGATATCCTTAGGTGCCTGAGTATTTGGTCTGACGTCGAAATGTCAGACCGCAGGCGGCCCCCGGACCGGTGGCAAGACATTGATTACAGAAGTAGGAACAGTTGCAAAAGGTTGCCGCGGAACACTCGCCAAAGTTTGTCGTGGCTTAGGAGTTTCTGATCGTGGCGCGGTGGCCTGAGGTGTGTCGCCTTCAGGCATTGACTCGCGGATGAGGTGGGTTTGCGCTGTCAGGATGAACGGTGCAATTGCGGTCTCAGGTACCGCAACGTGGCCATTGTGCGTGGCAGTTCGTTCTGCGCCGACATGATACGCCCCAAAAAAACCTACCGTCAGTACAAGGAAAAGCCGCGACACAATCGCCGCCATCCTCCTTGCGGCTTGGCCAAGCCCCATTTTCATCCCTGAGCAGCCCACACATAGGCGAAGTAGCCCGTCAGCATCACGACCCCAACGCCGCGCCCGATCACCGGCCGAGCAAGCAGAAGCCCGGTTAGCACCAGCGACACGGCAATCATCACTGGAAGGTCGAAGGTCAGGAAGCGCGACGCCACCGGGATCGGCGCGACTAAAGCGGTGACGCCAAGAATGCCCAGAACGTTAAAGATGTTCGATCCGATGATATTGCCGATGGCGATTTCGGACTGGCGGCGGAAGGCTGCGATCAGAGACGTGGCCAGTTCCGGCAGAGATGTGCCAACGGCAACAATGGTCAGGCCGATAAACGCCTCCGAAATGCCGTATCCGCGCGCGATCGACACCGCGCCGTCCACCAGGAACCGCGCGCCAACCATCAACGCGACAAGGCCGCCGAGGACCCATAGCACCGAAACAAGGGCCGAGGCCGGAGGTTGCAGTCTCTCGTCCTCTGCTTCTGCCTCACCCGGCTTGAGATACGCCCAGACAAGATAGGCCATCAAGCTGGCAAACAAAACCAGCCCGGACAGCCGCGACATCTGACCAAAGGCGAAAATCGGGACCAGTAAAAGTGCCGCGGCCATCATGACCGCCGTGTCACGCCTAAGGGTCGCACCCATGACCTTTATTGGCCAGACCAGCGCAGAAATGCCGACGATCAGCAGGATGTTGGCGATGTTGGAGCCGACGATGTTGCCCAACGCAATATCTGGAACACCGCGCAAGGCTGCATCGACTGAAACCAGAAGTTCAGGCGTTGACGTGCCGAAGCCCACAACCGTCAGACCTATCAGCAGCGGCGGGATCGCCATACGCCGGGCGATGCCGACGCTGCCACGCACCAGCGCCTCGCCACCGAAGAACAGACCTATCAATCCGATAAACAGGTATACATAATCCAAATCGTTGTTCTCCGAGGGCAAGTAATCTGCCCTTCACGTAAAATTGTGGATGCGATAGGGCGCTTGCAAGTGCCTCATAAAGATAATTTTCGAATGGAGAAGACGCACAAATATTCTAAGCAGCAAACCTTGAAGGAATGCTGTGGCGGCATGATCTGTAGGTCAGTATCTGAGGAAGGGAAAAGATAGCGTCCCTGAGAAAACGAAGATCGCATCAGCACAGAAACGAAGGGGGCCATAACCTCACCGTCAAACCCGACGTCAAAAGACTATGCCACCGGCATGACGAACAGCCATACGTTTTTTTGGACCGACGGGCCAGCGTTGGCGGGTTCATCAATCACCACTTTACCTGGTCAGTAACCTTGCATCTTCACAGCGCTGCGATTGGCTGGGATGTCCTGCGCGCGCCGATCAACGCGCTGCTGTAGCCGTCCTTGTACTGATACTGCAGCAACTGCCAGCTTGCTCGCAGCGCGGCGTATCCTGCTGCCCATCGCGGTCTCGCGCAGGGTAGAGGCGCTGATTGCGACTGACCTTCTGGACCTCCCTCTGCCACAGTGATCAGCGGCACATGATGCCGGTGCGCTGGCGCGCTCTGTTCTTGCGGCCCCCCAGTTTCGCGAACTGATCCGAGAACGTACTGAAGTGGCAGAGGTGCAGGTTCTCGGTCAGCGGATCGCGGGTGCGCTTAGAGTTTATGCGGGAACACGTCGGCGGTGGTAGAGATGACCACGGCCATCGCAACGCTGGCCGTGGGCGCGTTGGTGTTCCAAGCTCTGGCCCCCGGCATGATCTCGATGGCACCCGACGTTGCGAATGCGGTGGCTCGGACCACTGCGATTGCGCAGTTTCCGTTGGCACAGCCCATCTGAGGCCTTTGGTACGACATATTCCCCACAGGGCTCATCGCCGGGACTTCTCGCCGCAAGTGTCGCGATTCCTGTCATGATCGGGTCGGTCTTTGCCGCGTTTGCAGGAGCACTGGCCTATCCGATCCAAAGTTGTCATGGCATTCACCGTCGGCGTCTCATGCGCTTGATCGAAACGCTTGAAGTCGAGCATTCCGATCCCGGCGACAAGCCCTTCGCCGTACGCGAACACCGCTACGCTCGACTATTAGACCTTTGGGATGTCATCGGCAGCGCATTTAGGTTCTTTCGAAATAAACACGCTGCTTGATTGTCCCGCATCGTGGTATTTACACGAGACTGGCGAGATGGATTCCGGAACTGTCTGGCAAAAAGTTGGAGAAAATGGTCTTAGAAATTTCAGTCGTCATTCTGCTCACGCTGATCAATGGCGCGCTTGCGATGTCTGAACTTGCCATCGTCTCTGCTCGCACCGCACGATTGAAGCTAATGGCCGATAAGGGCAGCAAGGGTGCTGCCATCGCAATCTCACTTGCACAGGACCCCGGCAGGTTCCTGTCCAGTGTTCAGGTCGGGATCACGCTTATAGGGGTGCTGGCGGGGGCTTTCTCGGGCGCGACACTGGGTTCGCGTTTGTCCGCAGGGTTAATTGAAGTGGGTTTAGCGGCGAATCTCGCGCAACCGCTCGGTGTGGCGTCCGTAGTTGTAGCGATCACCTACCTGTCGCTGATCGTGGGCGAACTTGTTCCAAAACAGATCGCCTTGCGTGCGCCCGAAAAGGTCGCCGCCCGCATGGCTCCGATGATGGGGCTCATCGCGCGCGCCGCGGCACCGCTGATCTGGGTGCTTGATTGGTCCGGCAAAGTAGTATTGCGCCTACTGGGTCAGTCCGGCGCTCAGTCGCGCAAGGTAAGCGATGAGGAAGTGCGCCTAATCATCGCGGAAGCCGAAAGCACCGGTGCCATGCATCGCTCCGAAAGCGGGATGATCGCGGGCGTGATGCGCGTGGCTGACCGTAACGCACGCGGACTAATGACGCCGCGCCACGAGGTCGAGACGCTCGACGCATCCATCAGCAAGGCGCAGATTCTCAAAGAGCTGCGCGGGATGAGCCGGTCCAGACTGCCGGTCCAGGATAGCAATCCAGACGACATCATCGGCGTGTTAATGACGCGTGATATTCTGGGGCCCGCCCTGATGAACGAGCCCTTCGATTTCCGCGCATTGCTGCGTGAAGCGCCGGTCGTCCAGGGTGGACAAAGCGCGCTGGAGGTTATTGACAGGTTGCGCACAGCACCGGCGCATATGGTGCTGGTCTATGACGAGTACGGCCATTTCGAAGGTGTCATTACGCCGATGGACGTTCTGGAGGCCATAACCGGCGAATTTCCGGACAGCGAAACTGATGAACCTAAAGTCGTCATCCGTGCCGACGGGTCGTACCTCATAGCAGGCTGGATGCCTGTGGACGAATTCGCCGATCTGCTAACGCTCGAGCTCGAGGATGATCGTGATTACGAGACGGCAGCCGGGTTTATCCTTGAGAAATTTGGCAGATTGCCAATGGTTGCGGAGCGATTTGATTTACAGAACTGGTCAATTGAAGTCGTTGATTTGGATGGTCGTCGCATCGACAAAGTTCTGGTGACACGCGCCGGATAAAAAACAATGCGACAGTAGGCAAGCTAATGTGAAGTCACAAATTCGTCTGTATCTTTGCAGACATCACTCAACGTTAACCTTAGCCGCACACTACGCGAATGATCCTGGGTCAGTGGTTAGGAGCAATAATCAGAATGACGTTCTACTTTTGCGTGATATCGTCGTGATCGGATGCCTGCACAATGAAGGGCACAACAGCTAAAATGGTCAACACGATAACCGTTGAAAGGATCGCGGTTGCTTCGAGACCAAGCCCGACGACTACTCCAATTCCTGCAGTCACCCAGATATTTGCTGCTGTGGTCAGCCCGAGTATTTTTTGCTGCCCGGCACGGACAAGAATTGCTCCAGCTCCCAAAAAGCCGACGCCCTGAACGATACCTTGCAACACACGCGACATGTCCGAAATTTCCATACCGGCTTGAAGTGGGCCAATAACGAAAAGCGCGGCACCGACGGCAACCAGCATATGGGTTCTTACACCGGCACTGCTTGCCTTGCGCTCGCGTTCATATCCGATGACACCCCCCAGAATTGCGGCCAGCACCAGGCGCAGCACAATGCGCGTCATGGTGGCCAGATCGGGAATGTCGGAAAATTCGACTATGACGGCCGTCCAGATTTCTTGCCACATGGTGGCTTCCTCACATTATTCCAAGCAAAGAGTGTCCGGCTGGATTAGCCGGGTTGGCATACCGACCCTAAGGAAATCTATCGTGGATGAACTACAACGTAGCACACCGCCTCCTTTCGAAGGCGGTGTTCAAAAGGTGGTTAGTCGAAAAATTCCGAGAAGATCGATTTTTTCCGCCGTCGTTTTTCGTAGCGGTCATCGTCATCATACTGGTCATCCCGGCGTCGGTCACCGTAGCGGTCGTCATCACCTTTCAGGAGCGATGAAGCCATCCCCATAAGCCCGCCGCGTTCTCCGCGTCGGTCGGAGCTCCTTTGAGGTTCCATCTCTCGCGCTGCCGGCGCAGTGGAGCGCTCGATGATCTTGTCGAGTTCCCCGCGATCAAGCCAGACACCCCTGCAAGAAGGACAGAAATCAATTTCCACCCCGCTCCGGTCAGACATCGACAGCCCGGTCTGGCAAACGGGGCACAGCATGGCCGAGACAGTTTCTTGAGTTCGCATGATTGATTATCCTTCCTGCCGTTGGCCAAAAAGGCTCAAAAGCATCTGAAACAGGTTGATAAGATTAAGATAGAGAGAGAGTGCCCCCATGATCTGTAGTTTCCCGAGATCAGCTGTGGCAGACATCCCACCTGCCTCGTGATACGCCAGATACTCGTTCCGAAGGCGCTGCATGTCCCAGGCAGTTAGGCCAGTGAAGACGATCACCCCGATGACAGAGACGGCCATGGCCAGTGCGCCAGATGCCAAGAACAGGTTGATAATCGAGGCACCGATGATACCGATCAGGCCGATCACCAGGAAGCTACCCCAGCCGGACAGGTTGCGTTTCGTCGTGTAGCCCCACAGGGCCATCGTCAGAAAAATGATTGACGCGCTCAGGAACGCCGTGACAATGCTCGTGCCTGTGAAAACCAGCAGCGCGCTGGCCAACGACACGCCCATCAATGCTGCAAACCCCCAGAAGAGACCTCGTAGGGCACCGACGGACAACCGGTCAAAACGGAATGAGGCGAACATCACCAACGCCAGTGGTGCGAAGATTGCGACCCATTTAAGCGGTGTGCCAAAGATGAAGGCTGTGACCAGGGCGAAATTTGCCACAGCAAATGCAACCAGCGCCGACAACACCAACCCGCCGCTCATGTAGGTAAATACGCCTGTCAGATACTTGCGTAGTCCTACGTCGTATTGACGCCCGTCGGTTGCTACGTAGTCGCGTGGTGGAACAGATCTTTCCATTGATTACTCCTTCGGTGTGACCCTGAAGGAAAGCGGCTTTTTGATGCTTTGGATGGCGAGCATCGGTTAGTCCACTCCCCTTCGGGGGAGCGATCCGACATCACGGCAGATGCTTGCAATGCATCATCCGTCAGAGGGGCCCGGCTCGCATGACTAAAGTGGCTATTGGCCGGAAAAGCTTCAATAGATGAATGAGGATGTTTCGCTGTCCGGGCGCGTTTTTGCCAGTCGGTAAAAATCAAAAGAAGTTCAGCATGGCGAAAGCTCCGGCAGCGAAAATAGCGGCAACGACCGCAAACGACGCGAGGCTGACGATAAACCCTCCGACAAGCCACAGCCCATCGCGTTCGCCCAAGCTCAGGGCCAACATGATGACCGACAGCGCTGGCAGCGTGTTTCCGAAAGGGATAGGCAGGAACATGAAAATCGCCATCACGAGACACGCGATACCGACGGTAAGATCGGCCGCTCGTCGTGACAGAACCCAGAAACGGGGATGTGCCAATCTTTCCACCCATTCGATCCAAGGCAAGGCACGCGTGACGATCCGCGCAAATGCCTGATGCTCGATTGACCGCTTTCCCAGAAAGTTCGGCAGCCAGACAGCGGCGCGTCCGAGAACAAGTTGTGCTGCGACAAATATGAGCGGGGGTCCAGTGATCACTGACGCCCCCGGAACGAAGAAAAACAGGTTTGGCAAAGCAAAGATGATAAGCAGCGGCACGAAGCTGCGATCACCCAGCATGACGATCAGATCGTTGAGCGATATGCGCTCGCTGTGAGCGGACGCGAGCTCGCGGAGGACCGCCGATAGCTTCCTGTCCAATTCACTGCCATCATTAGGCTTGAAGGGAAGCGATCCGCTCAATTGCAATCCGAATTGTCCATGACGTCGTCAGGAAGCTGAGTGTTGCAAAGCCGAGCCGTTTGCATGTCCGTGCGGACCAGAATTGCCCCCTCAAAGATAGCGCCCCTCAGGTCTGCGCCGTCAAACATCACATCTTCGAGGCGCGTTCCTACAAAACTGGCACCGCTGAGGTCTGTATCGATGAAGCTCACACCACGCAGGTCAGCGCCTTCGAAAATCGCGATGTTCATAGCGGTCCGGTCAAAGCTGATATCGCTCAGCTGCGCGGAGACGAAGTTGATGCCCGTCAGCTTGCGGTCAGAGAAATCCTGTCCCCCGAACACACAGTCTTCGCAGTTGCCAAGAACCCTGACATCCGTAAGCCGCTCGCCTTCCTGCGCCACAGCCGCGAGCGCGAAGGTAAGCGTCAGAACGCCCGCAATCGTCGGGACGAAGAGGCGGTCAATGGTGCCCATATGTCACTTCTTTCTTGATAAAGGAGGGGAGTTTTGGCCTGAAGTCAAAGCCGAGGGGGTGCTTTGGGTCATGCGGCTGCAACAAGCCATCCGGTGTAAGCGGCATAGGCTCCAAGAAATAAGATGCCGGTCACCCGCCCAATCTGTTGCCACGCCATGACTGCAATAATCAGCGCCAGCGTGGCTGCCGACATTACCCAAACGTCGAGCTGTGCGATCTGTGGCGGAATCGGGATCGGCCGGGCCAGTGCTGTGACACCTAAGATCCCGAGAATATTGTAGATGTTCGACCCGACGACATTGCCGAACGCGATACCGGATTCACGGCGCAGCGCTGCCATCACAGACGTCACCAGTTCGGGCAGCGAGGTGCCCACAGCCACGATTGTCAGCCCCACGACAGTCTCGCTCATGCCCCAAAGGAGCGCGACTGTGACTGCCGCGTCGACCGTCAGCCGGGCTCCCAGGATGGTCACCACAATACCGCCGACCGCGAGAGCGATTGCGATCCAAACCGGTCCAGGGATGGGCGTGGTATCGGGAGTGACTTGAGCGCTGTGCGCGGCGACGGCAGTGCTATCGCTGCGATAAGCGATCCAGAGATAGGCCAGCAACGCGACGATCAGGACGCCGCCCATCCACCGATCAAGTGACCCGAATAGGATCACGCCGACCGCGAGAGTGGTCGCGATCGCAAGCGCCGTCCCGTCACGACGAAACGCGACGGAATCGATAGCCAAGGGCATTATCACCGCCGCCACACCGAGGATCAACAGAATGTTTGCGACATTTGACCCGACAACATTCCCGACAGCGATACCGGGAAAACCGCCGAAGGCGGCCTGCAAACTCGTCACCAGTTCTGGCGTCGAGGTTCCGAACCCAACAAGCGTCAGGCCGATGAGAAGAGGCGATACGCCAAACCGAGCAGCGACAGACACAGCACCGCGTACCAAAGCTTCGCCTCCCGCAACCAGAAGGGCAAATCCGAAAATAAGCTGAAGAAAAACCATATTATTTAATGCCTGTATCGCAAGATTGGCGCGCACGGGATACGCGGCTCGATAGCCTCTTCCGCAGCACTAAGTTGCTATATGCTCAGCTTTCAAGTGGGAGCGCTAAACTTTCAGTTGTCGCCTAATTCCATATAGCCGGGAGTATTTAGTTTAGAGAATGGTCTGTTGGCAAAGACGCTCGTCCTTGAAGCACCCGAATTGCGTGTCATTTGATCCTTTCGCAACTCCTGGTCAAATCGCAGGAATTTACGGAAGGTTTGTGCCGATACAAGAAAGCGGCGATTCGCAGCATCGCAGAATTACAGTCAAGAGGGCTCGGAGCGGCCTTGCGGCAGCGCAGAGCAACGCGCGATTCCGAAGTCTTGTGAATGTCGGCTTCCATGTTTGTGGCGTGTCCGGCTCGCATTTGCGGCGAATGGCCGGTTTCCGCCCATTTCAACACTCTCGCGGATGTTGCATCCACCGGAAGTTGCAGCTCAAGTCCAACAGATTAGGATATCTGTTGAGTTAAACTGCGGCAATTTCACGTCGGGGATGCTGAGATTTATATTTCTTCTTCTTTTCAGACAAAGACGGCCAATGTCGTTGCCGATGCAGCTTGCATGAGGCGAGACACGATATGAAAAAAGCTACTGACATCGAAGCATACGCAGCCTTGGACTTTGAAGCATCAAGTCTTACGCCGCAGAGTTGGCCAATAGAAATTGGCCTGTCTTGGCTGAAGAATGGGGACGTTCAAACCTGGACCTCATTGATCCGGCCCGCGGCGCGTTGGAGCTTTTCCGATTGGTCAACGCAGAGTGGTGCCGTCCATGGCATTGTGTTCGAAGATTTACTCGACGCACCTACTGTATCGGCGGTCGTCGAAGATTTGCTCCCTCTCCTGGAAGGAAAAATACCTGTGTCCGATGCGCCGGAGTTCGACCGGCGCTGGCTCTCACGGTTACTACGCGCAAGCGGACACGCGACCATGCCGAAGATTGAAGACTATCACGACGTATCCTTTGCACAGTTTTCCGGTTTGGCGCTCGATATGGTCTACGAAAACCTTGAAAGGCATCCCGCCCCACATCGTGCAGGACCGGATAGCGCGCGGCTCGTCAGGGCCTGGCGAAAAGCTCAGCAATACTGAAATTTGTGGCGCGGCTCGCTGCGCGATCTTTCACATGAAAAGTGCTTCGTCCTCGAGCAAAAGGGCCAATGTCGTCGTCGGTAGCAGCCATTGATCAGCATGCCGAGAAAAGGACAGCACGCCGACATTTGGAATGGTGTTGGGGATGAATTGATAAGGAGGATCTGAGCATTCTTGTGCACCCAAAAGAGCACAATGAGCTGCGTGGCGTTTTTTGCGACAGGGCGCTAACGGGCCAACTAAAGCGAAGAAACAAGTTGACGTAACGTAATCTTCTTTCCGTTGCGAGAAGGGTGAACGCAAATTCTCGTTACGGACCGATGCTTACAGTCTCCAGCAGAGCAGCAGCCGGAACCGGAAACCGTTTAAGGAGCCCAAACTTCATGGCTAAAGACACTTTCGCTTCACAGCAGTCAATTTCAGCAATCGACGCACTTCGTGCAAAATATATCACGACGGCGCGCGACCAAATCTTCGAAACACACTTGGATAGGCAGTTCCAACGCGACGCCGTGGGGCTATTGATCGCAAAGCCTCGCAAATTCACTGCGACCGGGGATACACATGGCGTGATTTTGATCGAAGGAGCCGGAGGAGGTAAGACATCTCTGGTTCATCATGTACTGAACAACCATCCAGCTTTGCAGAGCGATGATCCTACGTGCAAGCCATGGGTTGGGGTGCGCGTTCCGAGTCCTGCGACGCTTAAGAGCCTCGGCCTCGAGATCTTGCGTGAAACCGGTTATCCAAGCGTATCAAATGCACGCAAAGAATGGGATATTTGGTCGCTCGTACGCACTCGGTTGAAGTTGCTCGGAACCGTCGTTCTCTGGATTGATGAAGCGCATGATCTCTTCCGGGCGGGAAAGGCGATCGAAGACATCCTGAAGATGTTGAAGTCGATCATGCAGGGGGAGGGCGCCGTGATCCTTGTTCTGACCGGAGTTGATAAGCTCTGGGAGATGGCATCTTACGATGATCAGGTGAAGCGCCGCTATTCCAAGGTTACCTTGCCGGAAATTTCAGCCTCAACACACGACAAGATGTTTCGCGGGATCATCAAGGCATTCTGCGAAAAAGTGGAACTGGTTGCGCCTGATGAAAATGATTTGATCGACCGTCTCGTGTACGCCAGTCGGGGCCGGTTCGGTCGGTGCATCGAGAACATTCATGCAGCGCTGGAGGCCGCTATTCTGAATGGCGACACAGCACTCACCGTTCAGCATTTTGCCGAGTCATGGGGGATGAATGAGGGTGTCGTCCCGGGCAAAAATGTTTTCTTGGCACCGCGTTGGGCGGAAATCGATCTCACCCAGCTTCATAAGCCGCTTTGAGGGAGACATCGACATGACTGTACTTTTCCCTCAACTGGCGTTCGAAAATGATGAATCCCTACTGGGGTTTGCCGCTCGCCTTGCAGCATTTCATGCTGACAATCGCACAGGACCTTTTCTGCGCGATATGAACATCAAGATTTCTGACCTCGCTCGCGGTCAGGAAGATGCGATCAACCATTTGGCAGTTTGCTCCGGTGTGCCAACTCATGACCTGGTGGCCAACGTGCCACGCGGCCTCGGACATCGCGGTTATGAGCTGCGTGGTGAGGTGGTGTCGTCGGAATTTCTTACTTCTCCTCACACCGTGTTTTGCCCAGCTTGCTTGGCTGAAGATGATCAAGCATCCGGAGGCGTGACGCAGTTTCGCCGCCATGTCTGGTACTGGCAGGTGCGCGGAATTCGGACTTGCATTGTGCACGGCCTTCCGCTGATGAGCAGGAAAGGTGGTTCTTATAGCAACCAATTTCACGAACTTGCAATTGTGGTGCCTGAGACTGGCGAGAGCCTTGAAGATTTGGTGCCCAAACGAGATCCGCGCCCGATTTCGCCACTGCAGAGCTATATATTGGGACGGCTCAATGGAGTGAAGGGGCCAAAATGGCTTGATGCCGAAGGGCTTGAGCAAAGTGTTCATGCTTGTGAAATGCTCGGCGTCCTCTTGGCATACGGGGCAACACCGAACCTGAACGAACTTACCGAAGATGAACGGGATCACGCTGGGGCTGTAGGTTTTCGCTACGCGGCGCAGGGTGAGGTCGGCATTCGTCAGGCGCTGGCCGAAGTTCAGCAATCCTTCAAATACAACGGGAGCAATGCAGGGGGACAAAAGGTATTTGGGCGTCTGTATCAGTGGTTGGCCCAGTCGCGCTCGAAAAAGGACCCTGGTGACATCAAAAGAATACTGCGTGAGCATATCTTCGATACGATGCCGGTTCCGACAAATGGCATTGTTCTGGGAGAAAAGCTCTCCGCGCGCCGTCTCCATACCTGCGCATCGCTGGCTCGTGAAACCGGGGTCGATCCGCGCACTCTGCACGGGATGCTTATCGCGAAAAAGCTGCTACCGGAGGGTGCGTCAGAAGCGGATTATCATGTTTTTGATAGTGCACTTGGCCTGGAAATCGCTCATTCGATGGGCCGTCTTGTTCCGGTGACCCAAGTTCCGAAGGCTCTTTCATGCACGCGCCCGCTGGTAGATCAGCTTCTTTCCGAGCGCATATTGACACCTGTTGTGTCCGAACTGTCTCATGCTCCAGGTCGCACGAAAAAGAGCATCGATACACTCGAAATTGATCAGCTTCTTCGCAGCATGGAGCAACGGTCCATGCCCGTTTCGGAACTGCCTGCCGGAATGGTCGACCTTGCGACTGCCGCCATGAAATCGAAAGCGCCCGCCGCAGAGATCGTCCATCTCATCCTCGGAGGGTTTCTTTCCAACGTAGTCAGCGTTGAGGGTGTTGCGGGGTTAGCCGCGATTCACGTTGGTCCCAACGAAACCAAGGATGCCATCGCCCGAATTTTGGTGGGCCTTTCGCCAGAGGAAGCTTTCATCCGGCTGGGAATTCCCTTTCCCTCAGGGTGGGAGTTGGTAAACGCATCGCCGGATCACGTCCACCTGCCCACGATTGATATTCACGCTGAACAGGGAAACCACGTTATCCGCAGGATCCGCGTCGAAGACGTTGATGCCTTTCTCGCCGAATATACGACGGAAAAACGGATTGGGAGTGCGCTGGGAATTGGCGTCCGAGATTTGAAAGGTCTGATGAAGGCCGCCAGAGCGAAGCCAATCTGTTCGAAGACCGAGATCGGAGTTCGCATTTTCAGACGGATAGATCTGCCGGAACAATTTCAAGTGTAGATTTCCAAAACAAAATCATGAAAAGTAATAGGCCACCCTTTCGGGTGGCCTATTTTTTTGCGATCTGGATATCGGTGCATTCCACGTTTTCTGCGGCTTAATTGGATGGCCATTATTAAGTTGTGAAATGGCCGTTTTCGCCGCCGTGGCTGATCTCGACCTTATATAAATCAATAGCTTACGATCTTTGAGTGGCCAAAAATAGGTTGTCTTCATAGAGCTGTTGTCGTAACGGGCATAGTTATGCCAAAACCCCTGTTTTGGTTTGCCATGAGGCGGGGTAAGTTTTGCCAAGAGGTTGCAACGCACTGACTTAAAACGATTTTGGCCGAATGAAATATTTCGGCCGAAATCGACGAAATGACCACTCTTGGCGGCGCAAATATATGATCTGATAACGACTTCGCAGTGACTACCGGTCCAAATTGGCGACGAACCGGATGGTAGGTCGCGGGTTTCAAAGCTGCGGCATCAGAGTCAGCCAGATTGTAATCACCTACCTCACAGTGTTTTCAGTTCGTGCGCGGTCATCTTAGTGAGACCGCGCCGACCCGAAGACATGTGCAATGTAAGCCACCGATTGAGTGGATTGCATCGAAGCTAAACGGAAGCTTGACGCGGACATAATGACATTTTTGAAAGGTAGATCGCGCTATGAAGATAAAACCTGACATTGAGAACCTCGCTACGCTGGACTTTGAAGCGTCCAGCTTGTCCGAGGAAAGCTGGCCGATCGAAGTTGGACTTTCGTGGCTGAAAGACGGCGAAGTGAAGACTTGGAGCACGCTGATCCGGCCGGCATGTGACTGGGATCTTTCCGACTGGGCTCCTCAGAGTGCGGCGGTCCATGGCATCGCGATTGAGGAGCTTAAAAACGCACCGACTGCCGACAATGTTGTTGGTGATCTACTTCAGAAACTGGGAGACAGAGTTCTGGTGTCTGATGCTCCGGAATTTGAAACACGCTGGCTGTCCCGATTGATGAAAGCAGGTTCGCAGGCCGCGATACCCTCTGTCGAGGATTATCACCGAGTGTCCTTTGCCAGCTTTTCGGGCTTTGCGCTCGACATGCTGTATGAGGCACTTGAGCGGAGTTCGGCACCACATCGGGCAGGGCCGGACAGTGCACGGCTCGCTCAAGCGTGGCGCAAAGCAATGCAGTATTAGGGGCGCCCAACAGTTGTTGGGAGTGACCACCAACTGTGCGACTTAAGGCAAGACCCAGCGTCACCTGATTTCCAGATCTTGCACGTGCCTTTCTTTGAGGCCGCGCAGATCCGAAAACTCCGTTGAGGCCGGAACAAAACAAACATCGACATGAGCCAGACCGATAGACCCAGCTGCTGCTACAGCGGGTCTGGCCAGATCGCCTTTGGAAGGGAGAAATTGGGCGTCTTGAAGCTGCCACCTTGGCGCAGCGCTACTACGGAATGAAACCCATGACTTACCATCAGAAATTCACCACGCAGCCTTGCCCTAACCTGAAAGAGGTTCGCGGATTCCTTCACGATCACGGGCGAGCTTTAGCTGAAACTGCACACAAACTCGGCGGCTCGGCCGCCAGTGCCCGCGTGTTTTTGCTTTGTGAGGCCATGTGCCACACGAGACGGCTGACAAGGGCCCAAAGCAGCCAGCTTGTAGATTTCCACCGGCTGCTGACGCTGGAGCATGTTAGCGATCCGGATCGGATTGAGAGCGGCCTTTTTGCTCAGATCAATCCCGCCGCCGCATTCGTGAGTGAATGCTGTCTTCTATCCGAGAAGCTGACTGCGCTTTTGCGGCTGATCGCCGAGAATGAACCTGTCAGCGATATCCTCTGCCAAGCATCGCAGAAGATTCCGCAAGTCGCGTGAACCCCCTCAAGTCGGCCTTTCAAGGCCGGCTGTCTTGAAGAGGCGATCATCCCGGTCGTCTTAACAAATGGCAATCAATCAAGGGGTACCCCATCAATGAACGTAAGCTACAACAAGCCAAATATGGATGATCTGGCAACTGAGGCCGTAGGTCTGGGTCGTCAAGTCGCCGATCGGGCCAAAGCACTACATCTTGGCGACAACGCAAAGGACGTGGCCTTCGTATCACGCTGCTTTGCACGTCTGAGGGAGCGTCAGCCCTTCAATGAGGCTGACAAAGGTGGTTTCGTCGCGGTTCTGGACATTCTGGAGCGCAATATCGCATCCGAATATCTTGGCAGCGAAGAGCAGTTCCAGGAAACGGGCTATGATGATTTCGGCACACGTGGCGAATTTCGCGAAACTCGGGTATATTCAGATCGCGGAAAAGAACTAATCGAGCTGCAGAACCTGTTTCAGGATTTTCTCGACAGTCGTAACAGTGTGCTGGACCACGTTGCTGCACATCGCTGTTTGCTGGATATTATGAGTAGCTAAGAAAAAGATGAAACCCCCGGGCAGCGCGACTGCCCGGGGTGTTTGGCGTTCTGCAAGGCATAGTGGACCTGTCGTGGTTTCGTGCAGCCCGAAACACCATGTGTACAAAATGTAAGCGAGTGCTGTGTTCAATGCGAACGGCCCCCATCGGATACAGGAAAATGCTGGGTTACTTAAGCTGGTTGGGCGGAAACCAGTCATTAGCTGCAAGTGCGCAGGCCTTGGGTCAAACTGGTGAAAGCAGCCTTTCATTTAGAGGTCAAAATTACGAATGCTGCAAACGATCTAATGACGGCTGCGAGCCCTACTTGCAATTTTTGTGCAGTGCAGCGAATGTCAGCTATGCCATCCAAGGCATAAATCCACTTCCACAGGACTCTCGCAATGATTGAATGGATCATCTTCACTCCTGCCTGCTTCGCACTGAACCTTGCCTTTGGTCCGAACAATCTTTTGGCAATGACCCATGGTGCAAGATCGGGCGTTGTCTTCGCTCAAAAGGCTGCCTTTGGTAGATTGGTCGTATTCGTTCCCATGATTGCAATCAGCGCATTAGGCTTAGGATTGGTTTTGACGACCTCGGCGATCGTGTTCAACATCGCCAAGATGATAGGTGCCGTCTATTTGATCTGGCTTGGTATTTCGCTGTGGCGAAGCGCCAAGACGTTGACCGCAGAAGAAATTTCCGGTGGTGTGATGACAGTGCAGAATGGATTCAAGGCAGAAGCCATGGTAGCTATCAGCAATCCTAAGGCGATTTTGATTTTTGCCGCGTTTTTCCCGCAGTTCGTTGTCTTGGGCGCGTATTGGCAGAGTTATGCGCTGCTCGGAGCCGCGTTTCTTCTTATGGAAGCTATTGCGATCTTCGCCTATGCTGTTTTCGGACGGCTCGCATCTACTTTCGCCGCAGGAAAAATCCCGATGTTACAGCGCGTTTCGGGTGCTACGATGTGTCTGTTTGGTGTTTTGCTTCTGATAAGCCCGCAACCGACCCGCTCGTAGCTGCCAATGGAACAGTTACCGCGAGCTGGCGCTTCGTCCGCACTGTGTGAATTCCCCGAGCACCACATTTTGCAGTTGCAGCTAATGTCTGCAATGCGGACTGCGACCGCAGCATTGAGGTGTCATGGCCAAGGTCCGAAAAGGGCCGACAGCTACGTGCCGGGATCGCGGCGGCTGGAGGGCTGCTTAGATAAGGGCGCGGCGCGATGCCGGTCCATCTCATAGAAGAGCAAGTCAGGCGTCCTCATCATAGTAGAGGGTGTCGAGCATCGCTACGCGATAGTCCCACAACTCGCCATCGCCGCCGCTGGGATGAGGCACGTCGTACCAAGGCGACGACTGGATCGGCACAATTATCCGATCCCAATAATTCGCCAGCGAAAGCGTCGTAGGGGCAAAGTTCAGTGCCCTGGCCAAGTTGCCCTTATTCTTCCCATCTGCGCAGACAAATGTGTCGGGGCGCTTCATGGCAAGCAGCCTCGTCGCCGTCGGAAACTCTCCAACATGATGGGCGTCGGCATCCATAAATGCCTTGCGGAAACGCCGACAATATTCCTCGAAATTCTCGCGAGTGACCGGGTCCTTACGGGGGATGCAGTCTACCGCGTCGCTGAGCTGGCGGTCCTGCCTTGAAATCAGGCCCGCAAAATCGCCATTGCCGCCCATTGATCCGAACCACCCCCAGTCATGGATGTCGAGACCTGCGGCGATCCTCTCGGACTTACCGAGGGTGCCCGCGATCCCCTTCCACTCCGTCGCCGTGAGATCAGAGAACCGCTCCACGCTCGCAAAAAGGCGCTGAATTTCTCGAAGCAATTTCATCCGTCGCTTGAAGTTATGATGCGGGTCGATCTTCGCCATGGCCGCGAAATCTTTCCAGCTCATCATCGCCAGCGGCGAGGTCAGGCCCTTCCCCCCATTCTTCTCGTTAGGTAGGATAGGGTCGCGCCGGCCACGCTGCCTTCGCGCCGCATCGTATTGCCGACGGTAACTGTCCGCCAACGTCTGAGTGACGCGCTGCTTGAGCATGTCATAGCCTGACAGCTCGCGTTGGATCTGCTTGAATATGTCGCCGTCGGCTGGCCCCTCAATGTGGACGCAAGCCTCATGGTTGCGATCAAGACCACCTTGCGTGAAATTGGCGCTACCGACAATTGCCTCCGCCTTACCGCTGGCCAGAAACAGATAGAGCTTAGGATGGAAGATGCCGTTGTCCGCCTTGGCAATGAAGGCATTCTTGGTGCCGATCAAACGCTCCACCAGATCGGGTGAGGTCGCGAAACCGTTGAGGCCAAACGTGACCGAAAGAAATTTTTCGCTGTTCTCCATCAGGAGATCGGCGAGGTTCCCATTATAGCCCCAAGCCACCGCTATCTGAATTTCGTCATAGTCTTTGATCAGACGCTTCAGTACAGATCGCGTTTTTTTCGCATCGAGCAGCGCTATATTCACCATTTCCAAACCTGGGCCTTTAATATTCCGCCGACTTTTTCACAGTCTGCCAGCGCTCCGCAACTCGAAATGCTGCGCGCCATGTCCAATGGCCGGTTCGGGGAATGCCGCCACGCAGCACGGTCGAGACTTGACCGTCCGCTAAGGGCCGTTAGTGTTCCTCCTACACAATGGGCGGAAAGCGGAAATTTGCCGCAAGTGCGAAAGTTCCAAGCTCAAACTTTGAAAGCGGACTTTAAGCTCTTCGATTTGACGCTTAACTTCTTGACTACTTGCAGTCACTTGGGCTTCTTCTTTAGGTTAAAGTTAACAAGACTACATGGACATCGGAGAGCCTCTGGCGCGGTGCTTTTCGGCGTAATGTAAAGCAAAGATCCGCAGTCTTCGCATTGCGCACTGGCCAGAAGATCCTTGAACGCCTGAACAATCGGTTTGAAGTCGTTCGGCCTGAATGTAGCCCACTCGTTAAAATGCACAGCTTTGTTTACGGTCCATTCTTCATTACCTTTGTGCGTGTTGGCTTGCTTTAGCCGTAGCTTACGCGCTTGTGCCTTGGCTTTTTGATCCTCATTCCCCCACGACTGCCCAGTGTCTACCGCCTTTCCCAGTAGCTCTGACAACCGAGACATGGCATTTGGCAATAGGCTTCCGAGATCGTAGTTGTTATCAGCCCGGAAGACCGTCGGAGCCCCCAACTGATCCGCAAGTATACGCGCTACAAACTCCATGTGCCGTCGCAAAATTGGTGCCGCAACTTCCACTTTGCCTCTTTCCAGTACGGCATCTATTTCCGCCCAGATTTCTGGACCTGACTCCACCAACGGACCAGTTTCAACGGACCAACTATCAAACACTATTGAGGTTTTTCGTGAGACCAATTTCGCTGACCTCATTTGTTCGGCCCAAACCTTATCATGGGTTGCAATCACGAATTGGGTGTTAGGAAATTCAGAAATCAGTAGCTTGCAGAACTGATATCGATGGTCTGCATCGACAGACATGACTACATCATCAAGTAGCGCAACCGTAAAGTTGTCGCCGAGTAGTCGCTTCATCAAGGCAAGATAAAGACACACCCCCATTCCGTCTTGATGTCCTTCGCTATGAAAAGCCCCCGGCGGGAAGAGTCCTCGCTCGTAAAAGTTGACGTCGAAGTCGAGCCGACCTTCCGTGGCCTTAAATCGAGCGGTGAATTTCTGCTCGTCGCCATCATTCAAGACGCGATAGAAATTGCTAAAGTCATCTTGCACCGCATCATAAAGCGCATCGAGTTCAGACTCCATCGCGACACACCATGCGTCATAGGCGACTTTCCCAGCATCACGGGCCTTTTGGGCATCCTTCTCGATCTGACGTGCCGCCTTGAAATCCTTGAACCGTTGTTCCGCATTTATCAGAAAGCTTTGTGCAGCCAAGGTAGCTGACTGATCGGGCTTCGCACGTATCGCGGCAATGAAAGCCGTCAGCTGTGCTTCGAAGCCTCCAGGGACGGCCGACCACCCCGATGTCAAGCGATCCTTGAGACCCAAGATTTCCGGTAGAGACTTAAGACGTTCTTGGAGAGCGGCCAGATCTTTACCCCAAGCAACAACGCTCTTCAGCATATCGGCCGCGTTTTCATGCTTTGCGATACGATGCACTTCTATCAAAAGTGTTTTCAGACTGCCGACTTCAATTGAGAGCACTGACGCATCGTCCAAGAGATTTCGCTTTATTTCACCAGCGGCCTTCGATTTCTCCTGTTTCGCGTGTAAGTGCGAGAGAAGGTGTGCCTCATCCGGCCATTCATGGTCGCACATCGGACATGCGGGGCCCTCGACTAACTTCAATCCCCGTTCCACCAGCTCGCGTTGTTGCAATGAAACAAGAAGCTGCGCATCATTTTCAAGTTTTTGGATCTGAGCCACAAGAGATTCTGCGTTCGGCGACTGTGCTTGGCCCAATCCAGCTATCAACTTCGCAAGCTTTTCTAATTCAATTAGTGCCGCCGATTTGTTGAGTGCTTGTTGATCTGTAGGATCTGCCAAGCCTTGATCGATGATTGTATCGGCCGACATGGCGTCAAGGGGGACGAGCCCAAGCAGCTCGCGGCGTGCATTCACCGATGCAAGCATCTCGGCGGCAGACAACGACGCGATTCCCAAGTGCTGGAGCAGTGTGCTTCTCTTGCTCTGACTGTCTTTTTCAGCTGCACCCGCAGCTCGGTTCAATTTGCCGAAAGCCGTGTTCAGCGCGGATCGGATTTGACCGAGTTCGTCAATCTTTAGAATTTCTTGAATCTGGGCAGATCGTTTCGTGGGCTCGATTAGGATGAACTTCAGAATTTCCCGCCTGGCCAAAGTAATTTCAGGATGCTGAGCAACTTCGTCCAATATCGCCACAAGGTCCGGATCGTTCGGCTCAATCTTTGGTTTTTTGGGTGCAGACACTTTGCGGGTCAGCTTGGCACTCTTCCCAAGTGTCGGAAATGAGACTTCCAGTTCAACGAATGCGGCGTCTGGAAACTTGGTCATGTCTACATGCGGCGCATGGTCCGCCAGTGTCAACCCCTTGGTCCCAATCCCGGTCAGTCGACCTATTTGCCCTGTAAGGGCAAATTCAATTGCATCAATGACACCGCTTTTTCCTGAACCATTCGGGCCGGATACCGCGAACGACTTTTCCGCAAGATCGATTTTCAAATTTCTGATTCCGCGAAACTCTTGGATATGAGCCGAAACAACCTTGATCACAGAACTTCTCCACCATTTGGTAGGGCGAAAATCGCCGCAAGATCCTCTGGCTTGATCTTACCGTCTGATTTTATTAGCACTTCAAGTTTTGCGGTTTTCGTCTGATCGAATGTCTCATCATTCCCCAAGATATGGAGAAATTTTTCCAATACTGCCTTTTGAAGCGCAGCCATCGTGCCACCTTTCATATGTTTTTTGTCAACGATAGGTAGAAGGTCGGCTTTGCGAAAGTAGATTCAGCGTAGTTCTGGTTTATCGAATGCCGGCTCTGGGCCGCTCGGAATCGCTGGTCAGCCGTGCGAGAACAAGAATTACCGTCAAATCGGCTTGCGATCCCAAAAATATAGGTCGATGTTTGGCAGCCGAATGGTGATTTGTCGGTCGCCTGCAAAGTGGAGAAGATTGATATGACGAAGGCGGAAGTAGAGCGCTTGCCCATGAAGCAAAGTGTCCTCAAGAAGCTATTCGCTTACAGCGGCAACCTCTGCGCCATGCCGGACTGCAATAACGCGTTGGTCTCGAAGAAAGGTACGATGATCGGAAAGGTTGCCCATATTCACGCTGCAAAACCAGGCGGGGCGCGGTTCGATACGGCCATGTCAGATGAAGAAAGGCGGGCTTTCTCAAATATCTTCATTGTTTGTGGAAACTGCCATGACGAAATTGATGACAAGGAAAATGAGGGTGATTTTCCTGCGGAAATGCTTCGAAAAATCAAGGAGGAGCATGAGTCGATATTTGTAAAGGCGGAAAGAAAATTTATTTCAAGGTATTCAGATTGCACGCAGTCGAATGATCCCAAATTCCCAACCCACCTTCAATTGCTGGCCGATGTCTTGGATTTGCCTGAACTGGTAAGAGCTAAGGATGAATTAGAAGGCATAAGATCGTTCATAGAAAAATTGGCTGAAACTCCGTATTCCGAGCGTGACTTCGCCTTACAGATTGCGCAGAGAATGTTGCGTAAGGGTGTTGAGGAGCTACCCGTGGAGGACGTGGTATCTGCTTTCGAAATGACACCGCATGCACTCAAAGAGACAATGCGGGTGCTGGAGCATCACCAAATTGGCGATATCGACGATAAGTGGGGCGACGGCACGTGGATTGTCCAGCTATGGCCGAGAGACCCGGATGGCAATCCATGGTTCGAGCTCATTGAGTTCTGCAAAGTCCAGAAACTTGACCCTATGGAAATAATCAGAAGCTTAGATTTCAGTGTTTATGATTGAGACGACAACTAACCGGGCTTCGCCACGGACGAGGGCGTAAATGGCGAAATCATTCCGCGCAGTCGCCATTGTCGCGATCGAAATGCTGCGGAATTCACGAACGGCAGCTATGGCGGGCCGCGTCGCAGCATTTCGGTAGAGCGTACAGTGGCAGGTAAGGGCCGTTTGAGACTAACACAGGTGCCATCACGTTATTTTGCAAGACAGTGGCAGACTAACAATATTAACTGGTGCTGCCGAACTGGACAGTCGTTGCCGGCCTATTTTTAGTGAACAAATCCAAGCATGCTTCACCGCGTTTTTGGCCCTCTATTCTCGACGTTTCGGATCGCTGCCGTCGTTTTTTCGCAGTTAGCTATCGAAATGATGCGCGCGGTTTAACCACACGACTTCATGCCCTCTGCTCAATTGCAGCGGAGGCGAATGCGTACGGCAGTTCAAGTTTATAAATATTACGCTGCTGCCAGGCACCCCGAGTATTTCAGGGGCCCGACATTTGTATAACATAACAGGATAAAGCGACTTATAAATGTACTCCTTTATGGTGGTATGAGTGTCGGAAGCTGCCATGGTCAGCGACCTGAGACGGACATGAGCGGGTACAGTGTATCTCGGAAGCTCGATTTCAGGCGTTCTCTACCTGAGGATCATCGCGTGTGAGACTGATCAAATCTCGCAGCGCGCTGCTTTTTAGCGATGATCATCGAATTTCTTGCGTTTGATCGACCTATATAGGTCGACAAAACCAAGTGCCTCCTTTCCGTAAGCAAGGTTTTCCCGAGACGGCTGCCAAGTGCTGCATGTCTATCTTGATCAACAGATGAATACGTTCAGTTCGGCACGGAAATAGGTTTCTCGAAATTCGCTCATTTTGCCTCGGGTTTGAACCGACAGGGCGAGGCTAATCCCTACCTTTGCGGAATCCCGATTAGGGGAATGACCAGCTGCTCGCTTACGAGGGCAAAGAAACGCCGCTGCCTTTGGTTTCACCAGTTCAATCAAGTCCTTCTTTTACGAAAGCTCGAGCTTTAGGATTCGTACACGGCGCTCATCCTCCCGTGGGATAGCTGAATCGACCTGTAGCGAATCAATACGCCAGCATGCCGTGACACCTGGGGCATTCGCGTCGTCATTTTCTCAGTGTTGTGTGTTGCGCAAAAGCACGCCCTCGGATCTCCGTGCGGCAAAGTTTTACCACTTCGAAATTTAATTTTGATTGAGTTCACAATGTTTGGTGAAGGGGGCTTTATGGGTATTACATATTTATCAGATGGTTAGTGGCTTTTTCAAAGCCCTATCGTATCGTTTTTCTACGGACGGAAATATTTTCTTCATTTTTTTTTGGCCAAAAAACGGTGGTTGCCGGGTCCCTTTTTATGGGTAGTTTCTGGATCTCAAGCGAGGGCTGAACATCGGTAGATACCCGGTAGGACGCAGAATTTACTTCGTGAAACAGGCAACTGGCCAACCTTAACATTGACTGCGTCGGATCCCGACGGTCGGTGGGAAGCACCCGGCCACCGAGGAGATTAAAACGATGATTAAGATCCAACAGTAACGTCGCAAGCACCCTGCAGCACGTAACAGTTGCAAACGGAACCGTCTGACGTCGAGCGGTTCTACCCACAAAATCAAAAATTAATATCGCAGCCTGCGGGCAGCGTCGGAAGGCTTTCCGGCGAGCGGTATCCTTATGTGAAAAGGACAGAAAATGCCGATTTTTTCGGAGGGCACCGTATTGCCTGCACCATCGCGGGCAGACCGCAAAATTCAAAGCGTCTCGAGATGGCACTGCACCATCCATGCGGTACGTGGGGAAGGGGCTGGCACCCGTATGCAATGCGAGAGCAAGCTCGAAATGGATCATCAGTCCCTTCAGTTTGCGCAGCCCGATGTCGCGGATGTTGTCGAACAAGCTTACTTTAAGTTCGGTTGGCGCAATGAGAAATGGCATGTCTTCGATATGCTGGTCACAAAAGCGAGTGGCGAACGGGTCGCATGCACTGTCAAACCGACCTCGCTGCTGCACTCGAAAAACTTCCTCGAAAAGATGGAGGTCGTAGCTTGGTGGGTTCAGGAGAAGAAGTTTGCCTCCTCTGTGCGACTGCTAACCGAGGCGGATATCGACCAGGTTGCCCTGCACAACGCGAACATAAACGCGTCGGTCAACGATCGCGACCCGGACGCTGAGAACGCTGTGCGCACCGTTGCTTGCCGCCTCCGCGGTGCCATCAGCATCAAAGCCCTCACTGATGAGGTAGGGCTTCGGGAGCGTGGATACCGTGCGATCCTGCAGCTCATTTCGAAGCGCGAGCTTCAACCCCTGCGCCATGAGCGCACAACCCCCCAAACTCTTATCCAATGGAAAGGCCTTCAGTCATGAACGCTATTGTCAAAACCAACGCCTTCGCAATACCCACTCCAATCAAGTCCGGTTTCCGGATCGAGCAGTCTGACCGTTTGACCATCGAACGTAAACATTTCGACTGGGCAGGCCAGTCAGGCGATACGATCTTTTTGCAGCCTTCAGACGGGCAGGGAATGACTGAGCAATTTACGATGGGGATGCTCTCGCGCCTCAGCGCAGCTGGAGAAATCAAGCACGAGGTAGGATTTTACTTGCCTGACGAGTTGAAGTCCGTGTCTTTGGCAAAGGGTGCTCGGTTTGAACCCTCTCAGCTCGAAGCTGAGGCGAAAATGCGGTTCTACAACCGTTATGTCCAGATATTGGCAATTGAGGAGATGGTGTCTGAAAATCTCATCCTCCCAAACAAGAAGGGTATCAAGGCGTCCCTGCACGAAATTGAAACTCGTGCGGTTGCCTATTTGAAACAGAATGTCACGGAGCGTGACATGCTGAATCACGCTTTGGAACATGGGCAATTGCCAAAACGCATTGCCAAGTCGGTGCGCAAAGGTCGTGGAGGCGGCCACAAGGAGGGCCTGGAGCTCTACTCTGCCGATTATCTTCGCAAACTCTACAAAGAGTATGAAACGCGCGGGCTTTCGGCACTGGCTGACTCAACGTCAAAATGTGGAAATCGGAACAGCGGGTTTCGCCCGGCAGAACAATCGCTGCTGATGTCGACGATCCGTACCAGCTATCTGACGCTGGAGCGTAAAACATTGAAGACGACTGTTGTTGACGTCCAACGTGCATTTCGCAGTGAAAACAAGCGCCTTGAAGCAGAAGGTAAGCTGATCCTTCGTGTTCCAGGACGGGACGCTGTTCGCGGTGCAATCAGAAAACTGGATCCTTTGCGTGTCATGATAGCGCGTCATGGCCGGGAGTATGCGATCAAGCAGTTGCGCCCGGTCGAGAAGGGATTGCAGGTTTCGCGTCCTGGAGAACGCGTCGAAATGGATGAGTGGTGCATTGACTTACAGTCAATCATCCATTCCGCCAATCTCAAGGAATTCTTTGGCGATGAGCTTCTCGACCTTATCGGACTGAACGGTGACACGGCACGTTGGTGGCTTGTTCTCGCGATAGATTGCCGGACGAAGGTTATTCTTGGCATGAAGCTAACTCGGAACCCTTGCGCCAGTGCGGCTCAGGAATGCCTGCGTATGGTCGTAAGCGATAAAGGGGCATGGGCGGATGCGTCGGGCGCGCTTACGCCGTGGTCGATGGCCGTTAAGCCCGAACTGATGGTCACGGACAATGGGCCCGCCTTCAAGTCAGGTGCTTTCACCCACTGTTGTCTCGACATGCGTATTCCAACTTTGCGTACCCACGCGGGGGTTCCCGGAATGCGTGGCATAGGAGAACGGATTTTCGGAACCTTGAGCACAGACCTAATGCCGCGTCTTGTGGGCCGCACCTTTTCCAATTCGATTGAGCGAGGCGACTACAAATCTGAGCGTAGGGCTTGTCTGGATGCTGAGGATGTCGCGTTTATCCTCGTGCGTTGGGTGGTCGATATCTATCACAACTCGCCGCACAGCAGCCTCGGCGGCCGTACTCCCTTGGAACAATGGGATGCCGATATGGAAGACGGAAATTACCCCCTGAGCGGGCTGCCGGATGTCGCCACCAAGCGTCTGGCATTTGGCAAGCGCATTGAGTGTACCGTCTCCCAACAAGGCATCGTGGTTATGGGGGTCCGGTACCATAACCCGGAGCTCGGGATGTACTTTATGGGGATGGGGTCGAAGAGGGTCGACGTTCGCTGGGATCCTGAGAACCTTGGCGCTGTCAGCGTTTATCTGGACGGCGCATGGCAGGTTGTACCGTCCGTTCATGATCGCTTCGTCGGGATGCATTTCCATGACTGGATAAAAGTTCGCCGGGCGCTTCGCGCAAAGTCAGCGTCGCGCAAAATTTGGAACCAAGAGATTGTATTCAATGCAATTGATCAGATTGAAGATCTGGTTAAGGACCGCTCTATGGCATTTGGCATCATCGACACGACGATCAGCGATGAGCAGTTCAGCAAGATCCAAGCGGACCTCTTTTCGTCCTTCCGGATGGATGACACGCCCCGCCTGAAAGCCGATAGCGAGGGTTTGGGCCGTACTATCACGCCGCGTGCACCGGATCCTGATATCGCACCTTCAGGTTCTAAAGCACCGGCAAAAGCTGGCTCAGTCAAACCTTCACCAGATGTGAAGAAACGCGCGAAGGCGGCCGAAACCGCCTATACGCCGCATAAACCTCGCGCCGCTGCGCCGAAGTTTGGTTTGCCGCCCAAGCACGAGGACTGATAGCCAGTCGCCTTCTCGCATAGCGGCAGCTTTATAGCTCAGCTGAGGCCCTCACTGTCACTTGCAGTGGGGGCTTGCTGCGGATGCGTGATTTATCAGCGTACGGCGCGGCTATCACTTCATCACAAAGCATATCATGGGCAAATTTGCGGATGTCTTTGCCCATGACTGGCCGCCCTTGCCGATGTGGCTGGCCCAAAAGGTGATGCATGGTATTCCAAAGATGATCAACGGCGACATCATGCGCTTTGGCCTGCCCAAGCCTGATCACAAGATTTTTGAAAGCCACCCGCTCGTGAACTCGCAGTTACTTCACTATCTTGGACACGGCGATGTCACAGCCAAAGGGAATGTGGAGCGTTTGGACGGCAAGCATGTGGTCTTTAAGGACGGCAGCAGGGGCCGTTTACTGTGCACAACACCAAGGGCGGGAAGCTGCCGTTCGCTGCGTAGGCAAACTAAATTGCGCAACTTGAAAAAGAAGACGTTCAGTGCGGCGGTCCTGTTTTCCGATGTGCCAAAGCTGTCTGTTGAATTTTGTCCGCTTCAATTTCAATTGGCCTGAAAGTAGACGGTGCGAATAGGGTTTCGAAACAGAGTGATCAACTGCCAGAAACGCGCTAAAACTCAGAAGAAACAGTCGTAGTCGAGGCGGCTTGGCTATTTTGTCTATGTCAGTTTCTTCAAGGCAAGTTAGACGTTCGCCAAAAATTTCAGGTTTCTCTACGCTATGTAAGCCTAATTCAGCACGTCAGCCCATTCGGGGTGTTTTCGAAACTGTGACGCGGAGGGGCACAGCGGCACGATCTTTTTGCATTGCTTTCGCATGTCAGCGACAATTCGTTCGATAAGCATCTGCCCGTACCCGTGGCCCTGCAAGGCGTCGTCGACTTCGGTGTGGTCGATGATGACGATCTTATCTCCAGCTTTGGAGAAGGTCGACACGGCCTCGCCATCCTCGGTTCGGAGGACATAGCGTCCGCCTGTTTCTCCGTCTTCAAAATCTACCTGCATGAGGATCTCCATCAAATTCTCAACTGGGGTTCAGCTATTCAAATGGTTCCAGACCTCACTCATAACGACCGAGCCTTCGCCCACCGATGACGCCACTCGCTTGACCGAGCCGGACCGCACGTCGCCAACTGCAAAAATGCCGTGGGTCGATGTTTCAAACGGCGATCGGCCACCATTTTCGGTGCCTGTCAGAACGAAGCCCTTATCGTCCAATGCGGTGTGCCCGGCCAGCCAGTCTGTATTGGGCGCAGCCCCCGCCATGATGAAAACTGTGCGGCTGTCATAGCGATGATGCTTGCTGTCGGCTTTGTTTTTCACTGTCACTGCGGATAGCTTGTCATCGCCATGCAGATCGGAAATTTCGGCTTGGTAATGCATCGTTATCCGTGGATCGGCCTCAAGGCGGGACGACAGATAATCCGACATAGAGGCGGCAAGGCTGCCGGACCGCACCAGAAGATGCACATGCGCAGCTGTACGGCTGAGGAACATGGCCGCTTGCCCCGCGGAATTGCCGCCGCCTACAACGATGGCTTCCGAGTTGCGGCAAAACCGAGCTTCCATTTCAGTGGCGGCATAATAAACGCCAACGCCTTCGAATTCTTCCAGTCGCGGGATCGGCAGCTTGCGATACTGAACACCCGTTGCCACCACAATCGACCGTGCGCAGAGTTCGCGTCCGTTTGAACAGGTGGCGTAAAAGCGGTCGTTGCGACAGGCCAGCGCCTCGATCCTCAATGGCATGGCAAAACGGGTGCCGAATTTCATCGCCTGAACCTCGCCGCGCCACAGAAGGTCACCGCCGGAAATGCCGGTCGGAAACCCCATGTAGTTTTCGATTCGGCTGGAGGTGCCTGCCTGCCCACCTATGGCGATATCTTCTACAACGATTGCGGACAGCCCCTCAGCACCGGCATAGACCCCTGCGGCCACTCCCGCAGGCCCGCCCCCGACTATAAGAACATCAACCACTTCGTCGTTGGGGATGACCAGTTCAAGCCCCAACGTCCGAGCGAGCTTTTCCGGCGTCGGATCGTCAATCACCTCACCCCCGAAAATCACCGCAGGGCCATAACCTTGTAGATCACAGCTTGTGCGCTCCGCGTCGGCCTCGGCACTATCAAGATCAATCAGCTGTGCCGCGATCCGGTTGCGCTGAGCAAAGATGGCGACCTTCTGAATGGGTTTGTCGACATCCGCGCCGATCAATTTAAGCTCGGTTTGTCCATGCTCGACATTCCCGCGGCGTCTGGCGGCAAAGACAGTCAGAATAATATCGCTCATCTCGGGGATGCGGGACATCAGTTTAATCAGGTCTGTGTTTTTGACCACGATCACTATCGAGGCTTCACACGCCCTCATTTGGATCATTGACACCGCACCGGACAGCGTCCCGATTTCACCGGTAAATTGCGATGGTCCCATCGTGGCCGCGATTGTCCGGTCCTGCGTAATCGGATGCACAACCTCTATCTCGCCGCTTTCAATATAAAGCAGTTCCTCCATCGGATCACCGGGTCGAATGATCGTGTCGCCTGCGGCATAGGTCCGTATCGTTCCAACCTCTCGCAGCGCTTCGACATGGTCCGCATGCAAGGGCGTCCGCTGCATTTGGTTAAGATCGTTAGCAAAGCTTTCCATGCTTGGCCTCCCTTTTTGCTGTTCGTTGCTTGCTCTTGCCGCGTCGCATCTCCGTTGATGAGGATAGACGCAAGATGCACAGACGCTCAATGAAGCTTATATTACAGGCATGCCGCACGTTATTCCCGTCGCACATTCGGGCGACCTGAACCGCCCGAATGTGTCGCTATCTTAAGGGACAGCCCGACCTCAGAACGGCGCGAAGTTGTCAAACTCTTCCGTTGGTACCGACCACCTGTCTTTGGCCGAAATTTGCGGCGTTTGGATTCCGCCATGCGGGATCTGCCCCTGCTGGCCATACAGCCACAGAACAAAGTTATAGCGTTCGCCCTCAGTGATCGGCTCGGACGCGTGCGGGACGCTCCCGTGGTGGATCAAGGCGGTACCGGGTTCAAACGTCAGTTTTTCAACGCGGCGTGAAACCGGATCAATGAAGCTTACCGCAGAACCGGAATACCCTTCATCGGGCAGGTTCAGGTTGATGTTCAATGTCACCGCAGAGGCATCCGAATGGGGGCGCAAGGATGTGTCCTTGCTGGCCTGCCAGCGGATAGAGAACCCGAATGTCTGTGTGTCGTAGCCCACGACGTCAGGAAATAGTAGTCGCGATACCGGCCGCATGTAGGCGTCCATCATCTCGCGATAGAAGCCCTGAAACCCGGGTGCCGCAAGATACCCTTCGGAGCGCGGGTCAAGCATGGCGCCACCGCGGTTCAAAACGATCCCATAAGGGGGGCGCAATGGGATGTCCGCATCGGCAACGCCGTCAAGGTATTCACGCAGGGCCGCAAGGCGTTCGACATTAAAAAATTGCGCGCGATAGACGCCGGGGAATACTTCTTCCCAAAGATCCTTAACCGCTCCTTCGGCTGTCGGAACTGCCCAAGCTTGTTCCACAGCCGCGCGCAGTTTCGGATCGAAAATAGAGCTGTCGAGCTGAGGCAGCTTAGCCTCGTTCTCCGTCTGCCATTCCGACCAAGCGCTTTCAAACAGATCGCGGTTCTGGTTCCAGAATTGTTGGACAGAGATATCGCGGTTAAGCATTTGCTCCCGGCTTGGACGGGCAACGGCGCGGGCTTGTTGAAGGGGGTTAAGAGTCATTTGGGGCATCCTATTATGTTGGAGCAGGTTTGATACACAACACTTATTGATCGCTATTCGCGTGGTAAATGGCCGTATTTGGTAATCAAAATTCGGCTAATAGATACAATCAGCAGTTTGCGT
>TARA_R110000765_G_scaffold10984_4_pt1 | contig 69891 bp, 59 predicted proteins | sample TARA_R110000765 | Tara Oceans TARA_R110000765 (sample SAMEA4398168) | marine metagenome | biome: Polar Biome; feature: [MES] marine water layer (ENVO:01000295) within the mesopelagic zone...; material: water (ENVO:00002006), including particulate matter (ENVO:01000060) such as...... | reverse complement strand
GGGCCGTGATTTCTGGTCGGTGATCGTGGAACGCTACGGGCTGTCGCTGGACGTGGTCGGCGGCGCGCTGGACAACATCCCGCGCACCGGCCCGCTGATCCTGATCGCCAACCATCCTTACGGTATCCTTGATGGCATGATGATGGGGCATATCCTGTCCGTCATGCGCGGCGATTTCCGCATTCTGGCCAATTCGGTGTTCAACCGCGCCGAGGAACTGAACCGCGTGCTGCTGCCCATCAGCTTTGACCAGACCCGCGAGGCACTGGCCCAAAACATCGAAACCCGCCGCACCGCGTTGCGCTATTTGTCCGACGGTGGGGCCATCGGCATTTTTCCCGGCGGCACGGTCAGCACCGCGGCCAAGCCGTTTTCGCGCCCCATGGACCCACGCTGGCGCGGGTTCACCGCGCGCATGGTCGCCAAATCGAATGCCACGGTGGTGCCGCTTTATTTCGACGGCCACACCAGCCGCCTGTTCCAACTGGCCAGCCACATGCACAACACCCTGCGTCTGGGCCTGCTGATCAAGGAGTTCCGCAAGCGCGTCGACACCCCCGTGCGCGTGGTGGTCGGTGAACCCCTGGGACGCGATGCGCTGAACCCGCTGGCACGCGACAGCAAACAGATGATGGATTTCCTGCGCAAAGCGACGTATGACCTCAATCCAGATCCGGTCAAATATTTTGACCTGGGCTATGAATTCGAGGAACGGCACCGCTGAGCAGATCACCGGCGCCTTGGGAATGCGGGCTAACGCGCTATGGCAATTGGTGTTTTTGACAGTGGTTTGGGCGGCCTGACCGTTCTGGAAGCAGCGCAAAAGCGCCTGCCGGACGTTGATTTCATCTATCTCGCCGACAGCGCCCATGCGCCTTATGGCGTGCGCACCGCCGATGACATCTACAACCTGACCACCGCCGCCGTGCAACGCCTGTTCGATGCCGGTTGCGATCTGGTGATTCTGGCCTGCAACACCGCCTCGGCCGCCGCCCTGCGCCGGATGCAGGAGGGCTGGGTGCCCGAGGGCAAGCGCGTGCTCGGCGTATTCGTGCCACTGATCGAGGCGATGACCGAACGGCAGTGGGGCGACAATTCCCCTCCACGCGAGGTGGCCGTGAAACACGTGGCCCTCTTCGCCACCCCCGCCACCGTCAGCAGTCGCGCCTTCCAGCGCGAACTGGCGTTCCGCGCCATCGGCGTCGATGTCGAGGCGCAGGCCTGCGGCGGCGTCGTCGATGCCATCGAAGACGGCGACATGATCCTGGCCGAGGCGCTGGTGCGCAGTCACGTCGACGCGCTGAAACGCAAGATGCCCCATCCCCAAGCCGCGATCCTGGGCTGCACCCACTACCCGCTGATGCAGGACGTGTTCCAGCAAGCGCTGGGCGCGGACGTGCAGGTCTATTCCCAAGCCAATCTGGTGGGCGAAAGCCTGGCCGACTACCTGACCCGTCACCCTGACAAGATGGGCACCGGCACATCGGCCTATCTGACCACGGGCGACCCGAAACGGGTCAGCGACCGCGCGGTGCAATTCATGCGACGACAAATCACCTTTGTCGCCGCCTGAACATCTTTCCCACATTCCCAATATAGAGGTCTGACATGACCCATTCTGTCGCAATTCTGGGGGCCAGCGGTTACACTGGCGCCGAACTGATCCGGCTGATCGCCGAACATCCATCCATTGAAATCAAGGCCTTGGGCGCGTTCTCCAAGGCCGGCCAAAAGCTGGCCGAGGTGTTCCCGCACCTGCGCCATCTGGACCTGCCCGACATGGTGGCCTTCGACACCATCGACTGGTCGGGCATCGACCTGTGCTTTTGCGCGCTGCCCCACAAGACCAGCCAGGAGGTCATCCGCGACCTGCCCAAGACGCTGAAAATCGTCGACCTCAGCGCCGATTTCCGGCTGCGCGATCCGGCGGACTATAAGAAATGGTACGGCAACGACCACGCCGCCATCGAAATGCAGTCCGAAGCGGTTTACGGGCTGACCGAATTCTACCGCGACGACATCGCCGCCGCACGGCTGGTGGCGGGCACGGGCTGCAACGCGGCCACGGGCCAGTTCGCCCTGCGCCCGCTGATCACCGCCGGTGTGATCGGGCTGGACGACATTATCATGGACCTGAAATGCGCGGTTTCCGGCGCGGGCCGGTCGCTGAAAGAAAACCTGCTGCACGCCGAGCTGAGCGAAGGCTATCACGCCTACGCCCTTGGCGGCACGCACCGGCACTTGGGCGAGTTCGACCAGGAGTTTTCCAAGGTCGCAGGCCGTCCGGTGCAGGTGCAGTTCACCCCGCACCTGATCCCCGCCAACCGCGGCATTCTGGCCACCTGCTATGTCTCGGGCGACGCCGATGCCGTGCACGCCACACTGGCGGCGGCCTATGAGAACGAACCGTTCATTCAGGTCCTGCCACAAGGCGAGGCCCCCAGCACCCGCCACATCCGCGGCAGCAACTTTTGCCACATCGGCGTGGTGGGCGACCGCATCGCCGGCCGCTGCATCGTGGTCGCAGCCCTCGACAACCTGACCAAGGGCTCCAGCGGCCAGGCGCTGCAAAACGCCAACCTGATGTTGGGCCTGCCGGAAACCGCCGGCCTGATGATGGCACCGCTGTTCCCCTAAACGTGGAACGTCACGCATTTCTGACCCGAACCGGCCCTTTGGCGCAGTTCGGGTCAAAGGCGGGTGTGCGGGGCATCGCTGCCGCTCACCAAAGCCCGGAATCAAGGCACGCAGTGCCGCCGGGCAGCGCCCGACCGCCCCATGGGCGGGCGCTTCCTCACCGTCTTGCACCTCTTCTCCCTCACGCCAAAGACTAGAAATAAAGTGGCGTCCACTGACGTTTCAACGCCCACCCGCGGTCGGGCGCTGCCCTTTGTGGCAATGTCACTCTGGACCCGAACCGGCCCTTCACTACACCATGCAGTTAGGTCCGGTTTTCCATTCTGGATCAGTTGATGACGGATAGGTCAATTTCGTCTGGCGTCTTGCCCCAAGGGCGCCGATAGGTGCGACACTACGGCCAAACGGCGCGCGTTGATCAGCGCGCCGTTTGGGTCTAGATACCTCTGAACCTTTTCCATGCGGAAAAGCAGACGGAGCCGTGATGAAAAGCCTCAAGAAACAAAGGCGCATCCAGATCATTCTGGTCACAGCCGTGGCGCTGGCCATCAGCACCGCGCTGATCGGCTATGCCATGCGCGACGGCATCAACTTTTTCCGCGCACCCAGCCAGGTCATGGCCGACCCGCCGGGGCCTGGGGAAGTGTTCCGCATCGGCGGGCTGGTGGCCACAGGCACCTTGCAACGCGGGCAGGGCGAGGTGATCCGCTTCGAGGTGACCGACGGCGGCGCATCGGTGCCGGTGGTGTTCAGCGGCGTGTTGCCGGACCTCTTTGGCGAAGACCAAGGCATGGTCGGCACCGGTCGCTACGTCAACGGCGTGTTCGAAGCCACTGAAATCCTGGCCAAACACGACGAAACCTACATGCCGAAAGAGGTCGTTGATGCGCTGAAGGAACAAGGCGTCTACAAGGACCCCGAGGGCTGAGCGCACGCCAGCCTCAGCCTCTGTTAACCATTTTCAACCCACTCTTTGCGCCAGTTGCAGCAGGTGCAGGGGTTGGACATGCAAACCGTCAGAGACATCGCAAATGAAATCGTCGCCCGCGAGGGCGGCTATGTGAACGACCCCGACGATCCGGGCGGGGCGACCAAATTCGGCGTGACCATTCACACCATGCGGCGGCTGGGGCTGGATCTGGACGCCGACGGTGACGTTGACGCCGACGACGTGCAGCATCTGACACGGGCGCAGGCGGTGGACATCTTCATCCGCCACTATTTCAACCGTCCCCTGATCGCGGAACTGCCCGAAGGTTTGCACGCGACAGTGTTCGATATGTACGTCAACGCCGGCGCCAATGCCGTGCGCATCCTGCAACGGTTGCTCTGCGAGATGGGGCACAGCGTGGCCGTGGACGGCGCGCTGGGGCCGCAGTCGATCAAGGCGACACATGCAGCCTACAATCAGGCCCCGCAGGCCATGGTCGACGCCTACGGCATTGCGCGCCGCAACTATTACTTCCGCATCGCCGACCGCCGCCCCGCCAGCCGCAAATACGCGCGCACACGGGCCGGTGGCAAGGGCGGCTGGATCAAGCGGGCCGAGGAGTTCATCAGCGCGGCCTATCACATGACAACAGCAGAATTTAACGCACGGGTGGCGGTATGGGGATGATTGAACGGATGTTCGGCCTGTTGTTCGGCAACGGGCGCAACATGGTGCGCGACACGGTCGAGGTGTTCCGCGAAAACGCCGAAAGCGGCAGCCAGCGGGCGCATGACGTGCAGGTGCAGGCGATGCAACAGTTCGGCGCGGAATACAGCGTGGCGCGGCAGGGCGGGTTCGACCGCTTTGTCGACGGGCTGAACCGCCTGCCACGCCCGATGCTGGCCTTTGGCACGCTGGGGCTGTTCGTCTCGGCCATGGTGGAACCGCTGTGGTTTGCCGAACGGATGCAGGGCATCGCACTGGTGCCCGAACCGCTGTGGTGGCTGCTGGGGGTGATCGTGTCGTTCTATTTCGGCGCGCGCCATCAGGTCAAAGCGCAGGAATTCCAGCGCCAGATCGTCGGCACCATGGCCCATGTGCCGCAGGTCATGGACAACATCCGCGCCCTGCGTGAGTTGCGCGCCGACAGCGTCGGCGTCGCCGACACCGGCAACGACGCGCGCCTGACCACGGCAGCGATCCTGCCGGACCGGAATGCGGCGCTGGAGGCCTGGAAACGGGCGGCTTAGGAGAGCTAAGCCACGCATCGCCGGGCCGAGGTGCGGCGATCCAACCTCAGTTACGGCCACTTAATGGCAGCCAAGCACCTCCCACCGACATGTTACGCGCAACAGCAACCAAATCGCCGTGCCGTGGGGCGGCCCGGCGATGCGCGGCGGCCTGCGGCCTTGATCCCGCGCTTTGGGAAGTGCGGAGAGGGACGCCCCCCACACACATCTGATGCGACACAATGACGACGCCCCCCACTGGCGATTGTGAGGCGACGCACTCAGGCCTATAAGGCCTGCATGATTACAGAACTTGGTCACTTCTCGCTGATCCTCGCCTTTCTGGTGGCGATCGTACAGGCCGTGGTGCCGATGATCGGCGCGCAGCGGCGCAATGCGGCGTGGATGGCGGTGGCAGAACCCGCCGCCGCGGCGCAATTCTTCCTGACGCTGGCGGCCTTCGGTGCGCTGATGTGGGCCTTTGTCACCTCGGACTTCTCGCTACGGCTGGTGGTGCAAAACAGCCATTCCGCGAAACCGATGCTGTATAAAATCAGCGGCACGTGGGGCAACCACGAGGGGTCGATGCTGCTGTGGGTGCTGATCGTCTCGCTGTTCGGCGCCATGGCCGCGTGGTTCGGGGGCAACCTGCCGCCTTCCTTGCGCGCCCGCGTGCTGTCGGTGCAGGCGGCGATTGGCGTGGCGTTCTTTGCCTTTATCCTCTTCACCTCGAACCCGTTCCTGCGCCTTGCCGTGCCGCCCTTCGACGGGCAGGACCTGAACCCGCTGTTGCAAGACCCCGGACTGGCCTTTCACCCGCCGTTTCTCTACCTGGGCTATGTCGGCCTCAGCATGACCTTCAGCTTTGCCATGGCCGCCCTGATCGAGGGCCGGGTGGACGCCGCGTGGGGCCGCTGGGTGCGCCCGTGGACGCTGGCCGCGTGGATTTTCCTGACCATCGGCATCGCGCTGGGATCGTGGTGGGCCTACTACGAACTGGGCTGGGGCGGCTTCTGGTTCTGGGATCCGGTCGAGAATGCATCCTTCATGCCATGGCTGCTGGCCGCAGCGCTGTTCCATTCCGCCATCGTGGTGGAAAAACGCGAAAGCCTGAAGTCGTGGACGATCCTGCTGGCGATCCTGGCCTTTGGCTTCTCGCTGATCGGCACGTTCATCGTACGCTCGGGCCTGCTGACCTCGGTCCATGCCTTCGCCAACGACCCCGAACGCGGCGTGTTCATCCTGGCCATCCTCGCGGTCTTCGTCGGTGGGGCGCTCACGCTCTATGCCCTGCGTGCAGGGGCCATGGAGGCGCGCGGCGTGTTCGGCATGGTCAGCCGCGAAAGCGCGCTGCTGGTGAACAACATCCTGCTGGCGGTGGCGTGCTTTGTGGTCTTTGTCGGCACCATGTGGCCGCTGGTGGCCGAGATGTTCCTGGATCGTAAACTCAGCGTCGGGCCGCCGTTCTTCAACATGGCCTTCACCCCCTTCATGGTGGTGCTGGGGCTGGTGCTGCCCGTGGGCGCGGTGCTGCCGTGGAAACGCGCGGGCCTGGGCCGTGCCGCACGGATGATGGCACCGGCCTTTGTGCTGGCGCTGGCGCTGGCCGGGCTGGTCTGGGTGATGCAGACGGGGCGCAGCATGCTGGGACCCGTGGGCCTGTTCCTGGGCGCATGGCTGGTGATGGGGGCGGCGATTGATCTGTGGCTGCGCACCGGACGCAGCGGTGCTGTACGTCTGCTGCGCTTGCCCCGTGCCGACTGGGGCAAGGCCGTGGCCCACGCGGGCTTTGGCGTGACCGTCTTTGGCATCGCAGGGCTGACCGCATGGCAGTCCGAGGACATCCGCGTCGCGCAACTGGGCCAACCCTTTGACGTGGGGGCCTACACGCTGACGCTGGATGATGTGCAGGACGGCGAGGGGCCGAATTACTTCACCACCACCGGCTTTGTCACCCTTGCGAAAGACGGCCGCGAGATCGCGCAACTGCGCCCCGAAAAACGGGTCTATCCCGTGGCGCAGATGCCCACGACCGAGGCCGCGATTGACCAGTCGCTGGCCCGCGACGTCTACGTGGTGATCGGCGACCAGCAGGACGCGGGCGGCTGGGCCGTGCGCACCTATATCAAACCGCTGGTCAACTGGATCTGGATCGGCTGCGCCCTGATGGCCCTTGGCGGCGGTCTCAGCCTCAGCGACCGGCGCTTTCGCGTGGCGGCAGGGGCGCGCAAGACATCTGCGGTGCCTGCGGAATGAAACGGCTGCTGATGATCCTGCTGCTGCTGGCCACCCCCCTCTGGGCGGTCGAGCCGGGCGAGGTGCTGGACAACCCCGCGCTCGAGGCGCGTGCCCGCGAGATCAGCCAGGGCCTGCGCTGTCTGGTCTGCCGCAACGAAAGCATCGACGAAAGCCACGCGCCACTGGCCCGCGACCTGCGCCTGCTGGTGCGCGAACGGCTGGTGGCCGGTGACACCAACGCCGAAACCGTCGATTTCATCGTCGCGCGCTATGGCGAATACGTGCTGCTGCGCCCGCAGGCCACCGGCGCCAACTGGCTGCTGTGGGGGGCAGGGCCGGTGATGCTGCTGCTGGCCCTGCTGGGCGCGGGCCTCTACCTGCGCAGCCGCGCCCGCAGCCCCGCACCGCAAGACCAACCGCTCAGCGCGGCCGAGGCCAAACGCCTGGCCGAAATTCTCGACGAGTGACGCGCGGTTTCGCTGTGCCTGCGCGGCCTGTTTGTTAAGCTGCGGCCAAATGGGGCGGCCCCGCGCCGCCACCCGCAACCCAAAGGGACCCCGCATGCACTACGAAACGCTGACCTATGACCTAACCGACGGCGTCGCCGTCATCACCCTGAACCGCCCCGAAAAGATGAACGCGCTGAACAGCCAGATGCGCGCCGAGATTGCGCAGGCCGTCGACCGCGCGGGCAAAGAGGCACGGGTCGTGGTGCTGACAGGCGCGGGCGACCGGGCGTTCTGCTCGGGTCAGGATCTGGGCGACGGCACCGGGGGCCTGGGCGCCGAGAACACCGAACGCACCCTGCGCGACGAATACGCGCCAATGCTGCGCGCCATCGTGAACTGCCCGGTGCCGACCATCTGCGCCGTGAACGGGGCGGCGGCGGGGGCAGGGGCCAACCTTGCGCTGGCCGCCGACGTGGTCATCGCCGCCGAACGCGCCTATTTCATGCAGGCCTTTGCCCGCATCGCCCTGATCCCCGACGCAGGCGGCACCTATACCCTGCCGCGCACCATGGGCATGTCCAAAGCGATGGGTGCTGCCCTCTTCGCCGACCGCATCAGCGCCAAACAGGCCGACGACTGGGGCATGATCTGGGAAGCAGTGCCGGACGCCGAGTTTGACAGCCACTGGAAGGCGCGCGCGGCGCATCTGGCCAACGGCCCGACCAAGACCTACGGCGCGATCAAGCGCGTGCTGCGGGCGAGCTGGGCCAATGATCTGGAAGAACAGCTTGAGCTGGAAGCCTCGGAACAGGGCCAATGTGCTGAGAGCCGGGATTTTGTCGAGGGCGTGGTGGCCTTTACTGAGAAGCGCAAAGCGAACTTCGAGGGGCGGTAACGCCTTCCGGACAGGCTGCATCTGCTGAAAAATACCAAAGCCCGGAATCAAGGTGCGAAGCACCGCCGGGCAGCGCCCGACCGCCCCATGGGCGGGCGCTTCCTCACCGTCTTGCATTTCTTATACCACACGCCAAAACGGATAGATAAAGTGGCACGAACGAAGGTCTCAGCGCCCACCCGCGGTCAGGCGCTGCCCTGTGTGTCAAGGTTATATTCGCCTCAAACCCCGCCATTCACCGCGCAATGCACCAAGGTCTGGTTGGCGGGGCGAAGTTAGCTTTGACGATGATACGCAAAGCCGCGCTTCGCTGGGCCGTGGTGCGGCGATGCGACCTTGGTGTCTGGCACTTTATGGCAGCCAAGCACATCCTAGCTGGCGGCAACACGCAACAGCAGCCAAATCGCCGTGCCGGCGGACGGCCCGGCGATGCGCGGCCGCCTTCGGCCTTGATTCCGCGCAGGTGAAAAACGGCAAGGCCTCCAAGCCGACCTAAACCGCATCATACAGCAAGGTCGGCTTCCCCCATCAGCCCTGGCCCACAAACACCCCAGATCGTCACGCCGCCAGAGCGTTGATCGCCGACGTGTTGTAGATAAACACATCACCCGCATCAATCCGGCCCGCAGCACCGATCACCCGTGCGACAACCACATCATCGGCCAGCACCAGCGCATCGTCGCCATCGTCCTGAACCGTGATCTCGGGATCGGTTGCGCTGTTGGTCAGCACGCCGATGGCCTCGTCGTCCTCGAAATCCTGCACCACCGCGGGGCCTGCATCGCCCACCTGGTTTTGCAGGATCATGAAACTGTCCAGCCCGGTGCCGCCGGTGCCATCGTCGCCCGCACCCAGAACCAGCAGGTCGTCGCCGTCGTCGCCGTTCAGCACATCAACCGCGCCATCGTCGCGCAACTGGAAGGTGCTGGGGGGAATCTCGTCCTCGAAATCCTCGACCGTCGCCCCGTCGCGCAGCATCTTCATCTGCTCGAACGACAGCGGCAGACCCGCGACCTTGCCGCCGATCAACACGTCGTCATCCGCGCCGCCGGAGAGGGTGTCGGCCCCTTTGCCGCCCAGCAACAGGTCATCGCCCGCACTGCCTTCCAGAGAATCGTCGCCCTGATCGCCCTCGACCCAATCGTCGCCTGCGCCGCCGCGTACCGTATCGTCGCCGCGCCCTGCAACAAGGACGTCATCGCCGTCACCGCCGCCGATGTCGTCGCGGCCCTGCTGGCCAAAGATCACATCATCGCCGTCGTCACCGCGCAGCACGTCATCGCCGCTGCCGCCTTCGATGTTGTCATCACCGGCACCGCCCTTGATCACGTCATCGCCGTTTTTACCGTCCAGATCATCGGCCTGATCGGTGCCGTTGATGTCGTCGTCATTGTTATTCTCGTCGTCGACCAGTTCAAAAATCCCCCAGCCCAGCAGCAGGCCGGGCAGGATAAATGCAAGAGCGCCCATTATCGTTTCCCCAGGAAAAATGCTTTGGTGCCAAATGCTAAGCGGCGCAGAATTCTCCGTCAATCTGCGGTTGACGTGAATGCGGGAGGACTGTCTCGGATTTGAGAACAGTTGCCGCAATTCCGGCATATTCGTCCTCAAAACGAAAAAAGCCACCCCGAAGGGTGGCTTTCCGATGGCTTTGCAAAACGCCTTAGCGCTTTTCGATGTCCACGTAATCGCGGGCGGTTTCGCCCAGATACAGCTGGCGCGGACGGCCGATCTTGTTTTGCGGATCTGCGATCATTTCCTTCCACTGCGACACCCAGCCGACGGTGCGCGACAGCGCAAAGATCGGGGTGAACATCGACGTGGGGAAACCCATCGCTTCGAGGATGATGCCCGAATAGAAATCGACGTTCGGGAACAGCTTCTTGTCCGCGAAATACGGATCTTCCAGCGCCTGTTTCTCCAGCTCTTTCGCCACTTGCAGCGTCGGGTTGTTCTCGACGCCCAGCAGTTCCAGAACCTCGTCGGCGCTTTCCTTCATCACGGTCGCGCGCGGGTCAAAGTTCTTGTAGACGCGGTGACCAAAGCCCATCAGGCGGAACGGATCGTTCTTGTCCTTGGCGCGGGCGATGAATTCGGGAATGCGGTCGGGCGTGCCGATCTCTTTCAGCATTTCCAGGCAGGCCTGGTTGGCACCACCGTGGGCAGGCCCCCACAGACAGGCGATACCAGCCGCGATACAGGCAAACGGGTTCGCCCCCGAGGACGACGCCAGCCGCACAGTCGAGGTCGACGCGTTCTGTTCGTGGTCCGCGTGCAGGGTAAAGATCCGGTCCATCGCGCGCGACAGAATCGGGTTCACCACATAGTCCTCCGCAGGCACGGCAAAGCACATGCGCAGGAAGTTCGACGCATAGTCCAGATCGTTGCGCGGATATTCGAACGGCTGGCCGATGGTGTATTTATAGGCCATCGCGGCAATCGTCGGCATCTTGGCGATCAGGCGGATCGACGCCACTTCACGCTGCCATTCATCGGTGATGTCGGTGCTGTCGTGATAGAACGCAGACATCGCGCCCACCACGCCGACCATGACGGCCATCGGGTGCGCATCGCGGCGGAAACCACGGAAGAAATTCATCATCTGCTCGTGCAGCATCGTGTGGTTGGTCACGCGATGTTCGAAATCTTCCAGCTCTGCGGGCGACGGCAGTTCGCCGTACAGCAGCAGGTAGCACACTTCGAGATAATGCGATTTGGCCGCCAGCTGGTCGATCGGATAGCCCCGGTGCAGCAACACACCCTCGTCACCGTCGATAAAGGTGATCGTGCTGTCACAGCTTGCGGTCGACGTATAGCCCGGATCATAGGTGAACACGCCCGCCTGGGAATACAGCTTGCGGATGTCGAGAACGTCAGGTCCTGCGGTGGGCGAATGGATCGGCAGTTCATAGTCCTTGCCGTCAATCGTGAGTTTTGCAGTCTTAGTCGAGTCGGCCATGCGGTCCCTTCCTGAGTTTCGCCCGGGCGGTCAAAGCCACCGGCGGCGCCCGAACCGAAGTTCGGGCCAATTGCTACGTCGCCTATCCTTTAGAACGGGTTAACCAGTCTCAGGCAGCGACATCGTTGATGCGGGCACGGGTTTCGTCGGGTCCCAGAACCAGCATCATGTCAAACACAGAAGGGGTTACCGCGCGACCTGCAAGCGCCGCCCGCAAAGGGCCCGCCAGTTTTCCGAACTTGGTGTCGTTCTGTTCGGCAAAGTCGTTTAGTTTCGCCTCCAGGCTGTCACGGTCCCAGCTATCATTTTGCAGATGCGGCGTCAATTGCGCGAGCAGTGTGCGGTTTTCCACAGTCAGAGCTTTTTCAGCCTTTTCATCAACTTGAACAGGCCGGGACGTAAGGGCAAACGCGGCCTTATCTAGCAGTTCATAAAAGGTTTTCGCCCGTTCCTTGAGAAAAGGCATGGCTTTTGCCAGCAACGCGTTCTGCGCGTCGTTCAGCGCAGGCGCACCGGTCACCTTCAAAAATTCGGCCAATTCATGCTGCAACGCGGCATCATCGCTCACGGCAATGTGTTGCCCGCTGAGATTCTCCAGCTTCTTGGTGTCGAACCGCGCGGGGCTTTTGCCGATACCGGACAGGTCGAACCACTCCAGCGCCTGCGCGTCGGTGAAAAACTCGTCGTCGCCGTGGCTCCAGCCCAGCCGCGACAGGTAATTGCGCATCCCCGCCGCAGGATAGCCCATCGCCTGGTACTCCTGCGCACCCAATGCGCCATGCCGTTTCGACAGCTTCTTGCCATCCGCCCCGTGGATCAGCGGAATATGCGCCCAGACCGGCACATCCCAGCCCATGGCGTCGTAGATCATCATCTGGCGGGCGGCGTTGTTCAGATGATCGTCGCCCCGGATCACATGGGTCACGCCCATGTCGTGATCGTCCACCACCACGGCCAGCATATAGACCGGCGTGCCGTCCGAGCGCAGCAGCACCATATCGTCCAGCTGTTCGTTGCCGATGGTCACATCGCCCTGAACCTCGTCTTGGATCACGGTCTTGCCCTCAAGAGGGGCCTTGATTCGAATGACATAAGGGGCATCGGGGTGGCTTGATGCCTCCGCATCCCGCCAGGGCGACCGGAACAGGGTCGATTTGCCCTCGGCCTTGGCCGCCTCGCGGAAGGCCGCGATTTCGTCCTGGGTCGAGAAACACTTGTACGCCTTGCCCTGCGCCAGCAGCTCCAGCGCCACCTCGGCATGGCGCGGCGCGCGTTCGAACTGGCTGATGACCTCGCCATCATGGTCCAGGCCCAGCCACGCCATCCCCTGCAGGATCGCGGCGGTGGCTTCGGGGGTTGAACGCGCGCGGTCCGTGTCCTCGATGCGCAGCAGGAACTTGCCGCCACGGCCACGGGCATAAAGCCAGTTGAACAGCGCCGTACGCGCGCCACCGATGTGCAGATAGCCCGTGGGCGAGGGCGCGAAACGGGTGACGACTTGGGTTGTCATGGGGCGTTTACCTTTCAGTAACCAGAAGATGGCTAGAGTTTGCGCCTGTCTATCCAGTGGACCCATAAGGGGCAAGCATGCGCATCCTACGCGCCGCCGAACACGCGATGCTGACACAGCGGGGGCATCTGTTTCACTGGGTGCCGGTCTGCCTCGCCATGGGCATCGGCGGCTTTTTTGTCCTGCGGTTTGAACCCTCCGGCATGATGCTGGCGGGGGCGGCGGCCCTGGCTGGGGCGTTGTGGCTGCTGGGCCGGCAGATGGACGAGGCATTTCGCCCGATCCCTTTCGCGCTGGTGCTGATGCTGGCGGGGGCGCTGCTGGCCGCCGTGCGGGCGCATTCCGTGGCGGGGCCGGTGCTGGGCTGGCGTTACTACGGCCCGGTCGAGGGGCGGGTCGTGGCGCTGGACCGCAGCGGATCGGATGCGGTGCGCGTCACGCTGGACCGCGTGGTCATCGCCCGCGTGTCACCCGCGCGCACGCCGCTGCGGGTGCGGGTGTCGCTCCATGGCGACGGCGCGGGGATTGATCCGCAACCGGGCATGCGGGTGATGACCACGGCGCACCTGTCACCACCCGGCGGTCTGGTGGAGCCGGGCGGTTTCGATTTCCAGCGGCACGCATGGTTCAACCGGCTGGGCGCGGTGGGCTATACCCGCGTGCCGCTCGTCGGGCTCGAGGCCGCACAGGACGGCTGGTCGCTGGCCACCTTCCGGCTGCGCATGGCGATGTCTTCCCACATCCGCGCCGCCTTGCCCGGCGACGTGGGCGGCTTTGCCGCCGCCGTCACCACCGGCGACCGCAGCGGCATCAGCCTGGCCACGCTCGACACCCTGCGCGCCAGCAACACCGCGCACCTGCTGGCCATATCCGGCCTGCACATGGGCCTGCTCAGCGGCTTTGTGCTGGGCCTGTTGCGGCTGGTGCTGGCGGCCATTCCGGGGGCGGCGCTGCACTGGCCCGTGCGCAAGATCGCCGCCGCCGGCGCGCTGGTCGCAGCCTCGGGCTATCTGGCGCTGTCGGGGGGCAATGTGGCCACCGAACGCGCCTATGTCATGGCCGCCGTCGCCCTTTGCGCGGTGATGCTAAGCCGTCGTGCCATCAGCCTGCGGGCGGTGGCGATGGCGGCCATCATCGTGCTGGTCCTGCGCCCCGAGGCCTTGCTGGGCCCCGGTTTCCAGATGTCCTTTGCCGCGACCGTGGCGCTGGTGGCGGTCTTTGGCTGGATGCGGGGCGGCGTGCTGACCCGTGGTCCGCGCTGGATACAGCCGTTCGTGGCAGTGATGGTCTCATCCGCCGTGGCGGGGCTGGCGACAGCGCCCATCGGCGCCGCGCATTTCAACACGGTGTCGCATTACGGGCTGCTGGCCAATCTGGCCTCGGTGCCCTTGATGGGCCTTCTGGTGGTCCCCGCGGCGGTGCTGGCGGGGCTGCTGGCCCCCTTCGGGCTGGACGGGATCGGGCTGTGGCTGATGGGGCTGGGCCTGCGCTGGATTCTGGCGGTGGCGGCTTGGGTCTCGGGTCTGGACGGCGCGCGCGGCTATGTGCCGGGGCCGGACCCCTGGGTGCTGCCGCTGATCGCCTTGGGCGGGCTGGTGGTGATCCTGTGGCAGGGACGGGCACGCTTTGGCGGCCTGGCGGCGATGGCGCTGGGGGTCGTGCTGTGGGCCGGTGCCGACCGTCCCGCCGCCCTGATCGCCGAGGACGGTGGCATTGTCGGCGTGATGACCGCCGAAGGCCGCGCGCTGAGCAAGGACAAGGGCGCGGGTTTCGTGGCGCAGAACTGGCTGGAGAACGACGGCGACGGCGCAGACCAACCCCGCGCGGCAGCCCGCTGGCAGAGGCCCGAGACCGCCCCGCGGACCAAGCTGGCGACGGTGGGTCAGGTCGAGCTGGTGCATTTGATCGGCAAGCGCGCGCTGTCAGGCTTCGGTCTCTGCACGCCGCAGCAGGTGGTGGTGGTCAGCATCACACCCGAGGGCCCGCTGGGCGACTGCGATGTCTATGACCCCAAACGCCTGCGCACCACGGGGGCGATTGCGCTGGTGCAGGGCAGGGACGGCATCCGCCTGCGCACCGCGCGGCAGGTGGCGGGCGACCGGATGTGGTCGGGCTGGGCGCGGTGATGGGGAGTGTCGGATCGGACATTCGTCTGCATCGAAACGCGAAGCCGCGCGTCGACGGGCAGAGGACGTCATGCACAACCCAAATCTCGCCCACCAAAGCCCGGAATCAAGGTGCGTAGCACCGCCGGGCAGCGCCCGACCGCCCCATGGGCGGGCGCTTCCTCACCGTCTTGCGCCTCTTCGCCCTCACGCCAAAGAGTAGAAATAAAGTGGTATTCACCGACCTTCCGTTGCCCACCCGCGGTCGGGCGATGCCCTTTGTGGCGAGATCACGCAAACCTCTTCCGCAGCCTTCGATAAACCCACCCGTTTCAACTTTCCCCTCGTGCGGAATCAAGGCCGCAGGCCGCCGCGCATCGCCGGGCCGTCCGCCGGCACGGCGATTTGGCTTCTGTAATGTGTTCCCGCCAACTAGGATGTGCTTGGCTGCCATAAACTGCCAGTCAAAGAGGTCGGATCGCCGCACCACGGCCCGACGATGCGCGGCTTCGTGCTTCGTTGCAAAAGCTCTGCTCTAGGTCAGAAACCCACCCGTTTCACGCCAATATTCCCCACGCAAAAGGCGGCCCCGCAGAGCCGCCCGAAAAGATGTACCAGACACCGCCAAATATGTACGAAATCCGCATTTCCGGCCCGAAACCCGCCAATCCAGCGGTCCGGAATATGTACCGGACAGGCCCGAATATGTACCAATCTGCCTAGTATGTGCGGATCAGCCCGACCAGTTTGCCCTGCACTTTGACACGGTCATCCGTGAAAACACGCGTCTCATAAGCGGGGTTCGCCGCCTCAAGTGCTACGGTATTGCCCCGTTTCATATAGCGTTTCAGCGTCGCCTCCTGATCCTCGATCAGCGCCACGACAATGTCCCCGTTCTCCGCCACCGAAGTCTCGCGGATCACCACGACATCACCGTCGTTGATCCCCGCCTCGATCATGGAATCGCCTTTGACTTCAAGGGCATAGTGGTCGCCCTTGCCGGTCAGCATCTGCCCGGGAACCGCCACGGAATGCGACACCTGCTGGATCGCCTCGATGGGCACACCGGCGGCGATGCGGCCCATCACGGGCAGTTCGGTGGCATACATCGTCGCGACCGGCAGCGCAGAAGCAGGCGGCGGCCCGTCAGGCCGGTCCCCGTCAATCACCCGCGGCGCAAAGCCAGACGTGGGCGCACCCCCCATGGACTCAGGCAGCTTAACAATTTCAATAGCCCGCGCACGGTGTGCCAACCGACGGATAAAACCGCGTTCTTCCAAGGCTGTAATCAATCTGTGGATGCCGGATTTGGACCGCAGATCCAGCGCCTCTTTCATCTCGTCAAAGCTGGGCGGAACACCGTCGCGCTGAACCCGTTTTTGAATGAATTCCAATAGATCCAGTTGCTTCTTGGTCAGCATATACAGGTCCCTCGCCACCGTTGGTTTGGGTTTGTTCTATGCATGTTCCCGTTTTGTGTCAACCGTTGCTAGAGATCGATGACATCCACCAGATCGCCGGCATCGCGCGCCGGATCATTCGGTGGGCGCACGATCAGCGCGTTGGCCGCGGCCAGCACGCTCAGCAACGAACTGTCCTGCCGCCCGGCATCGGCCACCCCCTGCGCATCCACCACGGCGCGCATGTAATGTTCACGCGGCCCGTTGGCCTCAAGCGGCGCTGTCAGGGGCATCTGGCGGCGTGGCGCGGGGGCTTCGCCCAGCCCCTGCATGGCGCGGATGACGGGGGTCAGAAAGACGGTGCCACAGACCATGGCCGAGACCGGATTGCCGGGCAGGCCGATCATGGGAACGCCGCCTAACATACCGGCCATCAACGGTTTTCCCGGTCGCATTACGACCTTGTAGAACGATTGCTGCATGCCCATTTCGGCGGCCACATCGGCCACCAGATCATGGTCCCCCACCGACGCGCCACCGATCGTCACGATCAGATCCGCCCCGGCGGCGAGGGTCAGGACCTGGCGAAGCGCCGCCCTGGTATCGCGGGCAATCGGCAGGATGCGCGGCACGGCGCCCAGACCTTCCAGCAAGGCCGCCAGACCAAAGGTGTTCGACACGATGATCTGGTCATCTCCCGGCGTCTCTCCGGGCATCACCAGCTCGTCGCCGGTCGAGATCAGCGCAACCACAGGCCTGCGCGCCACAGGCACCTGTGCGATGTTCATCGCCGCCAGCAGCGCCACATCGCCCGCCGACAGGCGGCGTGGTGCGGGCATCGGCGTGCCTGCGGAAAAATCGGTGCCCGCGCGGCGGATGTTGTGGGCCGTGCCGACGCCGTGGTTCAGGGTGATCAGATCGCCACGACGGGTCACATCCTCTTGAATAACAACGAAATCCGCTCCTTGCGGCACGGGCGCACCGGTAAAGATGCGCACCGCTTGCCCCGCGCCGACGGTGCCCGCGAACCCGTGACCGGCAGCGGATTCTCCGATGACCTTGAACAGCGCGTCGGTCTCCACCTCGGCGGATTTCACCGCATAGCCATCCATGGCAGAGGCGGCAAAAGGCGGCTGGGTGCGTTGCGCCAGAACCGTCTCTGCCAGCACCCGACCATGCGCCCGGCGCAGCGGCACGGTTTCGACGGGCAACGGCCCCACAAGCGCAAAGAGATGGTCCAGAGCCTGTGCAACGGGGATCATGACGCCTCGTACCGCCCTGATTTTCCACCATCTTTCAGAACCACATGCAGCCCGCCGATCTCCATCGCCTTGTCCACGGCCTTGGCCATGTCATAGACGGTCAGTGCTGCGGTCGAGGCAGCGGTCAACGCCTCCATTTCCACACCTGTCTGGCCGGTGGTCTTGACGGTGGCGGTGATGCGGATGCCGGGCAGGGTCGCGTCGGGGGTCAGGTCCAGCGCCACCTTGGTAATTGGCAGCGGGTGACACAGCGGGATCAGGTCCGAGGTCCGCTTGGCCCCCATGATCCCGGCCAGCCGCGCCACACCCAGAACGTCGCCCTTTTTCGCGCGACCTTCGCTAATGATATCAAAGGTTTCTTGCGCCATCTTGATGTAGCAGGCGGCCACAGCCACGCGGTCGGTCACGGCTTTGTCGGTGACATCGACCATATGCGCCTGACCCTCGGCGTCGAAATGCGACAGCTTGCCTGCGGGGTGATCGGCCACGTCACATGCCTCCGCCGGCTTGCAAGGGATTGGCCAGCAGGGCGCGGGTGGCAGCGACCAAGTCATCGTTGCGCATCAGGCTTTCGCCGATCAGGAAACTGCGCACCCCGTACATTGCCATCTCGGCCAGTTCCTTGGGCGTGTTCAGCCCGCTTTCGCAGACAATCGTGCGGTCGGCGGGCACCAGTTTCGACAGGGTGCGCGTGGTGTCCAGCGATGTCTCGAAGGTCTTGAGATTGCGGTTGTTGATGCCGATCAGCGGGCTCTTGAGGCTGGTGGCGCGCTGTAATTCGGCTTCGTCATGCACTTCGATCAGCACGTCCATATCCCAGTCCATGGCGGTGTCTTCCAACTCGATGGCCTGTTGATCACTGACCGAGGCCATGATGATCAGGATACAGTCGGCCCCCAGCGCACGCGCCTCGACCACCTGATAGGGGTCATACATGAAATCCTTGCGCAGCACGGGCAGGGTGCAGGCGGCACGCGCCTCGACAAGGAAATCCTTGGTGCCCTGAAAGCTGGGCGTGTCGGTCAGCACCGACAGGCAGGACGCGCCACCCTGCTCATAGGCGTGGGCGTGGGCGGCGGGATCAAAGTCGGGGCGGATCAACCCCTTGGACGGGCTGGCCTTTTTGATTTCGGCGATCAGCCCATAGCCTTCGCGTGCGGCGCTGTGCAGCGCCTCGGCAAAGGGGCGCACGGGGGGCGCACTGCGCGCCGCGTCCTCGACGTCGCCCAGGGTCTTGGCTTGCTTGTCGGCGGCCACTTCTTCCAGCTTGTAGGCTTTGATGCGGTCCAGGATTGTCTCGGTCATCGGGTTTGCTTTCTTGTCGGACAGAGGGGGCAGCGCGGTGGCTTAGCCTTCTTGGGTGATCTTGGCCACGGCGGCGATTTTGGCGCGCGCCGCGCCGCTGTCGATCGAGGCGCGGGCCATTTCAACGCCGGTTTTCAGGTCAGGGGCAGCATCCGCCACAACTAGCGCCGCCGCCGCGTTCAGCAAGACCGCGTCGCGATAGGCCGAGGGCGCACCGTCCAGCAGCGCGTTGAAGGCCGTGGCGTTCTCCTCGGGCGTGCCGCCCACGATGTCGTCAAAGGAATGCACTGGCAGGCCTGCGTCTTCGGGGTGAATTTCGAAATCGGTCACCGCGCCGTCCTGCAGGCCCGAAATCCAGGACACGCCGGTAATCGTCAGCTCGTCCGTGCCGTCCGAGCCGTGCACCAGCCATGCCTTGTCGCTGCCCAGCTGTTGCAGGGTCTCGGCCATCGGGCGGATCAGGTCACGCCGGTAGGCGCCGGTCAGCTGGCGTTTGACGCCTGCGGGGTTGGTCAGCGGGCCAAGGATGTTGAAGATCGTGCGCGTGCCCAGTTCGGTGCGCGCGGGCATCACGTGGGCAATCGCGGGGTGGTGCATGGGCGCCATCATAAAGCCGATGCCCGCCTCGCGCAGGGCGCGTTCCACCACCGGAGCGCCGACCATGACTTTAAGCCCCATCTGGGTCAAAGCGTCGGCAGCGCCCGATTTTGAACTGAGATTGCGGTTGCCGTGTTTGGCGACCACCACGCCCGCACCCGCAACGACAAAGGCCGTTGCGGTCGAGATGTTCAGCGTGCCCTTGCCGTCGCCGCCGGTGCCGACGATGTCGATGGCCCCCTCGGGCGCCTGCACCGGGTTGCATTTGGCGCGCATCACGGCGGCGGCGGCGGCGTATTCGTCCACCGTTTCGCCACGCGTGCGCAGGGCCATCAGCAGCCCGCCGATCTGGGCCGGTGTCGCTTCGCCGTCGAACAGGATGGCAAAGGCCGCTTCGGCCTGCGCGCGGGTCAGCGGGCCATTTGCGGCAGCGTCGATCAGGGGTTTGAGGGCGTCACTCATGCAGGTACCTTCAGCAGATCCAGAAAATTCTTCAGCAAAGCATGGCCGTGTTCGGACCGGATGCTTTCGGGGTGGAATTGCACGCCGTGAATCGGCAGTTCGCGGTGTTGCAGGCCCATGATGATGCCGTCGTCCAGTTCCGCCGTGACCTCAAGGCAATCGGGCAGGGTGGCGCGGTCCACGATCAGCGAATGATAACGCGTTGCCTCGAAGGGTGTGGGCAGGCCCGCAAACAGGCCGGTGCCCGTGTGCTGCATGGTGCCCATCTTGCCATGAACGATGTCGGGCGCGCGCACCACCTTGCCGCCAAAGGCCTGACCGATGGTCTGGTGGCCCAGGCACACGCCCATCAGCGGCGTGCGGGTTTCGGCAGCGGCCTGCGTCAGGGCCAGACAGATGCCCGCCTGATCGGGGTCACAGGGGCCGGGCGACAACAGAATGCCCGCCGGATTCATCGCCATCGCGTCCTGGACATTCAGCGCGTCGTTGCGGTGGACCGCCACTTCGGCGCCCAATTCGCCCAGATAGTGAACCAAGTTGTAGGTAAAACTGTCATAGTTGTCGATCAGCAGCAGCATGGGTCAAACTTTGCATTTAGGGGGCTGGAGGCCAAGGCCACCTGCACTGTATAAGCGAGGCACACTTGTTCAGGCTTGCCCGCCGGCGTCAAGGGGTCGGGGGCGCTCGTCTGGGTACTGTGGGCAATGACAAGGGCACAAAAAACCCGTTAGGGTGGGCCGGCAACAGGCAGGGACGAACAGACATGGCACGAGGTTTTTTGAGCGGGGCAGTGACAGGTGCTGTGATCGGGCTCGGTGCGGTCGGGCTGGCGTCGGTTGTGGCAGACAAGGCCCCGGCACCCGACATGGATGTGAATGCCCCCGTCGCGGGCGGCGCGCCACAGGCGTCCAGCACCGACAGCCCGCAACCGGCGGGTGATGCCGATCTGGCCACAGAGGCAGGCGCACCCAAGGTGACAAAGCCCGAGGCCGATGATGTTGCGTCCCTGGCCGATGCCGACACCCTCGCACCGGTGCGCCCTGAAACCGGTGGCACCAGCGGACTCGAGGCACCAGCAACCCCTGACGCGGAAAGCGGTGTTCAGGTACAGACCGACGCGCCCGTCCTGCCCAGCCCGCAGGCCAGCCTGCCCGCGCAACCGGATGCGGACGAGCTGAGCATTTCCACCGAACCGGCCCAGCCGCCGGCCCCCGATGTGGCCGCAGACAGCGGTTTCGAGACAGCGGAACCTGAAGCACAAGGCGAAAGCGCCGAGGCGCCCGCAGCGGCGGACCCCGCCACGGCAGAAACCACCGAAACAGAGACCGAAACCGCACCGCTGATGGAACAGCGTGTCGGCTCACTGGTTGACCGTGACGCCCCTGCGCAGGCCGAGGTTACGCCCGTTGATCCGCCGCTCGCGCAGAAGCCCATTGACGCCTATGCCTCGGATTTCGACGTGGTGGACCCTTCAAAACCGATGATGTCCATCATTCTGATCGACAACGGCGCGGACCTGAGCGGCGACACCGTGGGGCTGGCCGCCCTGCGCAGCTTTCCCTATCCGCTGAGCTTTGCCATTGACGCCAACCTGCCCGACGCCGCCGAACGTGCCGCTGCTTACCGTGCCGAAGGGCTGGAAGTACTGGCGATGGTGGACCTGCCTGCCGGGGCCACGCCCACCGACGCCGAAGTCAGCATCGCCGCCGCCCTGAACGCGGTGCCCGAGGCCATCGGCGTGCTGGAAGGCACAGGTGCCGGATTTCAGGCCGACCGCGCGGTGTCCGATCAGGTGGTCAGCATTCTGGGCAGCGGCGGCTATGGTATCGTGATGCAATCCAAGGGGCTGAACACCGCGCAAAAGCTGGCCCTGCGCGAAGGCGTGCCCGCCGCCACCGTGTTCCGCGATTTCGACAGCGCCGATCAGACGCCCACCGTCATCCGCCGCTTTCTGGATCAGGCGGCATTCCGTGCAGGACAAGAGGGCGGGGTGGTGATGCTGGGCCGCGTGCGCCCCGACACGATCTCGGCGCTGTTGCTCTGGGGGCTGCAGGACCGCGCCGAACGCGTGGCTTTGTCGCCGGTGTCCCGTCTGCTCAAGGCGCAGGTGGGGGAATAGAGCCTAAAGCGCCCGACCTTGAACGTGATCACTTGTTCGCTGTCTTCGCCTGCGGTGGGCCGCGAAAGGTGATGTGCAATGCCTCAGGTTAAAGGACGGACGGTTTAAATAATCTCGTCTTCGTCAAAGATGGGGTCGGCCTCGAGCTGGGCGGTCATGTCCTCGACCGTGTCTTCATCCGCACGTGGTCCCAGTTCGGCCAGATGAAAGATCGCATCGCCCTCGTTCACCACGGGCAGGATCGCGCGCCCGATCAGGATGCCTGCAGCGGGTGCTTTCAACTCGACCTCGACGTGGCCGAAGGGGTCCGAGACCGCGGCCAGAACGTCGCCCTTTTCCACCACCTCACCGGTGTCGCGGAACGTGCGCAGCAGCCCGCCCGCGGGGGCGCGCAGCCAGTGCGAGCCTTTGCAGATCAGCGAGGACGACTTGCTCTTGGCGATGCCCTTGGCGGGCAGCATGTCCTGCGCACGCAGCACCCGCAGGATGCCCGCCACACCGGCACGCACGGCGAATTCATCGAACCGCAGGCCTTCGCCCGCTTCATACAGCAACACCGGCGTGCCGCGCGCCGCTGCCTCGCCGCGCAGCGATCCGTCGCGCAGGGGCGAATTCAGGATCACAGGCGCCCCGAAATCGCGGGCCATCTTGGCGGTGATCTTGTCGCCCGGCGTGATGCGGCATTGCGGCAGGTTGGTGCGGTGGATCGCCGCCGAGTGCAGGTCGATCCCGAAATCGCAGCGCATGACGATCTCGTGCAGGAAAAGATGCGCCAGCCGCGACCCCAGTGACCCCGAGGGCGTACCGGGGAAACATCGGTTCAGGTCGCGCCGGTCGGGCAGATAGCGCGACCGGTTGAGAAAGCCGAAAGAGTTGACCACGGGCACCACCAGCAATGTGCCCCGCAGGCTGGACAGTTGCGGCGCGCGCAGCAGGCGGCGCACGATTTCCACCCCGATCACCTCGTCGCCGTGGACCGCAGCCGACACGAACATCGTGGGGCCGGGCCGTTTGCCGTGATGCACCTTGACCGACATGTGCACCGGCGTGTGGTCCGGCAGGATCGACACCGGCAGATCCACAACGCCCGTGGTGCCTGCGGCAATGCGCGTTCCGGCAATCTCAAAGGGGGGGCGGCTCATGGGTGCGGTGCCTTCTATCGGGTTTGCGTTGTCACCCGTTGCCCCCGCCAAAGCGTGCCGCGTCTTCTGCTGCACGGCGGATCGCGCCGGATTTGTGCATGGTTTCCATATATTCCGATTGCGGGTCGCTGTCATAGACGACGCCGCCACCGGCCTGGATATACAGCGTCTGGTCCTTGACCACCGCCGTGCGCAGGGCGATGCACATGTCCATGTCGCCGCCTGCGCTGAAATAGCCGACACCGCCGCCATAGACGCCGCGTTTTTCCGGCTCCAGCTCGTCGATGATCTGCATCGCGCGCACCTTGGGCGCGCCGGATACCGTGCCTGCGGGCATCCCGGCAAAGAAGGCGTCCAGCGCGTCCTTGCCCGGGGCCAGTTCGCCCACAACGTTCGACACGATGTGCATGACGTGGCTGTAGCGTTCGACGATGAATTCTTCCGTAGGGCGCACGGTGCCGATCCTGGCCACGCGGCCCACGTCGTTGCGGCCCAGATCCAGCAGCATCAGATGCTCGGCCAGCTCTTTCTGGTCCGCCAGCAGATCGGCCTCGAGCGCGCGGTCTTCTTCCGGCGTGGCACCACGGGGACGGGTGCCTGCGATGGGGCGGATGGTGACCTCGTTGCCGAACACACGCACCAGAATTTCGGGGCTGGCGCCGATCACCTGGAAGCCGCCGAAGTTGAAATAGAACATGAACGGCGACGGGTTGGTGCGGCGCAGCGAGCGGTAGAGCGAGAAGGGCGGCTGCGGGAACGCTTGCGACCAGCGTTGGCTGGGCACCACCTGAAAGATGTCGCCGGCGCGGATGTAATCGCGGGCCTTTTCGACGGCTTCTAGATAGCCCTGATGGGTAAAGTTGCTGACCGGCTCGTCGCTGACCGATGCCTCACCCAGATCGCGGGTTTCGCGGGGCATGGCGCGTTCCAGGTCGCGCACCGCGTCCATCACCCGTTCGGCAGCCTGCGCATAGGCGGCACGCGCGCTTTGGCCGTCATTGACCCATGCGGGCGACACGACCGTCACCTCGCCCTTGACCCCGTCCAGCACCGCCACGACCGAAGGGCGCAGCATGACCGCGTCGGGCAGGCCCAGCGGGTCGGGGTTCACGTCGGGCAGGTGTTCGACCAGCCGCACGGTGTCATAGCCCAGATAGCCGAACAGCCCCGCCGCCGCCTGTGGCAGATCATCGGGCAGGTCGATCTTGGATTCCGCAATCAGTGCCCGCAGCGCGTCCAGCGGATTGCCGTCCATCGGCTGGAAGGCATCTGCGTCGTAACGCGCGGTGCGGTTCACGGCAGAGGTTTCGCCCTGGCATTTCCAGATCAGGTCAGGCTTCATCCCGATGATCGAATACCGCCCCCGGACTTCGCCGCCGGTGACCGATTCCAGAACGAATGCGTTCTCGGCGGCCCCCGTCAGTTTCAGCATCAGCGAGACCGGCGTATCCAGGTCGGCGGCCAGTCGGGTATAGACGATCTGGTTGTGGCCAGCTTCGAAACCGGCCGCAAAGGCGTCATATGCAGGTGTCAGTGCCATGGGTCAGGGAAAGTTCACATGAACCGCCTGCACCGCACGCTGGTCGATCTGCGGACGGGCGCGCACGGTGGTGTCGGCGGTGTAGATGTCCAGAATATCCTGCGACAGCGACTGGTTCATCTGCTGGACCAGCTGTGCTTGCAGGGCGGTGGCTTCGGCGTTGTCGGCGGCGGGCAGGACATCGTCCAGACGTACGATCACGACCATGCCCTGACCGGTGACCAGGTTCACATCGCCGGGCTCCATCTCGAAGACCTGCGCGACAAAGCTGCGCGGGGTGTTCTGGATAAAGGCGGAGCGGACCTGATCGGTCTCTTCAATCGAATCCAGCCCCAGATCGGCAAAGCCTGCGCCGTCTTTCAACTGCGGCAACAGCTCTTCGGCCTTCGCGCTCAGCGCGGCCTCGGTGCGTTGGGCGATCATGTCGGCCGCGATGTCATCGCGGGCCTCGTCAAAGGTGGCGTCGCGGGCAGGTGTGACCTTGTCCAGCCGCAGGGCAAAGATGCCGCCATCGCTGAGGGTTTCAATCTCGGGATAGTCGTCCTGGGTCACCGCGGCGGCGGCTTTGCGGAATTCGGTGTAGCCTGCCATCGCATCGTCCGAGCCATCGAACCAGTCGATGGTGCCCAGTGTCATATCGCTATCCTTGGCCAGGTCTTCCAGCGTCGCACCACCGGCCAGCATGTCATCGTAGCTGCGCGATTGCGCATCGACCTGACGGCGGGCGCGGTCGGCGGCCAGCGTGGCGCGCAGTTCCGGCTCGGCTTGCTCGAAAGTTGTGTTGTGCGCGGGCAGAACGCCGTTGACGCGGAACAGGGCAGGGCCCAGGTCCGACGGCAGCGGGCCCACGACATCGCCCACTTCGGCGGCAAAGATCGCTTCGCCTGCACCGCCCAGGTCGGCAAGGCTCATGTCGCCCATGTCCACATCCGCCAGCGCGAGGCCACGGTCCTGAACCAGCTGTTCAAAGGTGGTGCCTTGCATTTCCAGTGCGGCGGCAGCGCGGTCCGCGGCCTCTTGATCAAGGAAGGGCAGACGTTCGACCAGACGACGCTCGGGTTGCTGGTATTCATCGGCACGCGCCTCATAGGCTTTTTGCAGGTCGGCCGCGTCCACTTCGACGGAGTCCACCAGCATGTCCGGGGTCAGCAGGGCATAGGTGATCGTTTTGGTTTCGGGGCGCTGGTAATCGGCCTGATGCTCGGTCAGATAGGCGCGCATTTCGTCTTCGGTGGGCTCTGCCACCGGCGTTTCCAGATCTTCGGCTTGCAGGCGCGACCATGTGAAGTTGCGGGCTTCGCCGACGTAATCGACCAGCGTCTTGGCATAGGTATCCGGCATCACGACGCCCGAGGCGATGGCCCCCTGCAACAGGGTGCGTGCGGCTTCTTCGCGCAATTGGGTTTCAAACTCGGATTCCGACAGGCCCGAGCTTTCCAGCGCCATCCGGTAGCCTTCGCGGTTGAACTGGCCGTCAACGCCGCGGAACTCTCGGATTTGCAGAATTTCGTCGCGCAGGGAGGCGTCGCCGATCGACAGGCCCAGCTTGTCGGTTTCATTGTCCAGCGCACGCTGGCTGACCAGACGTTGCAGCACCGATTGGTCCAGCCCCATCGCCTGCGCCTGCGCAAAGGACAATTGCTGGCCGGTCTGCGCCTCGTAGGCGCGGATCGTCTGGTTCAGTTGCTGCGCGTATTGGTCGATGTCGATGTGTTTGTCACCCACCGTGCCAAGCGTCCGCAGCGTGCCCGACAGGTTGGTCGCGCCAAAGCCGCCAAGGCCAAGGATCAGCATGGCCATCAGTATCCAAACTGCGGTTTTCGACATGTTTTTCGTGCGTGCAGCCATGATGCGGGTCCTCGGATAAAAGTTTGCCTTGTCTAGCGAGCGTGCCGCGCAGGGGCAAGGCCCGTCAGCGCGGCAGATCCAGCCCGCTCAGGCGGTGATAGAACTCTGCGATTCCCGCAACATCAAGGTTGGCAAAGGCGATGCGCAGCTGCCGCTGTCCGCTGACGTCACCCGTGGGGCAGAACATGGTGCCGGGCAGGCACAAAATGCCCGCTTCGCGCACCAGTTGCGGCGCCAGATCCGCCGAGGAGGCCGCAAAGGGATGCTCCATATAGGCAAAATAGGCACCCAGCCCCAGCAACCGCCAGCCCTTGGCCGCCAGCACGTCGAAACCGCTGGCGATGGCCGCGCGGCGGGCGAGGATTTCGTCGCGTTCGCCTGCGACCCATTGCGACAGGTTTTCCAGCCCCCAAAGGGCGGCATACTGGCCGATCTGACCGGGGCAGATGGCGACGGTGTCGAGGAATTTTTCCACTTCGGCCAGCCGTGCCGGGGAGGCCGCCAGCGCGCCGACGCGGTGACCGGTCAGTCGGTAAGCCTTTGAAAAGGAATACAGATGGATGAACGTGTCCTGCCAGCCGTCCTGCTGAAACAGCGCGTGCGGCGCGCCAGTGCGGCTGTCGAAGTCGCGGTAGGTTTCGTCAACCATCAGGGTAATGCCTGCATCGCGTGCCAGATCGTAAAAGGCGCGGACCAGTTCGGCGGGGTATTCCACGCCGCCGGGATTGTTCGGGGTGACCAGCGCAATCGCACGGGTGCGCGGTGTGATCAGGGCGCGCGCAGTCTCGACGTCGGGCAACAGATCGTCGCCGGTGCGCAGGGCCACGGATGTGACGCCGGACATGTCCAGCCACATCTTGTGATTGAAGTACCAGGGCGTCGGCAGGATCACCTCGTCACCCTCGGCACAGAGCGTGGCGATGGCGGCGGCAAAGGCCTGATTGCAGCCCGAGGTAATCGCAACGTGATCGCCTGTGACTGTCGCTTCGTAATGCGTGCTGATCTGGGCGGCCAATGCATCGCGCAGGGCGGGCATGCCCAGCACGGGGCCATAAAGGTGCGCATCGTCTTTGGTCAGCGCCGCATCCGCCATCGCCTGACGCAATGCGGGGGGCGGCGGGTCAACCGGTGCGGCCTGGCTCACGTTGATCAACGGGCGGTCGGCGGGATGCGTCACACCATCCAGCCAGCGACGTGCTTCCATGACGGGCGGGGCGAATGTGGTGGCGGTGCGTGGCAAATTCATCGGTTGGCTCCGGGTGTGAGGGCAGGTGCCTCCGGCGGGGATTTTCTGAACCAGAGAAGACGGACCGGTTGATCAGTCCTTGCCGCGGTAAGGCTCGACATATTGCAGCGCCATGTCCCAGGGGAAGAAGATCCACGTGTCCTGAGAGACCTCGGTGATGAATGTATCGACCTGCGGGCGGCCCTTTGGCTTGGCATAGACGGTGGCGAAATGCGCCTTGGGGTACATCGACCGGACCACTTCAAGGGTTTTGCCGCTGTCCACCAGATCGTCGATGATCAGGATGCCGGTGCCGTCGCCCATCATCTCGGCGTCGGGATATTTCAGCACGCGGGCCTCGGACTGGTCCTGATGGTCGTAGGATTTGATGCTGATGGTGTCGACGGTGCGGATGTCCAGTTCGCGCGCGACGATCATCGCGGGGGCCATGCCGCCCCGCGTGATGGCCACCACCGCACGCCAACCGCCACCTTTTTCACCGGCGCCGCCTTCGGGGCCATGCCCGTCCAGACGCCACGCCAGCGCGCGGCTGTCGCGGTGGATCTGGTCCCAGCTGATGTGAAAACCTTTTTCGTGGGGCAGGCGGTCGGTCATCGGATTACTTTCCTGTAAGCAGTTTCAGGCCAAAACCACCCAGCGCCACCGCCGCGATGCGGTCCAGCAGGGGTTTGGCCGCAAGATAGCGTGCGCGGGCCGGGCCGCTGGACAGCAGCAGGGCGCAGGCGGTGTAGAACAGCACTTCGAGTGCAAAGTGGTTGGCGACGATCAGGGCGATCTGCGCGGGCTCCAGCCCCTTGGGGAAGACCACCACGATGATCGCACCGGCGAAGAGCATGGATTTCGGATTGCCGAGGTTCACCAGAAAGCCTGCCAGAAACGCCCGTCCGCGCGGCACGGACACATCGCCCAGCGGGTCGCGGGCGTGGCGCCATGTCTGAATGGCAATCCAGATCAGATAGAGCGCACCGGCGATTTTCAGCGTGGTATAGGCCCAGGGGAACAGGGCAAACAGCCCCTCAAGCCCCATCAGCGCCGCCAGCGTCCAGAGGGCCGCCATCGTCGCCAGCCCAAAGCCCGTCGCAATCCCCGCCGCACGGCCCGCGCTGACCGACATGCGGACCGACGTCAGGAAGGCCGCTCCGGGGCTGAGCAGGGCGGCGATCAGGATCGTGTTAAAGGCAAGCAGGCTTTCGGGGGCCATGGTGTGTCACTTTGTGATGTCGGGGGCGTCGACGGCTTTCATGCCGACCACGTGATAGCCTGCATCCACATGCAGGTTCTCGCCGGTGGTGCCGCTGCCCAGATCCGAGAGCAGGTAGAGCGCGGCTTTGCCCACGTCCTCGATGGTGACGTTGCGGCGCAGGGGCGAGTTGTATTCGTTCCATTTCATGATGTAGCGGAAGTCACCGATTCCCGACGCGGCCAGCGTTTTGATCGGACCGGCCGAGATGGCGTTGACGCGGATGCCGTCCTTGCCCAGATCTTCGGCAAGATATTGCACAGATGCCTCGAGTGCCGCCTTGGCGACGCCCATGACGTTATAATGCGGCATCACCTTTTCGGCACCGTAATAGGTCAGCGTCACGGCGCTGCTGCCGGGGTTCATCATCTTCTCGGCGCGCTGCATCACGGCGGTGAAGGAATAGACCGAAATGTCCATCGACATGGCAAAGTTGGCGCGGCTGGTGTCGACATAGCGGCCCCGCAGTTCGTTCTTGTCGGAAAAGCCGATGGCATGAACCACGAAATCCAGATTGCCCCAAGTCTCTTGCAGGGAGGCAAACAGCGCATCAATCGACGCCTCGTCGCCCACGTCGCAAGGCAGGACGATGTCGCTGCCCAGCGATGCCGCAAGCGGGTCCACGCGTTTCTTCAACGCATCGCCCTGATAGGAAAATGCCAGCTGCGCACCGGCATCCGCCAGCGTCTTGGCAATGCCCCATGCGATCGACTTGTCATTGGCCAGGCCCATGATCAACCCGCGTTTGCCCTTCATCAGCTCATGCGCCATCAAAAACCCCTTTGCCTTCAAGCCACTTCATTTAAGCGACCTTTAGGCGATTGACCCCGTGCCATCAAGAGAGTTGGTATGCATGGCGCGCGGTCTTTATACTCTATGTTATGCTGGAGCAGGCCGTGACTCATGCGATGTTACGGTTATGGAAGGTGAGCAAGATGGCGGAACGCAGCGGAAAATTCGCGGGGGAGGATCCTTTTGCATTGGCGCGCAGCTGGCTCTCCGAGGCGGAAGCCTCGGAGATAAACGACCCCAACGCCATTGCCCTGTCGACGGTGGATGCGTCAGGCATGCCCAACGCGCGCATGGTGCTGTTGAAGGACATCACTGACGACGCGTTCATCTTTTACACCAATTACGAAAGCGCCAAGGCACAAGAGATCGAGCAGGCCCAGGCCGCCGCCTTTGTCATGCATTGGAAATCGCTGCGCCGTCAGGTCAGGGTGCGCGGCACGGTCGTCCGCGAGGATGGCCCGCGGGCGGATGAATATTATGCATCGCGTTCGCTGAAAAGCCGTCTGGGGGCATGGGCGTCCAAACAAAGCCGCCCGTTGAAGAATCGCGCCACGCTGATGGCCGAGGTGGCAAGGGTGACCGCGCAGCACGGCACCAACCCCAAGCGCCCGCCGTTCTGGGGCGGCTACCGGATCACTCCCGTTGAGATTGAATTCTGGGCGGATGGCGATTTCAGACTGCACGACCGGTACAGATGGCGGCGTGAAAACCCGTCACAGCCATGGCAAATTGACCGCCTTAACCCATGAAATTCACGCAGCGTGAAACGCAGAATATTGAAAAACCTTAGGTTTTCGCGCTTGAATTGGGATACGAAAATCGTGCAAGTCTTAGTTAACGCGTCAACTATGTAGTTCCTCGATGAAAGACTGTTCAGTGCCGGACGAAGACAAACAGCGTGAGACCTTGACCGGACTGGTCAAGTGGTTTGATCCGGTCAAGGGGTTTGGCTTTATCGTCGCGGATACAGGCGGGCCGGACATATTGCTGCACGTGAATGTTCTGCGCAATTTCGGACAAAGTTCAGTGTCGGATCAGGCGCGTGTCGTTGTGGTCGTGCAGAACACCGACCGCGGCGTGCAGGCGGTCGAAGTCTTGTCGATCACACCGCCCGCAAACAGCCAGGGCGATCAGGCCCTCGAGGATCTGGCGGATTATGGCGTTGTGGATGCACCGCTTGAGCCGGGGCGGGTGAAATGGTTCGACAAGGGCAAGGGCTTTGGCTTTGCCAATATTTTCGGCAGCGCCGAGGACGTGTTTCTGCACGTCGAGGTTCTGCGTCGTTCGGGGCTGGCCGATTTGCAGCCGGGCGAAGCCTTGGCAATTCGGGTGATAGATGGCAAACGGGGTCGTATGGCCGCCGAAGTTCATGCATGGGAGGCGGCGCTGTCAAAGGACGACTGACAATGCGCGGCATTCTGTTTACCGGTCTTTTTGTATTGCTTGGAAACTCTGCCCTCTGGGCGGCCTGTTCGCAGGGGGCGGTCGATTTGCGCGGCGATTGGGGGCAGGCGCGGTTCAACGTCGAGATCGCCGACGACAACGAAGAGCGGGCGCTGGGTTTGATGAACCGTCCCAAGATGCCGCAATCCGCCGGGATGCTGTTTGTGTACGAAAGCCCCAGACCGATGAATTTCTGGATGCGCAACACGCTGATTCCGCTGGATATGATTTTCATCGATGCGCAGGGCGTTGTGCAGAACATTCACCACCGCGCGATTCCCCTGGATGAAACCCCGATTTACGGGGGCGACAATCTGCTGGCTGCACTGGAAATCAACGGCGGTCTGGCAGAGCGAATGGGCATCACCAAGGGCACGCAGGTGCGTCATCCGGCCTTTGCCGGGGACGATGCGGCATGGCCCTGCACAGAATAGGGCGGCTCGGGCGCTTTTGCCCTTTTCAATCGGCGGGGTGGCCGTTATGCACCGCCCATGGTTCGGGGTGTGGCGCAGCCTGGTAGCGCACCTGTTTTGGGTACAGGGGGTCGGAGGTTCGAATCCTCTCGCCCCGACCATAAATTTCCCACTTTGTCTGATCTGTAACGGCACGCGCTTGGCGCGGGGCCGTTTCGTGCTGTTTGCGCCAGGGCTGTCTATTCGACAGTCTTGCCCCCGGCTGCGCGCATCATCTGGTCCAGCAGCTGATCCAGCTGGCGGTCCTTGTAATAGACGCGCCGTGCATTGCCCGACTTTTGCGGGACTTCCGCGAAATAGCTGAATTCGATCATCGTCGACTCGGGTCCCGCATCCGTGCGCCGCTTTTGTTTTTGCATGACGACGGTGGGGGTTTTCAGCGCACCGTCATATTCCAGCAGAAGAAAGGCCGCGAAATCGGGCGTGGGCAGGGTGCGGCACTGAATGATTCCCCGCGATGGTGTGGCCAATGTGTCGCCCGGTGAGTCGCAGGCGGCCCGAAACGCTTCGTGCAGACCTTCGGGGTCTTGGGCGAACAAGGCCCGGCGTACGGGCAAATCTTGTGGGTTGGTGACGGTTGTCTCTATATATTGGGGTGCGCAGGCAGCCAAAAAGATGGGCAGGAGTGCCGTGATCGGTTTCATGAACGTGCCCTTTTTGCCAGTTGACCTCAAACGACCACAAATCCCAACAGAGAACAAACCGTTTCGTGCCGCAATGCAGAACGGTGGATGAAGCTGGGTACAACTTAATGAATAACGTCACATGAATGGGCTAAGTTTCCTGCAAGGTTCAGAAAATCCGGCTGCAGCCTGTGGGTAACATTTGTGGATGATTTTGCCGTGCAGCGAGACTGAATCACCCAAGATAGTGGACCGATCAATTGTTGAAGTCGGTCAAGCCTGTTGATGGCAAAAAAACCTAAAAATTTTCGTTGACCTGAGGCGGGTGGATACGTCAGGTTGTGCAGACATCGCCGATCACCACAACATTTAGTGGACAACACTAACAAGACGTCGGCGACGCTGGGACAGACAAAATTGCGTCAGACAGGACGAAATCCAGGGCTGAAACATTCGGTTTCAGCACCAAAAGACGTGTCAATTTCATCCCGGCACCTGCACCAAGCGGACCGCTGCAACGTCAGCGTTTCAACCTGAAAAAGCTGGATATGAGGCAGCGCGATGAAAATTGATAGAAAGTTCACCCAAGCCGGATCAGATGCCTATGCATCGCTGGATTTCGTGACAACCGTTTCCGAGATTCGCAATCCTGATGGCACGATCGTGTTCCGCCTCGACAATGTCGAAGTGCCCGCATCCTGGAGCCAGGTCGCCAGCGACGTGATCGCGCAGAAATATTTCCGCAAGGCCGGCGTGCCGAGCAAGGTGAAAAAAGTAAAAGAAAAAGGCGTTCCTTCGTTCCTGTGGCGGTCGGTTCCCGCTGAGGGTGCCGAGATGGGTGGCGAAACCTCGTCCAAGCAGGTGTTCGACCGTCTGGCAGGGGCCTGGGCCTATTGGGGCTGGAAGGGTGGCTATTTCACCACCGAGGCAGACGCACAGACCTATTATGACGAAATGCGCCACATGCTGGCGACCCAACGCGCGGCCCCGAACAGCCCGCAGTGGTTCAACACCGGCCTGCATTGGGCTTACGGCATCGACGGTCCGGCCCAAGGCCACTATTACGTGGACTACCAGACCTGCGAGCTGACCCGCTCTAAATCCTCTTATGAACACCCGCAGCCCCACGCTTGCTTTATCCAGTCGGTCGCCGACGATCTGGTGGGCGACGGCGGCATCATGGACCTGTGGGTGCGTGAAGCGCGTCTGTTCAAATACGGCTCTGGCACCGGTACCAACTTTTCCTCGCTTCGTGGCGAAGGTGAAAAGCTGTCGGGCGGTGGCAAGTCCAGCGGCCTGATGGGCTTCCTGAAAATCGGTGACCGTGCAGCGGGTGCGATCAAATCGGGCGGCACCACACGCCGCGCGGCCAAGATGGTGATCGTCGATGCGGACCACCCCGATATCGAAGATTTCATCAACTGGAAGGTGATCGAAGAGCAGAAAGTGGCGAGCATCGTCGCAGGCTCGAAAATGCACGAGCAGAAGCTGAACGCGCTTTTCGCCGCGATCAAGGCATGGGACGGCGCAGAGGCCGACGCCTATGACCCCAAGGTGAACGAAGCGCTGAAGGCGGCCATTCGTGACGCCAAAAAGGTCGCGATCCCCGAGACTTATATCAAACGCGTGCTGGATTATGCCAAACAGGGCCACACCAGCATCGAATTCCCCACATATGACACAGACTGGGATTCCGAAGCCTACAGCTCGGTTTCGGGTCAGAACTCGAACAACTCGATCCGCGTGACAAACGCCTTCCTGACGGCTGTTGAAAAAGACGCCGACTGGGAACTGATTAGCCGCACCGACAACCGCGTGACCAAGACGATCCGCGCCCGCGATCTGTGGGAGCAGGTCGGTCATGCCGCATGGGCCTGTGCCGATCCGGGCATCCAGTACCACGACACCGTGAACGAATGGCACACATGCCCGGCGGACGGTCCGATCCGTGGCTCGAACCCGTGCTCGGAGTACATGTTTCTGGACGACACCGCCTGTAACCTGGCGTCGATGAACCTGCTGACCTTCCTCAAGGACGGCGTGTTCCAGGTCGAGGATTACATGCACGCAGCACGTCTGTGGACCGTGACGCTGGAAATCAGCGTGATGATGGCACAGTTCCCCTCGAAAGAGATTGCGCAGCGGTCCTATGACTTCCGCACGCTGGGTCTGGGCTATGCAAACATCGGCGGTTTGCTGATGAACATGGGCTATTCCTATGACAGCGACGAAGGCCGCGCGCTGTGCGGTGCGCTGACCGCGATCATGACCGGCGTGGCCTATGCCACATCCGCCGAAATGGCGGGCGAGCTGGGGGCGTTCCCCGGCTACAAGAAAAACGCCAAGGATATGCTGCGCGTCATCCGCAACCACCGCAATGCCGCCTATGGCAACGACGAAGGCTATGAAAAGCTGGCGGTAAAGCCGGTGCCGCTGGACATCGCCGGTTGCCCTGACATGCGTCTGGTCGAGATGGCCCAAAGCACTTGGGACGAGGCGCTGACGCTGGGCGAAAAGCACGGTTATCGCAACGCGCAGACTTCGGTCATTGCGCCCACGGGCACCATCGGTCTGGTGATGGACTGTGACACCACGGGGATCGAGCCCGACTTTGCGCTGGTGAAGTTCAAGAAGCTGGCCGGTGGCGGTTACTTCAAGATCATCAACCGGTCGGTGCCTGCTGCGCTGGAAAAACTGGGCTACGGCTCGGCCCAGATCGAGGAAATCGTCAGCTATGCGGTGGGCCACGGCACCATCGGCAATGCGCCCGGCATCAACCACACGTCGCTGACCGGCCACGGCTTTGGTCCCAACGAGCTGGCCAAGGTGGACGCCGCGCTGGAAAGCGCGTTCGACATCCGGTTCGTGTTCAACCAGTGGACGCTGGGCGAGGATTTCTGCACCAAGGTGCTGGGCATCCCTGCGGCCAAGCTGAACGATCCCACCTTCGACCTGCTGCGCCATCTTGGGTTCACCAAGCGTGACATCGAACTGGCCAACGACCATGTTTGTGGCACCATGACACTGGAAGGCGCGCCGTTCCTGAAGGAAGAGCATTACGCGATCTTCGATTGCGCCAATGCCTGCGGCAAGAAGGGCAAGCGGTACCTGAGCGTTGACAGCCACATCTACATGATGGCCGCCGCGCAGTCGTTCATCTCGGGCGCGATCAGCAAGACGATCAACATGCCCAACGATGCCACCATCGAGGATTGCCAGAAGGCGTATGAGCTGTCGTGGTCGCTGGGGGTGAAAGCCAACGCGCTGTACCGAGATGGTTCGAAACTGTCGCAACCGCTGGCCTCCGCGCTGGTCGAGGATGACGAAGAGGCGGAAGAGATCCTTGCATCCGGTTCGATGCAGGAAAAAGCCACCGTTCTGGCTGAGAAGATCGTTGAAAAGATCATCGTCAAGGAAATCGTCAAGTCGCACCGCGAGAAGATGCCCGAGCGTCGCAAGGGCTATACCCAGAAGGCCATCGTTGGCGGGCACAAGGTGTACCTGCGCACCGGCGAATATGCCGACGGCAACCTGGGCGAAATTTTCATCGACATGCACAAGGAAGGTGCCGGTTTCCGCGCCATGATGAACAACTTTGCCATCGCGGTATCGGTTGGTCTGCAATACGGCGTGCCGCTGGAAGAGTTCGTCGATGCGTTCACCTTCACCAAGTTCGAACCGGCCGGCATGGTTCAGGGCAACGACAGCATCAAGAATGCAACGTCGATCCTGGATTATATCTTCCGCGAACTGGCGGTGTCCTATCTGGATCGTACCGATTTGGCCCATGTGCAGCCCGAGGGCGCGTCGTTCGACAGCATCGGTCGCGGTGTCGAAGAGGGTGTGAGCAACCTGAGCGAAATCAGCGAAAGCGCCGCCAGCAAATCGCTGGAAGTGCTGAAACAGATCTCGTCCACCGGCTATCTGCGCAAGCGTCTGCCGCAGGATCTGACCCTGTTGCAGGGCGGCATGGCCGATCCGGTTGTATCGCTGCAAACCCTGGTGCCCGAAGTGGCCACCGGCACGGGCGGGGCGGCCAGCATGACAACGACTGCGGTCTCGTCGGGGGCTGTCAGCCTTGATGCGCGGGCCAAGGCAAAAATGCAGGGCTATGAAGGCGAAGCCTGCGGTGAATGTGGCAACTACACGCTGGTGCGCAACGGCACCTGCATGAAGTGCAACACCTGCGGCGGTACGTCCGGCTGTAGTTAAGCAAATCACGTTTCCCGATGCGGGAAAACGTGCAGGGGGTTCGGCCGCGCCAGTTCAGGCCGGACCTCCGCCGAAATAGGGTGGGGCGGAAGATTGTCCTTCCCACCTTGACACGGGGCGGGTGCGCTCGCCCCCTGACGACGCTCAGGCCGCAGGCAAAAAAATTTCCGAGCGGTTAACACATTGAGCCTGAGTGGCGAGACTTTACGGGAGAGCTTCGGCTCTCCCTTTTTTCTGCGCGGGTCAGAATTCTTCAGGGTGTCACGAAACGCATGAAAAACTGAGGGTGCAGGAAAAATCGGTCCTGACCCGAATGGATTTACCCAAAACCACCTCTGGTTGCCGCATCCAAATCCGATTAAGTCCTGTCCGGAACGCTGGGGGCCTGACAATTGAAAAAGATCACTTTGCCGGAACGGGCGCATTGGCGCGACCATGCCAAAGACGTCGGATTCACCTTTGCGGATATGCATGGCGAACCCTATTGGGATGAATCCTCGGCCTACGCCTTTACGCTTGAACAGATCGAGACCGATCTGGAAGACCCCTCAACCGCGCTGCATGACATGTGCCGCGAGGCGGTGGCCGAGATCATCGCCAGCGAGAGGCTGATGGAAAAACTGGCGATCCCCGAGGCGCACCGCGATCTTGTTGCCGAAAGCTGGAAGCGGGGCGATCCCGAAATATACGGACGGTTCGATTTCGCCTACGACGGTCAGACGCCCGCCAAGTTGTTGGAATATAACGCCGATACGCCAACATCCTTGTATGAAAGCGCGGCGTTTCAGTGGCAATGGTTAGAGGACCAACTGGACGCCGGTGTGCTGCCTGAAGGAACCGACCAGTTCAACGGGATACACGAGGCGCTGGTCGCGCGGTTTGCCGAGGTGTTCGAAAAGGACAGCGATTTGCACTTTACCGCGGTCGCCGGAAACCCGGAGGATTACGGCACGGTCGAGGCGATGGGCTGGGCCGCGCGTGAGGCCGGTTTGGGTGCGCATTACTGTGATCTGGACAAAATCGCGCTCAGCGAGGACGGGCAATTCCTGGATGACGAAGACCGCCGCATCGCGGTTCTGTTCAAGCTGTATCCGTGGGAAGATTTGCTGCGCGATGACTATGCAAACCACATCGACGGATCCGGCTGTCTGTTTCTGGAACCTGCGTGGAAGGCATTGCTGTCCAACAAGGGGCTTTTGCCGGTGTTGTGGGAGATGTTCGAGGGGCATCCAAACCTGTTGCCCGCCTTTTTCGAGGCCGATCTGAACGACACCAGGCCGGGCAGCGGCGCGAGTGCAGCTGCCTTTGCCCGCGCCGAGGCGCAACTGGACGCCGGTCATGTGCGCAAGCCGATCCTGTCGCGCGAAGGCGCGTCGGTTTCGATCTTCAAATCTGGTCAGGTGGTCGAGGAATCGAAAAACACCGACTATTCCGAGCATCCGCGCATCATTCAGGCCTATGCGCCATTGCCGCAGTTTGACGGGTTTCGTCCGGTGGTCGGTGCATGGATCATCGGACAGGCTTGCGCCGGAATTGGCATGCGCGAGGACCGGTCCCGCATCACGCAGGATTTGTCCCGCTTTAAACCCCATTTTATCGTTGCGTAACAGGCGCGGCCCCCTAGCAGAAAGACGACTGACATGACCAAACGCTCGAATCGCGTTGCTATTATGATCGTTGGCGCGACCGCCTTTGCGCTGGCGGGATGCCGCGAAGAACAGGTGGACGCAGCCGCATTCCCGGATCTGCAAAGCTGTGTGGACGAAGCGTCGCGCGGCGGGATGTTCACCGCGCAAGATTGCGAGACCTCGTTTGCGCAGGCCGAGGCGCTGCACGTCGAGGCCGCGCCACGCTATGACAGCATTGCCGTTTGCGAAGAGCAGCATGGCGAAGGTGCCTGCGGGACCGAAGCAAGCGCAACACAAGGCGGGTCTGGCAGTATCTTTATGCCGTTGCTGGCGGGGTATCTGATCGGGAACATGCTGGGAGGAAAGGCCGGGATGTCTGCGTCCCAGCCGCTGTATAAAAATGCCGACGGACGCTACACCAATGCCGCGCGCACCAGCACCTTTTCCAGCAACCAGGGCGCAGCAAAGCTGAACACATCGCAATTTGTCCGCCCGACCTCGACAATCGGGAAAACACCGATGACACGCGCCACGGCTGCCACACGTGGCGGCTTTGGCAAGGCTGGTGGTTCAAGGACGGGTTTTGGAGGGTAGAGATACCTGCAGACGCTCAAGGTCTAAAACGATATCGCATTCATCCTGCGCGACACCGACTTTGGGCCGTTTCCACCGACGTCACGTGGCCGGGAGAGGGGCAAACTGTAACCGCGTCTTGCGCTGTGTGTCCTGCAATCCGATGCCCATCCAACGGTGAGAGGTTGCCCGTGTCGCGGGCATTTTGCCATCGCTCTTGCCATAGCGGCTTCGTCGCCTTAGGTGGGCGGCTTGAGACACGGCACCAAGGGGAGCACGCCCATGCAAACGCCCTATTACCTGATCGACAAATCCAATCTGAAAAAGAACATGGAGAAAATCGCCTGGTTGCGTGACGCATCCGGTGCGAAATCGCTGTTGGCGCTAAAGTGTTTTGCCACGTGGTCGGTCTTTGATTTCATGTCGCAGTATATGGACGGATCGACCTCGTCGTCGCTGTACGAGGTGCGGTTGGGCGCCGAGAAGTTCGGCGGAGAAACGCACGCCTATTCCGTGGCTTATGCCGATCACGAGATTGATGAGGTGCTGACCCACAGCGACAAGATCATCTTCAACTCCATCGGCCAGTTGACCCGTTTCGATGCACAGTCCCAAGGGCACACACGTGGATTGCGGGTCAATCCGGGTGTGTCGACCTCGGGGTTCGATCTGGCCGATCCGGCGCGTCCGTTCAGCCGTTTGGGCGAACATGACCCCGACCAGATCGCCACGGTGGCCGACAAGATCAGCGGTCTGATGTTCCACAACAACTGCGAAAACGATGATTTCGACCGGTTCGACGAGATGCTGACCCTGATCGAGGATCGTTTTGGCGCGATCATTGCGCGGATGGACTGGATCAGCCTGGGCGGCGGCATTCATTTCACCGGCGAAGGCTATCCGCTGGAGCGTCTGGCCGCGCGGCTTAAGGCATTTGCGGAAACCAACGGGGTGCAGGTCTATCTGGAGCCGGGCGAGGCCGCGATCACCGGGGCGGCGACGCTTGAGGTGACGGTGCTGGACACGCTGCACAACGGCAAGGATCTGGCGATTGTCGATGCGTCGATCGAGGCGCATATGCTGGATTTGCTGATCTACCGCGAGCCTGCGAAAATCAGCCCCGACACCGGCGATCATTCGTGGATGATCTGCGGCAAGTCCTGCCTTGCGGGCGATATCTTTGGCGAGTTCCGGTTCGACAAACCGATCCAACCCGGCGACCGGATTTCGTTTCAGGACGCAGCCGGTTACACAATGGTTAAGAAAAACTGGTTCAACGGGGTGAAGATGCCCGGAATCGCCATTCGCGAGTTGGACGGAACCCTGCGCATGGTGCGCGAATTCGATTACGCCGATTTTTCGGCAGCCCTTTCCTGAACACCAGACATAAGAGGTCTCTTGGATACATGAAACGCAATGTTCTTATCATCGGCGCAGGTGGCGTCGCTCAGGTCGTGGCGCACAAATGCGCGCAAAACAACGATGTGCTGGGGGATTTGCATATCGCCAGCCGGACGGTTTCGAAATGCGAGGCCATCATCCAGAGCGTGCATGACAAGGGCGCGATGAAACAGGACGGCGTGTTCAAGGCCCATGCGCTGGATGCGATGGACACCAACGCCGTGGTGGACCTGTTGCAGGGAACGGGCGCGCAGATTGTCATCAACGTCGGTTCGCCTTTCGTGAACATGACGGTGCTTGAGGCCTGCATTCAGGCCGGTGCCGCCTATATCGACACGGCGATCCACGAGGATCCCGCCAAGATCTGCGAAACGCCCCCCTGGTACGGCAACTATGAATGGAAACGCCGCGATGATTGCGCGGCGGCGGGTGTGACCGCAATTCTGGGTGCGGGGTTCGATCCCGGCATGGTCAACGCATTCGCCCGTTTCGCGGTGGATGAGTATATGGACGAGGTCAAATCCATCGACATCGTCGACATCAACGCGGGCAACCACGGCAAATATTTCTCGACCAACTTCGACCCCGAGATCAACTTCCGCGAGTTCACCGGCACCGTGTACAGCTGGCAGCAGGGCGCGTGGCAGGAGAACAAGATGTTCGAAGTGGGTCGCGAGTGGGATCTGCCCGTCGTCGGCAAGCAAAAGGCCTATATGTCGGGCCACGACGAGGTGCATTCGCTGGCCGCCAACTATCCGCAGGCCGATGTGCGGTTCTGGATGGGCTTTGGCGATCACTACATCAACGTCTTTACCGTGCTGCAGAACCTCGGCCTGCTGTCCGAACAGCCGGTGGTGACGGCCGAGGGGCTTGAGGTCATTCCGCTGAAAGTGGTCAAGGCCGTGCTGCCCGATCCGTCCAGCCTTGCGCCGAACTACACCGGCAAGACTTGCATCGGTGATCTGGTCAAAGGCACCAAGGACGGCGCAGAGGCGGAAGTGTTCGTCTATAACGTGGCCGATCACAAGGAAGCCTATGAAGAGGTCGGCAGCCAGGGCATTTCCTATACCGCCGGCGTGCCGCCCGTGGCCTTTGCGATGTTGATCGCGGATGGCACCTATGACGTGGCCAGGATGGTGAACGTCGAGGAGCTGGACCCCAAGCCGCTGTTCACGCTTCTGGACGACATCGGCCTGCCGACGCGGGTGAAGGACGCCAAAGGCGACCGTGCCTGGAACGCATAAAGTAGAAAAGGGGGGCGCCACGCCCCCCTTTTTTGTTTTTAGTTCAACTCCCCCTCCAACTCCTGCCGCAGTCTTGCCCGCGCCCGTGCGAGGCGCGACATCACGGTGCCCTGTGGCAGGCCAGTCAGCCGGGCCAGTTGCGCGGGAGAGCTTTCGCCGCCCGCCACCAGCCGCATGAGGTCCGCCTGATCGCGCGGCAAAGTTTCGATCACGCGCAGGGCGTCGGCGCAGTCCAGCCGCATCGGGGCTTCGGGCTGAACTGTGGCGTGGTCTTCCTCCAGTTCCTCGGTGTCGGCTGCACGCCGCCATGACATGCGTGCCTGATTGGTCAGCGTGCGCATGGCATAGGCGGGTAGGTCGTCGATGGGGCCACCACGGCGGGCGCGCTGGATCAGGCGCAGCAGTGTTTCCTGCACCAGATCGTCGGCGGCGCTGTGGGACCGGGTCAGCCGACGCGCACGGCGGGTCAGCATGGGGATGAGGCGGGTCAGGGGTGCATGTGTTGTCATGGCGCGACCTAACCCTGTGCGCGCGGTGCTGAACAGACGGGGGGTTTATGCCGATCCGGTGCCGCGCCTCTTTTTGGGCGACCGCTTGCCGAGGGTCATGGCGCGGATCGGCGTGCTATCGCGCGTGGGTTGTTTGGGCCGACAGGGCAGGGACGCAAAGCAGGCTTTCCGCATCAAACCCTATGAGCGCCCAACGAGGCCTCGTTAACCAAGACTAACCAAGGAGTACCACCATGACCAAGTTCACAACATTCGCCGCAGCCGTTGCCGTCGCCGCTTGCCCGATGATCGCAAGCGCGAACACCGCGGCAGAGCTGGACGCCAATCAGGACGGTTACCTGACACTGGACGAGCTGCAGGTTGCATATCCGGACATGGACGGTGATCAGTTCACCCTGCTTGATCTGGACGCCAACGGCGCGCTGGACGCAGAAGAAATTGCCGCCGCCACCGAGGCCGGCATGTTGCCCGCGCCCAACGAAGGCTAAGGCCCACCAAGGCGTTTTGCGCGAGAGTCCAAGCAACGTCTTGATGTGAACGCGAAACGCTGACAGGCAGGCGTCCGGTTTTCCCCAGTCCCGGACGCCTGTTTTCTATGCGGGCAAGTGAATGTTGAACTTTGCCCGTATCGCCGCATCCAGCGCCGGATCGAACCGCGCGGCGGATCGCTTTGCCAGTATCTCATTCTTGCGCGCAGTGGCCTGCGCGATCAGGTCCGGTTTGCCCCGCTCGGCCCATTCCTTGGGCGATGTGCGGTCGCCGAGGGCGGGATAGACATTGTCCATTTCCATCCGGCCCAGCGTTTCCGCTGTGCCCAGATAATGCCCCGGTCCCCCCATGCAGACGGCGGCCATCTGGTCCAGCGCCATGGTTTCGTCCGTGACCTCGATCCCGCGCACACAGCGCAGGGCCTGACCGATCAGATCGTCGCCCATGATCAGGCTTTCGTGACAGAACCCCAGCAACGAGGCGTGCATGCCCGCAGCCTCGTACACCATGTTCAGCCCCGACAGACCGGCCATCACGTTTGAACACATCTGTTCCCAACCGGCCTGCATATCGGGCAATTTGCTGTCGGCAATGCCCGCAGCGGCCCCGCCGGGCAGGTCGTAGAACTGGTGCATCTGGGCACAGCCTGCCGTCAGCAGCGCCTGTTCGCCAGACCCGCCGGTCATCGCACCGGTGCGCAGGTCCAGATCAAAGGGCCATGTGCCAAAGATCGCAGGCGCGCCGGGTTTGACGGCGTGGACATAAACCAATCCCGCCAGACATTCCGCCACCGCCTGCACGATTGCGCCTGCAATACTGCCCGGAGCCGTTGCCCCCGACATGCCTGCGGACAGCAGCAGCACGGGCATGCCGTGCTTGATGCAGGCCTCCATCACGAGGCAGGATTCGGTGGCGAATTTCATCGGCGGGACGACAAAGCAGTTCGAGTTGCTGACAAAGGGGCGTTCGCGCCACGCCGTTTCACCGCCCGCGATCATGTGCAGCATCTCGATGGCGGGGGCGACATAGGACGGATCGGTGAAGGACAGGCCGACGTGTTTGGTCGTCCCGGCGGTGCAGGCATAGACCGAGTTCATGTCCATCTCGAAGTTGTCAAAGATGTCGCGACAGACCATCGGTCGCTGGACAAAATGGATGTTGTCCAGCCGATCACAGATGCGTGCGGCGTCGTGCAGATCCTGAACCGTGCTTTCGCGATAGGTGCGCCCGTCGGGTTCCACCATATGCACCGCAGCGCCTGCGGTGCCGTAGTGCACGCGGGTGCCTGACAGGTCCAGATCATGCAGACCGTCGCGGCTGTACAGGGTCAGGGAGCGGTTGGCGCGCGCGATCGTGTCTTCGACCAGCGCGCGGGGAAAGCGGATGCGTCCGTCGTCGCCCTGAATGGCCCCCGCAGCGGTCAGATAGGCAACGCCCGACGGGGGCGCGTCGGCCAGGCCAATACGCTCAAGCGCCTCCAGGGCGGCACCGTGGATTCGCAAAACGTCCGTTTCGGTCAGGGGTTTGTACTGTCCGCCGGGCATTCCGGGGCGGATGGGGCGCAGGTGGTCGGCCAGAGGGGCGGCACGTGCGGCGCGGCGTGCCGCGCGGCCGCCGGAGCGCGAAGGGGATTGATCGTTCATGATGAAAGTTCCGTGATCAGGACTGGGGCAGGGCAATCGGGGGGCGATCCCCTCAGGGCCTGCCGCGCGCCGCGCGTCCGCGCTCGGCACCAATCGTGCGCACAACAAGGGCGATTTTACACAGATCGGCCTGCATACCAGTCTCCTTGAAGCACCGCACAATCCGGCTGTCCTGTACGGGCTGGGATGATCCTGCGCCGCTTTGCGACGTCTTTCCTGTTCATTTGCGACATAGGGTCGCAATCTGACCACGGCCATTCGCCGCTGATGCCACCACGGCTTTGCGCGGGTTCCCGCTTTGCGCGAGCAGAACACGAAAAAGTGGGTGGAACTTTACCCCTCCAATGGCGTTTTCCTCTCAGTCGATGGGAACACAGGCTGCTTGCAGTCCCCATGGCAATGAATGCTTAAGAAAATAAAACCAGGAGCAAAAATATGAAACGTATCGTATATGCAGGCGCACTGACACTTGCTGCAACAGCATCTTACGCCGGCGCACCCGCTGATCCGGTCATCGAATCCCCCGTGTACACACCCGCACCGGTCGAAACATACACCGGCGGTGACTGGACTGGCTTCTACGCTGGTGGCCAGTTGGGCTATGCTGACATCGACGGCACCGGTGCTGCCGACGGTTCGGGCGGCACATACGGTATCCACGGCGGGTACAACTATGACTTTGGTCAGTTCGTCATGGGTGGCGAAGTCGATTATGACAAGCTGGACATCGACCTGGGTGGCGCGGCAACTGCGGACAGCGTTGCACGCCTGAAACTGAAAGCGGGCTACGACCTGGGTAAAACCCTGGTTTACGTCACAGCCGGTGCGGCACGTGCCGACACTTCGCTGGGTAGCGAGAACGGCGATTTCTACGGTCTGGGCGTTGCCTACAAGGTGAATGACAAGTTCACCATGGGCGGCGAAGTTCTGGAGCACAGCTTTGACGACATCGCAGGTTCGGGCGTGGACGCAGATGCGACCACATTCACCCTGCGCGGTTCGTACAACTTCTAAGCAACCGACACAGTCAGGGCGCCCAGCGGGCGTCCTGATGTTATGAAAACTGGTGCGGCGGCGTGTTTGTCAGGTGGTTTACCACTTGCCCGACGCGCCGCCGCCTCCGCTTGAGCCGCCACCGAACGAGCTGCTGCCGGAGGACGAAGACGACCGATTGGCCGACACCATCGGGATCGCAATAATGGCCGTCTGGGCAAAGTCGCAGTTGGCGCAGGTTGTCTTGCGCTCTTTCCGGCCTTTCGAGGTGCGGGTCGCAGCCTCCAACGTTTCATCCTCGATCCGAAGTCCGCCGCGTTTGCCACAGGACGGGCATTTGCGCATTTTCGCGCGAAACTTTGCTCCGAAGATCAGCCCCACAATCCCCAACGGGAAAATCAACAGCCACCACAGCCCGCCGCTCTTGGCGGGCTTTGCAGGTGCGGGGGGCGGGCTGTTGGCCGCAAAGGGGCGGGCGATCACGTCGATGGTGGCGCTGACGCCTTGGGTGATCCCGGCGGGATAATCACCCTCCCTGAACTTGGGCAGGAACGCATCCTGCACCACGGCCTCGGCCACGTCATTCCACGCATCGCCATAGCCCGCGCCCAACTCCAGCCGCATCGCACGGTCGCCCGGCAGCACCAGAACCATGATCCCGTCATTGCGCTCGGCGTTGCCCACGCCCCAGTGGTTGAACAGCCCGGTGGCAAATTCCTCCAGCGTGGCGTCGGGGTCGTAGGTCTCCTGCCGTGTCAGGGTGACAACGGTCATTTCGATCCCGGTGTCATCGCGCAGGGCGTCAAGCTGTGCGGCAATCGCAGCCTCGGTGTCGGCGGGCAGGATGTCGGCAAAGTCGTTGACGGTGGTCGAATTGTAGTCGGGATAGAACTGCGCACCGGCCAGCGCGGGCCAGAGCGCCAATACAAGGGCAGCGACAAACCGGGTCATGGCAAAACCTTTCCTGAAAATGGAAACAGGTTAGCGCAGAACTTTGGTGTTGTGTGGTGAAAGTTGCAGGGTTTTTCCCCGCGTGGCTATCCGGCAAAGATCAGGGTCGACAGGCCGAAGAAATCGGCAAGCAGGACAAAGTTCAGCCCCAGCACCGCCACCGCCCCCAGAATCGCGAGGGTTTTCAGCACCGGACCAATGGCAAAAGTCCCCATGATGTCCTTGCGCGCGGCAAAGATGATCAGGGCGATCATCGGCACCGGCAGGGCGATCGACAGCACCACCTGGCTCATGATCAGCGCCTGAGTTGCATTGACCCCCATGCCGACGACCGCAAAAGCGGGAACCATCGTCACCAGACGGCGCAGCCAGATGGGCACGCGGAAATGCAGGAACCCCTGCATGATCATTTGCCCCGCCATGGTGCCCACAACCGAGCTTGAGATGCCCGAGGCGATCAGCGAGGTCAGGAACATGCCTGCCGCCGCAGCCCCCAGAAGCGGGGTCAGCGTGTGATAGGCGGTTTCGATCTCGGCCACGTCGGAATGGCCCTGGTGGAATGCGCTGGCTGCCATGATCACCATCGCGATGTTGACCACGCCCGCCACGGCAAGCGCGAGCACCACCTCGATGTTGGAAAACCGCAGCACGGTGCGGCGGTCGGCGTCGTGTCGAAGTACGGCGCGCGATTGCATCAGGCCCGAGTGCAGGTAGATCGCATGCGGCATGACCGTGGCCCCGATGATGCCCACGGCGATGGTCAGCGCGGCGGTGTCCGGCAGAACCGGCTGCACCATTCCCAGACCAGCAGCGGCCCAGTCCACGGGCGCGATCAGCAGTTCGGCCAGATAGCACAGCCCGATAACACCGACCATTGCACCGATGATCAGCTCCATCGGGCGAAATCCCCGCGCCTCGAAGATCAGGATTGCATAGGTCACGATGGCGGTGACCACCATGCCCGCGAAGAGCGGCAAGCCGAACAGCAGCGACAGCCCGATGGCACCGCCCAGAAACTCGGCCAGGTCGGTGGCCATGGCGGCAACTTCGCTGATGGCCCACATGATCCAGACCACGGGTCTGGAAAAGTTGTCCCGCGACAGTTCCGCCAGATTGCGCCCCGTGACGATCCCCAGCCGTGCCGACAGCGCCTGAAACAGCATGGCGATAAAATTCGCCAGCACCACGACCCACAACAGTTTGTAGCCATAGCCCGCACCGGCCTGAATGTTGGTCGCATAATTGCCGGGGTCCATGTAGGCGACCGATGCGATGATCGCGGGGCCTGCAAACAACAGCTTGCCGCGCCAGCCGGGGCGCTCTCCGCGCAGGACCGCTGTGATACCGCTGCGGGTTTTGTCAGTCAGGGTGGGCATGGGGTTTTCCAGTTGGCTCCTGTTTGAAACATAGCCTTGGCTATGTGACATGCAACCGGCAATTTCTCTTCCGTGCTGCGGATGTGGCTGTCTTGATGGTAATGTTTCTAAGCCTTGGCTATATATCATGCTTAGCTTGCAGCCGGATGCTTTGCCCATGTCGACCACACCTTCCAGCCCAGTGACCCACGCCGACCGTTTCGCCCGCGCCCGCGAGGCGCAATCGGTGGCGCTGCTGGAAGACTACGCCGAGCTGATCGGTGATCTTCATGCTGAGATGGGCGAGGCACGGGTTGCAGACATTGCGGCGCGGATGGGGGTGGCGCAGCCGACGGCGACCAAGGCGGTTGCGCGGCTGAAGCGGGAAGGGCTGGCAACCTCACGTCCTTATCGCGGCGTGTTCCTGACCGATACGGGGACGGCCCTTGCGGACCGGGTCCGGCGGCGGCACCGCACTGTTGTGTCGTTTCTCGTGGCCGTCGGTGTGCCCGAGGATGTGGCCGAACTGGATGCCGAAGGGATCGAGCATCATGTCTCGGACCAGACGCTGTCGGCCTTTGACCGCTTTCTCTCGGCGCGCACGCCTGAGGATTGAAGCAGGCTTGCGCCGCGCCAAAGCATCTTTCCCATCTCCGCAAGCTCTGTCAGAACAGGAGCAGACCCTATGACGGAAAGCGCCCGCACATGACCCGCACGCCCATTGCCCTCGTCTTTGCACTTTGGGGCGCGGGGCTGGGGGCGGCGGCGCAATATGGCAAGATCAGCGTTATCTTTGACCAGCTGCCGCGCCTCTACCCCGAGGCAGGGACGGCGCTGGGCTGGGCGGTGTCGCTGGTGGGGCTGCTTGGCATCATCTTTGGCGTGGTGGCCGGGCTTTTGGTGGCGCGCATCCGGTATCGGCGCGCGCTGTTGCTGTCACTGTGGCTGGGGGCTGCGGTGTCGGCAGTGCAGGCGACGATGCCGTCGTTTCAATGGTTCCTGGCCCTGCGCGCCATCGAGGGGTTGTCGCATCTGGGGCTGGTGGTCGCAGCGCCCACGTTGATCGCGCAGATCACTGCCCCCAAGGATCGCGGCTGGGCGCTGACGCTGTGGGGGACATTCTTTGGCGTGGCCTTTGCGGTTCTGACATGGGGAGGGCTGCCGCTGGTGGCCGCATGGGGCGTGCCCGCGCTGTTTGTGGCGCACAGCCTCTATATGGCGGGTTTTGCCCTGATCCTTATGGTCTGGCTGCGCAAGCTGCCGGGGACGGGACCGGACACGCCGCTGTCGCTGGGGCAGGTGCTGCGCAGTCATGTGACAATTTACAGCTCGGCGCGGATCGCGGCACCGGGGCTGGGGTGGCTGTTCTACACGTTTTGCTTTGTGTCGATCCTGACGGTGCTGCCACCCTATATTCCCGAGGATTTGCGGGCGGTGATCATGGGGTCCATGCCGCTTGTGTCGATCGTGGTGTCGATGACGCTTGGCGTGTGGCTGCTGAGGCATCGCAGCGCAGTCTGGGTGGTGTCCCTTGGCTTTGGCCTGAGCGCGCTGTCGATCCTGTGGCTGTGGGTGCAGCCCGGTCTGCCGCTGGGGTGCCTCGCGCTGGCCGCGTCAATGGGGTTGATCCAGGGGGCGACCTTTGCTGCTGTCCCGCAGCTGAATGCCACCGCCGCCACACAGGCGCAGGCCAACGGCGCGATGGCGCAGATGGGCAATCTGGGCAACACGCTGGGCACGCCGGTGATGGCGGCCGCGCTGGCCGGTCTGGGCTATTCCGCCCTGCCATTGCTGGCAGGGACAGCCTTTGTCGCGGGGCTGGTGCTGCACCTGTTGCTGGCGGCGCAGCGCCGCCGCGTTATGGCGTGACGGTGAACGGCTGGCGCGCCATGACGCGGTTGCCTTCGTCCATCATGTAGAACAGCTCGTAGTCGCCGGGTGTCTCGGGCAGCTTCAGCTTCGCGATCTCGCCTTTTCTGGCATAGACGTAGGTCTCGTAGCTGACCGACCCCGGTGCGCCGATGCCGATATAGTCACGGGCATAGCCCGGGCCGTCAAAGGGGATGGCGATGGTCTTGCCCGCCGCCCCGCTGGCCGGTGCGTTCAGGGTTACGGTGACATCGGTGACCGTCAGCGGCACAGTGGCAATCACCAGATTGTCCTGATCCAGCACATAGCGCAGTTCATAGTTGCCGGGCATCGCGGGCATCTCGACCTGCGCGGGGTTGCCGTTCTTTGTATAGGCATAGTTGATGTAAGGCTCGTCCGGTTTGCCCACGGCGATAAAGTCGCGGGTATAGTCCGGCCCGATCCATGGCACCGCCACCGTCGCCCCGACCGGAGCCGCCTGTGGCGGGGTGATATGGGCCGTAACGGTGCTGATCGTGATCATGGCCGTGGCGATGATCTCACGGTCCTGATCCAACACATAGCGGATTTCGTAATCGCCCGGCACGGTCGGCATCTGCACCTGTGCGGGGTTGCCGTTCTTGGTGTAGGCGTAATTGATATAGGGCTCTCCCGGTTTGCCCACGGCGATAAAGTCGCGGGTGTAATCGGGGCCTTCCCACGGCACCGCGACCATTGCCCCCGCCGTGGCCGTCGCCGGTGGTGTCACGCTGGCCGAGGCCGCTTCGACGGTGATCATGGCCGAGGCAATGATCTCGCGGTCCTGATCCAGCACATAGCGCACTTCATAGTCGCCCGGCTCAACCGGCATCTGGACCTGTGCAGGATTGCCGTTCTTGGTGTAGGCGTAATTGACATAAGGCTCACCCGGTTTGCCAACTGCGATGAAATCGCGTGTGTAATCGGGGCCTTCCCACGGCACCGCGACCATCGCTCCCGCCGTGGCCGTTGCGGGCGGTGTCACGCTGGCGGCGACAGCGACCAGCGTGATCGGTGCGGTGGCGATGATCTCGCGGTCCTGATCCAGAACATAGCGGATCTCGTAGTCGCCCGGCTCGGTCGGCATCTGCACCTGTGCGGGTGTGCCGCTTCTGGTGTAGGCATAGTTGATATAGGGTTCACCCGGTTTGCCGACCGCGATGAAATCGCGTTTGTAATCCGGTCCCTCCCACGGCACGGCTATGGTGGCCCCCACGGTCGCCTGCGCGGGTGGTGTCACCGAGGCGGTCACGTCCACCACCTGGATCACGCGGGTGGCGATTGTGGTGCGGTCCTGATCCATCACATAGCGCAGCTCGTAAGTGCCCGCTTGGGTCGGCATCTTCACCGAGGCGGGGCTGCCGTCCTTGGTGTAGGCGTAGTTGATATATGGCTTGCCCGGTTCCCCCACGGCGATAAAGTCGCGTTTGTAATCCGGGCCTTGCCATGTGACCGCCAGATCGGCGCCGGCCGGTGCGGTCTCGGTCGCCTCAAGCAGGGCGGTCACCGGCGTGACGGTGATCGGACGGGTGCCGATCACGGTGCGGTCTTTCTGGTAATACCGCAGCTCGAAGGTGCCCTCGCGCGGTGGCATGGTGACGCTGACGGGGTTGCCGTCGCGCACGTAGGTGTAGTTGATCACACGGCCACTGTCGTCCAGCGGGTCCACAACGGCGATATAGTCGTCGCGGCCGGCGGGACCTTGCCACGAGATCGGTACGTCGCTGCCCATGGGGGCGCTTTCCGCAGCCTCAAGCGTGGCCAGAACGGCGGGTTTTTCGAACACGACGGTCAGGGTGTTGTTTGCCCCTGCAAGGACCTGCAACTGGCCCTTCTGTTCGGTTTCCTCTTGGACGCGGTAGGCGGTGATCGTGTAGGCACCGGGCAGCACGTCCAGCACCAGCGGATTGACCTGCTGGTCTGTCGCCACAACGGTCCCGTCCGGTCCGGTCATCGTCCACAGAACCGGATCTTGCAGCAGCGGCGCGTCGGCGTCGCCTTCGACCGCACGCAGGATGGCCGGGACCGGAACAGGTGCGGGCTCCGTGGCCACCGTGTTCAGCGCCGCCGTCAGCTCATCCGCGTCCGAAGCGGTCAGGAAGGTGCCGCCGGTTTCCTCGGCCAGACATTGCATCTGGCGCAGCGCCTCTGTGTCGGTCACGTCAAAGCCGATGACATGGGCAGTGAAATCAATGCCTGCCTCTTCCAGCAGGCGCGCAGCGGCGCAGGGGTCGGGGTTGCAGGTTTCGATCCCGTCGGACACCAGAATGACGGTGGCCTTTTCCTCGGTATAGCGCAGCGCCTGTGCGGCGGCGATCACCGCGTCGGTCATCGGCGTCTTGCCCAGCGGCTTGATCCCGCGCACCGCTGTCCTGATGGCGTCGCGGGTGTCGGGGCCGGGGGCTACGAGGGTTTCGATGTCGGTACAGTCGCCACGGGTGCGATGGCCGTAAACGGTCAGGCCCAGCTGCTGGTCGTTGGGGATCGTGCTCAGCAATTTGCCCACCACCTCCTGCGCGATCGTGATCTTGGCCACGTCGTCGATCTGGCCCCACATCGAGCCTGATCCGTCCAGAACCAGAATTGTATTGGCCCGGTCCTGTGCCATCAAAGGTTGCGCAAACAGACCCAGAATACCAATCACCGCCAGCAGATATCGCATCGTCAAACCTCGTTGGAAAAATGTGCCATGTAATACGCGGTAAGTCAGACCATGACTTTGCGAGTCGGTCCATCCCAAAGTCCGCCACACCCCGCAACAGGCGGTTGCTGACACATATTGTCAGTAGTTCGCCGATGTTCTCTATTGGTTCTGTTTTAGCCATTGGAGAATCTGCCACGCAGGACTATGTACAAATCGTTAACCGTGGGGCGGATATGGCAGAGCTTAAGAACATCGAAGTGCGCGGCGCGCGCGAGCACAACCTGAAATCCATCGACGTGGACATTCCGCGCGACCAGCTGGTGGTGATCACCGGCCTTTCAGGGTCTGGCAAATCCTCGCTCGCGTTCGACACGATCTATGCCGAAGGGCAGCGCCGCTATGTGGAATCGCTGTCGGCCTATGCGCGCCAGTTCCTGGACATGATGCAAAAACCGGACGTGGATCACATCAGTGGCCTGTCGCCGGCCATTTCCATCGAACAAAAGACCACGTCGAAAAACCCCCGTTCGACCGTGGGCACCGTGACCGAGATTTACGACTATATGCGGCTGTTGTTCGCCCGCGTCGGCACGCCCTACAGCCCCGCGACCGGCAAGCCCATCGAGGCGCAGCAGGTGCAGGACATGGTGGACCGCACCATGGCAATGGAAGAGGGCACGCGCGCCTATCTTCTGGCGCCGATCATCCGCGACCGCAAAGGCGAATACCGCAAGGAATTCGTCGAGCTGCGCAAGCAGGGGTTCCAGCGGGTCAAGGTGGACGGGGAATTCTATGACCTGGACGAACCGCCGACGCTGGACAAGAAATTCCGCCACGACATCGACGTGGTCGTCGACCGTATTGTGGTGCGCGAAGGGTTGGAAACGCGGCTGGCCGACAGCCTGCGCACGGCCCTTGATTTGGCCGATGGCATCGCCATTCTGGAAACCGCCCCGACCGAGGGCGACCCGGAACGCATGACGTTTTCCGAGAAATTTGCCTGCCCTGTCAGCGGGTTCACCATCCCCGAGATCGAGCCGCGCCTGTTCTCGTTCAACGCGCCTTTCGGGGCCTGCCCGGACTGTGACGGGCTGGGGGTTGAGCTGTTCTTTGACGAACGGCTGGTGGTGCCGGATCAGAACCTGAAGGTCTACGATGGCGCGCTGGCACCCTGGCGCAAGGGCAAGTCGCCCTATTTCCTGCAGACCATCGAAGCCATTGCAAAGCATTACAAATTCAACGCGCAAACCAAGTGGAAAGATCTGGATGACAACGTCAAACAGGTGTTCCTGTTCGGCTCGGGCAAGGAAGAAATCCCCTTTCGCTATGACGAAGGCGGGCGCGTCTATTCGGTGACCCGCACGTTCGAGGGCGTCATTCCCAACATGGAACGACGCTACCGCGAGACGGACAGCAACTGGGTCCGCGAAGAGTTCGAGCGTTATCAGAACAACCGCCCCTGCGGCACCTGCCACGGTTATCGGCTGCGGGCCGAGGCGCTGGCGGTCAAGATCGGCCCTGCGGACAAGCCCGATGAATTGCTGCACGCAGGCCAAGTGGTCGAAATGTCGATCCGCGAGGCCTTTGCCTGGTGCGAAACCGTGCCCGCAAACCTCTCCGCGCAGAAAAACGAGATCGCCCGCGCCATTCTCAAGGAAATCCGCGAACGGCTTGGGTTCCTGAACAACGTCGGGCTGGAATACCTGACCCTGAGCCGCAACAGCGGCACGTTGTCGGGCGGCGAAAGCCAGCGCATCCGGCTGGCCAGCCAGATCGGCAGCGGTCTGACCGGGGTGCTCTATGTGCTGGATGAACCATCCATCGGCCTGCACCAGCGCGACAACGACCGTCTGCTGGGCACGCTGAAAAACCTGCGCGATCAGGGCAACACGGTGATTGTGGTCGAACATGACGAAGAAGCCATCCGCGAGGCGGATTACGTTTTCGATATCGGCCCGGGGGCAGGGGTGCACGGCGGGCGCGTGGTCGCCCACGGCACGCCCGACCAGATCGCGGCCAACCCCGACAGCATCACCGGCCAGTACCTGACCGGCGCGCGCGAGATTGCCGTGCCTGCGACCCGTCGCAAGGGCAAGAAAAAGTCGGTCAAAGTGGTCAAGGCCTCGGGCAACAACCTGCAGGATGTCACTGTGGATTTCCCCTTGGGGCAGTTTGTTTGCGTCACCGGCGTGTCGGGCGGGGGCAAATCCACGCTGACCATCGAAACGCTGTTCAAAACCGCATCCATGCGGCTGAACGGCGCGCGTCAGACACCCGCGCCCTGCGAGACGATCAAGGGGTTGGAGCATCTGGACAAGGTCATCGACATCGACCAGCGCCCCATCGGGCGCACGCCACGGTCGAATCCGGCGACCTATACCGGCGCCTTCACACCGATCCGCGACTGGTTTGCCGGCCTGCCCGAGTCCAAGGCGCGCGGCTATAAACCGGGGCGCTTCAGCTTTAACGTCAAGGGCGGCCGTTGCGAGGCCTGTCAGGGCGACGGCGTCATCAAGATCGAGATGCACTTCCTTCCCGACGTTTACGTCGAATGCGAGACCTGCAAGGGCAAGCGGTACAACCGCGAAACGCTTGAGGTGACGTTCAAGGGCAAGTCGATTGCCGACGTGTTGGACATGACCGTGGAAGATGCGCAGACGTTCTTTCAAGCGGTGCCTTCGATCCGCGAAAAGATGGACGCGCTGATGCGTGTGGGTCTGGGGTATATCAAGGTGGGCCAGCAGGCGACCACCCTGTCGGGCGGCGAGGCACAGCGGGTGAAATTGTCAAAGGAACTGGCGCGGCGCTCGACGGGGCGCACGTTGTATATCCTTGATGAACCGACAACCGGCCTGCATTTCGAGGATGTGCGCAAGCTCTTGGAAGTTCTGCACGAACTGGTGGATCAGGGGAATTCGGTCGTGGTGATCGAACACAACCTGGATGTGATAAAAACCGCCGACCACCTGATCGACATCGGACCCGAAGGCGGTGACGGCGGCGGGCAGGTGGTGGCCACGGGCACCCCCGAAGAGGTTGCCGAAGTCGCGGCCAGCCACACGGGCCGCTATCTGAAGCCGATGCTACAGGGTCGCAAGGTCGCCGCCGAATAGGGCGGCGACCAGCGCGGTTTACAGGATCGCGCGGGCGATGCGGATCAGTTGCAGCGTCTCGAACGCATCATCGTCCAGCAGCAGAACATCGCCGTTCACGGCTGAATAGTTGTATCCGGGCTGCGGCGCGGGCAAGCGGTACATGCGCTGCATCTCGGCTTGCGTCAGCGCCGCAGTGGGGGCCAGGCGCAGCCCGTCCGGCAGATCAACAACACGCGCCAAGCCATTGACTTTCAACAACGTATCGTACTCTTCGATGTCCAGAAGAACCGGCATCCCGTCGATCAGCGCATAGCGCTGGCCAACAGGCGCAGGTGCCAGATTGTAAAGGTTCGCGATCTGGTTCGAGTTCAGAAGAAGCTCGTCATAGGGGCGCACGTCGCGGTCGCGATAGACCTCTACGCGGTCGCGCAGCAGCCCGTCATAATAACGGTCGTCGTGATCGATCCATTCGTCGTAAGTCACACCCTTTTTCGCAAGTCCGGGCGGCACGCAGGGCGGATTCTTTTTGGCCAGACCCGGCGGGCAGTTGCGGTAGCGCAGGATCTCGTCGTCCGGAATATCGGCATAGACGCGGTCCAGTCCCAACAGCGCCAGCGGCAAAGCGGCGATAATGCCGCGCAGGTCGCGGTCCTTGGGCGCCTGTACGTTCAGAACCTCGCGCGCGATCCGGTCCAGATCGGTGCGGTCGCGGGACTTGCGGGCAAAGTCGAACCCCTTGCCTTTGCCCTTGTCGGCGCGGTCATCGCCATCTTTGGCCTTGTGATTTTTCGGGCCTTTGTCGGCCTTGTCGAATTTTGGACCTTTGTCAGGCTTTGGTCCTTTGTCAGCTTTTGGACCCTTGTCGGCTTTGGGGCCTTTGCCGGGCTTGTCGTCCTTGTGACCTTTTCCGTGTCCCTTGTCGGATTTACTTGGCTTTTCCTTGTCGTTCTTGACCAACAGCACTGGGCCATCCGCGATCTGGATATTCGGGATGGCCGTTGCGGCCTGTGCCGGCGCGGCAAAGCCGGTGCTTGCCACGGCGATGGACGTAGCGAGTGTGAGGAGGAGTTTCATTTTGATTTTGCTCCATTTTTCAAAACATTCATGTCGCTTCGGGTTTGTGCGGCGTCATCAACATCCTGCGCATCACCCAGAAAGCGGCCCAGATGGCGCACGGGCGCAATCTCGTCCAGGATGATCTTGGCCACGATCAACAGCGGCACCGCGACGATCATGCCGATCACCGACCAGATGTAGGCAAAGAAGGCGACGACCAGAAACAGCACCGGCGCGTTCAGGTGCATTCGCCGCGAGATCAGCAACGGCGTCACGATCTGGCCTTCGATGCTGGTACAGCCCATGTAGATCGCAAAGACCAGCAACGGCGACCACAGGGTGCCGAACTGCGATGACGCCACCAAGGCCGCAACACAAGCCCCCGCCAATCCGCCAAAGTAGGGGATGAAGTTCAGCGCAAAGGCCATGACCCCGATCGCCATGTATTGATTGACCCCAAGGGCAAACATCGTGGCCCCGATGGTCAGCCCCAGCCCCGCGTTGATCAGCGTGATGCCGCCCAGATAACGGCCCAGCCTGCGTTCGATGGTGGCCACCACCTCAAGCGCGCGTGCCTTGTCCTCGGTGCGTGCGATGTTCTCGATCGCGCGTTGCAGGAAAAAATCGCCGGAACTGAGCAGGAAGAACAGCAACAGCACCGCAAACAGCAGCTGGCTGACCAGTTGCGGCGCCAGCGTCAGGATGTGGCGTGTCGAGATGTCCTTTTCGACGACCGACACTTCGACGGGCTTGTCCTCGGTGCTGTCCTCGGTTTCCTCGATCATGTTGTCGACGGCTTCGGCGGCATCTGCCACGGCCTTGATGGTGTCGTTCGACGCTGAGTTGACCCGGCCTTGAAGCTGTTCCAGCAGTTCGGGAACATCGCGGATCATCATGCTGACTGGAGACGAAAAATAGTAGAGCGACAGCGACAGCAGGGCGATGATCATGCCGGTAAAGCCAAAGGCGACCAGCCCGCTTGGCAGGCCCAACCGTTCAAGCCCGCGACGGGGACGGCTGAGGACGAAATAGCCCAGGATGGCAGCTGTCACCGGAATCAGGAACGACGCGGCTGCGACCAGTCCGTAGATCAGCATGATGATGAAAATGCCAATCACCGGCAGCGCCGTTGCTTTCTGGCTCATGATTGCGTTGCCCCCCAGGACGCTTGGTTCGAGGGACAACGCGGTCTTGGCGTAAAGGGTTCCCTAAGGGGTTAGCCGCGGCCCCGATCAGCAAAGCGAGGGAGCATGGCGCTGAAGTCGCGGCCCTTGCCGCCTTCGTCCTCGACAAAGGTTTTGTAGAGCGACAGGGCCAGCTTGCCCATCGGTGTATCGGCATCGGCGGCTTCGGCGGCTTGCTGGCTCAGGCCCAGGTCCTTCAGCATCAACTCGGCGGCGAACCCGGGCTTATAGTCGTTGTCGGCAGGCGATTGCGGCCCGACGCCGGGGGCAGGGCAATAGGCGTTCATGCTCCACGAATAGCCCGACGAGGTGCTGACCACGTCGAACATCTTTTGCCGTTCCAGCCCCAGCTTGTCGGCCAGTGCAAAGGCCTCGCAGGTGGCGATCATGGTGGCGCCCAGGATCATATTGTTGCAGATCTTGGCGGCCTGTCCGGCGCCGGCCTCGCCGCAATGCACAGCCTTCTGGCCCATGATGTCGAACAGCGGTTCAGCCTTGGCAAAGGCATCGGCGCTGCCGCCCGCCATGAAGGTCAGCGTGCCGCCTGACGCGCCGCCGATGCCACCCGAAACAGGAGCGTCCACGGCCAGCAGACCCGCTTTTTCAGCGTCCTGCGCCACGGCGCGGGCGCTGTCCACGTCCACGGTGGAACAGTCGATAAAGCACGCACCCTTGGCCATCAGCGGGATGATTTGCGCGGCGACATCGCGCAAGATTGCGCCGTTGGGCAACATGGTGATGACCACGTCCATCCCTGCGGCAGCCTCGTCGATTGTGGTGGCCACGGCTGCGCCCTCGGCGGTGGTGCCCGCCACGTCAAAACCTGTGACATCGTGGCCCGCTTTGGCCAGATTGGCCGCCATCGGTGCCCCCATGTTGCCAAGGCCGATAAATCCGATTTTCATGTCTGTTTTCCTCCCAATTTCAATGCCATGTCACCCAGCGGGCGCAGCATCTTGCTGACAGCACTTGGCGGCACGTCGGTGTCTGCATATTGCCAGTTCGGGCTGCGGTCCTTGTCGATGATCGCGGCACGAATGCCTTCCAGAAAATCGCCATGTTCCATCGCGCGCGAGGTGAACCGGTACTCAAGGTCCAGCGCCTTTTCGATGGTCAGGGACGGGCCGCGCAGGCGGTGCAGGGCCTCGATGGTGCAGGCCATCGACAGCGGGCTGTTGCGCACCAGCGATTTCAGCGCCGCGCGGGCAAAGTCGCTGTCCTCGGCTTCAAGTGATCGCTTGATGTCGCCCAGTCCCTCGCCGCCGAAATGCCGGTTGATGTCGTCCATCTGTGCTTGCAGCGGGCCAGTGTCGGGCGTTTCTGCCGCTGTGTCCAAAAGTTCGGTGTAGCCTGTGGTCTCGAGCTGTTCGATCAGGTTTGGCCACTTTAATTGCGGGATATAAGTATCCGCAAAACCTGCGAAAATTGCGTCAGATGGCCCCATGCGCGATGCCGTGGTGCCCAGGTATTCACCCATCCGTCCCGGTGCCAGCGCCAGCATCAGCGTGCCTCCCACGTCGGGGATCAGGCCGATGCCGACCTCGGGCATGGCGATCTGGCTGCTTTCGCCGACGATCCGGTGCGAGCCGTGACAGCCGATGCCGACACCACCGCCCATGACGAACCCTTGCAGGAAGCTGACGACAGGTTTGGGATAGGTGAAAATCTTGGCGTTCAGGCGGTATTCGTCGGCCCAGAATTTCTGGCCATAGGCGAAATCCCCCTTGCGCCCAGAGGCGTATAGGTCGGCAATATCGCCACCCGAGCAGAACGCGCGGTCGCCTTCGGCGTCGATCACGACCAGCTGCACCACGTCGTCATCGCGCCAGCGGTCCAGCGCGTCCTCGATGGCCAGACACATGTCATAGGTCATCGCGTTCAGCGCCTTGGGGCGGGTCAGGGTGATACGGCCGGCGACGCCGACGGTTCTGATGGAAATATCGCTCATCGGTTTTTCAGCATGTCACGCGCCACGATCACACGCATGATCTCGTTGGTGCCTTCCAGGATCTGGTGCACCCGCAGGTCACGCACCAGCTTTTCGATGCCGTAGTCGGCCAGATAGCCATAGCCGCCGTGCAGTTGCAGACATTGATCGACCACTTTTGATCCGGTTTCGGTCACGAACTTTTTCGCCATGGCGCAGAACTTGGTGGCGTCGGGCGCGCCTTGGTCCAGTTTCCACGCAGCCTGCCGCAGGAACACGCGCGCGGCTTGCAGTTCGATTTCCATATCGGCCAGACGCCATTGCAGGCCCTGAAACTGGTCGATGCTTTGGCCGAATGCCTTGCGCTCGCCCATGTAGGTCAGCGTGGCGTTCAGGGCGGTTTGCGCAGCCCCCAGCGAACAGGCGGCAATGTTCAGACGGCCCCCGTCCAGCCCCATCATCGCGTATTTGAACCCTTTGCCCTCTTCGCCGATCAGGTTATCGGAAGTGATCTTGCAGTCGTCGAACTGGACCTGCGCCGTGGGCTGCGACCGCCAGCCCATTTTCTCTTCGAGCGCGCCAAAGCTCAGCCCCTTGGTGCCGTCCTCGACATAGACGGTGCTGACGCCGCCCGCGCCCGCGTCGCCGGTGCGCACCATGCACACGTAAGCGTCGGAATAGCCGCCGCCCGAGATGAACGCCTTGGTCCCGTTCAGGGTATAGCCTTCGTTCGTGCGCTCGGCGCGGGTCTTCAGCGCGACAGCGTCCGAGCCGGAGCCGGGTTCGGTCAGGCAATAGCTGAGCACGGTGTTCATCGTCAGCACGTCGGGCAGCACACGGGCCTTGAAATCATCGCTGGCAAAGCTGTCGATCATGCGGGCGCACATGTTGTGGATGGACAGGAAGGCCGCCACAGAAGGGCAGGCCATGCTCAGCGCCTCGAACACCAATGTGGCGTCCAGACGGCCCAGACCGGCCCCGCCCGATTCCTCCGAGACATAAAGACCGCCAAAGCCAAGTTCACCGACCTGTGGCCACAACTCCTTGGGAATCGTGCCCTGAGCCTCCCAGTCGCGGGCATGGGGCGCGATGTTGTCCTGCCCAAAGCCATAGGCCATATCGAAAATTGCTGATTGTTCGTCTGTCAGTGCGAAGTCCATCGCATCCTCCCTGATCGCCGAAATGAACGCTTGTTTAATAATCGGGTCCCGAGCGCGGGCTTGCAAGCCCTTTGTCAGGCGCACCGATCCGGGGCCACGTTACGCCCCGATCAGGAAACCCGCCCCGATGCGCGATGCACCGGGGCGGAGGCAGTGTTATTCCATCACCGGGATCGAGAATTCGCCGCCTTCTTTGATGCCCGAAGGCCAGCGCGCGGTCACGGTTTTGGTGCGTGTGTAGAATTTGAACGCATCGGGGCCGTGCTGGTTCAGGTCGCCAAAGACCGATTTCTTCCAGCCGCCAAAGGTGTGATAGGCCAGCGGCACGGGGATCGGCACGTTGATACCGACCATGCCGATGTTGATCCGGTTGGCGAAATCACGGGCCGCATCGCCGTCACGGGTGAAGATCGCGGTGCCGTTGCCGTATTCGTGGTCCATCGCCAGACCCAGCGCCTCTTCATAGTCCTGTGCGCGCACGCAGGTCAGAACCGGGCCAAAGATTTCCTGGGTGTAGATGTCCATATCCTTGGTGGCGTGGTCGAACAGGTGCGGGCCAACGAAATAGCCGTCCTCATAGCCTTGCAGCTTGAAGCCACGGCCATCGACAACCAGTTTCGCACCCTGGTCGATGCCGGTCTGCACCAGCCGTTCGATGTTGGCCTTGGCGGCTGCGGTCACAACGGGGCCGTAATCCACGTCATTGCCCGCGGTATAGGGGCCGACCTTCAGCGCCTCGACGCGGGGGATCAGTTTTTCCATCAGGCGGTCGGCGGTTTCGTCGCCCACGGGCACGGCAACCGAGATGGCCATGCAGCGTTCGCCTGCCGCACCGTAACCGGCACCGATCAGCGCGTCGGCGGCCTGATCCATGTCGGCGTCGGGCATGATGATCATGTGGTTCTTCGCGCCGCCAAAGCATTGCACGCGTTTGCCGTTGGCGCAGCCGGTGGCATAGATGTATTCGGCAATCGGGGTCGAGCCGACAAAGCCGACCGACTGGATCACGTCGTGGTGCAGGATCGCGTCAACCGCTTCCTTGTCGCCGTTCACCACCTGAAGGATGCCTTTGGGCAGGCCCGCTTCTTCCATCAACTCGGCCAGCATCAGTGGCACGGACGGGTCACGCTCGGAGGGTTTCAGGATAAAGGCGTTGCCGCAGGCGATGGCGGGCGCGAACATCCACATCGGGATCATGGCAGGGAAGTTGAAGGGCGTGATGCCCGCCGTGACACCCAGCGCCTGACGCATGGAATACATGTCGATGCCGGGGCCCGCGCTGTCGGTGTATTCACCTTTCAGCAGTTGCGGCGCGCCGATGCAGTATTCGACGACTTCCAGACCGCGCTGCACGTCACCGGCGGCGTCTGGCAGGGTCTTGCCGTGCTCACGGCTCAGCGCTTCGGCCAGCTTGTCCATGTCGCGGTTCAGCAGGTCGACGAATTTCATCAGCACACGGGCGCGGCGTTGCGGGTTGGTCGCTGCCCATTTCGGCTGGGCGGCAGCGGCGTATTCCACGGCCTTGTTCAGCTCTTCGGCGCTGGCCAGCGGCACGCGGCCCTGAACTTCGCCGGTCGCAGGGTTCATGACGTCGGCAAAGCGGCCCGAGGTGCCTTTGACGTGTTCGCCGTTCAGATAATGGGTCATCTCTTGCATGGGAAATCCTTCCTGTGGTGTTCCGTTGCGCGCACTGTAGGCTTGCAAAAACACATGGAAAAGACGCATCTTTCCAAAATAGTATTGCATTTTTGCAAAATGGATTCTGGCAGGAGCACGGCATCATGGAAACCCACTGGGACGATTTGCGGCTGTTTCTTGCTGTCGCCCGCGAGGCCAGTCTGACAGCGGCGGGCAAGACTTTGCGGTTGGATCCGGCCACGCTGGGCCGCCGTATGGGACGGCTTGAGGCATCGTTGGGCGCGACATTGTTCGTGAAATCCCCGCAAGGCTATGCGTTGACCGAGGCGGGCGTGATCCTGCTGGACAAGGCCGAGGCGGCCGAAGCCGCGATGCGCGCGGCGACCTCGACCCTGTCGGGGGCGCAATCCGACCGGTTGACGGGGCAGGTGCGCATCGGGGCACCGGACGGATGCGCCAACTATCTGATGCCGCAGGTCTGTGCCGATCTGGCCGACCGCCACCCCGATCTGGACATTCAGGTCGTGGCATTGCCGCGCGTGTTCAACCTGTCACGGCGCGAGGCCGACCTGGCCATCGGCGTCAGCGCACCCACTGCCGGACGGCTGACGGTGCAGAAAATCACCGACTACCGTCTGCATCTGGCCGCCGCCGACAGTTATCTGGCGCAGCATCCGCAGATCAGCACCACCACCGACCTGCAAGGGCACCGGATCGTGGGATACATCCCTGACATGATCTTTGATCGCGAACTGGACTATCTGGCGGACATCGGCCTGCCGCGCACGGCGCTGGCGTCGAATTCGGTCTCGGTCCAGCTGAACCTGTTGCGGGCCGGGGGCGGGGTCGGAATCGTGCACGATTTTGCGCTGCCCGCCGCGCCCGGATTGCGCCGTATCCTGACCGACCGGGTCAGCCTGACCCGCGCTTTTTACCTGATCCGTCATGCGGATGACCGCAACAATGCACGGTTGACGCGCTTTGCCGACGATCTGGTGGCAGGGCTTCGCGTGGAACTGGCACGGCTTGAGGCGCACGCTTGACACAAAACGGGTTTGCGGGGACGATCAAACTATCGTCCGTTCAACCATCACACGAGGTTTGCCATGCTTGTCCAACAGATCCTGCAATCGAAATCCAGTGACGCGGTCATCACGGTGAAACCGGGCACAAGCGTCTCGGACGCGGCGAAAATTCTGGCCAAGCACAAATTCGGCAGCGTGGTCGTATCGCGCGACGGCGCGACCGCGGACGGCATCCTGTCGGAACGCGACATCGTACGCGAGCTGGCCACGCGTGGTGCGTCCTGTCTGCAAGACCCGGTCGAGGCCTATATGACCACGAAACTGGTGACCTGCACCCGTCAGGACAGCGTCGAAAGCGTGTTGCAACATATGTCGGACGGCCGGTTCCGTCACATGCCCGTGGTCGAGGAGGGCAAGCTGGTTGGTCTCATCACCCAAGGGGACGTGGTCAAGGCGCGCCTGTCCAAGGTGTCGATGGAGAAAGAGGCCCTGCAAGGGATGATCATGGGCCACTGATCTGCCGCCGGTTATAATTTAGCGCCGCTGCGTCTTGGCGCTTGCATTCTTGTGCCCCTAGTGGTTGCTTGCCGCGAAATAATATTACCCTGACCACGGAGCACGCCCATGCGCGTTGGCCTTTACCCCGGCACCTTCGACCCCATTACCTTGGGACATATCGACATTATCCGCCGCGCCACGTCGTTGGTGGACCGTCTGGTGATCGGCGTTGCGATCAACCGGGACAAGGGGCCGCTGTTCCGTCTGGAAGAGCGTGTCGCGATGATCGAGGCGGAATGCGCCAAGCTGATCGAGCAGACCCAGACCGAGATTGTGGTACATCCCTTCGAGAACCTGTTGATTGATTGCGCAGCGGACGTGGGCGCGCAGATGATCATTCGGGGCCTGCGAGCCGTGGCCGATTTCGAGTATGAATATCAGATGGTTGGCATGAACCGCCAGCTGAACGACGAAATCGAGACAGTGTTCCTGATGGCCGAAGCCACGCATCAGGCGATTGCCTCGAAACTGGTCAAGGAAATCGCGCGGCTGGACGGCGATGTCAGCAAATTTGTCACGCCGCAGGTCAATGAGGCGCTGATCACGAAACTTTCACGCTGAGGCGGGAACTGGCCAGCCAACGGGTACGTTGGTTGGCATGTCATACACATCGCACATCGCCCGCATCACCCTGTTGACGCTGATCGCGTCCCCACTGGTCGCGCAGACCCCGACAACAACACAGCTTGATCCTGCGCCAATCATTCCCCCTGTCACGCAACAACCCATTGCGCCCCAACAGGCGCCTGCCGCCCCGCAAACCGATGCGCCTGCGGCGGGTGACCCGATCATTCCCATGGCAGAATCCGCACTGGACGATGTACAGGGGGAACCTTCGGACTCGCGCATTCCCAGCGTTTCGGAATTGTCCAAGGCCTTGCAGGACAAGGAGAACGGCGAAACACAAGGTGAAGTTGGTCTGGGCACCGATGATGTCATCACGATCAACCCCGATACGGTCGGCCCGGATGCTGGAACGTCGCAGGACACAGGGCAGGCGACGGGGCAGGGTACAGGGGGCATCACGCCCGCCGCTCAGGCCCCGATCCCGTCACAGCCCGTCACACCGGCCACTGTGAACGCGGCCAGCTATTCGGGCGTTGGCGGCCTGCCCGAAGGGCGCAGCCCCGTCACCGTAAAGCTTCAAGTGCTTCTGGACCGCGCCGGCGTATCGGTTTCGATCATTGACGGCGTCAAGGGCGGCATGACCGAAAGCGCGCTGAAAGCCTATGAAGCGCGCATGGGTCTGCCGGTGGACGGTCTGCTGGATGCCGAGGTTTGGGACAAGCTGGGCGGCAACGACATTGACGTCTACATGAAACAATACACGATCACCGAAGCTGACACCCAGGGCCTGTCCGCCCCCTTGCCGCGTGACTATGGCGAATTGGCAAAGCTGGACCGCATGGGCTATACCAGCGTCAGCGAAAAGCTGGCCGAGCGCTTTCACATGAGCGAGGATTTCCTGAAGCTGGTGAACCCCGGTGCGGGTTTCTACGCCGGTGAAACCATCGTCGTGGTGGAACCGGGCGCCAATGCCGTGGGGAAAGTGACCAAGATCATCATCGACAAGTCCGACCGCCGTCTGCGCGCCTGGGATGCGACGGGAGCCGAGATTGCCAACTATCCCGTGGCAATTGGATCCGCGGGCACACCTTCGCCCTCCGGCCACATGACGGTCGAGGCCGTGGCGCTTGAGCCGACCTATCACTACAACCCCAGCGTCAATTTCAAACAGGGCGATAATGACAAGCCGCTGACCCTGCCGCCCGGACCGAACGGCCCTGTGGGGCTGGTGTGGATCGACCTGTCGAAACCCACCTATGGCATCCACGGCACGCCGGAACCTGCCAGCCTGTTCACCGCCCATTCGCATGGTTGTGTGCGCATGGCGAACTGGGACGCGCAGGAGCTGGCGTCGCTGGTCAGTGAAGGTGTCATTGTCGATTTCCGCGAATGAAACGCGCGGTGGCCGTCGCGCTGCTGGTGATGCCATCAGTGGTCTGGGGGCAGGGCGCACCTGATACGTCGCGCCTGCCCCCGGTGAAACCCCAGGCTGTGACCGAAGGAGAGGGCGAGGTGGACGCACCGGCGGTGTCCAAGATGCCACCCGACACGGAAACACCGCCCCGGCCCGAGGCGTCGCAGGACAGTGAACCAGACACAGAAGAGGCGGCCGAGGAGCCTGCAACGCCCCCGGAGCCACTTGCTCCGCCCATCTGGCAAACCCTGCAAGAGACAGACGATGCCTTTGTTGCCTGCCTCGGGGCACTCAATGAACTGGGGGCTGTGTACACACTCGCCGATCCGCAGGCCGAGGAAGACCGCGATTGCGGCATCGCCAATCCGGTGCGCCTGTCGGAACCCGTGCCTGGCGTCGCGATCGACAGCCCTGCGCTGATGCGCTGTGAAACGGCGGTGGCGCTTGGCACGTGGATGCGTGATTTCGTGACGCCCGCCGCGGCCACGCTGAAACGCGGACCGGTTGTCACGCTGGCCAAGGGCAGCGGTTATCAGTGCCGCCGCCGCAACAACCTGCCCGAGGGCAAGCTGTCCGAGCATGCCTATGGCAATGCGATCGACATCATGGCCTTTGGTTTCAAGGACGGATCACAGATCAAGGTTGCCCCGCGCGAGCGTGAAGGATCGCGCGAGGAAAGCTTTCAGGACGCGGTGCGTGCTACGGCTTGCTTGTATTTCTCGACCGTTCTCGGGCCGGGATCGGATGAGGCGCACAGCGACCATCTGCATCTGGACGTGATCGCCCGAGATGGCGGCTTTCGCCTCTGCCAGTGATTACTTGGCGTTGGCCATCGCCAGCGCGGTGTCCAGCATCCGGTTGGAAAAGCCCCATTCGTTGTCGTACCACGACAGGATGCGCACCAGCGTGCCGTTCTGCACATGGGTCTGATCCAGTGCTACGGTCGAGCTGGCGGGAGTGTGGTTGAAATCCACCGACACCAGCGGGCGGGCTTCGACCTCCAGCACGCCACCCGAGGCGCGGGCGGCTTTGGACAGGGCGGCGTTCACCCCTGCGATGTCGGTCTCTTTCGCCACTTCGACGGTCAGGTCCACGCAGGAGACGTTGGGCGTGGGCACCCGCAACGAGGTGCCAAAGATCAGCCCGTCCAGTTCCGGCATCACCAGACCGATGGCCTTGGCCGCACCGGTCGAGGTGGGCACCATCGACAGCGCCGCAGCCCGGCCCCGCGCCAGATCGCTGGCGGCACGGTCATGGGTGGGCTGGCCGCCGGTGTAGGCGTGGATCGTGGTCATGGTGCCGCGCAGGATGCCGAATTCTTCGTGCAGCGCCTTGCAGAGCGGCGCCAGACAGTTGGTGGTGCACGATGCATTCGACACGATTTTATCGTCGGCGGTCAGAATGTCGTGGTTCACACCATAGACAATGGTCTTCATCTCGCCCTTGCCGGGGGCCGAGATCAGCACCTTGTCGCTGCCGTTTTTCAGGTGCGCGCCTGCGGTCTCGTCGGTCTTGAAAAACCCTGTGCATTCCAGCGCGATGTCCACGTCACCCCAGTCCAGCTTGGCGGGATCGCGTTCGGCGCTCATGCGGATGGGGCCTGCGCCCACGTCCAGCGTGTCACCGGTCAGGGTGACAGTGCCGTTATAGCGACCGTGGACGCTGTCGAATTCAAACAGATGCGCATTGGTGGCAGGGTCGGCCAGATCGTTGATGGCAACAACTTGCAGGTCGTCGCCGCCGCGCTCCATCAGCGCACGCAGCACGTTGCGCCCGATACGTCCGAAGCCGTTGATTGCGATTTTCGTGGTCATGATCCGCCCCCATTTTTCGGTTAGCGCTAACATAGAGGGGGCGATCATATTGTCAACCACGCGTGCAGAGCGACGCTGTCGTGGTCCATCAAAGTCAAAAAGGGCAGGGTGTCAGCGCCAGAAGGCCAACCATTCGATCAGGTCGAACAGCTCTTTGCCCAGAAACAACAGATTGGCACTGTCGTTGGCGAACACGTCATAGCTGATCCAGGCGATCAGGATGGCGGCCAGAATCAGCGACAGGGTGTTGGTCATCGGGGCAAAGCTCAAACAAAAAGGGCAGGGCCGTTGTGACAGCCCCGCCCCGATCCCGCAAGTGGCGGTGAATTTTACGACAGACGGCCCATGGCCACGGCGACATCCGCCATGCGGCAGGAGAACGCCCATTCGTTGTCGTACCATGCCAGCACCCGCACCAGGTTGCCGCCTGTGACCTTGGTCTGGTCAGGGGCAAAGATCGACGAATGTTCGGTGTGGTTGAAATCGACCGAGACTTTCTGCTCGTCATCATAGGCCAGCACGCGGCTCATCGGACCCTCGGAGGCAGCCTTCATGGCGGCGTTCACCTCGTCCACGGTCACGTCGCGGCCCGCGACAAAGGTCAGGTCCACAGCCGAGACATTGGGCGTGGGCACGCGCATGGCGGTGCCGTCCAGCTTGCCCGCCAGTTTCGGCAGCACTTCACCCAGCGCCTTGGCGGCACCGGTCGAGGTGGGGATGATGCTCATCGCGGCGGCGCGGGCGCGGTACAGATCGCTGTGGCGCTTGTCCAGCGTCGGCTGGTCGCCGGTATAGCTGTGAATGGTGGTCATCAGGCCGCTTTCGATGCCGAACGCATCGTCCAGCGCCTTGGCCAGCGGGGCCAGGCAGTTGGTGGTGCACGACCCGTTGCTGACCATGCGGTCGATCTTGGTCAGTTCCTTGTCGTTGACGCCGTAGACCACGGTGCGGTCCACATTCTTGCCGGGGGCCGACAACAGGACCTTGCCTGCGCCACGCTCAAGGTGGGTTTTCGCTTTCAGGCCGTCGTTGAACATGCCGGTGCATTCCAGAACGACATCACAGCCCTCCCAGTCCAGCGCGTCCATGTCATAGGTGGACATCACGTCGATGGGGCCACGGCCCAGGTCCAGGGTGTTATCACCAATTTCGACCATGCCGGGGAATGCGCCATGCACCGAATCGTATTTGATCAGGTGTGCGGCGCTTTTCAGCGGGCCGGTGGCGTTCAGTTTGACGACCTGAATGTCGTTGCGGCCGCTTGCGGCGATGTGGGACAGGGTGCAGCGGCCGATGCGGCCAAACCCGTTGATGCCAACTCTGATGGTCATGGTCTGCGTCCTTATGTGGGATGTTGAGGGCTGTATAGCGACAGGCCAAAATGGGCGAAACACCTGAAAACAAGCTGTTAGCGATAAACCTGTGACCCATTTGCTGCGTTTGGACGTTTGTCTTTCGCGTGGTCAGTGTTAGCTCTGTAGCCAGGCACTTTGAAAGGAACGACATGAGCGGACTACTGGCCCTATTGGACGACGTGGCAGCGATTGCCAAAGTGGCGGCGGCCTCGGTCGATGACGTGATCGGGCAGGCGGCCAAGGCCAGTGCCAAGGCAGCCGGTGCCGTGATCGACGATGCCGCCGTGACGCCGAAATATGTGACCGGTTTCGCCGCCGAGCGCGAACTGCCGATCATCTGGCGGATTGCCAAGGGCTCGCTGCGCAACAAGCTGGTGTTCCTGCTGCCTGCAGGGCTGGCCCTGAACCAGTTTGCACCCTGGGCGATCACGCCGCTGTTGATGCTGGGCGGTTGTTACCTGTGTTTCGAGGGGGCCGAGAAGATTGCCCACGCGGTCGGTGTCGGCGGCAAGGGGCATGAGGATCACCCCAAGGCCAAACAGGAACCCGTCGATCCCGCACGTCTCGAAGAGGAAAAGGCCAAGGGCGCGATCAAGACCGATTTCATCCTGTCCGCCGAGATCATGACAATTGCACTGGCGGCAATTCCCGAAAGCAACTTCTGGATGGAAGCGGCGACGCTGGCCGGGGCTGCGATCATCATTACGCTGGTGGTCTACGGCGCGGTCGGGTTGATCGTGAAAGCGGATGACGTAGGGCTGGCCATGGCCAATCGGGGGCGTCTGGGGGTGACCCGGTCATTGGGGCGCGGGATTGTTCATGCGATGCCTTGGGTGCTCAAGACGCTTCTGGTGGTCGGCACGGCGGCGATGCTGTGGGTGGGCGGCAATATCATCATCCACGGGCTTGAGGTGCTGGGCTATGACACCTTGGGGCATTTCACCCATGATTGGGCGGCGGCTGCAGGTCATGCGGTCAGCGAGACCTGGACAGGTGTAGTCGAATGGGGAACCAAGGCGACGATGGACGGGATTTTTGGCCTCGGGCTGGGTCTGGTGCTGATCCCGATCGGCGAGAAGATCATCACACCTTTGTGGCGCGCCGTCTTTCATCGTGACGCGGCG